>Ga0075362_10000573_pt1 | contig 10752 bp, 8 predicted proteins | sample EndMetdeltDD1762_FD_71397 | JGI IMG/M metagenome (GOLD analysis project Ga0075362, IMG submission 71397) | Populus endosphere microbial communities from Tennessee, USA - Endosphere MetaG P. deltoides DD176-2 | ecosystem: Host-associated > Plants > Roots > Endosphere | place: USA: Tennessee...
CGGCTCTTCCTGGGTGGGACGGCGGGCCGGCCCGAAGAAGCGTTCGTCGTGGTCGGCGTCGTCGGGGCGGTGAAGCAGGCGGCGCTGTCCGAGCCTGACGGCGCGGGCGCGGTCTACTACCCGTACAGCGACCGCTTCGACCGCTCAATCTATCTCGTGGCCCGCACGACGGTGGCGCCCGACGCGCTCGTCGCGGACCTCCGGCGTATCGTCCGCGGCATCGATCCCGAGCTTCCCATCAACAACGCGCGGGCGATGGACGCGCGGATCGACGACAGCCTCGTCACGCAGCGATCGCCGGCAGTCGTCGGCGTCGTCTTCTCGACGGTCGCGCTCCTGCTGACGGCGCTCGGCACGTACGGCGTGCTCGGCTATGCCGTCGCGCAGCGCCGCCGCGAGATCGGCGTGCGCATCGCGCTCGGCGCGCGCCCCGCGCAGGTGCGGCAGCAGTTCGTCGGCGTCGGGATGCGGCTGCTCGCCGCGGGGATGGCGCTCGGCCTGTCCGGATCGTGGGCGGCGGAACGCGCGCTGCGAAGCGGGATCCAGGGCCTGCCGCAGGGATCGCTCGGGCCGATGGCGATCGCGGCGTCCGTGATGGCGGCCGTCTGCCTGGCTGCCTGCCTCGTGCCGGCGCGGCGGGCCGCGCGGATCTCGCCGATCGAAGCACTGGCGAGGGAATAGAAGATGGGTCTGTTCGCCATCCTGCTGCGGCTCTTTCCGCGCGCATTCAGGGATGCGTTCGGCGGAGAGATGCGTGAAGTGTTCGAGGCGCAACTGCGCGCGGCGCGCCTCTCGGGACGGCGCACCGTCGCGCGGTTGTGGTTCCGCACCATCGCAGGCATGGCGGCCGCCGCGTGGCACGAGCGGCGGATGCCGCGCGAGCGGCGCCGAGGACCGCAGTGGCGACAGTCCCTCGCCGGCGACGCGCGGCAGGCCGTCCGGGTCTTCGCCAGCGCGCCGCTCTTCGCGGGCGTCGTCATTGCCACGGTCGCGATCGGCGTCGGCGGCGTCGCGACGATTTTCAGCGCCCTGAATGCGATCGTCCTGCGGCCGCTGCCGGCGACGACCGAAGGGGAACGGCTGGTCGGAATCGACCGCCGGACGGCGGACGCGAGCGAGGGCGTGTCGGCCTCCTACAGCCTGTATCGTCACGTCGCAGGGCACGCGCGGTCCCTCGACGGAACGGCGGCCTGGGCCCGCGTCGCGCTCACGATCGCGCGTGGCGGACACGGTTTCGCGGCCACCGGCAACATCGTCAGCGGAAATTACTTCTCCGTGCTGGGCGTGCGTCCGGCGACCGGACGCTTCTTCCTTCCCGACGAAGACCAGACGCCGCTGGCGCATCCCGCCGTGGTCGTGTCGCATGCATTCTGGCGGGAGCAGCTCGGGGGGGACGACTCGGTGATCGGGAGCCTGGTCAGCGTGAACGGCCGCGAATACCGCCTCGTCGGCGTGGCGCCGCCGGGTTTTCGCGGCGTCTTCACGCCGATCAAGATTGACGCCTGGGTTCCGCTGGCGGCGCAGCCGCACGTGAGCCCGTCTCGCGATCTTCGCGAGACGCCGTGGCTGTGGATGTTCGGGCGGCTCCGAAGTGGCATGACGGCCGAAGCGGCGCGCGCCGAGCTTTCCTCGCTGACCGCGCAATGGGTGCGGTCGAGCGGCGAGCCGCCGGCCTTTCGCGGCTACACCAGCGTGCGGCTCACCCCGCTCACCGGGCTGCCGGACGATGCGCGGCGGGCGCTGCTCGGATTCGGCACGCTGCTGCTCGGTGCATCGCTGCTCGTCATGCTCATCGCGGGGGCGAACCTCTCGTCGCTGCTCGCGGCGCGGGCCCTGTCGCGGCGCCGCGAGATCAGCGTGCGGGCGGCGCTCGGCGCCACCCGGGGCCGCCTGGTGCGGCAGCTCGCAGCCGAAACGATGCTGCTGTTCCTCCTGGGCGGCGGGGGCGGCACGCTGCTCGCGTCAGTCGCGACCGCCGCGCTCGAGCGGTTGCCGCTGCCGGCGGACGGCGCGTTGTCGCTCGAACTGTCGCCAGACTGGCGCGTGCTGGCGCTCTCGCTGACTGCGGCGATCCTCGCCGGCGCCATCTTCGGTGCGGCGCCGGCACTCCGCGGCGCCAGCCTCACGCCTGCCACGCTGCTGCGGTCGACGTCCGCCACGGCGGGACGCCGGACGCTCGCGTCGAACGTGCTGATCGTGGGGCAGGTCGCATGCACGCTGGTGCTGCTCACGGCCGCGGGGCTGTTCGTCCGCTCGCTCGCCGCGGGAGCCGCGATGGATCTGCGTCTCGATCCGCGCGGTGTCGTCGTCGCGGCGTTCGACACCGAGGCCTATGGCTACGACGAACGGCAGGGACGGGCATTCTACGAGACACTGAGGCGGCGGCTCGAGGCAGCACCGGGCGTCGAGCGCGCGAGCTTCGGCACGGTGACGCCGCTGACGTTTTCCGGTCCCGGCGCCGTGGCAACCGTCGAAGGCGTGACGGCGACGCCGGCGCGGCAGATGCCGGTGCTCTACGCCGCGGTGGCGCCAGGCTATCTCGACGTGCTCCGCATCCCGATCGTCTCCGGGCGCGACTTCACGACGGCCGATGCCGCGAGCTCCGCCGCGGCGCTGGTCAACGAGACGTTCGCGACCCGCGCGTGGGCCGGCGACGCGATCGGCCGCACCTTCACCATGGACGACCGCCGGTTCACGGTCGTCGGCGTGGTGCGCGATTCGAAGTACGTGCAACTGGACGAGCCGGCGAGGGCGTTTGTCTATGTGCCGCTGGCACACCAGCGGCAGAGCGCCTTGACGCTGTTCGTTCGCGGGCGGGGCGACGCGCCGCCGCCGGCGGGAGTCGTGGAAGCCGAGACGCTGGCGATCGATTCACGGCTGCCGCGGCCGATCATCAGCACCATCGCTCACGAGATGGATGTCGTGCTGCTGCCGCAGCGGGTGGCAGCGATCGTTACCGGCGTGCTGGGAGGGCTCGGATTGCTGCTCGCCGCCGTCGGACTCTACGGCCTCGTCGCCTACGCGGTTCGCCAGCGAACGCGGGAGATTGGCGTACGGATCGCGCTCGGCGCCGGCGCGGGAAGCACCGTGCGCCTCGTGCTTCGCGGCGGGCTGGCCCTGATCGCGGCGGGCGCGCTCATCGGCATTCCCGCGTCGATCGCCGCCGGCCGCCTGCTCGAACAATACCTGCTGCAGATCAGCCCGATGGATCCGATGGCGATGGGCGCCGCCGTCGCCGGCCTGACGGCCGTCACGCTCGCCGCCGCCTATGTGCCGGCGCGGCGGGCCGCGCGGATCTCGCCGCTCGAGGCGATGCGCGACGCGTAGGGATCAGGCGACGAGTCCGTTCACGACCGCGTAGTGAATCAGTTCGGCGCTGGTGCGGAGCTTGAGCTTGTCGAGGATGCGCGCGCGGTAGGTGCTGATCGTCTTCACGCTCAGTCCCAGCTCGGAGCTGATCTCCGACACGGTGCGGCCGGCGCCGATCATGCGCAGCACCTGGTACTCCCGATCGGAGAGGGTCTCGTGCTTCGGCGGATCGGCCGCGAGCCGCGCGGCCTCTTCGAGCTCCTGCGGTACGTAGCGGCCGCCGGTCAGCGCGACGCGGACGGCACGCACCAGATCGCGCGGGTCGGCGCCCTTGGTCACGTAGCCGACCGCGCCGGCCTGGAACGCACGCTGTGCGAACTGATCGGCAGGGTGCATCGAGACCACCAGGACCGGGACGCCCGGGAACTCGCGGTGCATGCGCCGCAGCAGCAGCAGGCCGCCGTCGCCCGGCAGCGTGAGGTCGAGCAGCACCAGGTGATACGACGTCGAGCGGAGCTTCTCCAGCGCCGTGACGCCGTCGACGGCCTCGCCCACGCGCAGATCGGGGAACTCCCCCGTCAGCACGCGGCCGATGCCCTGGCGAACGACAGGATGATCGTCGACCAGCAGGACGCTACGCATGCGCCCTGGCACGTCCGGCCGCGCGCACCGTCCTGCGCACGTCCGGGCTGGCGTCCGGAAGGATGACGAGCACGCGGGTACCCCGCCCGCGCGCGCCGGTGATACGCACTTCCCCGCCGAGCGCCAGCGCCCGCTCGCGCATCCCCAGCAGACCCATGGTCCGCGGATTGTTCACCTGTTCCTCGGTGATGCCGCGGCCGTTGTCACGAATCTCCATCATGGTCAGCGCGCGCTGGCGGGTGACGTAGATCCACGCCGTGCCCGCCGCCGCGTGCCGGGAGATATTCTCCAGCGCGCCGATCAGGATCCGGTAGAGCGCCGTCAGGCGCGCGTCGTCGAGGTCGATCGACGACGGCCGCGCGCGCACGTGGCTCCGGATGCCGGTGCGCTTGCTGAAGAGCGACGCTTCCCACCGGATCGCCGGCACCAGCCCGAGGTGATCCAGGACCGGCGGCCGCAGCGCGGTGGTGAGCCGGCGCAGGGCCGTCACCCCGATGTCGGTGAGGCCCGCGGCCGCCTGCAGCCGATCGACGACGCCGCGCATGGCCGGCAGCTGCGATTCGCGGAACTGCGAGATCGCCGCGCCCAGCTCGAGACGGATGCTCGAGAAGAGCTGCCCGAGCTCGTCGTGCAGCGTGCGCGCGAGCTGGCGCCGCTCCTCCTCGCGCGCCTCTTCTGCGAACGCCGACAGCTCGCGGAGCCGCCGGCTGGATTCGCGCAGGCGCTGCTCGAGCTGTCGCCGCTCGGTCACGTCGCGGTAGTGCCACATGTGCACCGTCGATCCGTCCGGCGCGGGCACGGGCACGTAGTCCCGGTCGAAGATGCGGCCGTCGGCGAGGACGACTTCGAACCCCAGCTGCGGCTCGCGCCGCTGCCGCAACTCGGCGGTGAGGCGGCGGTAGACGTCGCCGTAGACCGTGAGGTCGCGCCAGAGTCGCTCCCGCACCACGTGGGCGCACGTCCCCAGCAGCTCGTCCGGGGCGGACAAGCCGAACATCCGCGAGAACGCGACGTTCGAGACGATGATGCGGCCGCCCTCGTCTTCGGCCATCACGCCGTCACGCATGTTGGCGATGAGGCCCGCCAGGAGCGGGCGATAGAAGTCGTCCAAGCGGGTTCAATTCTCTCAGTCTTGGACTGACGAAGTGTCGCCAATTTCGTGTTTGTAGGACGAACACCTACATGGCCAGGGACCTTGGTCCCTGGCTTGACATCTATCAAATGTCGATATATCAATTGTCGATACATGACGTCCGCCATCGTTCACATCCTGCTGTCCCTCGCCGAAACCGACCGCCACGGCCTCGGCATCGCCGCCGATGTGAAGACGTTCACGGCGGGACGGGTCACGCTCGGGCCGGGCACGCTCTACGGCACGATCAAGCGGCTCCTCGACGACGAGCTCATCGAGGATCTCGGCGCGCCGCTCGCCGAAGACGACGACCCGAGGCGGCGCTACTACCGCATCACGGCGAAGGGACGCCGGGCGCTCGAAGCGGAGATGCAGGGGCTCACGTCGGTGCTGGGCGTCGCCCGGCGCCGCCTCAAGACGTCATGACGCTCTATCGCGTCCTGCTTCGTCTGTATCCGCGCGCGTTCCGCGAGCGGTTCGGGGCCGAGATGCTCGCGCTGTTCGCGCAGACGTCCGCCGCCGCGCCGCGGACGCTCCGCGGACGGCTCGACCTGTGGCGCTCGACGCTCGCCGATCTGGTGCCGTCTGCGGCGCGCGAGCGCCTCCCTGCACGAAGGAGCCTCTCCATGAGCCAGACCGCGACCGACTTTCGACAGGCGTGGCGCGCGATCGCGCGCGCTCCGTTCCTCGCAGCGCTCGTCGTCCTGCTGATGGCGCTCAGCATCGGCAGCACGACAGCTGTGTTCAGCATCGTGAATGCCGTGCTGCTGCAGCCGTTTCCCTTCGCGCGGCCCGATCGGCTGGTCATCGTGTGGGAAAAGCGAAGCCCCGAGAACATGCGCAACACGGTCGCGGGCCACGAGTTTCCGGCCTGGCAGGCCCGCGCCCAATCGTTCGAACGGCTCGCGGCGATCGCCTTCGACCGGGAATACAACCTGACCGGCGCCGGCGATCCACTGAAGCTGACCAATGTCCGGACGACGTGGGAGTTCTTTCCGCTGATGGGCGTACCGGCGCAGATCGGACGCGGATACGTCGCGGACGAAGATCGGCCGGGGCACGGACAGGTGGCCGTGATCAGCGATCGCCTTTGGCGCGCCCGGTTCGCCGCGGACTCGTCGATCGTCGGACGCTCCATCGAGTTGAGCGGGATTCCGTTCACGGTGGTCGGCGTGATGCCGCCGGATTTCCGGTTCCCCGCCGGCGAAGGGGGCGCCGATCCCGACGTCTGGACGCCGATCGCCGAGCCGATTCAGAACTACCGCGGCCGGCACTACCTCTCGATCGTCGGGCGGCTGAAAGACGGCGTCACGATCGCGCAGGCGCAGGCGGAGATGAACGCGGTGGCCGCGGGCATCAGGAAGGACGAGCCGAGGCTGAACAACGGGCACGACGTCAACGTGCAGCCGCTGCACGGCGAGATCGTCGCCGGCGTGCGCGAGGCGCTTCTCGTGCTCTTCGGCGGCGTGGCGCTCGTGCTGCTCATCGGCTGCTGCAACGTGGCGAACCTGCTGCTCGCGCGCGCATCGTCACGCCAGCAGGAAATCGCGGTCCGCATGGCGCTCGGCGCCGGCCGGCTTCGCCTCGCGCGACAGCTGCTGGCGGAAGGCGGCGCGCTGGCCCTGCTCGGCGGCGCCGGCGGCGTACTGCTGGCGGCGTGGCTCATCGCGTTCGCGCGGGCGTCGGCGCCGGGCGACGTACCTCGCCTGCAGTCGGCGCAACTCGACGTCACCGTGCTGGTGTTCGCCGCCGGTGTCAGCGTGCTGACCGCGCTCGTCTTCGGGCTGGTGCCGCTCGCGCAGGTAGCGCGCGTCGACGTCTCCGATCGGCTGAAACATGGATCGAAGGGCATCGCCCGTCCGCTCCGCCAGCCGCTGCGTCGCGCGCTCGTCATCGCCGAAGTCGCCCTGACGGTCGCGGTCGCGACGAGCGCGGGCCTGCTGCTGCAAAGCTTCGGAAAGCTGATGCGCGTCGATCCTGGCTTCCGCTCGGACGGTGTCCTGGCGGCCGACGTGTCGCTCCCGACGCGATATCGCGCCGTTCCGGCGCAGCGGGCCTTCTTCGACGAAGCGATCGCGCGCGCGAGTGCGCTGCCGGGCGTCTCGTCGGCGGCCGCCACGAACATGGTGCCGCAGGGCGCCGGACGCTCCGGCATTGCCGTCGCGATCGAGGGACGGCCGGCGCTGCCGCCGGAGCAGGAGATCCCGGTCAGCTTCCGCGTCGTCTCCGAACGGTACTTCAGCACGCTGGGCATCCCGCTCACAGCCGGGCGGGAGTTCACGCCGCAGGACGCCCGCGTCGCGGTCCCGCTCATCCGCTGGTTCCCCCAGCAGCCGATTCCCGCCGGGTTCGACGAGCCTCAGCCGGCGCCGGTGGCCGTGATCAACGAGCGCATGGCGCGCCGCTTCTGGCCGGGCGAGAGCCCGCTCGGGCGGCGGTTCACGGTCCTCTCGAGTCCGCTCATCACGGTGATCGGCGTCGTGAAGGACAGCCGGAACCATGCGCTCGCCGACGAACCCTGGCCGGAGTTCTATCTCACGCATACGCAGGAGCCGCAGGCGAGGATGACGCTGCTGCTGCGCGCGCCGGGCGGTCTGACCTCGCTGCCCGCGCCGCTGCGATCGGCGATCTGGTCGATCGATCGCGACGTGCCCGTGGCCGGCGTGCGCACGCTCGCCGAGATCGTCGACGGAAACCTCGCGCTCTTCCGCGCGATCGTCTGGCTGATGGGGGCGTTCGCCTTCGTCGCGCTTGCGTTGATGGCTCTCGGCGTCTACGCCGTGGTGTCGTACACCGCCGCGCAGCGTACCTATGAGATCGGCGTCCGGCTGGCGCTCGGCGCGCAGCGCGGCGACATCCGGCGCCTCGTGCTCGTCAACGGCGCGGGACTCGCCTTACTGGGGATCGCTCTCGGCCTCGGCGGCGCGTATACGCTCGCACGCCTCTCGTCCAGCATGCTCTACCAGATCGAGCCCGGGGATCCGTTGACCTACGCGTTGCTCTCCGCGCTGGTCCTCGCGATCACCGTCGCGGCCACCTGGCCGCCGGCGCGGCGCGCTCAGCGCGTCGATCCGCTGACGGTCCTGCGGACGGAATAGGCGATCGACCGCGACGCTTCGGCGCGCGGGTCTACGGCGCTCCGCGGCCGCGCTGTCCTGACGGCAACGCCTTGCGCGGCAGCTTCTCATCGCGCATCGCGGCGTTGTAGGCGAAGATCGCCGCGATGGTCGCCTGCTGCACCAGGTCGTCGCGCTGCACGCGGTCGTAGGTGTCCATGTTCGAGTGGTGCGAGCGGGCGTTGTACTCCAGGCGATCCTGCACGAACTGGAAGCCCGGCAGCCCGACGTTGTCGAACGACACGTGGTCGGTCTGCGAGACGCTGCGCGGCCCGAGGATCGTGACGCCGAGATCCTTCAACGGCGCGATCCACTGCTCGAAGATCGGACGGACCGCGAGGTTGCTCTGCATCCACACGCCGCGGATCCGGCCGGTGCCGTTGTCCAGGTTGAAGTAGGCGGACAGCTTTCCGTGCTCCGGCTTGAGCTGCATCGACTGCGGATCGCCGAAGTGAGCCAGCACGTAGGCGCGCGAGCCGAGCAGCCCTTGCTCTTCTCCGCCCCAGAGCGCGACGCGAATCGTCCGGCGCGGCTTCAGGCCGAGCGTCCGGATGATGCGCAGCGCCTCGAGCATCGCCGTCGATCCCGTCGCGTTGTCGGTCGCGCCCGTCGCGAACGGGTGCGAGTCGAAATGCGCGCCGAGCATGACGACTTCGCCCGCGAGATCGGTTCCCGGAATCTCGCCGACGACGTTGAAGCCTTTCGTGTTGTCGTGGAAGCGGACCCGCACGTCGAGCTCGACCTTCACCGGCACGTCGTGCTCGAGGAGACGCACCATGCGGTTGTAGTGCTCGACCGCCAGCGTCACCTGCGGCACGGCGGCCGTCAGCGTGCGCGCCACCGTCCCGGGAAACACCGTCCCCCCGTCGGGACGCTGCTGGTTCACCGACAGGTTGCTCCCCATGTTCGCCGTGTCGGTGTCGCTGCCGCGGTCGAGCACGGCGACGACGCCCTCGTCCTTGTAGAACTGCTGCAGCTTCGCCTGGAACTGCTGCGCGGTGCCGCGCCCTCCAGGCTGATCGGCATCGTCGGCGGCGGCCGTGTCGCCGCGCCCCACCGGGCCTCCGCGGCCGCCCCGGCCGCGCTGCGCGGGGACGGGCGTCGTCTCGGCTTCCTTCGCCAGCTCGCCGTCCATACGGACGATGAACGGCCCCTCCAGCATGCGCACCGCGCGCACCGGCTGGGCCAGGACGATCTTCCCTTTGAGCTGCCCCTTGTATTTCGCGAAGTCGGCTTCGGTGGCGATCGCCGCGCGGACGACGTCGGCGGTCACCGGTCCGTCCGTGCCAGGCGACCACGTTTTCGGAAGTCCGATGAGCGGCTGCACCTGCGGTGAGATCAGATGAGCGCTGAAGCGATCGAGCGACCAGCTCCGGCCGAAGTCCCAGTCCTCGCGATGGACGTTGGCCAGGCCCCATCCGGTCATCTGCTTCATCGTCCACGCCCCCGCCTCGTCCATCGCGGGCGATCCCGTGAGCCTCGGCCCGTAGCGATCGGTGAGCCAGAAGAGCGTCTCCATCGCCTGCGATCGATTCAGCCCTTCGTCGCGGATCTGCGCGATGGCGGGATAGTCGAGCTTCTCGCTCTGCGCAACCGGAAACGCCGCGAGCGCCGCGATGAAGAGGACGAGGATCGAAGCCTTGCGCATATGCGCAGGATTCTATACTCGCCCGTCGCTAGATCGCCGACGCGATCAGTCCGGCGGCCGTGAGCAGCGCCGCGATCACGATCACGGACATCGCGATGAAGGTGGCCTGGACGACAACCGCCCGCCCCTTGAGATAGGTGTAGCGCATCGACGCCAGCAGCCCGACGAAGAACGGCAGCGACGAGAGCGCCTCGACGACGTCGTTGCGCGGGAACCGGACGACGAGCGCCATCCACGCGAGCGTCAGCGCCAGCGTCACGAGGATGGTGGTGGCGCCGGCCTTCCAGGCGTCGGCGCGCGAGATGCCCGAGTCCGCCGTCCGGGCGCAGTCGAGACGCAGCACTCTGCTCAGCATGGTCTTCTCCTCTTCGTTGGTGGACGGTGATGCCGCGGACGCGGCCGCCAGTGTGACGCCGGGATGGAGCCAGACGTCGATCGCGCCGGCGATCAGATCGACGGCGATGCGCAGCGAGAAGCCGCGGCCCTGGAGCAGCGCGGCCACCTCGTCGCCGTAGCGGCGCCGCCAGGGGCGCGGATAGAGGCGCAGGATCCAGGTCACGCGCTCGCCAGCCTCCGCTGGCCGACGCGCGCGACGGCCTGCAGGCTCGCCAGCCGCGCGCGCAGCGCCTTCTCGCCGAGCGCGGTCAGCTTGTAGGGATTGCGGCGGTCGTCACTGTCGAGGCGCTGGATGAGGCCGCGCCCTTCGAGACGCGTGATCGCGCCGTACAGCGTGCCGGGCCCGAAGCGGACGCCGCTGACCTGCTCGATGTCGTCCGTCATGGCGTAGCCATGCTTCGACCCGTCGGCGAGGCTGATGAGAATCAGAAGGGCGGGTTCCGCGAACCGCCCGAAGTCGTCCAGCTCGTCGTCGTGTCTGCCCATCTGCTACGTCCTGAGTAATACGT
>Ga0075362_10000574_pt1 | contig 10741 bp, 12 predicted proteins | sample EndMetdeltDD1762_FD_71397 | JGI IMG/M metagenome (GOLD analysis project Ga0075362, IMG submission 71397) | Populus endosphere microbial communities from Tennessee, USA - Endosphere MetaG P. deltoides DD176-2 | ecosystem: Host-associated > Plants > Roots > Endosphere | place: USA: Tennessee...
GTCGGACACGGCGCAGATCGCGACCACCGGTGCCACGTGCTGGCGGGCGAGGCCCTGCCGCAGCACGAACGCGTTCTGCGCGCCGATCGCGACGATCAGCGACAGGCCGGTCAGCAGACCAGCGGCGGTGGAGTCGAGCACGTGGCCACGCTAGGCGCGCACGCCAGTGAAGACCAGCGCATGTTTCTTCAGGTTCATTAGCATTGCTTCATGCGCTACAACGCGGCCGGTGTCGAGGCCCTGGTGTCCATCGCCGACCACGGGTCCTTCGAGGCGGCGGCCCGGGCTCTGCACGTCAGCCCGAGCGCCGTCAGCCAGCGCATCCGCGCCCTGGAGCGCGAGGTGGGTCAGGTCGTCGTCCGACGCGGCACGCCGTGCGAGCCGACGGACTCCGGTGCTGCGCTGGTCCGCCTCGGCCGCCAGACGAACCTTCTCGACGACGAGGCGCGAGCGCTCCTCGCCGAGCGCGCCGGACCGGTGCCGGTGACGGTGGCCGTCAACGCGGACTCGCTCGCGACCTGGTTCCGCGACGTCCTGTCCGACGTCGCGGAGCGCGAGGACCTGACCCTCCGGCTCGTGGTGGAGGACCAGGCGCACTCCGCGGCGCTGCTGCGCAGCGGCGAGGCGCTCGCCGCGATCACCAGCGACCCGGAGCCGGTGCAGGGCTGCCGCGCGGAGCATCTCGGCTTCATCCGGTACCGGCCCGCCGCGACGCCCGGGCTCGCCGAGCGGTGGCGCTCAGGACGCGGCCACGACTGGCAGCGGATGCCGGTCGTCGTCTTCAACACCAAGGACCAGCTCCAGCACGACGTCCTGGCCTCCTACGGCGTCGCCGAGCCGGCCGTCGTGCACCTCGTGCCGACCAGCGCCGACTTCCACGAGGCCGTCCGTTGCGGCCTCGGGTGGGGGATGCTGCCCGAGCCGCAGCTGCTCCCCGACCTCGAGAGCGGCCGGGTGGTCACGCTCGGCGGTCGCACCCACCACGACGTGCATCTCTACTGGCAGCGGTGGCGGATCGAGTCGACCTCGTTGGCGACGCTGGGCGACGCGGTGACCCGAGCGGCGGCACGGCACCTCCGCCACTGACGAGTCACCGCGATCGCGGGCGCGAACCCGTTCAGCGTGTGGTTCAGGCGGTCAGAACGCGGCCTCGTCGAGGTCCATGACCGACAGGTCGGTGGCCTCGGCGATCGCGCGCTCGGCGCTGATCTTGGGCAGGTTGTACTGCGCGAAGAACTGCGCGGCCGCCACCTTGCCCTCGTAGAAGGCCTTGTCCTTGCCCGGGTCGCCGCCGAGCTTCTCCAGCGCGACCTCGGCCTGCCGCAGCAGCAGCCAGCCGCAGACCACGTCGCCGAGCGCCATCAGCAGACGGGTGGTGTTGAGGCCCACCTTGTAGATGTTGCGGAGCTCGCCGGTCTCGGACGACGGGTCGGCCGACATCAGGTCGTTGATCATGTGCGCGACGATCGCGTTGGCGTCCTCGAGCGCCGTGGCCAGCAGGCCACGCTCCACCTTGAGGCGACCGTTGCCGGCCTCGCTCGCGATGAACGACTCGATCTCCTTCGCCAGGTGGCCGAGGGCCTGGCCCTGGTCCTTGACGATCTTGCGGAAGAAGAAGTCCTGGCCCTGGATCGCCGTGGTGCCCTCGTACAGGGTGTCGATCTTGGCGTCGCGGACGTACTGCTCGATCGGGTACTCCTGCAGGAAGCCGGAGCCGCCGAACGTCTGCAGGGACTCCGTGCCGAGCAGCACCCACGAGCGCTCGGACCCGTAGCCCTTGACGATCGGGAGCAGCAGGTCGTTCACGGCCACGGCGAGCTTGTTCTCCTCGGAGTCGGCGGTGCCGGCGTGCTCCGCGAGCTGCACCTGGTCCTGCCAGGAGGCCGTGTAGAGCACCAGCGCGCGCATCGCCTCGGCGAACGACTTCTGCACCATCAGCGAGCGGCGGACGTCCGGGTGGTGGGTGATCGTGACGCGCGGTGCGGTCTTGTCGCCGGACCGGGTCAGGTCGGCGCCCTGGACCCGCTCCTTGGCGTAGTCCAGTGCGTTGAGGTAGCCGGCGGAGAGCGTGGCGATGGCCTTGGTGCCGACCATCATCCGGGCGTTCTCGATGACCTGGAACATCTGCGCGATGCCGTTGTGGACCTCGCCCAGCAGCCAGCCCTTGGCCGGCTCGCCGCCACCGATGTTCGCGTCGCCGAAGGTGACCTCGCAGGTGTTGGACACCTTGATGCCCATCTTGTGCTCGACGTTGGTGACGTAGGCACCGTTGCGCTCGCCGGTGAGCTCACCGGTCTCGTGGTCGAAGTGGTACTTGGGCACGATGAACAGGGACAAGCCCTTCGTGCCGGGGCCGCCGACGCCCTCGACACCCGCCGGCCGGGCCAGCACCAGGTGGATGATGTTCTCCTGCAGGTCGCTCTCACCCGAGGTGATGAAGCGCTTGACGCCCTCGATGTTCCAGGAGCCGTCCTCGTTGGCGGTGGCCTTCGCACGACCCGCGCCCACGTCGGAGCCCGCGTCGGGCTCGGTCAGCACCATCGTGGTGCCCCACTCGCGGTCGACGATCAGCTGGGCGATGCGCTTGTCGCGCTCGTTGCCGTTGCGGTGCACGACGCCCGCGAAGGCCGGCCCGCAGCCGTACATCCAGATCGGGGCGTTGGCGCCGAGCACCATCTCGGCGATCGCCCAGTTGAGCGTGGACGGGCCGTAGGTGCCGCCGAGCTCCTCGTTGATCTGGGTCCGCCAGTACTCGGCGTCCATCCACGCGCGGTAGCTCTTCTTGAACGACTCCGGCAGCGGCGCGGTGCTCGTGGCCGGGTCGAACACCGGCGGGTTGCGGTCGCTGTCCTCGTACGACGCCGCAAGCTCGTCACGCGAGATCCGGTCGACCTCCGCGAGGATCGAGCGCGCGGTCTCGCCGTCGATCTCGCCGAACGGGCCGGTGCCGAGCACCTCGTCGCGGCCGAGCACCTCGAAGAGGTTGAACTCGATGTCGCGCAGGTTGGTCTTGTAGTGGCTCACGGAAGGACCCCTCCATTGGGTTACCAGCGGGTTCTACTACTCAGTAACTTCCAGCGTAGATGGGGGTTACGGGCCTCGCAACCTGAACCGCGGAACGCGTGAGGCATGTCTCGTAGGTGGCCTGGGCACTGCTCAGGCGGTATTGTCGAGTGACTACATCGCCTTACAGGAGTTGAACGAGGATGCGGAGACTGGTTCTCCTCGCGCTGGTGGGTCTCGGCGCCCAGCTGGTCGACGGCTCGCTGGGGATGGGCTACGGCGTCACCTCGGCCACGCTGCTGGTCGCCGGCGGCATCGGCCCGGCCGCCGCGTCCGCCGCCATCCACTTCTCCGAGATCGGCACGTCCCTGGTCTCGGGCATCTCGCACCACACGCTGGGCAACGTCGACTGGCGCACGGTAGGTGTGCTGGCCCTGCCGGGCTTCGTCGGCGCGTTCGCGGGCGCGACCCTGCTCGTCAACCTCGACGCGCAGGTCGCGGTCCCCGTTGTGGCCACGATCCTGGTGGTGCTCGGCACCTACGTGACCTACCGGTTCCTGTCCGCGGCCCGCCGCCTGCACTTCGGGCCCCGCCCGGCCAAGCGGATGCTGGCACCGGTCGGCCTCGTCGCCGGCACGCTCGACGCGGTCGGCGGTGGGGGCTGGGGCCCGGTCGGCACCTCGTCCCTGCTGGCCTCGGGCCGGCTCGAGCCGCGCAAGGTCGTCGGCTCGGTCGACACCGCAGAGTTCGTGGTCGCGGTCGGCGGCTCGCTCGGCTTCCTGGTCGGCCTCGGCACCCACGGCATCGAGTGGGCGTACGTCGGCGCGCTGATGCTCGGCGGGCTGGTCGCCGCGCCGCTGGCCGCCGTGGTCGTCCGCTTCCTGCCGGCCCGCGTCCTCGGTGTCGCGGCCGGCGGGCTGATCGTGCTGACCAACCTGACCACGCTCGCCGAGCAGCTGGGCGCCACCGGGGTCACCGTCGGGATGATCGCCGCGGCGGTCTTCACGTTGTGGGTCCTCTGGGTCGCCTGGGCCGTCAAGCTGGACCAGGACACGGAGATAGTCCATCGAGTCGCTCAACACATCTGACACACTCGCCCCATGCGGGTGTCTGCGAAGTCCGACTACGCCCTGAGGGCGCTGATCGAGATGGCGTCACGCGTCGACGGTCGTCCCGTCAGCGCGGAGGAGCTCGGTCGTCTCCAGGAGATCCCGCACGGTTTCCTTCAGGCGATCCTCGCCGACCTGCGCCGGGCAGGCATCGTGATGAGCCAGCGTGGCCAGTCGGGAGGCTGGCGGATGGGGCGCAGCGCCTCCGACGTCTCGGTCGCCGACGTGATCCGGGCCGTCGACGGCCCGCTGGTCTCCGTCTACGGGCTACGGCCCGAGGCAGTGTCCTACAACGAGACCGCCGACGTCCTGCAGCACGTGTGGATCGCCGCCCGGCACTCCCTGCGCGACGTCTTCGAGCACGTCTCCATCCAGCAGCTCGCCGACGGCAAGCTGCCCAAGGCGGTCACGACGCGGACCGCCGACGAGGACGCCTGGCAGCCGCACTGACCTCGGGCCGAGCTAGCGACGAAGACCCGCGGGGTCGGTCGCCGGGACCGGTCCGGTCGGCAGCTCCAGTCCGCGGGCATCGAAGCCGATGATGCTCGCGAAGGACTGCCATGCCTCGTGCGGCCGGGCGGGGTCCACCTGGACCAGGTGCAGGTGCTCGGGACGGCGTACCGCCGCCGACCAGCGCTCCACGACCGACGTCAGGTCGTAGTCGTCCGGGAACATCGCTGCGCGCGGGTCCGGCTGACCGACGGTGACGATCACGTGGACGGTGCAGCCGGGCAGCTGGTCGACCATGAGCGCGATCCCCTCGGGCGGGCAGCCGGCCAGCAGGTGGTGGCTGAACACGACCGTGTCCTTGTTCTTGATCGTGCGCCGGCACAGCCGGGCCCACGAGCCCTCGACGTCCTTGCGGCGCAGACCCCAGTCGCGGTGGTCGCGGCGCAGCTCGACGGCGGCGTTGAACATCTCCATCTCGGAGCGTGCCGGGAGCCGGACCCTGCGGCCCCGGCCGTCGACGAGTCCGGTCGCGGTGGTCGCGGCGTGCTGCCTCAGGGCCGCGTCCAGGAGCTCGCCACCGCTGTGCGGCAGCCCGACGTGGAGGAGAGCGCGTTGCTTGGCCATGCCCTCACGGTGGCCCGGCGCGGCGACCTGACGGTGAACTGGGCGTGTCCCGCAGCGGTCCGGACCACGTGAGGTCAGCCACTAGAACAGGTTCTAGTTCTGGGTCTACGATGCCCGCATGATCACCTCGGACGACATCATCTGGAACGCCTCGATGGAGGAGCACCCGGCGCGCTCGGCCTCGCAGCGGTCCTACTCCGCGGTGGCCAAGGGCGACCTGGACGAGTGGCTCACCGTCTACGCCGAGGATGCGGTGCTCGAGGACCCGGTCGGCCCGTCGATGTTCGACCCGGAGGGCAAGGGCCACCACGGCCACGAGGGGATCTCGGCGTTCTGGAAGCTCGCGATCGAGCCGATCGCGAAGTTCGAGTTCACGATCAACGAGTCGCTCGCCAACCCCGGAAGCAACACCTGCGCCAACCTCGGCAGCATCAAGACGTCGTTCGCGGACGGCAGCTACACGGTCACCGACCTGATCATGGTGTACGTCGTGCACGACGACGGCCGGGTCCGGTCGATGAAGGCGTACTGGGAGCCGGACCGGACGATGGCGTCGTTCACCGCTGCCCCGTAGCCGGAGCAGCGACCCTCGGCAGTCCCGCCCACCAGAGCGGCTCGGCCGCGTGCTCATCGGGCACGAAGCTCGGTCCACCGACCTCCCGCGCCTCGGCGCGGAGGCCGGACCAGAAGTCGCGCCGTTCCTCGGCAGTCATGAAGTAGTGGACGCCGAGACCCTCGGCGACGTCGCGTCGGCCGCGGCGGGTGCCGAGCAGGTCGTCGCGCGCCACCCAGCGGTCGAAACCGAGGTGCTTGAAGTGGCACAGCATCAGCTCGTCGCGAGCGGGGAGCCGGACGTCGCCCCGCGGTGACGCCACGTGCCGGCCGTGGCCGATGCCGGTGTCGGAGATGGCGTCGGGATCGAAGACGCCGAGCTTGTTGAACGGTGCCCGCGGCCGGCCGGTCGGTGCCACGTCGACCAGGCGGCCGTGGTCCGGCGGCAGCTCGTCATGGACCATCCCGAACCCGAGCGCCGGGATCAGCGTCACGCCCGCGGCACGCTGCTCGGCGAGGTAGTCGGACACCGCCTGGCGCGGGTGGTGGTAGTGCTCGTCGATGTCGGCGAGCACCACCCAGTCGGCCACACCGCGGCTCTCGTGCCAGATCGTGTTGTTGAGGTGCGTGTGGGCGTGGACGAACGAGTCGTCGTGCCGCGGGAACGGGCGCACCTCGACCTTGGGGTGGGCCTCCAGCAGCTCGAGCGTCCCGTCGGTCGAGCCGTCGTCGACGATGACGTAGCGGTCCACCCACGCGTCGTAGTGCCGGAAGAAGAAGCCGAGCATCTCGGCCTCGTTCCAGCAGACGGCGTAGAGGTGGACGCCGGCCATCTCAGGTCGCGCTGTTCGCGACGACCCAGTCCACGAGCGGGCGGTAGGCGCGCCAGTCCTTGCGGACCAGGTCGAGCAGCTTGGGCGTGGAGATCTCCGGGCCGAAGCCGAGCTCGCGCCCGACGGTCAGCGTCTTGTGCCGGAGCAGCTCGATCCGCGGGTGGTCGGCGTCGTACCCACGCGGCGTGGTCTTGAGCTTGTCGCCGCCGATCGTGACGCCGGCCTTCTCGAGCTTGCGGATGATCGCCTCGAGCTCCGGGCCGGTGCGGTCGTGCGCGATCGCGTCGCGGAACGCAGCCAGTCGCGGGCCGCTCGCCTCGTAGAACCCGGCGCCGGTCCGCACGCCGGCGGCCGAGACCTGGACGTACCAGCCGGTCGACGGCGCGACCGCGACGTACGCGCCCTGGTGGGTCTTGTACGGCGTCTTGTCCTTGGCGAACCGGACGTCGCGGTAGGGCCGGAAGATCTTCGCGGTCCTGCCGTCGGGCGCGAACTCCGGCACCAACGCGTCCATCAGCGCGGTGATCGGCTTCTTCACGGACTCGTCGTAGACGTGCTTGTGCTTCTCCCAGAAGGACTTGGTGTTGTCCATCTCGAGGTCGTCGTAGAAGTCCAGGGCGGCGACGGGAAAGCCGTCGAATGTCATGGTCGGGTTCCAGCCTCCGCTGTTCTGGTCTCGGCTGCGGCCTTGAGCGGACGACGAGACTCGAACTCGCGACATCGACCTTGGGAAGGTCGCGCTCTACCAACTGAGCTACGTCCGCATGCCGGTCAGACCGGCGCGGAAAGGCTACCTCAGGGGAGCTCGCACCTGGTCGTCGTCTCCGCGTAGCAGGTGTCCCGACGCTTGCCGCCGTCCGCTGAGTCGGTGCCGTCACCGCCGTCGAGGACGTCGCGTCCGAACGAGCCGACCAACCGGTCGTCCCCCTCGCCGCCGGTGAGCGTGGCTCGGGACCGTCGGGTGGTGCTGTCGCAGTCACTGCCCTTGGCACTGATGCGGTCGTCGCCGGCGCCGCCGTCGATCGCGACGTCGCAGCCCTTGCCGATGAGCCGGTTCGGGCCGTCGTCACCGGTCATCACCACGGACGGATAGCCGTAGAGGAAGACGGGGCGCGCCTGCAGGTCCTCGACGCCGGCCAGCGTCCAGTCATGGTGCGCACCGCCGTCGTACGACGCCGTTGCGGTGCCGAGCACGAGGTCGGCGGTGAAGCCGGTCGGGTTGTCGACGTCCGGGCTCGAGCGGAAGATGTCTCGTCCGGTGCCTCCGTCGACGTGGCCGTCGGTGTTGGAGAACGTCCGGACGGCGTCGTTGCCGCCGCCCATGGCGAAGTCGTAGTCGTGTGCCCGTCGGAGCCCGTGGTCCAGGCGGATCGTCTCGGCCACGTCGGAGCCGGCGAAGCTGATGAGCGGTGCCTTCGTGTCACCGAACCTGAACTCCTCGAACGACGACCAGTGCAGCCCGGTGTCCTGGCCGCCCACGACGAGCCGTTCGGCGACGTTGTCCAGACCCACCGTCAGCTTCGTCGTCAGACTCACGGTGAGGATGTCGTGACCGTCGCCGGCGCCGACGGTCGCTCCGGCGCCCTGGACGACGTCCTTGGTCACCAGCATCTCGTCGCGACCCGGTCCGAGGTCGATCGTCGATGATGCGTGGACCATCGTCGGCTCGACCTCGTCCTTGCCGTCGCCGGTGCGGATGTCGTCACCGCCGTCGTTGGTGAACACGCTGTCCTTCTCCGGACCACCGCGGAACGTGTCGTCGCCGGTGCCCGCGAACATCGCGACCCGACCTCGTGCCGACACCACGACGACCGTGTCGTCGCCGTTGCGCGTGTCGACCTCGCTGTAGACGAGCCCGCCCGTCACGCAGACCAGGTCGTCGCCGCCGTACGTCCGGGTGTAGTCGGCGCCGTTGGTGACGACCACGTCGCGGTGCGGTGTGCCCTCGAGAACGTGGTTCGGCTTGCCGACCAAGGTGGCGCGTACGCCCTGGCAGGTCGGAGCCGCAGCGTCGGCCGGCGGACCGGGGACGCTGAGGGCCGCCAGGGCCAGGGCGATGGTGGTGAGCCGCTTCATGTCAGGTCCGATGCTCCCACCCCGGCATCGGTTCGCGCCGGTAGGTTGTCGCCGTGCTGCTGAGCGACCGCGACATCCTCGCCGAGATCGACGACGGCCGGATCGTGCTGGATCCGTGGGACCCCGCGATGCTGCAGCCGAGCTCGATCGACGTGCGGCTCGACAGGTTCTTCCGGGTCTTCGAGAACCACAAGTACCCGCACATCGACCCCGCCGCCGACCAGTCGGAGCTGACCCGGCTGGTCGAGCCGGACGGTGACGATCCGTTCATCCTGCATCCAGGGGAGTTCGCGCTCGGCTCGACGTACGAGGTGGTGAGCCTGCCCGACGACATCGCGTCCCGGGTCGAGGGCAAGTCGTCGCTCGGCCGCCTCGGGCTGCTGACCCACGCGACCGCCGGCTTCGTCGACCCCGGCTTCTCCGGGCACGTGACCCTCGAGCTCGCGAACGTCGCGACGTTGCCGATCAAGCTCTACCCGGGCATGAAGATCGGTCAGTTCTGCTTCTTCCGGCTCTCGTCGCCGTCCGAGAACCCCTACGGCTCGGAGAAGTACGGCTCGCGCTACCAGGGCCAGCGCGGCCCGACGCCGTCGCGGTCGTTCCAGAACTTCCACAGAACCCGGATCTCGGGAGGATAGTGGTCAGGTTAGGCTTGCCTAACTATGACCGTCACCTACCCGGACCTGCGCCTGCTCCTCGAAGAGGTGGAGGTGTGCCGTGTCGAGCGGCTCTCGACCAGCTTCGTCCGCCTCGAGCTCGGCAGCCCGGCCCTGGCCGAGCTCGGTGTCGACGGGCCCTGGCTCGACCAGCGGATCAAGCTGGTGATCCCGCACGGCGACGGCCCGGTGCCGTCGTTCGTGGGGGCCGACGAGACCTGGTACGCCACCTGGCTGGAGCGCCCCGTGGAGGAGCGTGGCCACATGCGGACCTACACGGTCCGGGACGTCGTCGGGTCGGGGGCGAACACCCGGCTGGTGATCGACATCGTCCTCCACGACGACCACGGCGACGGCCAGGCCGGCCCCGGGAGCCGCTGGGCGGCGCGCGCGTCGGTGGGGGACAGGGTGGTCGTGCTGGCGCCGCGGCGCGGCACGCCGTACGGCGGGATCGAGTTCGTGCCGGGCGATGCCGGCCGGGTGCTGCTGGCCGGCGACGAGACCGCGGTGCCGGCGATCGCGGGGATCCTGCGCGACCTGCCGCCGGATGCGGTCGGCGCCGCGCTGCTCGAGGTGCCGCTGTCCGCGGACGTCCAGGAGCTCGACGCGCCCCCGGGGGTCGAGGTGCTGTGGCTCCCGCGCGACGGAGCGCCGTTGGGCTCGCTGCTCCACGCCACTGCGGTCGAGAGCCTCGGGGGAGTCCCGGTGTCGGTGCAGGTCGCCGACGACGAGGTGGACCCCGACCTGTGGGAGACGCCCGGGTACTCGTCGTCCGGCGAGGAGGTGGCGTCGGAGGCCGTGCACACCGGGGACCTGTACGTCTGGATCGCCGGTGAGTCCAAGGTCGTCACCGGCCTGAGGCGGGTGCTGGTCGACGACCTCGGCCTCGACCGGCGACAGGTGGCGTTCATGGGCTACTGGCGGCGCGGTGTCTCGATGGCGGGCTGAGTCAGCTGTCGATCTTGTCGGCGAACCGGCGCAGGCCCTGGGCCAACCGGTGCCGGCGCGGCTCGGCAGGGATCCTGGGCGACGACGCCCGGGCGACGCGCTCGGCGATCTGGTGCCGGGCCTGGCTCTCGAGGAGGGTGAGGCTCTCGTTCATGGGGCTGCTCCCTTTGCTGGTCGTGTGAATGAGTCTTGCCGTGACCACCGACAGTCCGCCTGACTGCGGTTGCGGTGGTTGGTGCTTGTTCAGACCTGGTTGAGCACGATGTCGCCGGAGACCGTCTTGGCCCGCAGCTCGACGTGGTCCTGGCCCTCGTCCGGCTGGCCGGCGCCCTCGAGCGAGGACCGGATCCTGCCGGACACCGTGGTGAGGTCGGTCCAGACGGGGACGCCCGTCGGGATGCCGACCACGACGTCGCCCGAGGCACCCTTGGCGGTGATCCGGCCCCGCTTCGCGTGGTCGAGGAGGAAGTCACCGCTGCCGGTGGCCATG
>Ga0075362_10000575_pt1 | contig 10730 bp, 7 predicted proteins | sample EndMetdeltDD1762_FD_71397 | JGI IMG/M metagenome (GOLD analysis project Ga0075362, IMG submission 71397) | Populus endosphere microbial communities from Tennessee, USA - Endosphere MetaG P. deltoides DD176-2 | ecosystem: Host-associated > Plants > Roots > Endosphere | place: USA: Tennessee...
GTCGTGCAGGTCGATGCGGATGGCCGACTGCTCCAGCACCATCGAGAGGCTGCGGCGCAGGTCGTCCATCAGCGGCTTGAAGCTCATCGCCAGGTCGTCGTGGACATAGGGCCCGAAGCGGGCCACGCGGCGCGCATCGCGAAAGCTCGCAAGGTCACCGGCCAGCGCCAGCGCCAGCTCGAAGAAGCGCTGCGGGTGCAGCATCGCACTCTTCGCGAGATGGGCGAACACGGCCTCGTTGCGGTTGACGGTCTGCAGCAGCAGGAAGTCGGCGATCTCGGCCACGCCGCCAGTGCCGCCCTGGGTCATGCGTCCGGCCAGCGCCTCGCCGCGCTGGCGCAGGAGGCCCAGCAGCTCGTCGAGCCAGCCGCGGATCACGGCATGGCCGGCCACGTCGAGCAGCGGCGGCAGCAGGACGCGGTCGAGCTGCACCTGGTTGTCGGTGCGGCGCTCGACCACGCGGGCGACGTTGAGCGTGGTCCAGGCGTCGGTGGCGTCGCCGGCGCGCAGCAGGCGGGCATTGAGTGCACCCAGCTGCAGCGTGGCGGTGCGCTCACCGGCGGTGTTGGAGTCGGGCACCTCGGTTTCGAGCACGCGGTGGCGCACCAGGTCCTCGTAGGCTTCGGCATCGGCCTCGCGCGCGCCCGCGCGGCGCAGCGGCAGGGCCAGCACCACCGCCTCGTCGCGCATCGCGGAGGGAATGTCGATGGGTTCGGGCAGCGGATCGACCGCCGGCATGTCGAACACCGTGCCGTCGCCGAACACGCCCACCGCGCGCACCAGCGCCAGCTTGCCCAGCGTGAGCGCGGCGGCGTCGATTTCCAGCTCGGCAAAGCCCCAGGCGTAGGGGGTGGTGGTCCGCAACAGCAGGTGCCGCGCATGGTCGGCATGGCGCTCGCTTTGCTGCAGGTGCTGGGGCTGCAGCAGCATCCCCTCGCTCCAAACCACTTTAGTTCGCCAACTCATCCGCGCTCCGTCGTTGGCGGGAGGGCCCCGCCGGAAAGGAAACATCTAGTTTCCGGCGCGGGGGAGGCGCGGCAAATCTGGCTAATGGCCTAGGGGCGGGCGATGGTCTAGTGCGAAGGGGCTAGGCGGCGGCGCGCTCGACGACAAGGTGTGACGCGACTCCAGTTCAGGCCCCGCGGGCGGCCGGCGCCAGCCCGAGGCCCGGCAGCAGCGCGCCGAGGGGCCTTGCCGAAGCGAGAGCTCGTGTGGGACGGGGCCGACAGACATCATGCCCCGCCGCATGGCACAACCGTCTCCCGTCTCAAGACACGGAGGCCCCATGTCTGCCAAAGCCATGCCTACAGCGCGTGCGGCGCTCCGATGGTTCTCCGCTGCGGCCGCGCTGGCCGCGACCGGCGGCATTTCCTACCGGGCCTATCGCCAGGGCCTCCTGCGCACGCAAGACAAGTCGCTCGACGCCTGGCGCGCCTTCGAAACGCATGCGCATGCCGGCGCCGACCGGCTGGTCGCGGCGGCCGTGCTCGCGGCGAGCCCGCACAACTCGCAGCCCTGGCGCTTCACCGTGGGGCGAGGCGAGATCCTGGTGCATGCGGACTTCGAGCGGGCGCTGGGCGCGATGGATCCTTACGAGCGCGAGATGTTCATCGGGCTCGGCTGCGCGCTGGAGAACATGGCGATTGCCGCGCCCGGCGCAGGCTTCGCCACCGAGATCGCGCTGCGGCCTTCGTCGAGCCGTGAGCTTGCGGCGCGGGTGACGCTGAGCTCGGCGCCCGAGGCGGCGACCCACCGCCTGGAGGCCGCGATCTCCAGGCGCCGCACCGACCGCGGACCCTATGAGCTCATGAGAAAGATCGACAACGAGACCCTGGATGCGCTGCACGGCGAGGCGGGCACCGGCGCCTTCGATCTGGTCTTTCTGCCCAGCGAGAGCGAGGAGGCCCGGCGCTTCGGCGCGCTCACGCTGGAGGCGACGCGGGACATCATCGCCGACGCGCCGATGAGCCACGACAGCGCGCGCTGGTACCGGCAGGACCAGACGCTGATCGATGCGCGCCGCGACGGCCTGACGATGCAGACGCAGGAGCTGGCGCCGTGGCTCGCGACGCTGGCGCGCATGATCCCGCAGAGCTCGCAGAGCTCGCAGCAGTCATCGCATGCCGTGTGGCTCAAGAACACGCGGGAGGTGCAACTGGCGACCGCCGCGCACCTAGGCCTCTTCGTCGTGCCGAAGCATCGCCTGCTGGACGACGGGGTCTCGCTGCAGGTCGGGCGCGCCTGGCAGCGGCTTCAACTGGCGGCGACGCTGCGGGGGCTGGCCTGCCAGCCGATGAACCAGATCCCGGAACGCATCTGCCGCGAACGGCAGCTCGGGCACGAGCCGAAGATGCAGAGCGCTGCCGAGCAGCAGCTCTTTCTGAACGGCGGACTGCCCACCTTCTGCTTCCGCATGGGCGTGCCCACGCGCGAGGTGCCGCACAGTCCGCGCAGGCCGGTCGAGGCGGTGCGCAGCTTCGGCGAAGGCGCGCAAGCTCGAACCGAGGGATGAACGAAAGGAGAAAGCCATGCTTCAGCAGTCCCCGATGTATGCCTACATCCCCGTGAAGGACGTCGCCCGCGCGCGGCAGTTCTACGAGCAGAAGCTGGGGTTCGAACCGAAGATGGAAACGGCCGGCGGCGTGGTCTACGACTGCGCCGGCGGCACCAGTTGCTTCCTGTACCCGACGCCCAACGCGGGCACCTCGCAGGCCAGTCAGGCCTTCTGGGAGGTCGCGAACATCGAGAGCGAAGTCGCCGACCTGAAGAAGCGCGGGGTGGTGTTCGAGGACTACAAGATGCCGGGGCAGGATGCGAACGGGATCTTGAATGAGGGCGGGGCGAAGGCGGCGTGGTTCAAGGATACGGAGGGGAACATCATGGCGGTGATCCAGAGTGCGTGAGGGATACAGCCGCCGTCCTGTGTCCGGAACTCAGAGCTCGTCAAGCGCTGCGCCGTCGACGGGTCACGGGAACAGGCAAGGCGACAGGTCAGGGCGAATGCGCTCGATCAGCGTGGATGAGACCGAGCCTTGCACCGTGCAATAAAGCTTGGATCGTCCGGGCGTCTCATGCGCTTCGACGAGCAGCACGCGCTCGACCCTCCCTTTTTCAGCCACCGTGCCCGGTTGTCCGCCGCGACGCCATTGGTCGATCGGATCGCCGATGCGACGGAACTCCGGACGCGCCCAGTCGGAGCCCAGCTTCAACAGCCGCTGCCCTGGTGCAAGCCTGCGGTTGACCACCTGAGCGACCGCATCCGGCTTGCCTTCGACATCGAAGCCCCAGAACAGGAAAGAGCCCAGCGAGACATCGCGCGAGACTTCATAGCGCTAGGCCAGCAAGCGAAGGCCCGAGGCGTTGGGCGGCTTGGCAAAGGTCTGGAGTCGACCCGCTTGCATCAAAGGGTCCTGCACTGCCGGGGCGGCAGCGTCTCCGCGGATCGACATCTTCACGTCCGGCCCCAGGAGACGGGGACGCGTTTCCAGAAGCGTGAAGAACGATGCATCGCATTGCGCGAAGGCGGTCATGACCTCCTTGGCCGTCGTCGAATCAAGCAGCGTTTTCGCGCGGGGGCTCGCCCGGTATGGCCGCGGTGGCTGCTGCAGGATCAAGAACGGTCATCGCAACGCAGAGTGCGGCGCGTGCCAGGTGGTTTTTCTTGTGACTCATTGGTGGGTTTCTTGAGCGACAGGCACGGCCGAGAAATGCCGCGCGGTGCAGGAGAGAACGGAGGAGGTACACCTGCACAGGTGTATCGGACGAAGCAGGCGGAATCTGAAGGCCTGCTTATGCAAACGCGGCTGCGTGAGGTGGCGGCATGTCGCGCGACTACTGCTTGCCGGGCCTGACGATGCGTGGTCCCAGTTGATCGAGCACGCTTTGCCTCACGAACACGCGGTCTTTCGCCTCGACTGCAACGGCCTGCAAAAGCCGAATGAGCCATGAGCGCTGCGCCAGCACGATCGGCGCGGGCAGGCATGTGGATGTAGGTCGTGTAGGTCGGCACGCCAACCGGCCTCGGCGGCGGCGGCGGCGGCATGCCATAGCTGCGAGTGCGAACGATCGGTGCCGCTTCCGCGCTGACCCGCCCCTCAAATCTTGCTTGCCAGCGCTTCAGGGCGCTGCGCCGCGCAGCGCCGCCACCTGCTGCGCGTAGCTGCGCTCGATGCGCTCGAGCCGGGCCTGGCGCGCCGCCTCGTTGACCCACTTCGCGTTGAGCGCGCGCTGCCGGGCGAGGTGGTAGTCCAGGGCCGCGGTCGGCAGCAGCGCGCTGTTGTCCTCCGCCACGTAGCCCAGGGGCGCTTGCAGTTGCTTCAGCACCTCGCGCTCGGCATCGCCGCGCGGGCCCTTGGCCTGGCCGTAGCCCACCAGGAAATCCTGCAGCCGCTTCTGCACGGCGGCGGGCTGGTCGCGCCGCATCACGAACAGTGCCGGCGGCGTGGGGCTGGATTCCCAGATCACGTGCAGCCGCGCGGCCTCGACCGGGAACTGCAGCTTGAAGCGCTCGAAGTCGGTGGTGTTGTTGGTGGCCACGTCGGCATCGCCGTTGGCCACCGCCAGCGCGGTGCCCTGGTGGGTGTCGACCAGTTCGCTCTGGAAGCGCTCCATGGGGATGCCGTGGGGCAGGAAGAGCTCCAGCTGCGGCACGATGAAGCCTGAGACCGAACGGCTGTCGCCACGCGCCAGCCGCCAGCGCGCGGGCGCGCCCAGCAGGTCGTTGAGCGCGTGGTGCGAGCCGGTCTTGCGCGCGAGCAGCACTGCGCGATGCCGGGACAGACCGGGGTGCCGCTTGACCTGCGCTACGACGCTCATGCGCTGCTGCGCGACGGCATCGAGCGCCAGCTTGGCGGACAGCAGGGCGAAGTCCACCTCGCCGCGCCGGATCGCCTGGTCCAGCGATTCGTAGGAGCTCATGGACAGCACGCTCACCGGCCGGCCCAGCGCACGGCTCAGGTCGCCCAAGAGCGGCGTCCAGTTCTCGCGCGACTCGACCGCGCCGCCGATCGGCAGGACGCCGAAGCGGAGGGGGACGGTTGCGTCGGCGTTCGCGTCCGCAGCGAACAATGCGGCCGCCGGCACGCCCGGCAAGGCCGCCGCCAGCGCGCCACGCCACGCCGCCGCGCACAGGAGGCGCCGCCGCGTGCCGGCTTCAGGGCGCGGTGCTTCGCAAGGCCGCCGTCTGGTCGGCATACCCGTTCTCGATGCGCTGCAGCCGCGCCTGCCGCGCGGCCTCGTTGACCCACTGCGAGCTCATCGCGCTCTGGCGCGCCAGCTGGTAGGCCAGCTTGGCGGCCGGCAGCAGCGAGCTGTTGTCGGCCGGCACGAAGCCCGCGAGGTCGTGCAGCGACTTGAGCACGGCGCGCTCGGCGTCGCCGCGCGGGCCCTTGCCGCGCGCGTAATCGACCAGGAAGGACTGCACCTTCTTCCGGAACTCGGGGCTGTACTCGCGCCGCACGACGATCTGCGCATGCGAGATCAGCTCCGATTCCCAGATCACCTGGAGGCGCTCGGCCTCGGCCGGGAACTGGAGCTTGAAGCGCTCGAAGTCGGCGGTGTTGTTGGTCGCCACGTCAGCCTCGCCGTTGGCCACGGCCAGGGCGGTGGCCTGGTGTGTGCCCACCACCTCGCTCGCAAAGCGGGTCTCCATCGCGATGTGATTGGGCAGGAAGAGCTGCAGCTGCGGCACGATGAAGCCCGACACCGAGCGGCTCTCGCCGCGCGCCAGGCGCCAGCGCTCGGGCTCGGCCAGCAGGCCCTTGAGGGTGGTGCGGGGGCCGCTCTTGCGCGTGAGCAGCAGTGCGCGGTAGCCCGGCAGGCCGTCGTGGCGCGTGACCTGCGCGACCACGTTCATGCGGCGCTGCGTGACCGTGTCGAGCGCCATCTTGCCCGACAGGAAGGCCATGTCGACCTGGTCGCGCTGGATGGCCTGCTCGAGCGCTTCGTAGGAGTTGACCGAAAGCACGCTGACCGGGCGGCCGATGGCGCGGCTGAGGTCCGCCAGCAGCGGCTCCCAGTCGTTGCGCGACTCGAAGGCGCCGCCCAGCGGCAGGATGCCGAAGCGCAGCGGGGCCTCGTCCGCGGCGGCCGCCGTCTGCATCGGGGCCGCGAGCGCGAGGCCCAGCAGGGCGGCCGGGACGCAGCGCCACAGGAGCGCGAGCACGCGCCGTGCCATCATGCGCAGACGCTCTGCGCTGTGGCGGGCGGGTAAGACGGGGGCGACGCCATGGGCGCCAAGGACAGGGACCTGCATCTTCCTCTGGAACACGTTGGGCTCGAACTCCGGCAACGGGCTGGTCAAAGCTGTTCAGTCGAGAACACAATTAGAAACCAACTTTGGCAGATTCCGTGACATTTTCCTCTGGACATGTACTTCAGTCGGAGCCCGGGCGCTGCGCCGGCATGCGGCTGTTTCGCCGATGAACTGGCCCTTCCGTGCCCTGCGCCTGCTGGTGCGCCTGACGCTGGCCCAGCAGCTGGTGCTGCTGGCGCTCCTGCCGGCCACGGTGGCCACGCTGGGCGCGATCGCGGTGCTGACGCGCCAGCACCTGGCGAACGTGACCGAGCTGATGCGCGCCAACGCCCAGACCGTGGCGCTGCAGGTGGCGACCGTGGCGCAGTCGCAACTGCAGCGCATGGACCGCCGCGCGATGCAGCGCACCGCGCAGTCCGGCAGCTACCAGCCGCATGTGCAACAGGTGCAGATCTGGTCGGAAGACGGCGAGATCCTGGCCAACTCCGAAACCCAGGACCGCCAGCGCGGCGAAGGCCTGCAGGTGATGGCGCCGATCGTCACCGACGACGGCAAGCACGCCGGCAAGGTGATGGTGGAGATCAGCCTGGACGCGGTGGAGCGCGCCAAGCGCTCGGTCTGGCTCAACGTGGTGCTGGTGCTGGGCGCCAGCCTGGTGGGCGTGGGGCTGGCCGGCTGGTGGGCGGCGCGCCGCATCAGCGCGCCGATCCAGGCGCTGGGCGAGGCAGTGGACCGCCTGGGCGCCGGCGAGGAAGTGCAGGTGGCGGTCGAGGGCACGGCCGAGGTGCGGCGGCTGCAGCACGGCTTCAACGAGGCAGCCGCCGCGCTGTCGGAAAGTCGCGCCCTGCTCGAGAGCCGCATCGCCAAGGCCACCGCCGAGCTGGCCAGCAAGAACCAGCAGCTGGAGGTGGCGAGCCAGGCCAAGACGCGCCTCCTGGCCGCCGCCAGCCATGACCTGCGACAGCCCTTGCATGCGCTCACGCTGTTCTCCGACGGCCTGGCCAACGGCGAGACCGACCCGGTGCGGCTGCAGCGCATCGGCCACATCCGCGAATGCGTGGACTCGCTGGACCGCCTGTTCTCGGGCCTGCTCAACCTCTCGCAGCTCGATGCCGGCGTGCTGCAGCCGCAGTGGGCGGATTTCGCGCTGGACCAGCTGTTCGACGAGATCAGCCGCAACTTCCGGCCGGTGGCCGAGCAGCAGAACCTGCGGCTGGTGGTGCGCAAGACCGAGCTCTGGGTGCGCAGCGACTACGTCATGCTCTCGCGCATCCTCAACAACCTGGTGTCGAACTCGCTGCGCCACACCACCGAGGGCGGCGTGCTGGTCGGCGCACGCCGGCGCGGGCGCGGCGTGCGCATCGACGTGGTGGACACCGGCGTCGGCATCGCGGAGCACCACCAGTCGCGGGTCTTCGAGGAGTTCTACCAGGTCGAGCCGCAGCCGCGCCAGGGCCGCGACGCGCGCGGCATGGGCCTGGGCCTGGCCACGGTGCAGCGGCTGGTGGCGCTGCTCAACACCCACGTCGAGCTGAGTTCGCGGCCCAACAAGGGCACCTGCGTGCGCGTCATGGTGCGCGGCGCCGAGCCCGCGCTGCCGGCGCCGGGCGCGCCGCCGGCCACCGTGGGTGTCGAGGAAGAGCCGAGCCTGCGCGACGTGCGCGCGCTGGTGATCGACGACGAGCGCACCATCCTCGAAGGACTTCAGGTGGTGCTCAGCAACTGGGGCGCCGAGGTGATGACCGCGCAGACGCGCGCCGAGGCGCTGGCCTTCGCCGACACCTGGGACCGGCCGCCCGACCTGGTGGTGAGCGACCTGCTGCTGCAGGGCGGCGACAACGGCCTGGACGTGCTGGCCGCGCTGGAGCGCCATCCGCGCGGCATCGGCGCGGCGACCGCGCGCCTGCTGGTGACCGGCGAGACCAAGCCCGACCGCCTGCGCGAAGTCGCCAGCGCGGGGGTGGCCGTGCTCTACAAGCCGGTGTCGCCCAAGCTGCTGCGGCAGGCCATCGGCGCGCAGCTGGCGGCGGTGCGCCAGACAGCGGCCTGAAGGCATCCCACCGGCGGCTCTGGGGTAGCTGCGGCCCCCTCCGGCGCCGCATACGAAATAAGGCATAGGCCGAGAGGCCGCGAGCGAGCGCCGTCCGGCATCGCAATCCGCCCGCCCGGAGGCCGACCTAAGCCCTCTGCCTTATCGCGCGGAGCGAGTCGCGTCCGTACATTGGCTCCATCACCCACAGCCGGGCAGTTCATGTTCGTCAATCCTTCCTCAGCGCTCCGTCGGGGCCTGCGTGCCATCGCGGGCGTCATCTGCGCGGCCGCGTTCGCCGCCGGCGCCCAGGCAGCCGGACTCACGGTGCTGCTGGCCGACGACAACGCCGCCCATGCGGAATTCGTGCGCCTGCTGCGCGAATCGCAAGATGCGAGCAGCCGCTTCGAGCTGGTGCGCCTGCCCTCTGACGCCACGCCCGCTGACCGCGTCGCGGCCGGCGAGGACCGCGCGAACGCCGGCGTGCGCACCCGCAGCCTGCGGCCCAGCGCCCCGGTGGACGTCCCGGTCACCATGGCGGTCGGCGTGGCCGCGGCGCGCAGCGCGATCGAGCGCCCCGGCCAGGATCCACTGGTGCTCGCGATGCTGAGCCGCCTGGACTACGAAAGCCTCAAGGGCAGCCCCGCGCTCAAGCGCGGCGACCGCCAGGTCGGCGTGCTGCTGCGCGAGCCGGCCATGGCCGACCAGCTCGCGCTCATCGACGCCGTGCTGCCGCAGAAGCGCCGGCTCGGCGTGGTGGCGACCGCCGAATCGGAGCCGATCGTGCGCGAGCTGCAGCGCGCCGCCCACGGCTGGGACCTGCAGGTCGAATACGCGCCGGACGCCAAGTCGCTGGCCTCGGTGCTGCGCGTGCTGGTGTCGCGCAGCGACGCGCTGATGGTGCTGCCCGACCTGATCGGCGACAGCCAGGCCGCCACCCTCTCGGTCCTGCGCGCCGGCGCCACGGCCGGCCTGCCGGTGTTCGGCACCAGCGACGGCCTGGTGCGCTCCGGCGGGCTTGCGGCCGCGGTCTCGACGCCCGGGCAGCTCGCGCAGCAGGCGCGCGCGCTCGGGCAGAAGCTGGCCATGGGCCCGGTCGCCGGTGGCGTGCTGGTGGAGGCGGCGACTCCTTCCACGGTGCGCGTCAACGCCACCGTCGCGCGCGGACTGGGCTTGCGCCTGCCCGAAGAGCGCGAGCTGACCGAGCGGGTGACCGCCACCCGATGATCGCCCCCACCCATGGTCTGGTCGTGCCCACCGCTGCACGCCCCTCCGAGCCCGCCAACGACGCACGGGCGGTGGTGGTCGGCGGCAGCCTGCAGCGCGACCTGTTCCGGCTCGGCGTGGTGCCCTGCGCGGCGGTGGCGCTGGCGCTGACCGCCTGGTTCACCCACAGCCGCCTCGACACGCTGGAAGCCGCCTTCAATGCCGAGGGCCAGGCCGTCGCGCGCCAGGTGGCCGCGATGTCCGACCTGAGCCTCTACGCCGGCGACCTGCCCGCGCTGCAGAACGTGGCCAACGCGGCCCTGCGCGGCGGCCAGGTGACGCGGGTGGAGATCAGCAACAGTGCCGGCGTCTTCGTGACGGCCGGCTCCAAGGCCGCGCCCATGGGGCAGCTGCGCATGTTCACCGCGCCGGTGACGCTGCGCGAGGCCTCGAAGGCCAGCGCGTTCGCGCCCGAGGGCGCGACCGCCGCCGGCGACAAGCCCATCGGCCTGGTGCAGGCCTTCCGCGACACCACGGCCTATGCGCGCGAACGCACGCGCTCGCTGATGGCAGGCATCGGCATCGCGATGGTCGCGCTGATCGCGGCCTGGGCCTGGGTGCGCCATACGGCGCGCACCGTCGCGCAGCCGCTGCGCCGCATCTCGCGCACCGTGGCCGCGCTGGAGGCCGGCCGCTTCGATGCGCGCTGCAACGTGATCACGCGCGGCGGCAAGGCACCGGACGACGGCGAGGACGATGCCCGCCGCGACCAGCACGAGCTCGCCAACCTCGCGCACGACATCAACCGCCTGGCCGAACGCCTGCAGCGCAACCGCCAGCAGAGCGAGCAGCAGGTGCGCGAGGCCACCGCCGTCGCGCTGCAGCGCATGGCCGAGGCCGAGCAGGCCGCGCTCTCCCGCGCCCGCTTCCTCGCCGCGGCCAGCCACGACCTGCGCCAGCCCCTGCATGCCATGGGCCTGTTCATCGACGGCCTGCTGCCCACCGCTTCCGAGGCCCAGCGCCCGGCGGTGCTGCGGCTGCAGGAAGGCGCCGAGTTCATGGGCGTGCTGCTCGACGACCTGCTCGAGATCTCGCGCCTCGATGCCCAGGTGCTGACGCCGGCCATCGCCAATGTCTCGCTGGCGACGCTGTTCGACCAGCTCGGGGCCCAGCACGCGGCGCGCGCCGCGTGCTGGGCCCCGAGCTGGTCGAACAGCGTCGCCAGCGAGACATTGGCGATGG
>Ga0075362_10000576_pt1 | contig 10716 bp, 14 predicted proteins | sample EndMetdeltDD1762_FD_71397 | JGI IMG/M metagenome (GOLD analysis project Ga0075362, IMG submission 71397) | Populus endosphere microbial communities from Tennessee, USA - Endosphere MetaG P. deltoides DD176-2 | ecosystem: Host-associated > Plants > Roots > Endosphere | place: USA: Tennessee...
GCCGACGCGGTGCAGGACCTGGCCGCTGCGCGCGAGCTCTCCGAGGTCATGAAAATCGCACGCACGTCGGCGCGCGATCTCACGGGCGCCGACGGCGTCACCTTCGTCCTGCGCGATGGCGTTCTCGTCCGCGTAGTAGCAGCGGTCGCCGTCGCGCAGGACGAAGGTGACGCCGTCGGCGCCCGTGAGATCGCGCGCCGACGTGCGTGCGATTTTCATGACCTCGGAGAGCTCGCGCGCAGCGGCCAGGTCCTGCACCGCGTCGGCAAGGCGATCTTCGACGTGCAGCATGCAGATGAGTATCGGCGGCGGCACCTCTTTCGCGCAAACTCAGCCATTCATGGTGAATTGATGAGAGGATGAGCGCGATGTCATCGCCGCTGGACGACCTGCTGCACCGTATCGCCGCGCTCGAGCGTGAGCTCGACGCCGAACGAACCCGCCTCGCCGACCGCTGGCGGTACCGAATCGAGCACGGACGCGTCCGGTTCGAGCATGAGGTGCGCGACGCACATCGCCGCCTGCGCCTGAGCATTGGCCGCTACCTGCGTGAAAGCCAGATCCCGAACCTGCTCACCGCGCCGGTCATCTACTCGATGCTCGTACCCGTGGCGTTGCTCGACCTGTGGGTGTCCGTGTACCAGGCCGTCTGTTTCCGCGTGTACGGCATCGCCCGAGTCAAGCGCTCGGCCTACATCGTCATCGATCGCCATCACCTGTCGTACCTGAACGGGATCGAAAAGCTGAACTGCATGTACTGCAGCTACGCCAACGGCGTCTTCGCGTTCGTGCGCGAAGTGGGTGGACGGACCGAGCAGTACTGGTGTCCGATCCGGCACGCGAAGCGCGTTCACGGCCCGCACACCCACTACCGCGACTTCGTCGACTACGGCGACGCGGAGGCCTACCATCGCCGTCTCGCCGGACTGCGCAAGGCTCTGACCGCCGAGCCGTCAGCTCGCGACCGCTGACGACGCGGAGGGAGGACGGTGACACTTTCGTGCGTCCCTCTCCAAATCCGAAAGCGCGGCCTGGCGGATCCCGCCGGATTCGGCCTGATCCCGCATGGAGGGAGAGGCGGGAGGCTTGCTATCACCCGGCCCCGTGACCCTGTTCATCTACGGCGTCAAGGTCGCACTGTTCTTCCTGATCCTCTACAAGCTGGTCGGCGGGGGGATCAAGAGCCTCCGGACCGTTGCCGCGCTGCTGGTCGCCGCCGTCGGGCTGTACGTCTGCTACGAAGGTTTCGACATTGCCCGCATGGAGGAGAACCGCGCGCGGTACGGCACCCTCGAGCAGGGGGTCGTCCTCCAGAAGCTGGGCTCGGTCGAACCGCCCCCGGCACAACGCAACAAGTGGCGAAGCGCGGGCGTCCGGCGCCGCCGGTTGTTCCCGAGTCTGACGCTGGGCACCGAGGGATTCCGGCCGCAGCAGCGCCTGGCGCGCTGGATCACCACCGGATCGACGACCGCCTGGGTGGTCGTCTACCGCTATCCCTGCGCCGCGTATCACTGCGACGGACGCGATTTCGTCAGCGAAGCCACGTGGTCGCAGCTCCAGATCGGCCAGACGGTCAACGTGCGGAGACTCGTCGGCGAGCCCAAGACCGAGCGCCTCGAGGACAACCCGCAGTGGGCGACGGCGATGATCGAGATGGGCTTCGGCGCCGTCATCCTGCTCGGCGCCCATCTCCTCTCCGGCCGGCCGCTCTTCCGTCAGCGCGACTGGATCACCGCGCCCGCCGTCGTGCTGCGCGTCGAGCCCGTCACGCTGCCGGACGGCGGCGTGCGCCAGCGGATTCACTTCGCCTATTTCGATCGCCAAGGCAACGCGCAGGAGAGCGCCGACGAAGTCTCCACGGGCGCGTGGAAGGCCGGCGACGACTGCCTCGCCGTCTTCCAGCCCAAGACGCCGGACCTGGCGACGCTGCGTCCGCTCGGGACGTAGGCCGTTCGGGCCGGACCCTCATCAACTACCCGAGGCCGCGCAGCGCCTGGAGCGCGGCGCCGCGCGCGCCTGCGGCGTCGCCGTTCGGCATGATCTCGATCCGTGGCTGCTGCTCCTCGCGTTGCCCGCCCATCCCGGCGCGGACCATCGTCACCCACCAGGCCCGCAGCTCCGCCGAGACTTCGAGCGCGCCGCCGCCGATCAGGAACGCGTCGGGATCGAGCAGGTTCGTGATCTGATCGAAGAACAACCCGAGCGCGCGCGCCTGCGTCTCGAAAATCGCGCGGCACATCTCGTCGCCGCTCTCGGCGAGGCCGCGCACGGCGCGCGCCGCCTGTCCCGCCGGGACGCCGCGAAGCGGATGCTCCGGATAGCGCTCGAGGAACATCGGCAGCAGCGTGCGCTCGATCGCGGTCAGGGAACAGACGGATTCCAGATCGCCTTCGCGCCCGCAATTGCACGGCGGGCGCAGGCCGCCCAGCGCCGGAATCGCCTCACACGGAATCAGCACGTGCCCCACCTCGCCGCCGAATCCGTTGCGTCCCTCGACCACGCGTCCATCGACGACGAGGCCGCCGCCGAGGCCGGTGCCGATGATGGCCGACACGCTCGTGGCCGGCGCGGAGCCGAAGAGCGCCATGTGGCCCCACAGCGCGGCCGCGTTCCCGTCGTTCAGATAGGTCACCGGCCGCTTCAGCCGCTCCTCGAGCCCGCCTCGCAGATCGAAGCCGCGCCACGACGGGTGCGCGAAGTTCGTCGATCCGCGCGCGCTGAGCACGCCGGCCGCACTCGCCGGTCCGGGCGTGTCGAGACCGACGGCGAGGATGGACTGCGGGTCGATGCCGTAGGCGCCTGCGATGCGCGTGAGGCCCGCGGCAATCTCGCCGAGGCAGACGTCGGCGCCTTCCCGCGCGCGGGCCGGCTGCTCGGCAAGGCCGGGCACGAGGAACTCGCCGCTCTGGGCGTCGAGGAGCGTGTAGTTGATGGCTGTCCCGCCGAGATCGATACCCGCGACAATGCGACGCATCGGGCGATGCTATCAGGTCGTGGCGGCGACCGGCGCCATCATTCCGAAACCCGACCCGCCGCGCCAGACGTTGTATCCGCCCAGGTTCGTCAAGCGCCAGCCCTCCGTCGTCCGTCGAGCGGAGGCTCGCAGGACGACGCCGCCGACGAAGTGCCTTTCGAGTCCATTCGGGTCGCCACAGCCGTCCGCCCAGAGATGCATCGCCATGACATTCGCGCGAATCGTCGCCTCGTCGCCGGCGATCTCGATCACATACCCGCTGGGGAGATGCTGGGTGGCTCGAAAGCGTGAAAAACTCTTCTTGTTGCTCTCGGCAATCTCGGCAGGACCGCTGACGACGCTGGCATTCGGACGTCTGAGGGTCGCTCCATCCGTGAAGATCGCCCGCAGCTGCTCGGCCGCAAAATCCTTGTCGTCGACGAGCTGAAAATACTTCGCGATCAGTTCGGTGATGGCGAACCTGTCAGCCCACGCCGGTTGGAGCACGTCTGTCATGATGTCCTGCTCCTCTCTTTGGAAAGTTTCTTCAACTTGTCGTTTGCGCCCTTGAGAATCCGTTCGGCAGCCGCTTTGTCCTTGTCGGTGCCGGTGAGGGCGATACTTCGTACCAGGCGGATGGTCTCGAGGACGACGCGGCGGTTGGCGGCAGATCGCAGTGTGGCAATTCGCTCGTCCTCCCAGGCGGGCCTGTCGGTCTGGAGACGTGCCTGCGTGTGCCCGTTCTTCGTCAGCGTGTAGACGCGCTTGCCGCCCTGGCTCTTGCCGGCGACCAAACCCTGCTCTTCGAGCAGCTGCAACGTCGGGTAGACGGCGCCCGCACTGGGGCGCCACATGCCGGACGTCTTCGCGGCCAGCGTGGTGATGATCTCGTAGCCGTGCATGGGCTTGTCCGCGAGCAGACGCAGAATGGTCGGCGCCAGGTCGCCTCGCCTGGCCCGAAATCCAGAGCCTTCGTGCCCGCCAAACATCCGCCTCGGATCCATGACGCACTCCCTCACTAGCGATATATCTTTAGCAAGGATATTAACGATATATCGTTATGTCAAGTTCGGCGCCTGGGACCCGGACGAGACGGTCCGCGAGCAGCGCGATCAGCCTGTCGTCCGACCACAGCCTGTCGGAGAAAGCCTGCTCCACGACCAATCGTAGGCGTTTGTCCTACACACATGTTGCTCGCTTTCGACAGAGGACAGTAGTCACAGTGTGTGACGGTCTCGCAGCTGTTGGTGTTTGTTTTCCACTAGCACATGACTCTGTTAAGCGTATACTTCGCGCATTTCTTTAGTAGGGTCTAAAGCCTCGCGCAGGGCTACGGGACGACGGCGGCCGTCGCCGCCTCAGGGAAACATGACGCCGCCGCTTCTATCGGTACAGATAAGCGTCCGCGTCCAACAAGGAACCAACATGAGCAATCGAGCGGCTGTGGTGCTGATCACGATGGTGACAGTAGTCTTCCTTGCCACCGATGCGTTCGCCCAGGCGCCTGCCCCGGTCTTGCTTGGCGCCGGCCCCTCGTTCATGGAGGCGGGCGGCAGCGCAGGCGGCTTCGTGATCAACGCATCGAAGGCTCTTCTGTCAGGCCGAAATGCCGGCGTGGGTCCGGTCGCTGACTTCTCGCTACACAGCGAGGACGGCGTCAGCTGGACTTCATTCGGTGGAGGTGCCCGTATCACGAGCCGCCCGCTGTTCTGGAAGACCATTCTGTTTGGCGAGTTCTTGGTAGGCGCCAGTGTTCTCACAGTGCCAGAGTCGAGCAGCACCCACCTGACCACCAATGTCGGCGGTGGGCTCCACTTACCGTTGCACAAGCGCATCAACCTGCTTTTCCAGTTCAACCTGCTGAAGGCCAACGGGGAGGACGACACGGGTAAACGCACCACGATCGGAATCTCGGTTGCGTTGGGATCGAAATGAGAGCTTGACCTGCGAGGACCAAGGAGCAATGGCGACAGAGACAATCACATGCCCAGCATGCGGCGCGGAGGCGGCATCGAACGCGGGATTCTGCCTCAAGTGCGGGAAGGGATTCAGGGGAAAGTATCTGCTCGCCGAAGACGAGGCGCGGCGAATGGCCGAGCGCGGGGTCGCGGCACCGCCGCCGATCGCGACGGTAAATACTGTCGGTCTCGCGAGCGGCACGACTGGCGGGCCTGGGCGCAGCCAGACGATGCAGTATCGGGCCGTGCCGTTTCGCGCGGTGCTCGAGTCGAATCAAGGGGCCGCCGCCGCCGCGAACCAACTCGAAGCGGCCATCAACGCCCACGCGGCGAAGGGTTGGACGTTCTGCTCCGTCGCGCAGGTCCATGCGCTCGTGCAGCCAGGTTGCCTCGGTAGCCTGCTTGGTCAAGGCGCCGTGTCGGTTGCCCATGACTACATCGTGTTCTCAGCGCCTGTGTCCGAGAAGCCGCAGACATTGTGAACATCACCGGGCTCGACGACCGCAGCGAACGCCCAGAATTGCGGCGCCTTTTAGACCTCCGTCTCCGACGAGGACCATCTAGTCAACGTTGCGAGTGCAGGAAAGGCCGGATAATCCGCCCGCTTCCGAACCCGACCGCGGTAGTACGCGTTCCAATAGCTCGCTGCCCGCTGACTGGTCAGGTGCAGAAAGTCCGGATTCTCGCGAGCGAACGCGACGTACCCGGCCTTCGGGGCGCCTTCAATCAGAGACGCCGCGCGCTCGACCAGTTCGATCACGTACTCGCCGAGCAGCTGGATGATGAACGGAGCGGCCCACGACTCGACGGACATCGGGATCTGTGCCAATGCCCGTTCCCTGACGTGCCCGTCGTGATGCCTCGTGAACAAACACGCAGCGATTGCTCGTTCGACGTCCCCCAGCGACCGCACGATCGGCCAGTCAGGTTCCGCGTTGTAGATTCGAGCGGGAATCTGCAGCTGCTGGCCATTCAGCGTGATGGGCCCGATATCGTGCTGGCTGCGCTTCTGCATGGAAGGCTCCAGAGACGCCGCCTCCAGAACCGCGCGAACGCGGGCGGACAGGCCCTCGGGAAAGGCCTCTGTGAAGTCTGGAGCGTGACTCGGTTCCATGTCGGCGTGCCGCGCAGCTTGATCCACGCGGCTCGGTGACAGGATCGCACAGGACAGAAGCCGCAACGGGGTTCGCCGTTGCACCGCTAAGGCATCCGACTACTCAAGAGTGGTTGTCCCTCAACAGCTCGATCGACTTCAGGATCGTCCGGCCGACGCGCGAGACGTGGAACATCACGATCGCCGCGCAGCATGCCATCAGCAGGGTTTCGGCGTAGAAGGCGGTCCAGAAGATGTTGACGGCGCCCCAGAAGGCCGGAGGCGGCGCCGCCATCTGAGTGCCGGTCCAGACGACAATCCCCAGCGCCAGGATCGTCGCCGCGACCAGTGCGCCGAAGCCCAGCATGGCCCATCGGCGTCCGCGATCGACCGCGTTCAGTGAGTTTCGCAGCATCGCTTCCATGTCATCAGCCATCAGAGACTCCTTTGATCGCCCAGCTGCTGGCGCAAGGCCCTCAAGCCGTACGCCAGACGAGATTTCACCGTTCCAAGTGGCACATCGAGGATGGCCGCCACTTCGGCGAGCGACATCTCCTCCTGAAAATGAAGCGCGAGTACGGCTCGACTCGCCGGCGAGATGCGGTCGCTCCTGAGCAGCTCCGCGAGCGCGTGATCCGCGGGCGGCGTAGAGGGCGCCGCGATGTCCTGCAGAACGGCGTCATCCGAGTCGTGGATCGGCAGCCGCCGCTGTTTCTTCAGCACATCGAACGCGGCTCGCGACGCGATGCGGAAGGCCCACGCACGAAAGAGTCTGGGCTCCTCCAGCCAATTCAACTTGCGCGCGATGATGATGAGCGCGTTCTGCACCACGTCGTCCGCTTCGGTCGCGCCCACGATCCGGGAAACGAAGCGCCGCAGCGGCAGCTGAATGCTCCCCAGAACAGCCTCCAGGGCGTCGCGGTCGCCAAGTTGCGCGCGAAGAACGGTGCGAGCTTCGTCAGGCGTTGTCCGCAATGTGGGCCACTTCTACATCTATGAGGGCCGTTCGCGGAAAAGAGTTCGAACGCCAAGAAGGACGGCGCCGATTCTGCTCGGCGCCGTTTCTGCGAACTGGTTTTTTCTTGCTCTTGAATTGGTGGGCACCGTCAGAGGGACGGCCTAGAACCAGGGGCCGGAAGGAAGGCGTCGAACTCAAGACAGTAGGCGAACGATTCCAACAGGAGATCGTCGGATGGCGGATCGGCGAAGCTCTTCGCACAGTCGAATGTGTCTTCGAGAGTGTCCGTGTCGAGCCCCTCACGAGTGAAGCCACGTTGCGCGGCTGCGGTCGCCAGGCCGCGTGCGTTCAACTCCGTATCATCATCCGTTACAAGAACGCACTCGAGATCGCATGAGATGACGCCTTCTCGCAAGTACAACCAACCTCGGCCCAGCCGACGTGCCCCGGCAAGCCGTAGCGCATCAATCAACCGGTACTGTTCCACGCTCATCCCGTCTGCCCAACGATAGTGCTACGGCGGGTTAGACGCCGTCCCCCGAACCGGAGCCAGGAACTACTTCGTGAACTGCCTTGCGACGATTCGACCTGACTTCGTTTCGAGTTCGCACCGATAGCAGTTCCACGTCCACGCGAAGAGCTTGCCGTCGACAACCTCGGCGTTGCAATACGAGTCATCCGGGCTGGACAGCACTGCCGACCACACAGTCTCAAGACTTTCGTCGACGCAATACAGGTTCGAAACACCAAGCGGGAAGCGAAAGTAGTCCTCGCGGACGAGCCAACGTTGAGCTCCCACTCTCAGGATCTGCACCACCTTCGTGCCTATGGGACGGCGATGTCGATCCCCGTTCCATAGTCCGTCATCCCGAATCTCGATCTCACCCACGTCGCGCTCAGTGCGTCCAACCATACAGTAGCCGGAGGGGCAGTCTCTTTGAGTCCCGCACGCTCGCGCCAGATTCACCTGCGGTCGACGCTGGATCCCGTGCTGGCGCGGCCGGGCACCCTGCGGCTGTTGCACCCGTAATGCACCCTCGGCCAAGAACAACGGCGCCGATCTGTTCGGCGCCGTTTCTGCGAACTGGTTTTCTTGCTCTTGAATTGGTGGGCGCTAGTGGATTCGAACCACTGACCCCCGCCGTGTGAAGGCGATGCTCTACCGCTGAGCCAAGCGCCCAATTCCGGGGTGAGAAATTGAGTTTACCCCATTCCGCCTGAAGGCGGAAGCCACAAGAACCTTCGGATATCGGACCTCGGACGTCGGACCTACAGCCGTCGCCCCGAGCCCTCAGCCCCGAGCACCCGCTTACGTTCCCGACTTCAGCTTCGTGATCAGCGCCTGCAGGATCTTCACGTAGGCCGCTTCGCACTCTTCGTACGCCTTCGCGTAGTCCGCGTCGCTGATCTTCGCCTTCTTCGGCTCGCCGTCGAACGCCGTCGTCGCGGAACCGCGCTCGACGCTGTCGGCGGGGTTGTCTCCCTTCGGCTTCGCCACGAGGCCGTCGGCGAACGTATCCATCACGAAGACCTTCGAGCCGGCGACGGACGCCGAGCTCAGGTCGATGTAGATGTCGCGGTAGTCCTTCTTGGCCAGCTTGTCGTTGAGCAGCCCCGGGGCGGCGTACTTGGCCGAGACGGCCAGGAGCTGCGTGCCGGGGAAGTAGAGCGCGGCCACGAACGCGTCGGGGTTGGCCGCATCGGCCGTGGCGATGGCCTCGAGCTTCTTCTCGTCGAGAAGCTGCGCGAGTTGCTTGGCGAGATCGGCGGACTTCACGTCCTGGGCCGCGGCGGCGGCCGGCACGGAGAGAACAGCGGCAATCAGGACGGCCAGGGCACGAGCCATGGATGGGACCCTCCTCCTTTGGTGGCGAACGGCCGCAGTCTACTCCAATTTGGCCGTCCCGGAGGCGGGTCCGAAGGCGGGGTCAGCCGATGAACAGGGCGTCCTCGTCGTCCACCGCGCCGCCCCGGCCGCGGAAGTCGCGGAGGCCGCGCAAGGCCGTCAAGGCGGCCTTGATGCCGGCCACGATCGCCATCCCTTCGCGGGCGGGCGTCACGATGGCCTGCTGGATGATGAGCGACGTCTCGTCGACGCGATGCGTGAGGTCGGTGAGGAGGCGATCGATCTTCTGCGCCTGCGCGGTCGCCAGGGTGGCGGTCTTCTGCGCCTCGTCGGCGAGGGCGTTGGCGCGGCCGATGAGCGGACGGATGTCCCGCTGCACGGTGGCCATCAGGTCACGGACCTGCACGGCCACGCGCGCGAGGACGACGATGGCGCCGATCTGGATCAGCGCCATGAGCGCGGTCGACGCCGCGATGATGGCGAGGAAGGTCTCGTTCCAGTCGTTCACATCCCCTCCCCGGGGGTGCCCGGCGGCGTCGCGTTGCGCGCCTGGGTGTAGGCCTCGCGGCCGCGCTCGAAGGCGCTCGCCAGGGTGTCCTTCTGCCGGTTCCACAGCTCGCGTCCCTGGCGCGCCGCCTCGCCCGCCTTCTCGCGCCCTTCGCGGGCCTTCTCGGCCAGCAGGCGGCGGGTCTCCTCGCCGCTGGCGGGGGCCACGAGCAGCGCGACGGCCGCGCCGGTGATCGCCCCGAGCACGAACGCCACCACGACGGTGCCCGCGCCGCTATCGTCTCGCGCCATGAACAGCTCCTTTGCAGTCAGCGGTCAAAAGATGCTGACCCTCACGTTGAGGTACTTCTTCGGATCCTTCCGGATGTCCGCGATGAGCCCCTTGAGCTCGCCGGCGGCCGAATTCATATTGTCATACATCTCCTTGTTGTGCAGGAGCTGGCCCGCCGTCCCCTCGCCGGCGTTGAGGTTTTTCGTCAGTTCGTCGAGGCGGTTCACGGTGCTGTTCAGCCGATCGTAGAGCTCCTTCTCGGTCAGCAGCTTCCCCGCCGTGTTGTCGTTGCGCGTCAGCCTGGCGCTGACCTGCTCGAAGTTCGACGAGGCGGCCGAGAGCGACTTCGCCATCCGGTCGTCCTTCAGCAGCTGCCCGAGGCTCCCTTCGCCCGCGTTGATGCGGTCGGTCATCTTCCGCAGGTTCGCCACCGCGGCGTTCAGCTCGTTGTAGGCGGCCGGATCGTTGGTCAGCTTGCCGAGCGTGCCGCGCCCGCGGTTGATCGAGTCGGTCACCTGGTTGGCGGACGACACCAGCGCGTTGAACTCGCGGTAGAGCGCCTCGTCGGTGAACAGCTTGCCGACCGTGCCCCGCCCGCCGCGGATGTCCTTCAGCAGGCCGGTCGCCTCGGTGATGCCCGCGTTGGCGGATTCGGCGATGTCGCTGAACTGCACCGGCGGCTTCGCCGACTTGATCGTGTCGCCGTCGTTCAACGGCGTCCCGGTGGAGGACGGCGAGACGTCGATCAGCGGCTCGCCGAGCAGGCTCATCGCGCCGATGGACGCGCGCGAATCGGTCGTCACGCGCGGCTTGTTCTCCTTCTTGATCGAGAGCGACACCTCCACGCCGGCGCCGGCGAGCTCGACCTTCGTGACCTTGCCGACCTCGACGCCGGCGATGCGGACGATGGCGCCGCTCTTGAGGCCCTGGACGTTGTCGAAGGTGGTCTTGAGGTCGTAGCGCTCCCAGGCGAAGCCGCTCGCGCCGCCGACGGCAATCACGAGCATCGCCGTCAGCGCCAGCGCCGCCACGGCCATCACGCCGACCTTCAGTTCGGACCACGCCAACGATCTGGTACGAGGCATAGGAAACTCCTCAACTGCACAACCGCCAATTCCCAACGAACTCCC
>Ga0075362_10000577_pt1 | contig 10712 bp, 7 predicted proteins | sample EndMetdeltDD1762_FD_71397 | JGI IMG/M metagenome (GOLD analysis project Ga0075362, IMG submission 71397) | Populus endosphere microbial communities from Tennessee, USA - Endosphere MetaG P. deltoides DD176-2 | ecosystem: Host-associated > Plants > Roots > Endosphere | place: USA: Tennessee...
GCGGGCGTGACCGAGTTGCCCGATGTCGTCGCGGTCACCAAGGCCGACATGGTGGAGGCTGCGCGGCGCTGTTCTGAGTAAAGCGTCAACGCACCTTCGACATCCGCGCGCGTGCGCCGCGCAGCCTCCACCATGTCGGCCTTGGTGACCGCGACGACATCGGGCAACTCGGTCACGCCCGCTTTCATGAATTGCAGGCTGTCGCCGGAGCCGGGCTGCACGCAGAGCAGCACCGTGTCGGCGACGAACGAGATGTCGGCTTCGGACTGCCCGATGCCGACGGACTCCACCAGCACCAGATCGTAGATCGCGCGCATCAGCACCATCGCGGCAACTGTCTGGTCCGAGAGGCCTCCCAACCGATCGCGCGCCGCCATCGAGCGCACGAACACGCCGCGATCCTCCGGGTCGGTCGAAATCCGCGCGCGGTCGCCGAGCAGCGCGCCGCCGGTGCGGCGTGACGAAGGGTCAATGGCGAGCACGCCCACGGTCTCACCGCGCGCCCGCGCGCGCGCGACAAGCACATTGGTCAATGTCGATTTGCCGACGCCCGGCGGCCCAGTCAGACCGATCACATAGGCGCGTGCCGCCACGCAGGCCGCATCGAGCAGTTGGGCCAGCGCGCCGGAGTCGGCCTGCGTCTCGATCGCCGCAAGGGCCCGCGCGATCTCGCGCTTGTCGCCGGTTTTGAGGGTGGAGAGGTCGGGAAGCGTCACATCCCGACGTTACCTCAGAACAGTCGTCCGGGGGAACCAGCAACAAACGGGATGCCGGCCATGAACAACACCGCGAGCATGAAGCCGAGCATGCGAACCTCAATGCTCAAGAACATGCCGCCGAAACGGGCGTACATGCCCAGTTCGAACACGGCCATCGCGATCAGCACCCACAAATAGGGCATGACGGCAGCGTCGCGCAGTTCCGGTTTCGCGACCAGCAGCGCGCCGCACGCGATGCCGACGAGAGCCGTGAAGGCCAGAAAGATGTGATTGAGTTTCATGGCTCGTCCAACGCGACAGCGCCCGGCGGTGGCGGCCGGGCACGTTCAGCGAACATCAGAGCGGCGTCAAACCTTGACGCCTCTCTCGGTAAAGTACTTGAGCGCGGCCGGATGCCACGGGATCGGCGAGTTCTTCTGGTTCTCCAGCGTGATGCTCGCCGCTTCGCCATGCACGGCCACGAGGTCGTCGCGCCTCTCGACGAAGGTCTTCACGATATCATACGCGACCTTGTCGGGCATCGACTCGTGCCCGACCAGGATGTTCTGGATCACCGAAACCGGGTTGTCCTTGTCCTGGCCGGGATACATCTTCGCTGGGATCACGCCATCGGTATAAAGGTTGTTGTACTTGGCATTCATCTTGGGCACGAGATCGGCAGTGTCGATCAGCTTGATCTTTGTGCCGGGCGTCGCGCCGAGATCGGTCACCGCCGCGGTCGGCAGGCCACCGACCCAGAAGTAGGCGTCGATCTTGCCATCCTTGATCGCGTTGGTGGACTCGGCAACGCCGAGCCGCTCGCGGCGCATGTCCTTGTCCTTGTCGAGACCGGCGGCCTCGATGCAACGAAATGCGAAGACCTCGGTGGCGCTGCCGGGCGAGCCGGTCGAAACGCGCTTGCCCCTAAGGTCGGCCATCTTCTCGATGCCCTTGCCCTCGATCGACACGACATGCATACGGTTCGGATACAGCACCATGAGCTGGCGGATCGGGTACGGCGTGCCCTTGAACTTGTCTTCTCCCTTAAGCGCGTCGTAGGCCGCATCGACCTGGGTCAGCGCCATCTCGGCCTGCTTGGAGCCGATGAGCTTCATATTGTCGACCGAGCCGCCGGTCACACGCGCGGTCGCCGCGTAGCCGAGATGCTTGGTGAGCACGTTGCCCATGCCGCCGCCGAGCGGATAGTAGACGCCGCCGGTGCCGCCAGTCGCGATCACGATGTTGGTCTGCTGCGCGAACGTCGTGCTGCCGAGCAGCGTTGTTCCTGCGATGAGCGAGCCCCCGGCGCCCAAAAACTCTCTGCGGTTCATTGAGCTTTCCTCCGTTTGTTTTATGCCGGCGCGTTCGGCGTCACCGGCTGCATGCGCTGTTTTAACAGGACTGCGACGCCGATCGCCAAGCCAATTGTCGCGGTGTAGCTAATGTCCCGGCCGATGATGCGCTCGATCAAGGCCTCCAGCAGGCTCGGGAACACGAGGAACAGACCGGAGAGCGTGAGCAGCAGGCGCTCGGCCATCGTTGTCTTGCGCAGCGCCCAGCCCTGTGCGGCGGCAGCGAGCGCAGCAAGGCCGAGCGCCGCGACCACGGTGATCTGCACGATGTCGACCCACGAGCCGCCCTTCGGAATCTTGAGCAACAGGCCGACGCCTTGCGGATCGAGCACAAACACGAACGGAACCAGAAACGCCGGCAGCGTGTATTTCCACGCCTGCAGCGTCGTCTTGTAGGGGTCGCCACCGGTGATGGCGGCCGCCGCGAATGGCGACAGCGCGGTTGGCGGCGAGACCTCAGAGAGCACCGCGTAGTAGAAGATGAACATGTGGGCCGCGACATCCGGCACGCCGAGCTTGGTCAGCGCGGGCGCGGCGATCACCGCGCAAATGATGTATGAGGCTGTCACCGGCACCGCGAGCCCGACAATCCAGACGATCAACGCGGTGTAGATCGCGGTCAGCAACAGGCTGTTGCCGGCGTAGTCGATTACGATTGACGAGAACTTGAGCCCGAGGCCGGTCAGCGTCACGACGCCAACGATGATGCCCGCGGTCGCGCACGTGGTTCCGGCGGTGAGCGCGCTGGTGGAGCCTTCGGTCAGCGCGCGCACGAGCTTCTTCGGCTTCAGCGCAGTCTCCTGCGTGAGAAAGCTCAGCGCGAAGGTCAGCACCGTCGACCAGAAGACCGAGAGAGTCGGCGAATAGCCCAACAGCATGAAAACGATGATCGAGACGAGCGAGACGAAGTGGAAGCCGTAGCGGCGCGTCATCTGCCACAGCGTCATCTCCGGCGTCACCGACACCATCTTGGCGCCGAAACGCTTGGCGTCGAGCTCAACCATGAACAGGAGCGACAGGTAGTAGAGGCAGGTTGGGATCACCGCCATCCAGATCACGTCGAGATAGCTGATCTTGAGGAATTCGGCGATCAGGAATGCCGCGGCGCCCAGCACCGGCGGCGAGATGATCGCGCCGAGCCCGCCGGCCGCCAGCAGCCCGCCGGCGGCATTCTTCTCGAAGCCGGCTCTCTCCATCATCGGGTATGCGACCGCGCCGATCGTCACCGTGGTGGCAACGCCGGAGCCGGACGGTCCGCCGAGCAGGAACGATGACAGCACGACCGTGCGCCCCGCCGCGTTAGGCTTGTTGCCCATCAGCGCAAGCGAGAAGTCGATGAAGAACTTGCCCGCGCCGGAGTGCTGCAGGAACGCGCCGTAAATGCAGAACAGAATGATGAGGCTCGACGACACGTCCACCGGCACGCCGAAGATGCCTTCGAGCGTGATGAACAGTTGCCCGACGATCTGCCCAATATCGAAGCCGCGATGCGTCCAGGGCTGCGGGAGATACGGACCGAAGTATGCGTAGGCGAGGAACACCGCAGCCACGACCGGCACGATCCAGCCGGTGGTGCGGCGTGTCGCCTCCAGAAGCAGGATCATGAACGTGACGCCGAGGACGACGTCGACCTTGTTCGGCATCGTGGCGCGGTCGGTGAAATCGTCGCCGCCGTCGATGGCGTAGATCAGGATCGCGGCGCCCGCGATGCCGAGCAGCACGTCGAACCAGCGGATGCGGTCGCGGAAGCGCGCCGCCATCGGAAACAGCATGAAGCTCAAGATCAGCACGAACGCGACGTGCGCGTAGCGCAGCGGCTGGGTCGCGATGATGGGGAAGGCCTGAAACGGCCAAGCGCCCGCGACGGCCGCGTAGAGGTGAAACAGAGACATCGCGACCGCAACGGCCGTCACCGCCTGTCCGGCAAATCCGGACAGCCGGTTGATCGCGCCTTCGTCGGCTTCGATGAACTCCTCGGCCTTGCGCAGCGCCTCTTGCGAAATCGCCTCTTGCGACATCACGGTATCCTCCGGCTGCGCAGCCGGCTTCAACGCCTCCGCCATTCCCCGTAAGTCCCCTCACCGGCCCGTTTTCAGCCTTGTTGAGGGAACGCTATCACGCACCGTGCGGCCGGAACACCCGCCTTTCCATCACGATCCGGAAAGGTTTACGCGGAACTCGATATGCCCTTGCCGAGCGCAGCTTGCGCAGCAGCAAGCCGCGCGATCGGCACGCGGAACGGCGAGCAGGACACGTAGTCGAGACCAACGTCGTGGCAGAACGCCACCGAGGCCGGGTCGCCGCCGTGCTCGCCGCAGATGCCGAGCTTCAACGCATTGCGCACCTTGCGGCCGCGCTCGGTCGCGATCTGGATTAGCTCGCCAACGCCCTCGGCATCGAGCGAGATAAACGGATCGATCGGCATGATGCCCTTCGCAACGTAAGTGCCAAGGAAGCTCGCGGCGTCATCGCGCGAGATGCCAAACGTCGTCTGCGTCAGGTCGTTGGTGCCGAACGAGAAGAACTCCGCCGTCTCGGCGATCTCGCCGGCCTTGAGGCAGGCGCGCGGCAACTCGATCATGGTGCCGACCTGGTACTCGATCTTGGTGCCGGTTTCCTTGGCGACAGCTTCCGCCATCGCGTCGATGCGGCTCTTGACGAGATCGAACTCCATCTTGCCGGTGATCAGCGGCACCATGACTTCGGGCACCACCGGCGTGCCAGTCTTCTTGGCAGCAGCAGCGGCGGCCTCGAAGATCGCGCGTGCCTGCATCTCGGCGATCTCTGGATAGGCGATCGCGAGACGGCAGCCGCGGAAGCCGAGCATCGGGTTGAACTCGGCGAGTTCGGCGGCACGCTCCTTCAGCTTGCGCGCGTCGGTCTTCATCACGGCCGCGACCTCGGCGATCTCGGCGTCGGTGTGCGGCAGGAATTCGTGCAGCGGTGGATCGAGCAGCCGGATCGTGACCGGCAGGCCCTTCATGATCTCGAACAGCTCGGTGAAATCGCCGCGCTGCATCGGCAGCAACTTGGCGAGCGCCGAGCGGCGGCCCTTCTCGTCGTCGGCGAGGATCATCTCGCGCACTGCGAGAATGCGGTCGGCGTCGAAGAACATATGCTCGGTGCGACAAAGCCCGATACCCTCGGTGCCGAACTTCAGCGCGACGCGCGCATCGTTCGGGGTGTCGGCATTCGCGCGTACTTTCAGGCGGCGCACCTTGTCGGCCCACTGCATCAGCGTGCCGAACTCGCCGGAGAGCTCCGGCTCCTGCATGCGCACCGCGCCCGCGAGCACCTGACCGGTGGAGCCGTCGATGGTGACGATATCGCCCTTCTTGTATGTCTTTCCGGCGATCGTCATGGTCTGTGCCGCGTAGTCGACGCGCAGCGAGCCCGCGCCGGAGACGCACGGCTTGCCCATGCCGCGCGCAACGACCGCCGCGTGCGAGGTCATGCCGCCGCGCGTGGTGAGGATGCCCTCAGCGGCATGCATGCCATGAATGTCCTCGGGCGAGGTTTCCACGCGCACGAGGATCACTTTCTTGCCCTGCGCCTTCATGGTTTCGGCTTCGTCCGCCGAAAACACGATCTCGCCGGAGGCCGCGCCGGGCGACGCGGGCAAGCCCGTTGCGATCACCTTGCGCTCGGCCTTGGGGTCGATGGTCGGATGCAGGAGCTGGTCGAGCGCGGCAGGATCGACGCGTGTCACCGCCTCTTCCTTCGTCACCAGACCCTCGTTGGCGAGCTCGACCGCGATGCGCAGCGCGGCCTTGGCGGTGCGCTTGCCCGAGCGGGTCTGCAGCATCCACAGCTTGCCCTTCTCGACCGTGAACTCGAGGTCCTGCATGTCACGGTAGTGCTTTTCGAGCGACTGGTAGATGCGCACCAGCTGCCCGTAAGCGTCCGGCATCGCCTTTTCCATCGAGGGCTTGTCGGAGCCCGACGCCGTGCGCGCGGCCTCGGTGATCTCCTGCGGCGTGCGGATGCCCGCCACCACGTCCTCGCCCTGCGCGTTGATGAGGAACTCGCCGTAGAGCGCCTTCTCGCCGGTGGAAGGGTTGCGGGTGAAGGCAACGCCGGTCGCCGAGGTGTCGCCCATGTTGCCGAACACCATGGCCTGAACGTTGACCGCCGTACCCCAGCTCTCCGGGATGTTGTGCAGGCGGCGATAGGTGTTGGCGCGCGCATTCATCCACGACCCGAACACCGCGCCGATCGCGCCCCACAGCTGCTTGTGGGGATCCTGCGGGAAGTCCTCGCCGATCTCTTCCTTGACGCGCACCTTGTAGCGCTTGATCAGCTCGGCCCAGTCGTCGGCGCTCAACTCGGTGTCAAGAGTGTAGCCCTTCTGGTCCTTGTGGCCTTCGAGGATTTCCTCGAAGTGATCGTGGCCGACGCCGAGCACCACGTCGGAATACATCGTGATGAAGCGGCGATAGCTGTCATAGGCAAAGCGCCGGTCGCCGGAGGTTTTCGCGAGGCCCTCGACGGTGACGTCGTTGAGGCCAAGGTTCAGCACCGTGTCCATCATGCCGGGCATCGAGGCGCGGGCGCCCGAGCGCACCGAGACAAGCAGCGGGTCGGCGGCGTCGCCGAACTTGCGGCCCGCGATGCGCGCGACATGATCGAGCGCAGCCTTCACCTGCCCGTCGAGCTCGGGCGGGTAGGTTTTGCCGTTGGCGTAGAAGTGGGTGCATAGCTCGGTCGAGATGGTGAAGCCGGGCGGCACCGGCAGGCCGAGGTTGGCCATCTCGGCAAGGTTCGCGCCCTTGCCGCCGAGAAGATTGCGCTTGTCGGCGGCGCCTTCGGCAGCGCCGTCGCCAAAGGTGTAGACCCACTTGGCCATGTCGAGACTTCCGCTGTGTGCTGTCCGGGGTGTCTGAACGGCGCCCCTTGGGGGCGTTGTTTGGCGGTTTTTCGCGGCCAATTCAACTTGCATCGGTTCCCTCAACAGCAAATGCCGCGCCGGCAGCCCGGCGCGGGACTATCCCTAGGCTATTGATAATGCAGAAGATCGCGGTTTGTTCCGCGCTGCAGCAAAAGATCGGCGGCGAGGAGCGCGCCTACTTGAAGATTCCAAGCCCGATGATGCCGACGATGATCAGGTAGATCGCCACGATGTAGTTGAGGAGCCGCGGCACCAGCAAAATCAAGATGCCGGCCAGAAGTGCCACGACGGGCTGCAAGTGGCTGATGGTGACGCTCATAGGGACCTCCGTGTGTTGGTCTCGCGCGGCCGCCGATTCGATGCGCGGGGCGCGAGAATGTTCCGCCGTCATGTCCAAACCGCGACGGTCCGCGAGATGCAGCGCACAACAACTTCAACTGGAGGCCGTAGCAACGTTCGACTAAAGTCGAACGCGCAGGGCCGCGTCGGGCGGCCTGAACAATGGGGGGAATGTCATGAATCTCAGCGCACCGACCATGCCGGTGTTCATCATCTCGGTGATCCTCGCGGTGCTCGCGCTCATCGGCCACTTCGTCGTGATCCCGTACGTCACGCTCTACGGCTTCTGGCTCGCACTTGCGGCCTATGTGGTGCTGGCCGTGGGCTGCCTGATGAAGGGGGCGTAGGGGAAAGCCGTCGAGCGCGGCGCCGCCGCATACTCCGTCGGACCCTCTCCCTGGTGGGAGAGGGTCGCGAGCGGGGTGAGGGGGCGCTACCCCTCGATCTTCGAAAAATCCGCCACCGCGCGCGTGGCTTCACGGATTTCGTTGAGCAGCTTCAACCGATTCTCGCGCCGGTCGGACATCTCGACATTCACCGTCACCTTGTCGAAGAACGCATCGACATCGGGACGCAACTTGGCGATCACCGCCATCGCGCCCTCGAAGTCCTCGCGCGCGACCGCCTTCGCGGCTTCTTCCTTCACGGCGTTGATCGCGGCCGCAAGCTGGCGTTCCTCGGGCTGAAGATAGAGGTGATTGTCCGGCTTGCCGTGATAGGTCTTGCTGTCTTTCTTTTCTTCAATGCGCAGGATGTTCGCGGCGCGCTTCACGCCCGCGAGGAGAGACTTGCCATCTTCGGTGCCAAGGAATTTTCCCAGCGCCTCCACGCGGCGGACGATCAGCAGCAGATCATCATGGCCTTCGCCATGCTGCGCGAGCACCGCGTCGACGAGATCATGGCGTGCGCCCTGATCGCGAAGCTGGACCTTGAGACGGTCGAAGAAGAAAGAGAGCAGATCGTTGGCGATGGCGGGATTCTTGCCGCCCGCGTCCACGATCTTCAGCAGGTTCAACCGCAATCCGTTGTCGGTGACGATGCGGATGACACCCAGCGCCGCCCTGCGCAGCGCGTAGGGGTCCTTGCTGCCGGTCGGCTTCTCATCGATGGACCAGAAGCCGGTGAGAACGTCCAGCTTGTCCGCCAGCGCGACAGCGATGCTCACCGGATCGCTCGGCACGCGATCGTTCGGACCCGCCGGCTTGTAGTGCTCCTCGATGGCGTTCGCGACCGCGTTCTCTTCGCCTTGCGCGAGCGCGTAGTATTTCCCCATTAGGCCCTGGACCTCGGGGAATTCGCCGACGACTTCGGTCAGCAAGTCGGCCTTGGCGAGCAAGGCGGCGAGCTTGACTTTTTCGACGTCCGCGCCGACCAGCGGCGCAATCTCGGCGGCGAGCTTTTCGATGCGCGCGATGCGCTCGGCCTGCGTGCCGAGCTTCTCGTGGAACACGATGCCCTTGAATTTCTCCAGCCGGTCTTCCAGCCGCGTCTTCAAATCGGCCTCGTAGAAGAACTTCGCATCCGACAGGCGCGCGCGGATCACCCGGCCGTTGCCGGCGATGATGGCCTTGCCGCCGTCGGCGGCCTCGGTGTTCGAGGTGAGAATGAAGCGCGGTGCGAGACGCCCGGTCTTCGGGTCGCGCAGCACGAAGCATTTCTGATTGTTGCGGATGGTGGCGCGGATCACCTCGTCGGGGATCTTCAGGAAAGACTCGTCGAACGACCCCATCAGCACGACCGGCCACTCGACCAGCCCGGCGACCTCGTTCAGCAGGCCTTCGTCCTCGACCAGCTCATAGCCTTGCGCGAACGCGAGGTTCTTCGCGTCGCTGAGGATGATCTCCTTGCGCCGCACCGGGTCGAGCACGACCTTGGCCTTCTCGAGCGAGGCCACGTAGTCGTCGAAGTGGCGCACCTTGATCGGCCCGGGCGCAAGGAAGCGGTGGCCGAACGTGGTCTGGCCGGACTTGATGCCTGCAGTCTGCACGTGGACGATCTCGGGTTCTTCGGTCTCGGGGCCGAAGGTCGCGACGATCGCGTGCAGCGGGCGCACCCATTCGAGGCTGCCGGGCTGCGCCGACGCCGCGCCCCAGCGCATCGACTTCGGCCACGGGAACGTGCGCATCACGACCTGCAGGAACTCGCCGATCACGTCGATCGCCGGGCGGCCGGCCTTCTCGGTGAGCGCGATGTAGAAATCGCCCTTCTTGGGATCGCGCTGGATCGTCGCCTCGTCGATGGAGTTGAGGCCCGCGGCTTTGAGGAAGCCCGCAATCGCGCCCTCGGGGGCGCCGACGCGCGGACCCTTGCGCTCCTCTTTCAGGTCCGGCTGGCGCGCCGGGATGCCCTGCACGAACAGCGCGAGGCGGCGCGGCGTCGCGAAGGCGCGCGCGCCCTCGTAGACCAGACCGGCATCCACGAGGCGGTCGGTGACCATTTTCTTGAGGTCGTCCGCCGCCTTCGCCTGCATGCGGGCGGGGATTTCTTCGGAGAACAGTTCAAGCAGGAGGTCGGGCATGGTCTTGGTGCTTCAGTGCGTGTTTCGGGCGAGCAACGGCACGTCTACGAGGCTGCGCCCACGCCTCCGCCTTCGGTCTTCAGCCACGCCTCGCCGCAGGCTTTCGCGAGTTCGCGCACACGCAGGATGTAGCTCTGCCGCTCGGTGACCGAGATCACGCCGCGTGCATCGAGCAGATTGAACGTGTGGCTGGCCTTGATGCACTGGTCGTAGGCGGGCAGCGCCATGAAATGCTTGCCGGCGTTGTGGCCCGCTTTCGCGCCGTCATCGAGATATTTCTTGCAAGCATTCTCAGCCATCTTGAATTGCTCGAAGAGCATCGTCGTGTCGGCGTATTCGAAGTTATGGCGCGAATACTCCTGCTCGGCCTGCTGGAAGATGTCGCCGTACGTGACTTTCTCGGCGCCTTCGCGGCCGTTGAAGTTCAGGTCGTAGACGTTCTCGACGCCCTGCACGTACATCGCGAGACGTTCGAGACCGTAGGTGAGCTCGCCCGCAACCGGACGGCATTCGAAACCCGCGACCTGCTGGAAGTAGGTGAACTGCGAGACTTCCATGCCGTCGCACCAGCATTCCCAGCCGAGGCCCCAGGCGCCGAGCGTCGGGCTTTCCCAGTCGTCCTCGACGAAACGGATGTCGTGCAGCAGCGGATCGAGGCCGATCGCCGCCAGCGAGCCGAGATAGAGTTCCTGCAGATTGGGTGGGTTCGGCTTCAGGATGACCTGGTACTGGTAATAATGCTGCAGCCGGTTCGGATTTTCGCCATAACGGCCATCCGACGGACGGCGCGATGGCTGCACATAGGCAGCGCGCCATGGTTTTGGGCCAAGCGCCCGCAATGTCGTTGCCGGATGAAAGGTGCCAGCGCCAACTTCCATGTCATAGGGCTGCAGAACCGCGCATCCCTTGTCCGCCCA
>Ga0075362_10000578_pt1 | contig 10698 bp, 9 predicted proteins | sample EndMetdeltDD1762_FD_71397 | JGI IMG/M metagenome (GOLD analysis project Ga0075362, IMG submission 71397) | Populus endosphere microbial communities from Tennessee, USA - Endosphere MetaG P. deltoides DD176-2 | ecosystem: Host-associated > Plants > Roots > Endosphere | place: USA: Tennessee...
ACTTCGACTGGACGCAGGTGCCGCTGTGGATCAGCGACAGCACGGCGACGCTCTACAAGGACAACGGCAACGGCGTGCTGACGATCGACGACGCCGTCCAGACCGCGATCCAGGCGACGGGCACCAACACCGCCGCGCGCGATCAGGCCCTGACGGCGGCGCTCACCGGGGCGGCGCCCTACGACCTCCAGAGCCGCCGCGACGTCGGACTCGTCAACCTGACGTATGCGGCCAACCGCGCCACCGACGTCAAGTTCGATCTGCGCCACAGCAAGCGGAGCGGCTACAACCTGATGTCGTTCGGGTTCGGCACCTCGCCGGGCCTCCTGCCGGCGCTCGAGTTCAACGTGCCGATGGACGATCGCACGACCGACCTCAAGGGCACGGTCGAATTCGCCAACGACAAGGGGCTGGTCGCGCTCGGCTACGGCGCGTCCTGGTTCGAGAACAACCGTCCGACGGTGATGTTCGACAATCCGATGCGCGCGACCGACATCAGCGCCGGTGCCTCGAAAGGGCTGACGCCGCTGTGGCCGAGCAACCAGATGTTCTCGTACAACATCACCGGCGGCTATCGCCTGCCGGGTCGCAGCCGCGCGACGGCCTCGATCGTCTTCGCGCAGACGCACCAGAACGCCGACCTCGTCGCGCCGACGGTGAACACGGCCCTCTTCTCGACGATGCCCGCGCTGGAGCGGACGACGACGGAGGGCAAGGCGAACACGCTGGGCATGGTCTACGCCTTCAGCTCGCGTCCGAGCCAGTACGTCTCGTTCGAGGCCCGCTACCGCTACTTCGACTACTCGAACAAGACGGTGCCGTTCGAGACGACGCCGCTGATCGGCGACTGGTCGGTCGGGACCGGGCTCATCGAGACGGAGCCGGCGAGCATCAAGCGTGAGACGATCGATCTCGACGGCACGCTGTCGCCGATCCCGTACCTCGACGTGCGATTCGGCTACACGCGCGAGGACGCCGACCGGACGTTCCGCATCTTCGAGAAGACCGCGGAAGACAGCTACCGGGTGATGATCGACTCGATCGGCAACCCGTATGTCAGCCTCCGGACCAAGTACGAGCACGCCGCCCGTGAGGGCTCGCACTTCGACGAGGCGCTCCTCGACGAAGTGGGCGAGCAGCCGGACACCCGCCACTACGACGTGGCGAACCGGACGCGCGATCGCGTGAGCGCGCTCGTCAGCGTCACGCCGGTCCCGTATCTCGAACTGAGCGCCAGCGTCGGAACCGGCAACGACAAGTACAAGGACACCGGGTTCGGGCTCCTGACGAACGAGACGCGGAACTGGAGCGTCGGCGGCAACGTCGTCCCGAACGAGAAGGTGAACCTCGGCGTCGAGTACGGCTACGAAAAGGTCACCTCGCAGCAGTATTCGCGCACGGCCAACCCGCCGAGCGCGACGGACGTGACCTTCTACGATCCGACCCGCGACTGGTGGCTCGACCAGGGCGACAAGGTGAAGACGGTCACGGCCAGCGCCGACTTCCTGAAGTGCGTGCGCAAGACCGACATCCGGTTCAACTACATGCTGAGCGACGGCAACACCGACTACGTCTACAGCATGAAGCCGGAACAGAAGGTGTTCACGACCACGCCGCTCAAGCAGCTCACGCCGCTCAAGAACTGGCTGACCGACGCGCGCGTGGACGTGATGTATTACGTTCGGCCGAACCTCGCGCTGGGCGGCGTCTACGCCTACGAGGAATACCGCGTCGAGGACTTCTCGCTCAACACGGACGTCCTGAACGTCCTGAACCCCGTGAACGCGTCGACCGGCGTGTTCGCGAGCACGGTTTACTCGGGCTACGTCTATCGCCCCTACAAGGCCCACACGGCCTGGCTGCGAATGACGGTGCTCTGGTAGCAAGCCCGCGCCGGTCCGCGCGCGCCTCCTCCATCCTCCCACCGGGCCGCGTGCGGCGGCCCGGGGCGCGCGGGCCGGCGTGAAATAGTCCCCAGGGACCTCGAACGAATCAGCGGCGGCCGCCGGATTTCCGGCGGCCGTTCCCGTTTTCCGGCGCAAATCCAGCAATTCCCCGTGCGCGCGGCTGGTCCGCGCCTTGCCATCGCCTACGGCGATGTCCTGTCCGCACGCCATTCGGGAGCTCTCGCCGACACCGCTGCTCCGGCTGCGCGCCCACCCGCTTCGCATCGCGCTGGTCGGCAATCCCAACGTCGGCAAGAGCGTTGTCTTTGGCCGCCTGACCGGACGCTACGTCACCGTGTCGAACTATCCAGGCACCACCGTGGCGGTCACGCGCGGCCGATCGACCGTGGGCGCCGAGGTGTGCGACATCATCGACACGCCCGGCGTGAACGCGCTCGAAGGGCCGCTCAGCGAGGACGAGAAGGTGACGCGCGACCTGCTGCAGGGCGGCGGCGTCGAGCTCGTCGTGCAGATCGCGGACGCCCGCAACCTGCGCCGCGCGCTGACGCTCACGTCGCAGCTCGCCGATGTCGGCCTGCCGATGATCCTCGTCCTCAACATGATCGACGAGGCGCGTGCCCGCGGCGTCGACGTCGACGCCGCCGGGCTCTCCGACGAGCTCGGCATCCCCGTGATCGAGGCGGTCGCTCCGGAAGGACGCGGCATGTCCGAGCTCCGCGACGCCCTGGCGGTGCCGGCCCGCGCCAGCGCCGCCTCCGACTGCGGGCAGACGCACGTCGAATGGGCCGACGCGATGACGCGCCGGTTCCGAACCGTCGGGCAGATGTCGCTCGGACGCGTGCAGGAATGGCTCGGACGCGCGGTGCGCGAGCCGCTCACCGGCATTCCCGCGCTGCTCATCGTGCTCTATCTGACCTATCTCGTTGTCGGCGTCTTCGGCGCCCAGACGCTGGTCGGGCTGCTCGAGGAGGATCTCTTCGGCCGCTACCTGAATCCGTGGGCCGCGGCCGCCGCTTCACACATTCCGTCCGCGGCCGCGCGCGACTTCCTCGTCGGCGACTACGGGCTGATCTCGATGGGACTGACCTACGCCATCGCGATCGTGCTGCCGGTCGTCACCACGTTCTTCCTCGTCTTCGGCTTCCTCGAGGACAGCGGCTACATCCCGCGCCTGGCCATCTTCAGCGATCGGCTCTTCCGCGCGATGGGCCTCAACGGCAGGGCCGTGCTGCCGATGGTGCTGGGCCTCGGCTGCGACACGATGGCGACGATGACGACGAGGATCCTGGCGACGCCGAAGGAGCGGCTGATCGCGATCCTGCTGCTGGCGCTCGGCGTACCGTGCTCGGCGCAGCTGGCAACCATCATGGGCATCCTCGGCGGAATCTCGTTCGCGGCGCTCGTCACGCTCTTCGCCGTCGTGCTGTCGCAGATGGTGCTGGTCGGGTTCCTCGCCGCGCGCGTGCTGCCGGGCGACCGGTCCGACTTCGTGATGGAGCTGCCGCCGCTGCGGATGCCGCGGCTCCGCAACATCGTCACCAAGACGCTGGTCCGCGTGAAGTGGTATCTCGGCGAGGCCGTCCCGCTGTTCCTGATCGGGACGGTGCTGCTGTTCGTGCTCGATCGCGTCGGCGGGCTCGACGCGATCGCGTCGGCGTCGCGGCCGGTCGTCACGGGGCTGCTGGGCCTGCCGCCGCGGGCGGCCGAAGTGTTCGTGATGGGGTTCCTGCGGCGAGACTACGGCGCGGCCGGCCTGTTCAAGATGGCGCACGACGGCTCGCTCTCGAACGTCCAGGCCGTCGTCGCGCTCACGGTGATGACGCTCTTCGTGCCGTGCGTCGCCAACTTCCTGATGATCGTCAAGGAGCGCGGGCTGCGCATCGGGCTCGCCATTCTCTCGTTCGTGACGCTGATCGCCGTCGGCACCGGCGTGGCGCTGAACGCCCTGCTGGGAGCGCTGCATGTCTCGTTCTGAGCATTCCGCTGGCGTGCACAAGTTGTCGGCGCTGCGTCCGGGGACGCGCGGGCGGATCGTCCGGGTGACGCGCGATCTGACGGGTCGGACCGAGCGCCTGGCGGCGCTTGGCGTCACCCCAGGCGCGACCGTGCGACTGCTCCAGACCTTTCCCGGCATCGTGTTCGAGTGCGACCAGACCGAGCTCGCCGTCGAGCGCACGGTCGCGCACGCGATCTTCATCGAGCTCGACTAGGAGGCTGTCATGAGAATGCTGTATGCCACTCTGCTCGGCACGACGCTCCTGGCGTGCGCGTCGATCCAGCCGGCCGCGGTGCAGACGGGGGATCGCTGTCTGCGCTGCCGTCAGACGATCGGCGACCCTCGCCTGGCGGGGGAGATCATCGACAACATGCGCGCCCCGTTCCCGTTCCGGACGGCCGGGTGCCTGGCGAAGTACGTCAAGGCGAATCCGGACGCGTCGATTGCGGCGATCTTCGTCGCCGATCACCGGACGGGCCGCATGCTGCCGGCGTCGGACGCGTGGTTCGTGCCGGCGGAGCTGACGGCGCCGGACGGCAAGCGCACACAGCCCGACTACGTGGCGTTCCGGTCGCGCGCCGACGCGGAGGCCTTCCGGACGCACGCGGAGCCGCTCCTGCGCTGGACGCAGGTCCTCGGCGAGACACGCGCCAACTGACGCGACCATGGACCCTGCCCGCGTCGCCCGCCTCCGCCGCGTCATCGGCAACACGCCGCTGCTCGCGATCGACTACCGCCGGCGCGGCCGCCGGCGGCGGGTGTACGCCAAGTGCGAGCACCTGAACTTCACCGGGAGCATCAAGGACCGGATGGCGCTGCACATCCTGGAGGACGCGGCGCGGAGCGGGCGTCTCCAGCCCGGCGACACCCTCGTCGAGGCGACGAGCGGCAACACCGGGATCTCGTTCGCGGCCATCGGGCGCGCGCTCGGCTACCGCATCCGGATCTTCATGCCCGACTGGATGAGCCGCGAACGGCGGGACTTGATCGGCGCCTTCGGCGCGCGCATCGATCTGGTGTCGTGCGAGGACGGCGGGTTCCTCGGGTGCATCGCGCGGGCCGAAGCGCTGGCCGCGCAGGATCCGCGCGTGTTCCTGCCGTCGCAGTTCTCGAACGCGGCCAACCCCGCCGCCCACGAGGCGACGACGGGGCCGGAGATTCTCGAGCAGCTCGCATCGATCGGCGTCCCGCTCGACGCGTTTGCGGCCGGCGTGGGCACCGGCGGCACCGTCATGGGCGTCGGCCGTGCGCTGCGCCGGTACGACCGCCGCATCCGCGTCCATCCCGTCGAGCCCGCGGAGTCGCCCACGCTCAGTACCGGCGTCAAGGCGGGGAAGCACCGCATCCAGGGCATCTCCGACGAGTTCATTCCGCCGGTGGTCCACCTCGACGAGCTCGACGGGATCGTCGGCGTCCACGACGGCGACGCGATCCTGCTGGCGCAGCGGCTGGCCGCCGATCTGGGCCTCGGCGTCGGAATCTCGTCGGGGGCAAACCTGGCCGCCGCCATCCTCCTCCAGGACCAAATGGGGGATGACGCCGTGGTGGGAACCGTGTTTCCCGATTCGAACAAGAAGTATCTGACGACGGATCTGCTGCGTGAGGAGCCGCTTCGCGAGGGCTACCTGGCGTGCGACGTGACGCTCGACGGGTTCGAGCCGATCCCGCGCGTGTGCGCGGCGTGTTGGGACGCGGCGCCCGCCGCTATAATGGCGCGATGATCAGTCCAGCACTCGTCAAGGCGTTCAACGCGCAAATCGGCCACGAGTTCGGCGCCAGCATGCAGTACGTCAGCATCGCCGCGCATTTCCAGCGCAGCCAGCTCACGCTGCTCGCGGGTCTCTTCTTCAAGCAGGCGGAAGAAGAGCGCGAGCACGCGATGAAGTTCGTGAAATACCTGCTCGACACCAAGGGGGAGCTGCAGATTCCGTCGATCCCGGCGCCGGCGCCGACGTTTACGTCCGCCGAAGCCGCCGTCGCCGCGGCGCTCAAGTGGGAGCAGGACGTCACGGCGCAGATCACCGCGCTGATGGATCTGGCGGTGAAGGAGAACGACTACCTGGGGCAGAGCTTCCTCCAGTGGTTCATCGACGAGCAGCTCGAAGAAGTCGTCAAGATGGATCGGCTGCTGAGCGTCATCCGGCAGTCGGGAGAGAAGAACCTGCTGATGGTCGAGGCCTACCTCGTTCACATCGAGAAGGCCGGGTAGCGTGCCGCGCCTGCTGCCGGCCATCGCCGCCACGGCAGTCGGGATCGCAGTCGCCGTTGGCGGCTACACGTTTCTGTACGCGCGCGGATGGGCGTATCTCACCAACGATCCGCGCGCGTGCGCCAACTGCCACGTGATGGAAGAGCAGTACAGCGGCTGGCTCAAGGGCTCGCACCGCTCGGTGGCGGTCTGCAACGACTGCCATACGCCGCCGGGGCTGATTCCCAAATACCTCGTCAAGGCGGAGAACGGCTTCCGCCATTCGTTTGCCTTCACCACCGGCCGCTTCCCCGACAAGATCCGCATCGTGCCGAGCGATCTCGAGGTCGCCGAGCGCGCCTGCCGCAAGTGCCACGAGCCGATCGTGACCGCGATCGAGGGGCCGAACGGCGAGGCCGGACGCCTCCGCTGCATCACCTGCCATCGCTCCGTCGGACATATGGAGTAAGAGATGAAACGACCGGGCCCGACCACCATCTACGTCACGCTCGCGCTCGGCGCCACTGTCGTGGCGATCGGGGTCATCGCGCTGCTCGTCAACATCTTCGAGCGTAAGCAGGAAGGCCGCAATCTCTTCTATCGCGTCGTCGAGCTGAACGATCAGATCGACGATCCGGCCGTCTGGGGGAAGAACTTTCCGCTCCAGTACGACGGCTACCTGCGAACGGTCGATCAGATCCGGACGCGCTACGGCGGGAGCGAGGCGGTGCCGCATTCGCCGACGCAGGCCGATCCGCGGTCGGTGGTGGCGCAGTCGCGGCTGGAAGACGACCCGCGCCTGAAGATCATGTGGGCCGGCTACGCCTTCGCGAAGGACTTCCGCGAGGAGCGCGGCCACGCCTACATGCTCGACGACCAGACGTTCACCGAGCGGCAGCAGGTGACCAAGCAGCCCGGCACCTGCATGCACTGCCACGCGTCGGTCTACGTGCCCTACAAGCGTCTCGGCGGCGGCGATCTCATCAAGGGCTTCGAGGCGATGAACCACATGCCGTACTCCGAGGCGCGCAAGGAAGTGAAGCATCCCGTCGCCTGCATCGACTGCCACGATCCGTCCACGATGCAGCTGCGCGTGACGCGTCCGGGCTTCCTGGAAGGGATGCGCGCGCTCAAGGCCGGGCAGGGCGTGCCGAACTACGACCCGAACACGATGGCCACGCGCCAGGAGATGCGCGCGTTCGTCTGCGGGCAGTGCCACGTCGAGTACTACTTCAAGGGGCCCGAGAAGCGCCTGGTCTATCCGTGGGCGAAGGGCCTGAAGATCGACAACATCCTCGACTACTACGACGAGAACCAGCAGAACGACTGGACGCATGCCGAAACCGGCGCCGGCGTGCTCAAGGCGCAGCACCCGGAGTTCGAGATGTGGAACCAGGGCATCCACGCGCGATCGGGCGTCGCGTGCGCCGACTGCCACATGCCGTACATGCGCGTCGGCGCGCTGAAGATCTCCGACCACCACGTGCGCAGCCCGATCCTCAACATCAACCGCGCCTGCCAGACGTGCCATCACTGGCCGGAGGAAGAGCTGAAGGCGCGCGTCGAGACGATCCAGGATCGCGTCTTCGGCCTGCGCAACCGGGCGATGGACGCGCTCGTGGCGCTCATCGGCGACCTGAAGGCGGCGAAGTCAGCGGGCAAGAGCGACGCCGAGCTGGCGGAAGCGCGCAAGCTGCAGCGCCGCGCCCAGTTCATGCTCGATTTCGTCGAGGCCGAGAATTCGACGGGCTTCCACGCCCCGCAGGAGGCCGAGCGCATCCTCGCCGAGTCGATCGACTACGCGCGCCAGGGACAGATCGCGCTGCTGCGCAAGCAGTGAGCGAGTGAGCCGTCGGCTCGTCGCAGCCGCTCACTACTCCGACGCAATCCGCTCCAACTCGGAGCGCCCGAGCACGACGAAGCCGTCCTTTTCCGTTCGGACGACGTTGTCCTTGTTCCAGCGGCTCATGATGCGGATGCAGGTTTCGATCGTGGTGCCGGTGAGGTCCGCCAGCTCCTGGCGCGACAGGGCGAGCGGGACGAACGTGCCGCCGCGCTCGGCGCGTCCCATCTCGGAGGCGAGCTTCAGGAACAGGCGTGCGAAGCGCGGCTCGATGCGTCCGCCCGTGAGCTCGGCCAGGCGGTTGGTGAGCTCGACCAGCCGGGCGGTGAGGCCGAGCAGGAGGCCTCGTACGAGCGACGGCTGCGTTTCGATGAGCTGGAAGAAAGCCGGACGCGGAATGATGACGCAGACGGTGTCTTCGAGCGCGGACGCGCTCGCCGGGAACGGACGGTCCATGTAGGCGGCGACCGCGCCGAGCGGATCGCCCGGCCCGAACACCTCCAGGATGACGTCCTTGCCGTTCGGCATCATCTTGAAGATCTTCACCCGGCCCGACGCGATGGCGTAGAAGGCGTTCGACGGGGACTCCTGCTCGAAGATCGTGTCGCCGCGCGCGAATTCCTGGACGCGGGCCACCTGGGCGACGGCCTGACGGTCGGCGGGGGAGAGGCGGCTGAAGATCGGCGTGATCCGGAGGAGCTCTTCCGCGGTCGGCATGATCGCCATCATAGGAGGTCCGCGGACCGGCCGGTAGCCTGAGCGTGGAGGTTCTGCATGACTGCCACGCCCGAGGCCACGATCCGCGAGATCGTCGCCACCGACTACCGGACGGCCGCCGTGTTCCAGCGGTTCGGCCTTGATTTCTGCTGCGGCGGCTGCCGCACGATTGGCGAGGCCTGCCGCGACGCCCCCGTGGACGAGGGCGCCCTGCTGCGCGAGCTGGACTCGGTGCTCCAGACGCCGCCGGCCGGCGCGCCCCGTTACGACGCGTGGACCGCCGCCAATCTGATCGCGCGCATCGTCCACGTCCATCACGAGTATGTGCGGCAGACGCTGCCGCTCCTGGTTCAGCACACGGCGAAGATCGCCGACGTCCACGGCGCGCGCCATCCGGAGCTGTCGCACATCGCGGGGCTGTTCGCGCGGGTCGCCGACGAAATGACGAGCCACATGGCGAAGGAGGAGAACATCCTGTTTCCCTTCATCGCCGCGATGGAAGACGCGGTGTCGAGCGGCCGCCCGGCGCCGCAGCCGCCCTTCGGCGCGCTCGGCAACCCGATTGCCGTCATGGAGGCCGAGCACACGTTCGTGGGAGACGCGATGGCCGAGATGCGCCACCTGACCGATGGCTTCACGCCGCCGGAGGACGCCTGCGCGACCTATCGCGTGTGCCTGCAGGAGCTCGACGCCTTCGAGCGCGACCTGCACGAGCACGTGCATCTCGAGAACAACGTCCTCTTTCCGAAAGCGATCGCGCTCGAGGCCGGGAGCCGATCATGAAGAAGCACTGGATTGCGTTCGCCGCCGTCGTGGCCGCGTCGTTCGCGGTGCTGGGCTGGGCCGGCGTGCGCGTCTACCAGCAGGCGCCCCCTGTGCCTGACAGGGTCGTCACCGCCGGAGGACGGACCGTGATCGGATCCGGTGAGATCGCGGCCGGCCAGGATGTGTGGCGATCGCTCGGCGGTATGGAGATGGGATCGATCTGGGGCCACGGCAGCTACGTCGCCCCGGATTGGACGGCCGACTATCTCCACCGCGAGGCGGAGATCGTGCTCGACGAATGGAGCCGCGCGGAGCACGGACGTCCCTACACCCAGATCGACACGGGCGCGCAGGCGGCGCTGCGCGATCGCCTCCAGCGGAGCTTCCGCGCGAACGGCTACGATCCGTCGCGCCGCACCCTGGTGATCGACGAGGCGCGTGCGGCGGCGTTCGCGCGCAACACCGAGTACTACCGCGACGTCTTCGCGCGCGGCCGCGTCGAGTTCGCCATTCCGGCGGCGACGCTGAAGGACGCGGAGAAGGCGAAGCAGCTCACGGCGTTCTTCTTCTGGTCGGCGTGGGCCGCGGCGGCGACGCGTCCGGCCGATCGCGTCAGCTACACGAGCAACTGGCCGCACGAGCCGCTGGTCGGCAATCAGCCGACCGGAGAGGCCGTCGTGTGGACCGGCGTCAGCATCATCCTGCTGCTGGGCGGCATCGGCCTGATGGCGTTCATGCATGCGAAGACCGAACCGGAGACGCCACGCCCGGCGCCGGCGTCGGATCCGCTGCTCGGCGCGTCGACCACGCCGTCGCAGCGGGCGACGGTCAAGTACTTCTGGACGGTCGCCGGCCTGGCGCTCCTGCAGATCGTCATGGGCGTCGTCACGGCGCACTACGGCGTCGAGGGGAACGGCTTCTTCGGCATCCGGATCGACGAGTGGCTGCCCTATACGGTCACGCGCACGTGGCACACGCAGCTCGGCATCCTGTGGATCGCGACCGCGTGGCTCGCGGCCGGCCTCTACATCGCGCCTGCCGTGGGCGGCGTGGAGCCGCGGTTCCAGCGCGCCGGCGTCAACGTGCTCTTCGCCGCGCTGGTGACGGTCGTGCTCGGATCGATGGCGGGGCAGTGGCTGAGCGTGAAGCAGATGCTCCCCGGCGAGGCGTGGTACTGGTTCGGCCACAGCGGCTACGAGTACATCGATCCGGGGAAGATCTGGCAGATCGCGTTGCTCGTCGGTCTCTTCCTGTGGCTGTTCCTGATGACGCGCGCGATCCT
>Ga0075362_10000580_pt1 | contig 10685 bp, 11 predicted proteins | sample EndMetdeltDD1762_FD_71397 | JGI IMG/M metagenome (GOLD analysis project Ga0075362, IMG submission 71397) | Populus endosphere microbial communities from Tennessee, USA - Endosphere MetaG P. deltoides DD176-2 | ecosystem: Host-associated > Plants > Roots > Endosphere | place: USA: Tennessee...
CGCACCGGCAGACCTGGCTCAACAGCCTCGGTGCGGAGTGGCGCACCGATGCGCGCATCGGCCATACCGATCGCCTCTCGACCGAGCTCTACCAGCCGCTGACGCCGGCGCAGCGCCTGTTCGTCGCGGCGCGCGCGGAGGTGGCGCGCGAGCCCTTCGACGTCTACGACGACGCCGGCAGCCGCGTCGCACGCTACCGGCGCGGCACCTATGGCGGCGGCCTGGACCTCGGCACGCCGCTGGGCACTTTCGGCGAGCTGCGGGTCGGCGTCGAGCGCGGCCGGCTCAAGCTCTACAACGACACCGGCTCGATCCCGGCGTCTCTGGTCATACCGAGCATCGAGATGGGCGGCGCGCTGGCACGCCTGCGGATCGACACGCTCGACAACCTGCGCTTTCCGCGTTCCGGCTTCTCGCTCGACGCGCAGGTCTACGCGTCGCGCAGCCGTTTTTTCGGCGCGACCGACAACTACACCAAGGCGTCGGCCAACGTCACGACCGCTGTCGCGAGCGGCCCGCACTCGCTGCAGCTGGGCCTGCGCGGCGCGACCAGCCTGGGCAGCAACGACTTGCCGGTCTACGAGCTGTTCAGCCTGGGCGGTTTCCTGCAGCTTTCGGGCTACAAGACCGACGAGCTGCTCGGCCGCGAGATGGCATTCGGGCGCATCGTCTACAACTACCGCGTCAGTCAGCCGGGGCTGCTCGATGGCGCGTACTTCGGCGTGTCGCTCGAGTCGGGCCGCATCGGCGCCGCGGTCACCGGCGAAAACCGCGCATCGGCGCGCACCGGTGCGTCGATCTACTTCGCGTTCGATTCACCGATCGGCCCGGTCTACATCGCCTACGGTCACGGCAACGGCAGCAACCAGGCGGTCTACTTCTATCTCGGTCAACCTTGACCGGTTTCGGGCGCTTGCACCCGCACCGATGTGCGGGCCGGCACCAGCACCGAGCCGATCGCCGCCAGCATCAGCAGCATCGCCGCGCCGTCCTGCCAGTGCAGCTGTTCATGCAGCCACAGCGCGCCCGACACGGTGCCGAGCACAGGGATCAGCATCACCGACAGCGACGACGCCATCGGCGGCAGGTTGCGGGCGAGCACCAGCCAGATCGGCTGCGCGAAGCCGATGATCAGGAACGCGTTGTAGAGGATGCCGGTCCACGCCGACGCGCCCGGTGCGACCCAGCGCGGCCGCTCGAACAGCACGGCCAGCGCGCTCATCACGAGCGTGGTCAGCAAGGTCATCCAGAAGATGATCGCGAGCGTCGGCGCCTCGATCTTCGTGCGCCGCAGCTGCTGCGTGCCGAGCGCCCAGGCCGCGGCGGCCGTCAGCATGCCGAGCGCAGCCCACGGCTTGCCGCTGACCGCGCCGAGCTCGTGCCACAGCAGCAGCACAACACCGAGCGCCGCTGCGCCGACGCCGCTCCACTGGCGCATGCCCAGGCGCTGGCCGTAGAGCGCGAGGCCGATCAGCGCCGAGAAGATCGGCATCGTGTAGCCGAGGATCGCCGCGCGGCCCGACGACAGCGACTGCAGCGACAGGATCGCGAGCACGTACCAGACGACCATGTTCGTGACCGTCAACTTGCCGAGCTCGGGCCAGTCGCGCCGCGCGATGCGCAGCGGCGTCTTCATCGCGAGCGATGCGGCGAACAGCACCGGCAGGCCGAGCCACATCGAGATCGTGCGGAACGTCAGCGGCGGGAAACCGGTGATGCCGAGCTTCATCACCGGCCAGTTCAGTCCCCAGAAGAGGGTCAGCAGCACCAGCAGCGAGAGCTGCCGGACGCCGAGCGGGAAGTGGTGGTCGTTCGGATTCAGCGCGATCGCCCCAGGTAGCGCTTGCGCCAGAACCACCAGCTCAGCGCAATGCCGAGCGCGAGCATCAGCGTGAAGATGATCCAGAAGCCGCGCGCGCTGTGGATCAGCGGCAGGCCCTCGAAGTTCATGCCGAAGAAGCCGGTCACGAGGTTCAGCGGCATGAAGATGGCCGTCAGCACGGTCAGCGTGCGCATGATCTCGTTGGTGCGGTTGCCCTGCGCCGAGAAGTGCATCTGCACCGCGTTCTCGATCGACGACTCGAGCCTGCGCACATGCGAGAGCACGCGCTCGATGTGCTCGAGCACGTCGCGCGAGCGCACCCGTAGCAGCTCGCGGTCGCGCTGCGCGCTCGGCTCGGCCTCGGTCGGCCATTCGTCGAGCGCGTCGATCCACTCGACGATCGCGGCGCGCTGGTCCTCGCAGGTGTCTTCGAGCAGGTGCAGGCTGTTGCGCGAATCGAGCAGCGTCTTCCAGCCGCCGAAGTTCGCGCGCGGGTCGAACAGGCTTTGCTGCAACGCGTCGAGTTGCCGGGTCAGCGCGCGGCGCAGTTCCAGGTAGCTGTCGACCATGTAGTTGACCATGCGCAGCATCAGGTCGGGCGGGCTCGGCGGCAAGCGGCTGGCGCTGCGCCCTTCGACCCCTTGGGTCTGCTGCTGCAGGCGCTGCGCGAAGAACTCGCGCACCATGCAATCGCTCGGATGCACGGTCAGCAGCACGCGGTCGAACACCGCGAAGCCGACCGGGCTGGTGTCGATCGTCGCCAATGCGTGCTGCGCACTGCGCGCCGGAGGTTCGTCCGTCGGCGGGGCGGCCGCAGCGGCCGCGAGTCGGCGGAACACGAGCAGGTCGTACCACGACGTGTCGTCGAAGTGCGAGGGCAGCTGGTCGTTCAGCAGATCGCTGATGTGCAGGTCGACGAGTTGTCCGCCGGTCCAGCGTTGCAGCGCTCCCTGGACGGTTGAGATCTTCTCGGCGAATTCGGCACGCGCCGATCCGACCCACAGGTAGCCGGTGGCCGGCAGCGCGTCGGGAAGCGAATCGAGCTCGGTGAACTGGTCGCCGGCGACGTGGAAGACGCGCATGGTCCGGCTGGCGCTCAGCCGCGCAGCTTGCGCGCCGCGTCGAGCGCGAAGTAGCTCAGCACGCCGTCGGCGCCGGCGCGCTTGAACGCGAGCAGGCTTTCCATCATCACCGCGTCGTGATCGAGCCAGCCGTTGTTCGCGGCGGCCTTGAGCATCGCGTATTCGCCGCTGACCTGGTAGGCGAAGGTCGGCACCTTGAACGCTTCCTTGACGCGCCGGACGACGTCGAGGTACGGCATGCCCGGCTTCACCATCACCATGTCGGCACCTTCGGCGAGGTCGAGCGCGACTTCGCGCAACGCCTCGTCGGTGTTGCCCGGGTCCATCTGGTAGACCTTCTTGTCGGCCTTGCCAAGGTTCGAGGCGGAGCCGACGGCATCGCGGAACGGCCCGTAGAACGCGCTCGCGTACTTGGCGCTGTAGGCCATGATCTTGGTGTGGATGCGGCCGCGCGCCTCGAGCGCGCTGCGGATCGCGCCGATCCTGCCGTCCATCATGTCGCTCGGCGCGACGATGTCGACCCCGGCCTCGGCCTGGACCAGCGCCTGCTCGGTGAGCACGGCGACCGTCTCGTCGTTCAGGATGTAGCCGGTCGGATCGAGCAGGCCGTCCTGGCCGTGCGAGGTGAACGGGTCGAGCGCGACATCGGTCATCACGCCGAGCTGCGGAAACCGCTGCTTCAATCCGCGCACGACGGTCGGCACCAGCCCTTCGGGGTTCAACGCCTCGCGGCCGTCCTCGGTCTTCAAGGCCGGGTCGATCACCGGGAACAGCGCGAGCGCCGGGATGCCGAGCTTCACGCACTCCTCGGCGACCGGGTACAGCAGGTCGAGGGTGACCCGCTTCACGCCGGGCATCGACGCGACGTCCTGCTGGATGCCGCGGCCAGCCAGCACGAACACCGGCAGGATCAGATCGGACGGGTGCAGGCGGTGCTCGCGCACCAGCGCGCGGCTGAAGTCGTCGCGGCGCAGGCGGCGCGGCCGGCTGACGGGGAAGGGGGGTGGTTGGTGCATGCGCAGGGCTCGCAGTTCGGGGCGCGCCTGGCTTGCCGCCCCGACAGGGGGTTGTGAGATTGTGCGAAACGGCGGGCCGCGGCGTGGTCCGCAGGCCGCAAAAACCGGCTCATCTCTGCTAAAGTAGTCGGCGAATGATAGCCGCAAGGCCGTCGTTCCCTGCTTTTCCTCCCTGAGCAGGTGCCTTACCGTGATGACAGCGATGAGGCATTTCAAGCCCCGGTCTAGTGGCCGGGGCTTTTCTTTTTTGGGCTGGCGATGAGCCTCGGCAAACGGGTACGTCTGGCGATCTCCGATGGGATCGCGGCCCGGCCCTTCGACAAGCTCAGGACAGGCTCGGGGGCGGCCCGACGCGCGGCCCGCGTCGATAATCCAGCGATGCTCTGGATCAAAGCGTTCCACATCGTCTTCGTCGCAAGCTGGTTTGCCGGCTTGTTCTACCTGCCCCGTCTGTTCGTGAACCTGGCGTCAGTGCCGGCCGACAGCCATGCCGAACGCGAGCGGCTGCTGCTGATGGCGCGCAAGCTGTACCGCTTCAGCAGCCTCTTGATGATCGCCGCGATCGCGCTCGGGCTGCTGCTGTGGCTCGCCTATGGCATCGGCCGCGGCCCCGGCAACTATTGGCTGCACGCGAAGCTGCTGCTCGTCGTGCTGGCGATCGGCTATCACCACGCCTGCCGCTCGCTGCTGCGCAAGTTCGAGCAATTCGCGAATCAGCGCAGCGAGCGCTGGTTCCGGGTCTTCAACGAGTCGGCGGTGCTGCTGTTCACTGCGATCGTCGTGCTCGTCGTCGTGAAGCCGTTCTGACGCCGCGGGGCTGTCGCAGCTTCCAAGCCGACACGGCCGCTGACTCATGGCCCGTCATCGCAGCTCCGCGTCGCCGCTCGCGCTGCTCTATGCGGCGCTGATCGTCTACGCGAGCCTGTATCCGTTCAGTGGCTGGCGCGTGCCCGGTGTGCCGCTGCTGTCCTTCCTGGCGGCGCCGTGGCCGCACTGGTGGACGAGCTTCGACCTGATCTCGAACCTGCTCGGTTACCTGCCGCTGGGCGCGCTGCTGTTCGGTGCACTGGTTCGCACCGGCACGCCCACCGGGCCTGCACTGGGGCTTGCCGTCGGCGCCGGCACGATGCTGTCGTTCGGCCTCGAGTTCACCCAGAACTTCCTCCCGCAGCGCGTGGCCTCGAACCTCGACCTGGCGCTGAACGCGCTCGGCACGCTGATCGGCGTCGTGCTGGCCTGGCTGATTCACCGAAGCGGCGGGGTCGAGCATTGGCAGGCGGCGCGCGACCGCTGGTTCATCGGTCGCAGCGCGGGCGGCCTGGCGCTGCTGTTGCTGTGGCCGATCGGGCTTTTGTTCCCGCTGCCCGTGCCGCTGGGCATGGGGCAGGTGCTGAGGCACTTGCTGCAAGGCGCCGCGAGCCTGGTCGAAGGGACGCCGGTCGAGGCCTGGTTCGCCCAGTGGTTCGAGGCCTGGGGCGACGCGGCCGCCCAGCGCGTCGCGCTGGCGCCGGCCAACGAGTTCGCGCTGGTCGCGTTCGGGCTGCTCGCGCCGTGCATGGTTGCGTTCACGGTGTCGCGACCTGGCTGGCGCCGGATCGTGTTGGTGCTGGGCGCGGCGGCGCTGGGCTGCGCGGCGACCACCTTGTCGACCGCGCTGAATTTCGGCCCCGAGCATGCGTTGGCATGGAACACGCCGCGCGTGCTGAGCGCACTGGTCGTGGCGGCCGTGTTCGCGATCCTGTTCAGCGTCGTGCCGCGGCGCGCCGCCGCCGGGCTCGGGCTGATCGTGCTGACGGCGCTCGTCACGCTGGTGACGCAAGCACCGTCCGACCCGTACTTCGCCGACCGCCTGCAGGCCTGGGAGCAGGGGCGCTTCATTCGCTTTCACGGCGCGGCGCGCTGGGTCGGATGGTTCTGGCCGTATGCGGCGATCGTCTACATGTTCGCGCGCCTCGGGGCGCGCGATGTGGAGCCGCGCAACGGCTCGCAGGAGCGCCGTTCGCAACCCGAGCGGCGGGCCGAGGATGCTCGCGATGAGGCTCCTACAATCGTGCGATGAGTTACTACGAGCGCCACATCTTCTTCTGCCTGAATCAGCGCGAAGGCGAGAATGCCTGCACGCAACACGGCGCACAGGCCGGCTTCGACCATTGCAAATCGCGCGTCAAGGCCGAGAAGCTCGCCGGTCCGGGCGGAGTCCGGGTCAACAAGGCAGGGTGTCTCGATCGGTGCGCCGGCGGGCCTGTCGCGGTCGTCTACCCGGAGGCGGTCTGGTACACCTACGTCGACCAGAGCGACGTCGACGAGATCGTCGACTCGCACCTGAAGAACGGCAAGGTCGTCGAACGCCTCGTGTTGCCGCCGTCGGTCGGCCGCTGATGAACGCGAACACCCAGCGCGTGCTCGTCGCCGGACCGGCCGGACAGATCGAGTGCGCGATCGATCTGCCCGCGACGCCGCCGATCGGCACAGCGGTCGTCTGTCATCCGCATCCGCAGCACGGCGGCACGATGGACAACAAGGTCGTGCAGACCCTGGCGCGCTCGCTGCTGCAGCTCGGCTGGCGCAGTGTGCGCTTCAACTTCCGCGGGGTCGGCGCCTCGCAGGGCGGCTGGGACGACGGCGTCGGCGAGATCGACGACGCGATGGCCGTGATCGAGGCACAGCGCGACGCCGCTGCGCCGCTGCTTCTCGCCGGCTTTTCGTTCGGTGGCTATGTCGCGTCGCAGGCGGCGTTGCGCCTGCCCGATGGTGCGAAGGCGGCACAGCTGGTGCTGGTGGGCCCGTCGACCGAGAAACAGGCGATGCCGGCGGTGCCGCCCGAGACCGTCGTCGTGCACGGCGAGGTCGACGATGTCGTGCCGCTCGCGGCCACGCTGGCCTGGGCCCGGCCACAATCGCTCCCGGTCATCGTTCTGCCGGGAGTCGGGCACTTCTTCCATGGGCAGCTCGGGCTGCTGAAAACCGTGATCGTGCGGGAACTGCTGGGCCGCGCCGCGCTCTGACCGCTCGCTTCGAATCTCCGGTGGCCGGCATGCGCACCGCGTCATCTTTCTGTGTGGATCCAATGAAACGTCTGTTCGCCCTGTTCACCCGCGCCGTTGGCGGCGCCCTCGTCGTTGCCGCGGCAGCGTGCTCGCCCGCATTCGCGCAGGCGCCGCAGCCGCCCGAGGTGGCCGCCAAAAGCTTTCTCGTACTCGACCTGACGAGCAACCAGACGCTCGCCGAGCGCGAGGCCGACACGTCGGCCGACCCGGCGTCGCTGACGAAGCTGATGAGCCTGTACGTGGTCTTCACCGCGATCCACGACAAGAAGATCGCGCTCGACCAGAGGTTGCCGGTTTCCAAGCGCGCCTGGGACGAGCGCAAGGCCGGCGGCTCGCTGATGTTCATCGACACGACGATGACGCCGACCGTCGAAGAACTTCTGAAGGGCGAGATCGTTCAGTCGGGCAACGATGCGGCGGTCGTCCTGGCCGAGGCCGTCGGAGGAACGCTCGATCAGTTCGTGGCGATGATGAACCGGCAGGCCGCCGCGTTCGGTCTGAAGAACACGACCTTCAAGAATGTCACCGGCCTGACCGAAGCGGGCCACAAGAGCACGGCCCGCGACCTCGCGGTGATCGCGACGCACATCATCCGCGACTACCCGGAGTTCTTCCGCTACTACTCGCTCAAGGAGTACACATACAACAACATCAAGCAGCCGAACCGCAATCTGCTGCTGTGGCGCGACCCATCGGTTGACGGACTCAAGACCGGCTTCACCGACGCGGCCGGCTACTGCCTGATCGCGACCGCGCAGCGCGAGTTTCCGAACCTCGGCGCGAGCGGAACCGGCCCCGGCAAGCGGCGCCTGCTGACGGTCGTGCTGAACACCACGTCGATGGAGGCGCGCGCCGGCGAGAGCCAGAAGCTGCTCAACTGGGGCTTCGCCGCGTTCGACACGATGCGCCTGTTCGACGACACGAAGCCCATCGTCACACCCGAAGTCTGGAAAGGCACCGCAAAGCAGGGCAAGCTCGGCGCCGCAGGCGGCCTGTTCGTGACGGTGCCCAAGGGCGAGGGCGGCAAGCTGCAGACCAAGATCGAGCGCACCGATCCGCTCGTCGCGCCGCTCAGCAAGGGCCAGCGGGTCGGCACGATCAAGGTCAGCACCTCGTCCGGCACTTCGGTCGTCGACGTGCCGCTGGTCGTGCTCGAGCCGGTCGAGCAGGCCGGCATCCTGGGCCGCGCCTGGGATGCGCTGCGTCTATGGATCAAGTAGTAAGCTGACTGCCTTGGAGTACCCCATGCAGACGATTCCCGACACGTTGTGTTACCTGAACGGCGAGTACAGCTCGTTGCGCGATGCCAAGGTGTCCGTGCTCGACCGCGGATTCATCTTCGGCGACGGCATCTACGAGGTCGTGCCGACGTACGGCGGCAAGCTGTTCCGTTTCGATGAACATCTCGCACGCCTGAATCGCAGCCTGGGCAAGCTGCGCATCGAGAACCCGCACACCCGCGAGCAGTGGATCGAACGCTCCCGCAAGCTGGTGGCGGCGCTGATCGACAAGACCGGCGCGTCCGACCAGCTCGTCTACATCCAGGTCACGCGCGGCGTTGCGGTGCGCGACCACGTGATGCCGACCGATGTGCAGCCGACCGTCTTCATGATGTGCAGCCCGATGAAGCCGGCCAGCGCCGAGCAGCGCCATCACGGCGTGGCTTGCATCAGCGCGCGCGACTTTCGCTGGGAGCGCGCCGATATCAAGAGCATCTCCCTGCTCGGCAATGTGCTCGCGCGCCAGATGTCGGCCGACAGGGACGCGACCGAAACGATCATGTTCCGCGACGGCTTCCTGACCGAGGCCGCCGCGAGCAACGTCTGGGTCGTGCACGAGGGCGCGGTGCTTGGGCCGCCGAAGAGCGAGCATGTGCTCGAGGGCATCCGCTACGAGCTGATCCGCGAGCTGTGCGAGGAAGTCGGCATCGCCTACAACCTGCGCCCGATCGCCGAGGCCGACGTGATGTCGGCCGACGAACTGCTGCTCAGCTCCGCGACCAAGGAAGTGCTGCCGGTCACGACGCTGGACGGCGACCCTGTCGGCCACGGCGCGTTGCGCGGCAAGCCCGGCCCGGTCTACGCGCGCCTGTACGAGGCCTACCAGCGCGCGAAGGCGACCCAGTCAATCTGAGGTTGAGCGGCGACGACGGGCCCCCATATCGGGACGATGAACACTTCGCCGATGCAAGACATTCCGCCCGACCAGTCGCTGATCGAATATCCGTCACGCTTCCCGATCAAGGTGATGGGCGCGAACGTCGATGGGTTCGTGCGCGCCGTGACCGAGGTCGCGCGCCGCTTCGACCCGAGCTTTGACGCCGCGACCGTCGAGATTCGCCCGAGCTCGGGCGGCAAGTACCTCGGCGTGACCGTGACGATCACGGCGACCAGCCGCGAGCAGCTCGACGAGCTGTATCGGACGCTCTCGACGCATCCGATGGTCAAGGTCGTGCTGTAAGCGCCCCGTGCCGCCCGGCCCGCTGCTCAAGACGCTCGGTCGTGTCGAGTACGCGGCCGCGTTCGACGCGATGCGCGCCTTCACCGAGGCGCGCGAGGTGCAGACGCCCGACGAGATCTGGCTCTGCGAGCATCCGCCGGTCTACACACAAGGCCTGGCCGGCAAGCCTGAGCATCTGCTCGACACGCACGGCATCCCGGTTGTCGCGAGCAACCGCGGCGGGCAGGTCACGTACCACGGGCCGGGGCAGGTCGTTGCTTACCCGCTGATCGACCTGCGGCGCCTGGGCATCTACGTCAAGGAATACGTCTACCGGATCGAGCAGGCGCTGCTGAAGACGCTCGAGGAGTTCGGCGTCACGGGGCACCGCGTGGCCGGCGCGCCAGGCATCTACGTGCGGCTGGGCGACCCGTTCGGCCATGCGGCGCTGACCGGGCCGCGCAGCGAGCCGTTCGAGGGCCTCGGCAAGATCGCGGCGCTCGGCATCAAGGTCAGCCGGCATTGCACCTACCACGGCGTGGCGCTGAACGTCGCGATGGACCTGCAACCCTTCGCCGGCATCAACCCTTGCGGCTACGCCGGGCTGCGAACGGTGGATCTTTCTACAATCGGCGTCGTGGCTCGATGGGACGAGGTGGCCGAAGTGCTCGGTCGCAAGCTCGCCGCTCAATTGAGCCCGTGAATGGGACCCCCGATGACGACCACCCCCGTGACCCGCGACGCTGAGCCGGCCGCCAGCTACGATGCCACCGCGAAGCAGAAGTCGCAGGCCAAGACCGCGCGCATCCCGATCAAGATCGTGCCGGCCGAGGTGCTGAAGAAGCCTGACTGGATTCGCGTGAGGGCCGGCTCGCCGACCACCCGCTTCTACGAGATCAAGCAGATCCTGCGCGAGCACAAGCTGCACACGGTGTGCGAAGAGGCGTCGTGCCCGAACATCGGCGAGTGCTTCGGCAAGGGCACCGCGACGTTCATGATCATGGGCGACAAGTGCACGCGGCGCTGTCCGTTCTGCGACGTGGGCCACGGCCGGCCCGACCCGCTTGATGCGGACGAGCCGCTGAACCTGGCGAAGACGATCGCGGCGCTGAAGCTGCGCTACGTGGTGATCACGAGCGTCGACCGCGACGACTTGCGCGACGGCGGTGCCGGCCATTTCGTCGAGTGCATCCGCAAGGTGCGCGAGCTGTCGCCGCAAACCCAGATCGAGATCCTGACGCCCGACTTCCGCGGCCGCATGGACCGCGCGCTCGAGATC
>Ga0075362_10000581_pt1 | contig 10682 bp, 7 predicted proteins | sample EndMetdeltDD1762_FD_71397 | JGI IMG/M metagenome (GOLD analysis project Ga0075362, IMG submission 71397) | Populus endosphere microbial communities from Tennessee, USA - Endosphere MetaG P. deltoides DD176-2 | ecosystem: Host-associated > Plants > Roots > Endosphere | place: USA: Tennessee...
AGGGTTGATCCAATCATCAACGGCCATTTATCCAAACTACTCAGCACTGGAGCAATCCACCATTGCTGGCAACCACCATGAATCACCAATGATGCCAGAAAAAACCCAACGAGGAGAGGGGAGCGGAGAACGATATTTTGTTGGTGGCGTCTTGTTGCTTCAACAAATGCCAGGAAAAAGAGAAAACTGAGAATAATAAGGTTTGGATAATGAGCGTTTGCGACAGTCCACGTGAGAAACAGGAGATGACAAAGGGTGATTAGAACTGGGATTGGGTGGTTGGTATCATTCCCTTTGGCCGGTTCAACCTTTTTGAGTCGAACGAGTTCCTTCCGGAAGATGAGGAAATAAATTAGGTTTGCAATGACAATTCCAATGACCGCTTTCCACCCGAAGTGGAACAGCATGTGCGGAAGTCCCCAGCCCCATGCGCCTGCAACCATGATGACTGGTGGAGCCGCGAAGTGGGTTAATGTTCCGCCGATGGAAACGTTCACAAAGAGGAGTCCAAGGGTCGCGTACTTCAGTGGCTCGCTCGGCCTAAGGCTGTAAAAGCGATGTCGCAATAGAAGCGCCGAAATCGTCATTGCCGCAGGTTCGGTGATAAACGATCCGAGGAGCGGCCCCATGGTTAAAATCGAGAGCCACCAGGCGGTAGGCGATCCCCCGCCGATTCCGGCCATTCTGCCAATCAACATCTCGCTCAGTTGTAAAACTGGCCGGGAGCTGGCAATCGCCATGATCACCACCACGAAAGTGGCTTCAGAGGCATTGATGTGGCCGACGTAGCTGACCATTGTTGGCCAGCCTCGGAACAGGATCAGCGCAATCAGGAGTGGAATAAGCCAGATTCCAAACACCGCTTCCACCTCGCCCATGAAATGGAGGAATTGCCCCTTAAAGAGTAATTTATCACGGGTTCTTGCATGAGTAGTTCCATCTTCCGGGTGATTCTCGAGCTCCTCAAGTTCATCATACTGATGCTGGAACCTATGGGACAGCTTGAGAAATTTGGAAGCCAAAAAGGTGTGTATGATTGCGCATAGAAAAATAAGGGTCGCAACGAGATTGAAGGGTTCTTTTTGAATGCGGCTTAGGAGTTTGATCGAGATCGAATCAATTTGATCGTCCTGATATTGTTCAAGCGGAAGCGGGAAGTGAACCGATACATCGGCATGAGCTATCCCGGCCCAGGCTAATAAAAGAATGCTGCTAGACAACAAAATGTACAAAAATCCTCTACCCATGCTGATACCGCCGTTTCTATTCAAAGGGTGAACCTGTGTCTATGGCTCGCCAGAGCTTAGATTGATCGCAGACGGTCTGACAAGTGTACTTGTTTGGCTCAAAAACCTTTGAGAGCAAGTTCCTCCAAGGTTTTCTCGATCGCCTCAAGCGCCTTGTCGGCATCGACCCCTTCGGCGGTCACTTCGAGCTCCGAACCTTTGCGAATATCGGCTGTCATGATATCCATGATGCTGATCCCGGAGATTTTTCGTCCATTCACACAGAGCGTGATCTCGCTCTTGAAACGCATCGCGCAGCGAACGAACTCGCTGGCTGGGCGGGCATGCAAACCGCTTTCGTTCGAGATCTTGATTGTCCGAGTCTCAGATTTCTTAGTGACCTTTGGCATGCTTGGGATCTTTCTCCTACCAATCGACAATCCGGGCCAGCATTTGTTTAAACCAGATATAGCAAAGGAGTATTCGGTAGGCTGAAACTTCGTCAAACCTGACGAAACATGGTGGGCTAAACTTCGTGAGATGGAGAATTCGTGAAATCTTCTTCATTAATTTCCTCGATTCTCAGAACGTGCGGATTCTCGCAACAAAGCTGGAGAAACCGGTTGCGGTACTCTTCGGACTTCAGTTCAATCAGAATCAGTTGACTATTGCCATGGCGTTTCCTCGCCCACCCGCTGGTCCAGAGAAGATGATTCATAGGAGGGAAGACATGGAATTGATAAAACGCGGCTTGTTCGGTCTGAAATATGATTCGAAAACAGTATTTAACCATCCTGACGCATAAATTTATACATGCTCACTTAAGGATGCCAGATCCTTCTACCTAAAGGCCATAGAAACGTGTGTTAAATAGATTCATTCAGGCGTCGTAGGCAAAATGGTAGGGCCACGCTCCTGTGTGACTGCCGGTTCGTGAGGATGCAGCAGGTAATTTTGATACCGCCCATTCGGCCACGCAGAAGCAAGGTCCTATCTGTTGCCAAAAATGTCGCAGGACAATCTTTGGTTTGGCATTGTCCTGCTTCTTTGCCTTGGGAGATAAGGCTCGGCTTCGAGAACTCAGAAATCATGAGTTCAAACTCAGGGACTCCCCAATTCCTTATTTGCGTGCCGCGAGAACCGCCGGGTTAGGTTGCTTCATATCGATCCGAGATTTACGGGTACGCTGCTGGGCACCAAGGATCTGGTCGAATAGTACCGCGACCATGATTACACAACCCATTACGACGAATTCAAGAGAGCTGTCGATCCCTTGGAGATTAACAATATTTCGTAGCAGCTGAATCATTGCGGTGCCGATAAAGATTCCGAGCACGCTCCCTTCACCGCCCCGGAGACTGCACCCCCCTAGGACACAGGCCGCCACGGCGTACAGTTCAAAGAAGGTGCCATGACTCGCCGGGGAAATTGAATTGGTATAGAAAGCAAGCAGAATCGCTGAAATGCCGACCAGAAAACCGCAAAGGACGTAAGCGCTCGTGATGATCAGCTTGGTATTGATTCCCGAGTAGAGCGAAGCTTCCTCGTTCCGGCCGATGGCGAACAGGTAGCGACCGTAGACCGAGACATGAAGGACGAACGCCATGATAATGCAGACCACCACAAAAATGAGGAACGGAGCGGGGATATGAAAGACCTCTCCAGTGGCAAGTTGGCGAAGTAATTCATATCCAGTTGTGTCGCCAAAGCCGGCCGTCTGATCGGAAGAAAGGAACCGTGCAAAGCCACGGTAGGCCAGTAATCCGCAGAGAGTGACAACAAACGGTTGAAGCTGCATCTTCGAAATCAGGAGACCATTCACCAGTCCAAGGATCATCGCGACAAGCATGATTACCGAGACAGCCAACGGCCATGGCCAGTTGCTCCCGAGCAGGTAGGCGAGTACCACTCCAAGCAATGCGAACACCGCGCCAATGGATAGATCGATTCCACCTGTGATAATGACGATGCCCATAGCGACACTAAAAACCCCGAAAATCCCAATTGATCGAGTAAGATTTAGCAGGTTTGCCTGACCTAGAAACACTGGGTTTTGCCAGGTGGCACCAAAGCCTCTTTGGAAGGCCTCCAGTAACGCGTATCCAAAGAACAGGGCGAGAAAAATCACTACCATGCCCACTTCTTTTTTTTGCCTCACGTCTTCTCTCCCAGATTCAATGACTAATGATTAGCGAATTCAGTATGTTCGATCGGAGTAGTCGCCAATTTCATAACGGCTTCCTCACTAAACTCTTTCGCCTCGAGAACTCCCATCAAAGCACCTTCGCGCATAACCGCGATGCGATCGCTCACGCCCAGAACTTCCTCCATGTCGCTGCTAATCATAAGAATAAAGATGCCGTTATCCGTGAGCTCTCGCATCAGGCGATAGATCTCTGCTTTACTTCCGACGTCTACACCACGGGTGGGTTCGTCAAAAATGATTAATTTAGGATTTAGCGATAACCATTTGGCAAGCACTACCTTTTGCTGATTACCGCCACTTAAATCCTTGGCCAAAATTTCGCAACTAGCTGTCTTGATCGCCAGTTTCTTGCGTTGCTCTTCTGCAGCTGCTAGCTCTTGCTTGTACGAGATCAAACCAGCGGATGTGTAGCGCCAGAGATTAGGCAGGGAAATGTTCTCTCGCACAGTCAGCGCTGTCAGTAGCCCGGCCTTGCGCCGATCCTCCGGTACGAGATAGATCCCATTTTGGATGGCGTCCTTAGGTGACTTAATGCGAATAGCGTTGTTATCCACTACAATTTCACCGCCCAATGAATGAACAATCCCGAAAATCGTCATTGCGAGTTCGGATCGTCCGGCGCCAACCAAACCGGCCAGTCCTAGGATCTCGCCTTTGCGAATGTCGAACGTTACCTTATGATTCGGAAAATAGGGGGAAATGAATTGCCGAATCTCGATTCTTGTATTGAGATTGCCGTTGTATGTCTCCCGTCGTTTCAGGTCGATATTCCGCCCGATCATAAGTCGCACCATGCTTTCGCGACTGATTTCCTCTTTGGCGAGCTGACCAGAATTCTTGCCATCGCGTAAACTAACCACGCGGTCAGCACATGTCTGGACCTCCATTAGTCGATGTGAGATGTAGATGACACTGACTCCTGCAGCCTTTAGTTCCCCGATCAGTTTCAAGAGCTGATTCGTCTCAGTCAGCGTCAGACAAGAGGTCGGTTCATCCATCACGATGATCTGCGCGTTAGTCGAAAGCGCTTTTGCAATTTCTACCAATTGCTGTTGAGCAATTGAGATGAAAGCCAAGGGTGTGGAAGGGGAGATATTTAGGCCGACCTTTTGGAGATAACGTTTGGATTGTTCAATGATTTTTTTTCGATCAACGAACTTCAGCGGCCCGCCGTAAAGCGGTTCGCGGCCTAGGAAAATGTTCCCGCCAATATCTAGGTTGTCGAGATTGTTAAGTTCCTGGTGGATGAGGCTGATGCCCAGAAACTGGGCGTCAGCCACATTGCGAACCTGGACCTCATTCCCGCCGATTCGTATGAGGCCTTCATCTGCCTGGTGTACACCGCCCAGGATTTTCATCAGTGTCGATTTCCCTGCGCCATTTTCGCCAATTAACGCTAGAACTTCTCCAGAATAGATGGATAGGTCGACGTTGTTGAGTGCGATAACACCAGGAAAGCGCTTGCAGATACCTTTGAGCTCGAGAATGGGTCGTTGCACAGGGCCAGCTGTTACTTAGTTGAAAGAAATTAGTGTCCGCGTAATTTTTTCAAATTCGCCCAGAATTCATCGACATTCGATTGGTCAATGGCACGGGTTGGGACGATGAAGGCCTTATTTTCAGGAATTTTAAGGTCTTCACCACGAAGTTTCTTTGTCATGAGCGTCACTGCCAAGCGACCGAACTCGTATGGGTTCTGGACCACAGTCGCCGTGATTACGCCATCCTTGATTCCCTGGAGTGTGTCGGTTTCTTCGTCGAAGGTGATAATCTTCACCTTGCCGACCTTATTGGCATCTTTGACGGCTCCGACGATAGCTGGACCATTGTAGCTCCATAGACCGACGAGCGCGCTGATATCGGGATCTTTAACTAACGTGTCGGACACGTTCTGTTTTGCACGGACGTGATCGGTGTCATCGGTGCGAACACCGATAATTTTGACGTTCGATTCTTTCAATACTTCTTCAAGACCTTGAATTCGCTCTTTGGCGTTCTGAGCATCGCGCTTGCCGACAAAAAGCATGATGTTACCACCCTGAGGGAGGGCTTTCTCAATCAGTTCACCTGCCTGGCGTCCAGCAGCTACATTGTCAGTGCCAACATAAAAGGCGCGCTTGCTTTTTGGAGCGTCGCTATCCTGAGTAACGATCAACGATTTTTCAGTGCCGTGATCCAACATGGCAATCTGGTTTGCAGGATCGACTGGGCTGATCGCAATGCCGTCTGTTCCTTTGACCAGAAGGTCATTGAAGATTTGGGTCTGTTCAGCTGCCGTTCCGTTAGATGGGATGCGGAATTCGACAGTGATGTCTTTAATTTCTTTTTTGGCCTGGTTGCAACCCGCTCGAGCGATTGTCCAGAAGTCCGATGCGTTATTAGTTAAAAAGGCAAGTTTAAGCAGCTTACCTTTCGATTGAGCATTCGCTATGGGTACGATAAATGCCACAATAGCGGTAAGGGTGCACAAGATTACAATAGGTGATTTAAGTAGTCTCATATACTGGGGGATACTGGGAGGATTGGTGTTCAAGATGTTACGGTAGCTAGGCTCCAAAGGGAAACGACCTGGAAACAACCGCACATCTTGAAATATCGTAGTATGATGATACGTGCCAAGGTTGGTTCAACAAAAAAGTTGAGAATCAATCATCTTATTTTTGCCCGAATGTATGGATTTTAGGAGGTTTCGTGTACTATCTCGGCAAAATTATGTTGATAGTTGAAGTAAATTCTGCTTAGAGTTAAGGCAGCTTGTTGTTTTCTTTAACTCGATCTCGGTCTCTTTAAACAAATCGGCCGAGAACAGTGGAATAGAGTAAGAGCCGGGCGACGGATCGCTGTAATCCGTTTTCGATGACCTTTTTATACGCTTCAAGCTGCGGCAAATACTGCTGCCGCAACTGATCCGCTAGCGCGGTATCACCTTCGGCTTTCGTGTGTTGGTTCGTTTTCCAATCAATGACCCAGACATCGTCGCTTGAGTTGACAACGACCAGATCTATCACCCCTTCCATCCAGCGTTCAGCCGTTTCCGCATAGGAAAATGGCATCTCCGCTCGAAATGTATGCCCTACTTTCGATATCTCCTGAATATTAGGGCTCGATCGGAAAAGAGCCACCTCTTTCGCTGCACGGTCCTCAAAAGCCGGGGATGCGCCGAGGTGCTGCGTGTAACTGTATTGTTCCAGTTTGGATCCGAGCCAAGGATAGTTTTCGATCCATCCGTGCCACCATCGCCCGTAATCGTATATGTCCATATCCGATTTGGCTACCTGAAACGTCTCCGCCCGTTCCTGGTCTTTAGCTAAGGTGTGAGGTTGGATAAGCGCCGGTCCACCCTTTGGGATTTGCTTAGCCTCCTGTGGTGAGTCAATCAGGAATTCAACCGGCTGCTGTGGAGCAAATGTTTCTCCCTTGAGCAGGGGTAGTTGAACGTGAGGTAGACTATCCGGTTGCCTTGGCAGAAGAGCCGCAAAGCTCTTGGTGTTCTTTGTGTAGAAACCATCCCTGAATGGAATCACTAATCCTTTCCTCGCTCGCGTCAGGGTTACATAAAGCAGGCGACGCATCCGTTCGGTTTTCGCTTCTGTTTGTGCACGGATCAATTCGGTTCGCCGACTCTGATTGTTCCAGACGATCCGCTGGCTACTACCTGTCTTGATGAGTCTTGGATAGGCTTCATTGTCTCCTGATATTTGTGGACGATCGATGCCGATCGGAATGACTACATCCCACTCTAATCCTTTTGACGAGTGACAAGTGATCAATTCGACGCCGTCCCCTTTTGCGGTGGGTAGCTCGGCCTCCTCTTCGAGTGCCTCCAACAATTCTTCGACAAGTATCGAGAGCGATTTTCCCGACATCTCTGCTTCATAAACCCTGCGTAGGAACTCTTCTAAAGGCCGCAGATCCTCGTGCAGTAAGACCAAGCGCTCTTCGAGGCGACTTTCCTGCAGTAGTTTGGTAACCACTATAGAAAGACTTTGCTCACTCCGGACCAATTTCTCGAATTGAGTGAGCATTCCGAGCGCGTCCAATAACTCAGGATCATCAGTCCAGTCTGAACGAACCCACCAGGCGAGCACGACATCAGAAACACAAAAAATGTCCCGAAGAACTCCGATGCGTTCGAATCGGTCCCACGGCTTGAAACTGGTGTAGAGCAGTGCAACTGGCCACGCGAATCCTGGTTGATTGCTGAATGGAATCTTCGGCTTGAAGAACGAGACCGGAATGCCTTGTGCCTTCAACTCTTTTCCACAAGCATCCAGCCACTGATGGGTCTGACCCAGGATAGCTAGTTGGGGCCAAGATGTGAGCCCTAGCCCAGTTGGCCCTTCCGAGGCTAGCCAGGCAGCAAGTTGTCGGCATTCGTCGCGAAATAGGTCATTCACCCCAGTGCCTATTTCCGTCCCATCATTCAAGGTCAAGAAGCCGGCTGTGCCCTCAACTGCATTGGGCGCAGCTAAAAGATCGTCGTAGGGCACAGTGTTCTGTGGATCGTGTTGCCCCGCGAACAAGTGATTGACTGCATTCACTACCCCTGTTGCGCATCGCCAGGTGACGTTCATATCCAGTAGTTCACCTCCTTGACCGGTGGCAAATGCGAAGTTGATCGCTGTGTACATTTCGAGACCGGTTCGTTCATCGTAGATTGTTTGGCGTGGATCACCAACCATTGAAAATGTTCCAGGGTGTGGCGGAGCACCGGAACCTGGCCATGATCCGAATAGCGCACCGATTGGTCGAACTGTTTCCAGCAAAGTCTGAAACATCGGTCCCTGCGTGTCCTGAGCTTCGTCGAGGATCACCGAAAGTTTGCGGCTCCGGATATCGTCTGCCACGTGCTGGACCTTCATCAATTCACGACATAGATTGATCTGGTCGTTGAATGATAGAAGCCCACGATTCAGACAGAGCCGCTTGAAATCTAACGCTAGCTCACCAGCTACTTTGAGCGCTGCTTGTTCGAGCCAATCAACCAACGGATCGAGTGCCTGCGCCGCTGCTTCCTTCAGTTTACCTGTTCCAGTATCGAGCACCGGTAATCCAAGATAACCAGTTTCATCGCGGATTCGGTCTCGGAAATTTTGCAACTGTGCAATTATTTTTTTCTGACGCGGTCTTATTTTTGCTTGAACTTCACAATTTTGCACTGCCACGAGGTTGGGCATCGGGAATTCTGGCTGAACCTCGATCGATACAGGCTCCATGATTTTTGCCAGAGCCAGCAAATCAGGGAGAGTACAAAACCGAAGCAACTGTTGTGCAATTGGGATGGAGCGGATTTTTTGATCGACCTCATCGCCTGCCACGAACGATTCCCATAACGCAGTTCTTGCTTGGTCAGTGATTGTGTCCAACATATCCGGCAGACCTGCCTCGTTCTGGTAATTTCTGAGCAGGCGAACGCAGAAGCTGTGAATCGTTCCAAAAAAAGTCTGTTCCAATACAGTAAGAATTTCTTGTGGATGGTGACCTGACAGCTTCTCCAGAAGCAAGTCACGTGTGCGGCACTTAAATGCGCGGGCAGCGCTGTTGGTGTAAGTAACAACAACTAACTGTGGTAAACGGTTGAGATCCTGCTCCGCGATCGTGGCAATCCGATTAACGATCGCTGTGGTTTTACCTGCTCCAGCTGAAGCAATCACGGAAAAATTCTTTCCGATTTCAGATTGGAATCGACGCCGAGCTTCTTTGTCCTCCATTGGGATATTAATGCATTGTTTCATAGGCAGGAGGTATACCGCTGCTGGTCATTTGGTCGATTTTCAAGACACGAGTAACGAGCATACCTGACTTGTGTATATAAAAGGAGTGACAACGCAGAAAATCGGCTAAATGACTAGCCATGACCCGGAAAACTTAGAGTTCGCTTTGCTTCCAATAGTTCACTTGCGTACGGAGGTGATGAAATCGGCAACACTTCCAACGGTTCAAATTGGCTGATTGGATCCGGCATCTGGCCGAAGCAGAAGCTCCGTTGCATCTGTGATAAGCGTTCGAGCACAGGAATTGCTTTGGCCGGATCTCCAAACTCAACAAGACTCGTCTTATCGGTCCGACTCTGATACACATTTACAGTTGCTGCTCCCGCTGTCTCAAACAGGCGTTGATAAACGTAGAACTGCAAGCCGGTACCTTTAGCCAGTTTGATCCTTTGTGGACTCTTTCCTGTCTTGAAATCGAAAATCGTAATTGCCGCATCCTTATAGTCGGCTCGGTCCAGTAGGATCAGATCGGTTCGCCCTGCAAGTTTCAGTTCATACCGGTTACCACGGCAGATACCCTCGATACGTTGTTCAGTGGCTAGCCAAAATTCTTTGTGTAAATTGTGCAAATGCTCTGCTAGATGCTCGGCAATTTGTTCCGCAGTTATTCGAACCTGATCCAGAATCGATTCCCACCAAAGGTTGCGGATATCTGCCGGTAACGCTGTTCGTTCCGCTTCCCAAGCGCGCTTAACGCGGTTGAGAAGTATTGCTCGGATTTCCTCGTTCGTCTTAGAAAAGCCGAAAATAGAGGTTATCTCTACGATTTCTTTTTTCTCGCCTAGTGCTCTAGACAGAACCTTATGAACCACCTGTCCGATCATCCGGTGAGCTTCTCGGAATAGGCGCCTGTCCCATTCTCGTTTGCTTCGAAAAATTTTTTCAAATGCAAAAGTAGCCGGCGTACAAATTACCTTTTCCAACATCGATGGCGACCAAGATTCCACCGAAAATCCGGCGCTTGAAAAATTGAGGAACCAATCATCGAACGGAATAGTTGCATCCCGTCTCTGGATTGAGATCTCAGCAAATCGACGCAAGCTAATTTCTTGTTCCGTCGGTTTTGCACATGCATATCTCAAAAGCTTCGGGTTAAGAAATTGTCGACTAAATGTTACGAGATCGTTTGCGACTAATTCGTCACCTTTTTCATCGCGATCAAAGTAGGTTAGAATCGCCCTCGTTCGTGTCTGATAAATCAACTGCAGGTAGAGATCAATCTCGCTCTGTCGCCGGTCGATCGCTGTTGGTAACAGGAATCCCTGGCTACAGAGCTGGATGCGCCATCGATCGTCCAATAGCGGATTGCATGAACCCAACAGTGGCCAGCCGGAGGTGGTAGAATCTAATAAAATGGTGAGGTCCCACGAACACCCAAACGCCTTTTGGGCTGTAGTCACAATCACGTTGGAATACCGGTGACCAGCGTTCGGGTGAATCTGACGTACTGGGCTGGAAATCAGCTCTCGGACAAAT
>Ga0075362_10000582_pt1 | contig 10682 bp, 10 predicted proteins | sample EndMetdeltDD1762_FD_71397 | JGI IMG/M metagenome (GOLD analysis project Ga0075362, IMG submission 71397) | Populus endosphere microbial communities from Tennessee, USA - Endosphere MetaG P. deltoides DD176-2 | ecosystem: Host-associated > Plants > Roots > Endosphere | place: USA: Tennessee...
CCGACTCCAACGGCCACCCAATCGGTGATCGCGTCGCCGAGCTGCTCGGCCGCTTCCAGGGCGGCCGTCTTCTTGCCCTCGACCAGGTACGGATTGATCGCGCAGTTGCGGTTCAGCCATCCCGCGCGATCCGACAGCAGCGAACAGAGATCCCACACATCGTCGTACGACCCGGCGACGCGGCACACCGTCGCGCCTGATGCGCGCAGCTGTGCGAGCTTGCCGGCCGACGTGCGCTCGGGCACGAGCACCACGGCAGAGAGTCCGACCGACGCGGCGAGCATGGCCGTTGACGCCGCCGCGTTGCCGGTGGACGCGCAGGCAATCACGGCACGGCGGTCCGCGAGCGCCAGCGTCACCCCGATCGCCGACGCGCGATCCTTCAGACACCCGCTTGCATTGCGGCCGTCGTCCTTGATGACGAGGCGCGAGACGTCGAGATGGCGCGCGAGCGCGGGAGACTCGACCACCGGCGTGCCGCCGACGAGGAGCGGCGATCGGGGCTCCGCCGGCGCGCCGACGGGCAGGATCTCCGCGTACCGCCACATGTCGAAACGACGCCCCGCGAGGTTCGCGCCCATTCGTGCCGGCGCGTCTTCCCTGTAGCGCACGTCGCGGCGAACGGCCGGACCACAGGCGTCGCAGGTCCACTTCCAGGGATCGGTCGTGAGATCCCCGCATCCCATGCACACGAGTCCGGCCACGTTGGAGGTGATCACGCCCGACGCTCTGCCCGTTGTCGTCATCAGGCGGCAGCCGCGAGCGCGCGGCGGAGCAGCGCGCAAACGAGATCCGGCTGCTCCATCAGGTAGAAGTGACCGCCCGCCAGCGTGTAGACGCGGCAGGGCGCCGTCGTCGTGCCGCTCCACGCGGACGCGTCTTCGTGGGTGATGTCGTCGCCGCTTGCGCGCAGGACGGTGATGGGGACGTCGAGCGGACGCGCCGGCGGCGGCTGGAATGGCTCGAGAATCTGCAGGTCGGCCCGCAGCGCCGGCAGGAAGAGCTCGAGCGATTCACGATCGGCGGCGAGCTCCGGCGACACGCCGCCGAGCCGCTCGAGCTCGCATACGAACGCGTCGGGGTCGAGGCCGAGCAGCCGGCGATGCACGCCCAGATGCGGCGGACGCGCCGCGGACACGAACAGATGAACCGGCGCCGCGCTCCGCAGCCGCTCCGCCACGAGAAACGCGACCCACGCGCCCATGCTGTGGCCCAGGAACGCCGCGGGTCCCGGCAGTGCCCGCGTCTGCTCCAGCGCGAAGTCCACGATCTGCGCCATGTCGCGGAGGAACGGCTGGTGACGCAGGCGTCCGTGGCCCGGCAGCTCGACGCAGTGCACGTCGAAGCCGGCCTCCAGCCGCTTCGTCAGATCGCGGTACGCGCCCGCACTTCCGCCCGCGTGCGGGAAGATCACGAGCGCAGGACGAGTGGCCAAGGGTTAGGGCAGCGGCACCAGGCGGCCCGTGCCGGCGAGCTCGGCGAGCGAGATTTCCACTTCGCAGCGCACGTCGGCGCCGTCGAGATTCAGATCGGCGGCGAGCGCGAGGCTGCCGGATCGCCGCGCGAAATCGCAGCGCGAGCGGTCGACGGTCTGCGGATCGAATCGCAGGCTCAGCTCCGTCCCGCCTTTCGTGCCGGTGAACAGCACGTTGACGTGGCCGCGCTCCATGCGGTGGCGGAATCGCTCGATCGCCTCGGCGTCGCCGCGATCGCCGACGCCGGCGATGACGAGGGGATGAGAGCCGGTGGAGAGCCGCTGCACCAGCGGATCGCCGTCCTCTTCGGCGGCCGCGGGCGTCTCGACGACGCCGGCACCGGCCGCGAGCCGCTCGCGCAGGCTCTTCGGCCGCATGTCGGTCCAGACCTTCTCGATGTGCGCGAGACATTCGTCCTTCGTGCCCGACGTGCCTTCGGCCCGCCACCCGAGGGGAATCTCGCGGCCGTCCGGCCAGATCGAGTACTGCTCTTCGTCGTTGAGGACGACGACGAACCGCTCGCCGCCCGTTTCGTTCGTGCTCATGAAAGGGTTTCTATTCTGCCATAATCGCCGCCGTGACGGACGCGTCGGCGGAGTTCCGCGGCAAGCGCATCTTCATCACCGGCGGCAACAGCGGCATCGGGCGCGCCGCGGCCGAAGCGTTCGCGCGTCTCGGCGCACGCGTCGCCGTCCTGGGACGCGATCGGCGGACGCTCGACGACACACGCGCGGCGCTCGGCGACGGGGCGCTCGCGATCCAGGGCGACGTCTCGAAGCTCTCCGACATCGACGCCGCCGTCGAGGCCGTCCGCCGGGATCTCGGTGGCATCGACATCCTGATCGTGAGCGCCGGCGTGTCGCCGATCCTTCCGATCGACAAGGTCACGGAAGAGTTCTTCGATCGCGTGATCGGCGTCAACCTGAAGGGCGCGTTCTTCACGATGCAGAAGTGCGCGCCGCTGCTCGTCGACGGCGCCGCCGTCGTCCTGCTCGGCTCGAGCGGCGCCCGCAAGGGCGTGGGCGGGATGTCGGTCTACTCGGCGAGCAAGGCGGGCCTGCGCGCGCTCGCGCGCTCGTTCTCGGTCGAGCTGATGCCGCGCCGCATCCGCGTCAACGTGCTCAGCCCCGGTCCGGTCCACACGCCGATCCTCGACCGGCTCGAAGTGCCCGATCACGTCGCGCCGGGGCTCGCCGAGAACATCCGCCGGCAGGTGCCGCTGCAGCGCCTCGGCGAAACGAGCGAGATGGTGGCGGCACTGATGTTCCTCGCCTCCTCAGGCTCCGCATTCGTCGTCGGCGCCGACCTGCGCGCGGACGGCGGACTCACGACGCTCTGAGGGTTCACCTGAGATCGAGCTCCGGCATCTCCCCGCCGGGCTCCCGCTTCCATCGAAGCAGCCGCCGCTCCAGCCGGCCCATCAGCGCGCCGACGATGAGCACCCACGCGGCCAACGTCACCATGCCGGCGAACACGCCCGTTGTGTCGAACACCCCTTCGGCCTGGGCGATCAGATAGCCGATTCCCCGCGACGAACCCAGGTACTCGCCGACGACGACCGCGACGATCGTCATGCCGACGCTGATCTGAAGGCTGGAAAAGATCCAGGTCAGCGCGCTCGGCACGAGGACATGACGGATCAACTGCGCCCGGGACGCGCCGAGCATGCGCGCGTTGTCGAGAATCGTCCGGTTGACCTCGCGCACGCCGCGGTAGGTGTTGAAGAACACGATGAAAAAGACGACGGTCACGCCCAATGCGACCTTCGACCAGATCCCGAGGCCGAACCACAGGAGAAAGATCGGCGCCAGCACCACGCGAGGCAGCGCGTTGGCGATGCGGATGTACGGCTCCAGCAGGGCCGAGAGCATCGGGACGACCGCGAGTGCGAGCCCGAGCAGCACCCCGAGGCATCCGCCGATCGCGAATGCCAGTACTGCCTCCGCGAACGTGGTGGCGACATGTGTCCAGAGCGACCCGGTCACCATCCATTGCGCCAGACGCCGCGCGATGTCACTCGGCCGGCTGAAGAAGAACGGATCCAGCAGCGCGGACGCCGCCGCCCATTCCCACGCCGCCAGCACGGCGACCGCGAGCGCGAGCTGCCCGGCGATCAGCCAGGGACGCCGTTCAGCGTACGCGGTCATGGCTGTCCAGGACCTCCTGCCGGAGATCGTTCCAGATCGTTCGGTACACACGATGGAACTGCGCGTCGGCCTTGATGTCGATGAGAGGTCTGGGCCTCGGCAGGTCGACCACGTACTCGCCGACGAGCCGGCTGCCCGGTCCGGCGGACAAGAGGAACACCCGATCCGACAGCGCGATCGCTTCCTCGAGATCGTGAGTCACGAAGACCACCGTCGTGCCCGATCCCGTCCAGAGGGCCAGAATCTCCGACTCCACCCGCAGCCTGGTGTGGACGTCGAGCGCGCTGAACGGCTCGTCCATCAGGATCAGATCCGGCTGCACGATCCAGCATTGCGCGAGCGCCACGCGCTTTCGCATCCCGCCGCTCAACTGGTGAGGATAGAGATCGCCGCATCCCTTCAAGCCGACGCGTTCGAGCCAGGCCTGCGCGCGCTCCTGCGCGTCGGCCCCGTCGTTCCCTCGAAGCATCAGGCCGAACTGCACGTTTCCGAGGACGGTCTTCCATGGCAGGAGGGCATCCTGCTGAAACATGTACGTGGCGCGGGCGTTGATGCCGGTGAGCGGTTCGCCGAACACGTCGACCCGGCCGCTGCTCGGAGGAAGCAATCCGGCGATGACGTTCAGGAGCGTGGATTTGCCGCAGCCGCTCGGGCCCACGATCGAGACGAACGTGCCGGCCGCAATCGCGAGGCTGACGCGGTCGAGCGCCGTGTGGGTCCCGAACCGCTTGCCGACGTCGTGGAGCGTCAGCGCGTGAGGACTGCGTGCGGTCGGCATGACAGCGTCGCGCTACCGCTCCGCCGCGAACTCGCTGGTGTAGAGGCTGGCGATGTCGATCCGGGCGGCCTTGACTTTCGGATTGGACACGGCGACGAAGCGCTCGATCAGCGCCGGCGCGTCCGCGGGCATGCGGCCGTCCGCGGAGAGCACGGCCTGCATGTGGCGAATCGCGCTCAGGTCGCTCTCGAGGGTCATGCGCTTCGCTTCCGGAATCATGGCGCGGGCGTCCTCCGCCGGATGATCCCGCACCCAGCGCATGCCTCGCACGACGGCGCGCACCAGCCGCCGGGCGGCGTCGCCATGCGCGCGCAGCCAGCGGTCCTCGGCCATGAGTCCAAGAGAGGGGAACACGTCGGACCCGAACACCTGCCGTGTGCCGGCAGGACTCCGCAGATCCACGAGCACGCCCTGGCCCGGCTGCCGGCGCTCGAAGGTGGCGATCGCGCTCCCCAGCAGGACCGCCGCGTCCACGGTCCCGTGCTCCAGTGCCGCGACGGAGCTGGCCGACATGCCGATCGACACGGTGCTGACGGCGTCGGGCGTCAGTCCGTTCGACACGAGGAGAAAGTTGAGGATCTGGTGGCTCGCCGATCCGGGCGCGGAGACACCAACCGTGCGTCCCTTCAGATCGGCGATCGTCCGGATACCGGCGCTCCGGGAAGGCGCAATGACGAGCGCCGCGGTGGGCCTGGTATAGATGACGAGGAACCCCCGCACGTCGCGCCCCTCGACTGCCAGCGGTACGGCGTCCGACATCGAGGCGGCGGCGACGTCCACGCTGCCGCCGATCAACGCCTGGATCGCCTTTGCGCCACCCGCGACCTCGGACGTATCGACCGCGAGACCCTCCTCGGCATAGTACCCGAGGGTTTCGGCCACCCGCAGGGGGAGGAAGGCGATCGGGTCCTGGTGGACCGCGACGCGGACGGTCTGAAGACCGCCGGATCGCGCCGACCCGCCGCACGCGAGAAGCCCGCCGGCGAGCGCGATCGCTATGCAGGCGCGCATGGTCCCTCGCACGGCCGCCGGCCCCACACACTCCACATCAACGGCGACGGCATCATGAAGTCGGCCGCGTCCATGCGAGCGAGATCGGCGTCGAGCTCCTCGTCCGTGACGTAGCCCGCGTCGATCATGGCACGACGGCGCCGTTCGTAGCTGGCCCGCAGCAGCCGCGCGCTCCACGATCCGGCCTGCACCATCACCAGGCGCGCTTCCGCGCCGACGCCCGTCAGACCCATGTCGCGCAGGCGGCCAAACAGCACTCTCCCGTATTGCGGGGCGACACCCTGGTCCCGGTGGACCCGTCCCATGGCCTCGTGCGTCTTCAAGACCGTTTCGCCTGGAGACGCATCCGGATCGGGAGGCGCCGACAGGCGGTCGAATTCCTCACACACGAGCCAGCCTCCCGGCTTCAGCGCGGACAGCAGGCGGAGGAGCACTTGATCGCGCGGCGGCAGGTGCATCAGCACCATCCGTGCGTGAATGAGATCGAACGTGCGTTCCGGCAACGGGTCGCGGGTGATGTCGTGGCGACGCACCTCGACGTTGGGCAGCGCGAGCCTCTCCAGGAACCGGGTGTCCACGTCGGTGGCCAGGACGCGCCCGCCCGGGCCGACCCGCTCGCCGAGCCAGCGCGCGATCGACCCGCCGCCGCCCGCGACTTCCAGGCAGTGCCATCCCGGCGCCACGCCGCGGTCCGCCAGGTGGCGCTGGCTGGCGGCGTCGAAGAGCGCGGACAGGGCCGCGAACCGGGTGGACGCGTTCTCGTTCGGGTCCATCACGGCGCACGGTACCGGGAAAGGGACTTATGAGAGAAGTTCAAAATCAGTAATATCTATTGAGCGCTATTCAATGATCGACTTCACGTCACGCCAGCTGCGCGGCTTTCTGCTGGTGGCGCAGCATCAGAACTTCACGCGCGCCGCCGAAGCGCTGTTCATCACGCCTTCCGGGCTGAGCGTGTTGATCCGCGAGCTGGAGCGCCAGCTCGGATTCAGGCTCTTCGATCGCACCACCCGGCACGTGGCGCTGACCGCCCACGGGAGCCAGCTGCTCGCGGTCGCGCGGCGCAGCGTGAACGAGCTCGACACGGCCATGTCCCGCATCGCGCACGCGGCCAGGGAGACCGACGATACGCTGTCGGTCGGCGCGGGGCTGCTCCATGCCGCCAACATTCTTCCCGCGGCGATTCGCGAGTTCCGGAGCCGCCGGCCCGGCGTCCGCATTCAGGTGTTCGACGCCGACGCGACGAGCATCGTGGAGCGGATCCAGGCCGGCGCGCTCGACGTCGGCTTCGGGTTCTTCAAGCCCGCGCCCGGCATCGCTCGCACCCGGTTCTTCCGGTTCTCCCTGATGGTCATCCACCCGGAGATCGGCCCCTTCCCGCGCCGCGCGTCCATGACGTGGTCCGCGCTCAAAGGGGAGCGCCTGATTCTTCAGGCGCCGCCGTCCCCGCTGCGCGAGGTGATCGACCAGCACCTCACGCGGGCCGGCGTGGACGCGCGATCGGCCATGGAAGTGAACCGCCTGGATACGCTCATCGCGATGGTGGAGGCTGGTGAAGGAACGGGGATCGTCTCGGCGTCGACGCTGCCGGTCTGCCGGCACAGAAACGTGGCCATGACCCGTCTCGTCAATCCAGCCGTGCTCGTGGACTTCTACCAGATTCGACACCGCGGCCGGAGAGAGCTTCCGGCCGCGGACGAGTTCTCGGCATTCCTGCAGGGCTACATCGCCCGTTGGGCAGGACGCGCCGGCGTGCCCTAGTCCTTCAGAGTGACAGCACCTCGGGAAGCTTCCGCATGAAGGTGCGGACATCCTCGATCTGAGCCGCCGTCGAGATGAACTCGAAGGCCGTCTGACTGACGGCCGTCGTGCGGCCGTCCACGACGGCGGTGAGCGCCGCGGGGAGGACGGGACATTCGTCCAGCAGGCCGAGCACGCCGACCCACGCGGTCATGTCGAGCATCGCGAGCACTTCGGCCGCGTCGCGCGCGCGCCACGGCGTGCCGGCCTTGCGCTGTTTCACGAGCGTGCGCCGCAGCGCGACGAGGCCGTGCCGGATCTCGCGATCGGCGCAGTCGACGCCGGTCAGCGTCGAGATGAGCTGATCCGCCGCGAACAGGCTCACGTCCTGGTGCAGCATCGACCAGCCCACCTCGAACGCCGCCACGAGGCCGTGATCGATCAGCAACGAGTCCGGCGGGGACGTGCCGGGCCAGTGCTCGAGTCCCAGATTGCAGATGGCCGCGGCGGCATCGGACGCCTCCTGCGGCGTGAACGCCCGCGACTGGACGGTGCATCCCGCGAGCAGCGCATTGGCGAGGAACGCGAGCTCGCGGCTGCGCGTGAAATAGGCGCTCTCGTCCGAGGCGCGGACGTAGGCCATCAGCTGCCGCAGGCGCGCGAGCCTGGCCTGCGGATCGGCGTCCGCGGCTTCGAGCAGTGCGCGCGGCCGCCGCGGCATCACGCCCGCCTCGGTCAGGAGCTCGAAGACCGCGTCGAGCGATTTCGGGACATCGGCCGGGTCCGCACCTGCGTCGCCCGGCTCCGAGTGCGCGGCCGGCAGTGACGGAGACGCGGACGGCGACGCCGGCGACGGCGCTTCCGGGACTTCGTCCGCCGCGCGAAAGTACGCCGTGACGATCGGGTTGGCCGCGATCGACCCCGCCGCCGGCGCTTCCGATCGCGTGTTCCTCGGGCGGCGCGCCATCTCGAGGAAGGCGCGCGCGTCGGCCGGCGTCGCGTAGCCCTGCTGCGATTGCCGGCGCTCCCGCTCGATCGTGACGTCGTGGAGGTGCTGCTCCGGCGCCAGCAGCAGGTCGTCCAGGCCGTCGATCTCGGGCCTGGAGTTGGAGAGGAGCCGGCAGCCCTGCATCACCGCGTGGAAGCAGTCGCCCTGCTCGGCGGCGAGCGCCGACAACAGCGTGACGACCGCGTCCCACGCGTCGGGCCGTCGCGCGCGAACCAGGTAGCCGCCGATTTCACACTCGAAGCCGCTGCCGCGCGAGTCATCCTCGGGCGCGCCGTCGGCATCCGCTGCTTCGCCGGGACGAACCGAATCTCCTTCCCGCATCGCCTCGTGCGGATCCGGCGCCTCGTCGTCACTCTGGGCCGTCGGTTCGAAGATGCCCGGGTCGAAGACACGCACGTACCGGGAGAGACCGGCGACCACGAGATCCGTGTCGAGGGCGGCGACCGTTCGCGCGGCGACCGGGTCGCCCGTCTCCGCCAGCACTTCGAGCCACTCCCCGAAGCGATCGGCGTCGAACCGATGGTCGTGTCCTGGCCGCCCGTGACGCCAGAGATCGAGGTCGAGCAGGGAGGTGAGCTGCGCGGGCGTCGCCGCCGTGACGAGCTCGCCGCACGCATCGAGTCCGCGGTACCGGATGAGCTGATGCAGCGTCTCCGGCGGAAGGTGTGGCACGACCCGCGCGAGGAAGGGCGTATCCAGCAATCGCGCAAGCCGATGTTCGACCGTTGTGATTTTGGACATGGGCCGGCGATGATACAGGTCCCGGCGATCAACAAACAGTCTTGAAGATCACACGGGGTCAGGCGATACTTATGGTGGGAATCGACGTCCGTCTTCCCATTCTCCCACCCGCGCTAACCGTCCGCCCCTCTGTTCCGTCCAACCCCTTACCCTGAACATTTCAGGGCAAGGAGCGCCCGTGAATTTTCTGCAAGGGACTCTCGACGTGCTCATCCTGCGCGCGCTCGAGAAAGAGCCTCTCCACGGCTACGACCTCGTCACCTGGATCCGCGAGGCGAGCGGCGGCGTGCTGACGATCGAGGAAGGCGCGCTCTATACCGCGCTGCACAGGATGGAAGCCCGATCGTGGCTGTCGGCCGAATGGGCGACGTCTCCCAAGGGGCGGCGCGCGAAGTACTACCGCCTGACGGCATCCGGGCGGCGGCAGCTCCAGCGGGGCGAACGCGAGTGGATGCGCTTCTCGGGCGCGGTCGGAAGCATCTTCAGGCGGGGTGAAGCATGAGCCGTCCCGATCCGTCCGACGTCGATCGCGAGATCGACTTTCACCTCCAGGAGACCGTCGACGCGCTCGTCGCATCGGGCATGGACCCGCGCGCGGCTCGCCGCGAGGCCGAGCGCCGTTTCGGCGATCGCGGCCGGCACGGCCGTGCCATGCAGTCGGCCCATGTCGAACCACGGCCTCTCTCGCGGCGTCTCGCTGCCCTCTGGACCGACGTCGTCGCCGAAGTCCGGTTCGCCGCGCGGGGCCTCTGGCGCGCGCCGGGCTACGCGATGACCGTCATCGCGACGCTGGCCCTGGCGAGCGGCGCCAACCTCACGGTGTTCGGCATCATGGACGGTCTCACCTACAGGCCGTTGAAGTACCTGAGGGCCCCGGACGAGGTCCATCGGGTCTACTGGCAGTGGACCGACAACGGCCAGCGGACGACGTCGGCGTCGACGCAGTACACGCGGTTCGTCGACTTCACGCGAGACGCCCGCACGCTGGCGGACGTCGCGGCGTTCGCGCAGCAGAACCTTCCGGTCGGCGACGGCGACGCCGTGCAGCAGCGTCCGGTCGCCATGGTGAGCGCTTCCTACTTCCGCTTCTTCGACGCACGGCCGGTACGCGGACGCTTCTTCTCGGAGACAGAGGATGTGATTCCCCGAGGAGCGGACGTCGCGGTACTCGGATACAGGTATTGGCGGGCCGCGTTCGCCAGCCGCGACGTCGTGGGCCAGCTGCTGAGAGTCGGAAACATCCGCGCCACCATCGTTGGCGTCGCTCCTGAGGGATTCGACGGCCTGAACGACGGCCGTCCGCCGGCCGTGTTCGTGCCGATCACCACCTATGCGGGCAGCACCGGCACCGACGACTCCCGCACCTACTTCTCCGCGTACAAGTGGGGATGGGTGCATCTGCTGGTTCGCCGCGCACAGGGCATCCCGCTCGACGCCGCGAGCACCGACGCGACACGAGTGTTCAAGGAGTCGTGGCCGAGATTCAGAGCGGACAATCAGAACATCCCCGCCGCGGAGAAGGCCGATCCTCGAGTCGTGCTGTCCGCGCTGCGTGCCGGCGCCGGGCCGAACGCCGGACCGGCGGCGCGTACCGCGCTCTGGCTCTTTGGTCTGGCGTGCGCCGTCCTGCTGATTGGATGCGCGAACGTCGCGAACCTGTCGGTCTCGCGATCGCTGGCGCGGCGCCGCGACGTCGGCGTCAGGCTCGCGCTCGGCATCAGCACCCGCCGTCTCGTGATCGGCACGTATGCCGAGGCAGTCATGCTGGCGATCGCCGGTGG
>Ga0075362_10000583_pt1 | contig 10680 bp, 7 predicted proteins | sample EndMetdeltDD1762_FD_71397 | JGI IMG/M metagenome (GOLD analysis project Ga0075362, IMG submission 71397) | Populus endosphere microbial communities from Tennessee, USA - Endosphere MetaG P. deltoides DD176-2 | ecosystem: Host-associated > Plants > Roots > Endosphere | place: USA: Tennessee...
CTATGCGGTCGCGAACCTTCCCATCGTTGTGTGGCTGATGCATGATTTCTTCGCCAACCTTCCGATTGAGCTTGAGGAGTCGGCGCAGCTCGACGGGGCCACGCGGTTTGCCATTTTCTGGGATATCGTTTTGCCGCTGACGCGGCCGGGGCTTGCGGCTACCACGCTGCTTACACTTATTCTGAACTGGAACGAATATCTGTTCGCAGTCTTCCTCGCCACGTCCAAGGTGCAAACCATGCCCATTATGGTTGCGGCCAAGAATGCCGGCGAAAAGGGTGTTTTGTGGTGGGAAATGAGCGCCATCATCGTGGTCATGATCGTTCCCGTGGTATTCATGGCAATTCTATTGCAGCGCTTCATCTCGAGGGGTGTTCTCCTGGGCGCGGTCAAAGGTTAGAAAGCAAGGCTTATGGCAAACGGCAAACCCGGCGTTCCCGTCTCCTTCGACAAGGTGCAGAAATCCTTCGGCGCGGTGCGCGTACTGGAGGAACTGAACCTCGATGTGAAGCCGGGAGAATTCCTGGTGCTGCTCGGTGCATCAGGCTCCGGTAAGACCACGGCGCTGCGCATTCTCTCTGGCCTTGAGACGGCAACAGCGGGGCGTGTGCTGATCGGCGAGAGGGATGTGACGAACATCCTGCCGAAGTACCGGGACATTTCCATGGTGTTCCAGTCTTACGCGCTCTATCCGCACAAGACAGTGGCAGAGAACATCGGCTTTCCCCTGAAAGTTCGGAAGGTCAATCCGGCCGAAATGGATGTGGCGATCCGTGAGTCTGCAGCGCAGGTGCAGCTTGACAATCTGCTGGAACGTTACCCGCGCGAGCTTTCCGGTGGGCAGAGGCAGCGTGTGGCGCTGGCACGCGCCATCATCCGGCGCCCGTCCGTTTTCCTGATGGATGAGCCGCTTTCCAATCTTGATGCGAAACTGCGTGGCCATATGCGTGCGGAACTGAAGCATATGCAGGAAGCGCTCGGCATCACCACTATCTATGTGACCCATGACCAGATCGAAGCCATGACGCTGGCCCACCGCGTTGCCATCCTCGAGAAGGGCGTGCTGCAGCAGCTGGCAACGCCGGCGGACATCTATAATAACCCGGCCAATCTCTTCGTGGCGCAATTCATCGGCTCGCCACCCATGAACATTGTCCATGGCGCGCTGCAAGGCGGTGAGTTTGTGAGCAACGAAGCCAAGATCAAGACGCCGGTGAAGGGCAAGGTGGCGAAGGCGGTTCTTGGCGTGCGGCCCGAGGATTGCACCGTGACAACCGTCGCCAAGGGCGATCTCAAGGGCGAGATTTTCACCAACGAGTTGATTGGCGATCACACGTTGGTGACGGTGAAGACGGGCGAGAGCATGCTGGCCGTCAAGGCGGCGAAGGATTATCGCGGTAGGTCCGGCGAGAAGATCGGCATTTCGCTTGCAAAGTCTGGCTTATACGTTTTCAATGCCGACGGCGGGGCGAGATTGCGCTAAGAATTCCGTTTCGGCGCTCCCATATCCTTTCGAATTGTTGAAAGCATTGAAATCACTTGTTGTTTCTTTGTTCCAAATTCCCCTTGCCAGCGGAACTAAAATAGAACATAGTAGAAACAGAACCGAACATCCGCAAATCGTTGCGTGAGACCGGGGCTGGTGAAATAAGGAACGGGACAATGGGACAAGCGAATCTGCGGGTTATCGAGAACAGTTCAATGGACAAGAACAAGGCGCTAGACGCAGCGCTGAGCCAAATCGAACGGGCCTTCGGCAAGGGCTCCATCATGAAACTTGGGGCCAATCAGGCGATGGAAGTGGAGGCGGTTTCCACAGGATCGCTCGGCCTTGACATCGCGCTCGGTATTGGGGGACTCCCAAAGGGCCGCATCATCGAAATTTATGGACCGGAATCCTCCGGCAAGACTACGCTGGCGCTGCATGTGTTAGCGGAAGCGCAGAAGAGAGGCGGCATTTGCGCTTTTGTGGACGCGGAACATGCTCTTGATCCGATCTATGCCAAGAAGCTTGGTGTCAACATTGACGATCTTTTGATCTCGCAGCCGGACACGGGCGAACAGGCGCTGGAAATCGCCGACACGCTGGTGCGTTCAGGCGCGATTGAAGTGTTGGTGGTCGATTCGGTTGCGGCCTTGACGCCCAAGGCCGAGCTTGAGGGCGAGATGGGCGATTCACTGCCCGGCCTGCAGGCGAGGTTGATGAGCCAGGCCATGCGCAAGCTCACGGCTTCCATTTCCAAATCAAACTGCATGGTGGTCTTCATCAATCAGATCCGCATGAAGATCGGCGTGATGTTCGGCTCGCCTGAAACCACGACGGGCGGCAATGCATTGAAGTTCTATGCCTCGGTGCGCCTTGATATTCGCCGCATCGGCGCCATCAAGGACCGTGACGAGGTGGTGGGCAACCAGACCCGCGTGAAGGTGGTCAAGAACAAGGTGGCACCGCCCTTTAAGATGGTGGAATTCGACATCATGTATGGTGAAGGAATTTCCAAGACGGGCGAACTCGTTGACCTAGGCGTTACCGCCGGGGTGGTTGAGAAGTCAGGCTCCTGGTTCTCCTATAATGGCGAACGCATCGGCCAGGGCCGCGAGAATGCCAAGACCTTCCTCAAACAGAACCCGGATGTGGCTGCAGCCATCGAGGCGGCGGTCCGCGAGAATGCTGGTGTGTTGGCTCAGCGCATTACCGACAAGTCGGATGATGCCGGTTCTGCCGACGACTAGACTTTAGAGAAATCCCAAGCGCTGGTTTTTGCCTTGCGTTGGCCCCACGAGTCCGGATCCCCCTCCGGAGGGCTTTGAGGTAATGCGTTGCCAGTGTCCCCTGCGAGGACGTGTAGCCCCACAACCCTCGCTCTCCGAGCCCCCGGATCACCGTCCGGGGGTTCTTTTGCACAGCAGCGGAGCCTTGCGGGGCTGGGGGAGTGGCCCTAAAGAGCGCTTCAACTTATTTCATTGGCCGGACCTCGTACCCTATGAGCACGCTTGCGCAAATCCGCACCACTTTCCTCGACTTCTTCAAGTCACGGGGCCATGAGGTCGTCGCCTCTTCGCCGCTCGTTCCGCGCAATGATCCGACGCTGATGTTCGCCAATTCGGGTATGGTGCAGTTCAAGAACGTCTTCACCGGCCTCGAAAAGCGCCCCTACAGCCGCGCCACCACGGCGCAGAAATGCGTACGCGCCGGCGGAAAGCACAATGATCTCGATAATGTGGGATACACAGCGCGCCATCACACCTTCTTCGAGATGCTCGGCAATTTCTCCTTTGGTGACTATTTCAAGGCGGAAGCCATCGAATTCGCTTGGACCTTGATCACCAAGGAATATGGCCTGCCGAAAGACAAGCTCACCATCACGGTCTATTCGGAAGATGATGACGCTTTCAATCTGTGGAAGAAGATCGCTGGCCTTCCTGACAGCCGCATCATTCGCATTCCGACATCTGACAACTTCTGGCGCATGGGCGACACGGGGCCATGCGGGCCATGTTCCGAAATCTTCTACGATCATGGCGACAAGATTCCAGGAGGCCCTCCCGGCAGTGCCGATGCCGATGGCGACCGCTTCATTGAGATCTGGAATCTGGTTTTCATGCAGTTCGAAGAACAGCCGGGTGGTGGCCGTATCAATCTACCGCGTCCATCCATCGACACCGGCATGGGGCTCGAGCGGATTGCGGCGGTGCTGCAGGGCACGCATGACAACTACGAAACGGACCTGTTCAAGACCATCATCGCTGCTATCGTGGAACGCAGTGGTGTTCCCGCGGAAGGCAAGGCCAAAGCCTCCAACCGGGTAATCGCGGACCATCTGCGCGCTTCGTCCTTCCTCATTGCCGATGGCGTGCTGCCGTCCAACGAGGGGCGCGGTTATGTGCTGCGCCGCATCATGCGCCGGGCCATGCGCCATGCGGAACTACTGGGCGTCAAAGAGCCGTTGATGTGCAAGCTGGTGCCGACACTGGTGCGCGAGATGGGTGCGGCCTATCCGGAACTGCCGCGCGCCGAAGCCCTCATCAGCGAGACGCTGCTCCTGGAAGAAACGCGCTTCCGCAAGACCTTGGAGCGTGGACTTAAACTGTTGGATGAAGAATCGCGTGGCCTCAAGTCGGGTGATGTCTTCAAGGGCCAGACCGCTTTCAAGCTCTATGACACCTATGGTTTTCCACTTGACCTCACGCAGGACGCGCTAAAGCCCCGTGGCATTGCGGTTGATACCGATGCATTTGCCAAATCCATGGAACAACAGCGCGAGGACGCGCGCCGCGCCTGGAAGGGTACGGGCGAGGCCCAAACCGATGTGGTATGGTTTGATCTTCGCGAGAAGCACGGCGCCACCGAGTTTCTCGGATACGACACGGAACATGCCGAGGCCCTGGTGCTTGCCGTCGTTGCTGATGGCAAGTCAGTTGCGGAGTTGAATACTGGCCAGAAGGGCGCAGTCATCGTGAACCAGACGCCCTTTTATGGTGAGTCCGGCGGCCAGACTGGCGATCAAGGAACAATCACTACGGCCAATGGTGGCAAATTCCGTGTCATGGACACGGTGAAACGCGTCGGTGATCTCTTGGTGCATCAGGGTGAAGTCGTCGAAGGAAGCATCAAGCCACTTGCGGCCTGTGTGCTCGAAGTCGATCATGCGCGGCGCGGCGGCAATCGCCAGCACCATTCTGCAACACATCTGTTGCATGAAGCATTGCGGCGCAGGCTCGGCACTCACGTTGCACAAAAAGGTTCACTGGTGGAACCCAATCGCTTGCGGTTTGACTTTTCACACACAAAGCCAATGACTGCCGAAGACCTGGCCAATGTGGAGGCCGTGGCAAATACCATGGTGCAACAGAATGATGCGGTAACAACTCGCTTGATGACCGTTGATAACGCCATTGCCGAAGGCGCAATGGCGCTGTTTGGCGAGAAGTACGGTGAGGAAGTTCGCGTCGTTTCCATGGGACGGAATGCACCCGGATCAGAACGGCCCATTTATTCGCTGGAACTATGTGGTGGCACCCATGTGTCGCGCACTGGCGACATTGGCCTTATCAAAGTCCTTTCGGAGAGCGCCATTGCGGCGGGCGTGCGCCGCATCGAGGCTTTGGCGGGTGAAGCGGCGAAGGCATACCTCGATGAACAGGATCGGCGTGTGCAGCAGGCTTCTGCCATTCTGAAGACAGCGCCCAACACACTTCTTGAACGTCTCGAAGCCCTGATGGAAGAGCGCAAGAAGCTGGAAAAGGAACTGCGTGATGCCAAGAAGGCTCTGGCGCTTGGCGGCGACGGAGGTTCCACCGCTGCCATTGAAGAAATCAACGGTTTCAAGTTCCAGGGCCGTGTGCTTCCTGGCCTTGCGCCGCAGGACCTGAAGCCATTGGCGCAGGATACTCTGAAATCGATCGGCAGCGGCATTGTCGCCATGGTCTCGGTGTCGGACGATGGTAAGGCATCAGTGGTGACCGGTGTTTCCCCTGATCTTCAAGCACGTTTTAACGCCGTCGATCTCGTCCGTCTTGCGGCTACGGCACTTGGCGGTAAGGGGGGCGGCGGCAAGCCCGATTTCGCGCAGGCCGGCGGACCGGATGGCGGCAAGGCCGATGCTGCTATCGCCGCTGTCAAGGAAGCCTTGTCTGCCAGTTAGCGCAGCATCAATTCATGCGAATTAAATTTTGACTCCTTCCTGCGTCGAGGAAGGACAAGTGAAGAGATTCCATCAAACCTCATTAAACTCTAACCTTGAATTGCAGAAGCCAAGCCGGTACTCGCCCCGCGAAAATTAACAGCGCGTTTACCGGGCGGCTGGCATCACTTTGAAAAAGAGTGATTCTGTCGGCCAAGTGCTGCCAGCGAAGGTTTGGAGAAAAATGTGACTGCACTGGCTTCACGGGTGGCGGGGGCAAGACTCGTTATCATCATTTGTGTTCTCCTGATTCCCATAATTCTTCTCAGCTTCCTGCGGATTCAAAACCACCGCGAGGCTATAGAGCGGACAGATAAGGAGCTGGCGGGAGTTGCGGTTTCAGACGCCTTGGTGCGTTCGCTTGTGGGCATCGCCTCAGGCGAAATACAGGCAAGTGGGTTGCGTCAGAATCTCGCATCGCTGGAGGCGCCCGCAAGCAGGATCGGAGCTGAGAAGCATATTTCAACCTTATCGCTCGCTTATTCTTCGCCCGTCATGGACAAGACCTATATGGTGGATCTCACGGCGGAAACGCTGCACGAGGTGGGTGTCCATTCAAACCTGATCATGGATCAGGAACCGGAATCCTTCTTTCTTGCCCTCCACAGCATCATCCACATGTCTGCGCTGGTGCGGGAATTTCACGAGTTTCAATCGGCACTTGAGCGTGCCATTCAATCTTCAGGCATTGACCAGGTTGAGTTCAAGCAGCTTATGGTCCGGGTCGGCGAATTGACCGCCATCATCGGAGAGAGCACCGACTCGCTGGAGCACGCGAAGGAAGAAAGCGCCGTGCCGGCGAGCTACGTCGCTGCGGAGGCTTTGCTGGCGGATCTGGCGCAGGATTTCGATGTCACGGTTGACGTGGTGGGAAAGGCCAAGCCCGGCAGCGAGCCGATCATTCTTTCCATGCTGGCGCAACAGAACTTCGACGCGTCCGGAAAATACAAGCAAGTTTTAGATGTCTGGAACCAGACATCAACGCGCCTTCTCACTCTCCTGACAGACCGGCGGGAAACTATGCAGCATGAGCTCTACATGCACATCGGAGTTTCGCTGCTTTGTGTGCTCCTGGGTGCCGGGGCTGCCCTTTGGATGTTTGCTTCTACATTGAAGCGCCTGGATCTCGTTGAAGCTGAGAAAGAGCGCGCGGATGCAGCGCGCGACGAATCTGAGATGGCCCGTGCGGAAACTGAGCGGATCAACGGCGAGGTGGCAGAACTCAATCGCAACCTTGCCGAGAAGATACGTCTTCTCAAGGATGCGCAGGACGAAATCGTCAAGAAGGGGCGTATGGAACAGATGGGCCAGCTTACCGCCACAATCGCCCATGAGCTTCGCAATCCGCTTGGCGCAGTCAGAACATCCGCATTCTTGGTGGAGAAGAAGATCAAGGGTTTGAATCTGGGTGTCGAAGCGCAGATGCAGCGTATCAACAATGGCGTGCAGCGTTGTGACAACATCATCACCCAGCTGCTCGACTATTCACGCAACAAGCCGCTGCAGTGCAACCCCGGAAACCTGGATGAATGGCTTTCGAAGGTGGTAAGCGAAGAGGCGGCAAAGCTTCCTCAATCTGTCAATATCGAACTGGTGCTCGGCCTCGATGAGAGACAGGTTCCCTTTGACGAGGCAAGGCTTCAGCGGGCGATCATCAATCTGATGTCCAATGCCGCGGAAGCCATGACGACGGGTTCCAAGCGGGAGGCGGTTGATGCTCCGGCCGAGCATAAGTTGTTGATCAGTACGCGCGTAGACAGTTCCGATACCGTGGTCATCCAGGTCAAAGATAATGGGCCGGGAATCTCGGCGGAGAATCTGGCCAAGGTCCGCGAGCCGCTTTTCACCACGAAAAGCTTCGGAACCGGTCTCGGTATTCCTGCCATCGAGCAGATTGCCCATCAGCATGGTGGACGGCTTGATATCCATTCTAGGCCCGGGGACGGAGCCACCTTCGAAATTTACCTGCCATTCAGCATGACCAGTCAAATGGGAGCTAATGCGGCATGAGCCGGCAATTGGGCATGTCACGAGGACGCGGGATTCTGCAATTTAAATGTAATCGTTAGCGGTACGTTAGAACTAGTTTCTTATCTTCACATTTCTGCAATTAATGTTGCCGGCGACGGCTGGGAACACTGGGGAACTTTTATGGCACGTGAGCTCAGCATTCTGGTTGTGGATGACGATGTGGACAATGCCATGTCGCTCAGCGAGCTGTTCGAGCTGGAGGGGCATCGCGTACACACCGTTTTCAGTGGGCAGGAAGCCATCAATGCCTGCGTCAATAGCCAATATGACCTCGCCTTCATCGACGTGATGATGCCCGGCAAGAATGGCGTGGAAAGCTTCCTGGAAATCAGGAGTCTTAGGCCCCAGGCCCGCGTCTTTATGATGACCGGCTATAGCGTGGAGGAACTTCTGCAACAGGCCGTGCGGGAAGGAGCCATGGGATACCTCGAGAAGCCGTTTGAACCCAAGGAAGTTCTGCGCATCACGGAGTCCGTGGGCAAGGGTGGGCTTGTCGTGGCAGTTCCGCCAGCGCCCCAAATTGCGGTGAGTGATGCCATTGAAGGGGCGCTGAAAAGCAGCGGTCTTTCCTGCCAGCGCGTGCGCGATGCGGTGAGTCTCGTCGCGCCAGTTCCACCCCGGGATGTCGTCATTATCGAAGCGCCTTTGCCGCTCATTGACGCGGTGTCAGGATACGAGAAGATGCGCAAGACCGGCCATGACAATGCCACCATCATCGTGCCGCAAACGCCTATCGTCACCGTAGAAAGTGTTCTGGCGGATGTAAAGGTAACCGGCATCCTGAACAAGCCGTTTGATCCAGTTTCGTTGCTTTACCGTTTGCCGCAGCTTGCGGCCTAGTTTTTGGAGGAAGCCACTCAATGTCCCGACAACTCAACATCCTCGTCGTTGATGATGATGCCGCAAATGCAGAATCCCTGGCTGAATTGTTCCAGATGGACAATCACAGGGTCATCGTCGCCTATGATGGCAAGCAGGCTATCGATGCCTTTAGCCTGAACCAAGTGGACGTCGGTTTTTTCGACGTGATGATGCCGAACATGAACGGCGTCGATTCCTTCATTGAGATCAAGGATAAGTTCCCTGATGCGCGGGTCTATTTCATGACGGGTTACAGCGCCGATGACCTGATCGACAAGGCGGTGAAGGGCGGGGCGCTTGGCGTTTTTAGCAAGCCGGTGGACCTTGGCAAGGTTCTGGCGACCGTCGAAGCGGAAGCGGCTTAAACATTTGGGAATGGGGCAACCGATGGAAAATCCCAAGTATCAGCGGTTGAGGGATCCGGATGTTCTCCTGAGCATCTTGGACAATCTTCCGACGTCCATTTTTGTTAAGGACGAGAACCTGCGGTTTGTCTATTCCAACGAGCTCCATTGCCAGATGATCGGCAAGCCGGAAGAGGCGCTGATCGGCAAATGCGATTCTGATTTCTATCGTGGTGAAGAGGCCGAGGGTTTCCTTGCCAATGACCGCGCAGTGATCGAGGGCGGCCAGACTAACATCAGCGAAGAAATGGCCTCGCAGGAATCGGGCATGACCATGCCCGTTCTCACGCGCAAGGCCAGGCTGAAGGCGCCGGACGGAAATATTTATCTGATCGGCACCAACGCTGACCTCACGGAAATCAAGAAGCGGGAAAACCAATACCGGGCGCTAACCGCGACGGTTCCCGTGGGTGTGCTGCAAATAGAAGAGGGCGGGGGTATCTCCTTCTCCAACCCGCTGTTCAATGTTTACTGCGGCGGCGACGGATGCGGAGAGGAAGGTAGCAGTCTCGTCAAGCAACTGGCCGAGGCTCATCCTGGCTTTCCAGGCGTTGCCTGCAAGTTCGAAGGTAATGTGCAGGTGCCCGGTGCAGAGCCCCGGGCCATGCTAGTGATGAGTTCGGGCTGGCTGCATCTGGGTGGCGAGAAGCGTTCCGCCATCGTCAGCATCATCGATGTCTCAGAAATGACGGAGCTCCGCCGTATCAACGAAGAGGTTTCGCGCCTTAACAAAGAGCTAGCGGCCAACATGAAGAAGCTGGCCGAGGCCCAGGACGAGCTGGTGAAAAAGGGTCGTATGGAGCAGCTTGGCCAGCTTACAGCGACCGTTGCCCATGAGCTCAGGAATCCCCTTGGTGCGGTCAGGACTTCAACATTCTTGCTGGACCGCAAACTGCGCGACAAGAACCTCGGCATCGAAAGCCAGCTTGACCGCATCAACAAAGGCATTGTCCGCTGCGACAATATTATCACGCAGCTCCTCGACTTCTCGCGCTCGCGCCAACTCGCCTGCCAGCCAGAGGACCTTGACAGCTGGCTTGCGGGCATCATGGAAGAGATGGCCAAGGGCCTGCCTCAGGCTGTCTCGATCAATGTTATGCTAGGCCTCGATGGTGCCATGGTGCCATTCGATCCGGCACGATTGCAACGCGCCATTGTCAATCTTGTGGCTAATGCGAGCGAAGCGATGGTGGGGCAAGGCGATGATCCATCGAAATTTGCCTGCGCCTCGCCTTCCATCTCGATCATGACGCGGCGTGTGGGTGAGGAAGTCTGCATTGAGGTCAAGGACAATGGCCCCGGCATGTCGGCCGAAGTGATAGCCCGCATACGCGAGCCTCTTTTCACCACAAAGAGCTTCGGCACGGGGCTGGGAGTTCCTGCAGTGGAACAGATCGTTACTCAGCATGGGGGCAGGCTGCAGATAGACTCCGAGCCGGGCAATGGCGCGGCATTTACCCTGTGGCTGCCGCTTACGGCGGTCGAAGACGGATCTCAGGATGATGCTAAAGTGGCTTGACGGCCTGAAAAGCATCTATTGATTTCATACATGCCCGGTTTGTGCCGGGCATTTCTTTTCGTGAAGGCTGACATGGGCAACAATCATGAGGGTCGAGCACCAAAAGCAATCGGCTCCGGTGGCCTTTGCCGTCCGGAGCCGATGCTCAAAAAAAGATAGCGCTCGAAAGAGGCTTACTTCT
>Ga0075362_10000584_pt1 | contig 10676 bp, 6 predicted proteins | sample EndMetdeltDD1762_FD_71397 | JGI IMG/M metagenome (GOLD analysis project Ga0075362, IMG submission 71397) | Populus endosphere microbial communities from Tennessee, USA - Endosphere MetaG P. deltoides DD176-2 | ecosystem: Host-associated > Plants > Roots > Endosphere | place: USA: Tennessee...
GGTTGTGATAGACGCCGGTCAGCTGAATGATCGAAGGGTCGTCCTGGCCGCGATCCTGGGCGATCGTCTGGATCGCCATGTCGAGTTCGAACAGGCTGCGGCGGGCCTCGTTGTCGCGAACCATCGACTGAAGCCAGAAGAAGCTCGCCACGCGCCGTCCGCGCGTGACCGGCGCGACGCGGTGGAGGCTGGACGATGGGTACAGGATCATGTGCCCGGCCGGCAGCTTCACCGCTTGCGCCCCGAACTGCCCTTCGACGATCAGTTCCCCGCCGTCATAGGCATCCGCGTCTTCGAGGAACAGCGTGGCCGAAAGGTCGCTGCGGATGCGGAAGTCGGTGCCGCGCTGGAAACGCACCGCGTTGTCGATATGGATATCGAAGGTCTGCCCGCCTTCATAGCTGTTGAACAGCGGTGAGAATATCTTGAGCGGCAGCGCTGCAGCGATGAACAGCGGGTTGCAGCTTAACGCGCCAAGGATCAGATCGCCTGCCTGCCGGGCTGCGTCCGAGCCTTCGGGAAGCTGGAGGTTGCGCTTGGCCAGCGCGGATTGCGGGCCGGAGGTGACATTGCCGTCGACCCATTCGCCCGCGTCGATGATCGCGCGCAGTTGGGCAAGGGCCTCGGCATCGAGGAGTTCTGGAATTTCGAGCAGCATCGAGGCGTCAGGCTCAGCCCTGAAGGACGAAAGGTATCTCGACCACGCCCTTCACGATAACCGCTTCTCCGCCGCGCATCACCGGCGACCAGCGCCACTGGCGCACCGCGTCCCGGGCGGCATTGTCGAGGCGGGGATGGCCGCTGCTATGTGCGATCGAAATACTGGAAACGCGGCCGTCGGTGCCCAGCGTCAGCGACAGGACGACGGTGCCCTGTTCACGCAGGCGGCGGCTGTCGACGGGATAACGCGGAGGCCTGCCCGACAACATCTGCGCACCGAGATCTCCCGCCTGAACCACTGCAGGCGGCGCCGGTGGAGCGGGGGGCGACGGTTCGGGCGGGGCAGGGGCGGCATAGACGGGCGCGGGCGCCAGCGGCGGCGTCTGCATCGGCGGCGCCAGCACGATGGGCGGCGGCGGAGCCTGCGGAACGATGGCCAGCTTCACCGACTCGAGCTGGCGTTCCTGCGGCTTGGGCTTTTCGGCGGCGGGCGGCGGCGGCGAGTCCAGCTTGATGTCGAAAACCGCGAGCCGATGCTCCTTGTGATGGGTAAAGCTGGGGCCGAAATAGGCTGCTGCCGCGAAGACGGCGACGTGCGCGAGGACGACACCGATTGCGGTGGGAAGGCTGGGGCCGCGCCTTTCCCCGTAGCGTCCGCCGCGTTCATAAGACGGAGCGGCGATTGCGGCAGGAGCGACGGCGATGGGGTCGGCGGAGACCGGCTGGTCGTCCAGTTGCCCGTAATCTGGTTCTGCTGCCCGCAACATTGCCCCGCCATTCAAGTAAGACTCACGAGACGGCCTTATCGCAAACCCTAATGCGAATCAATCGCATCTGATTTTTGCTCGACAGTGTCGCAATAATGCCCCGCCATGAGGCGGTCGAAACCGGCGGCGCGGGCTTGCGCCGCCGGTTTCCCCAACACCCGTCAGAACGAGTAGTTCAGGCTCAGAACGGCCGAACGGGTCGGCGCCGGGGTCGCCCAGCTGCCGGCCACGGCGTTGCGGACGGTCGTCACGTACTTCTCGTTGGTGAAGTTCTGGACGTTGAGCTGCGCCCCCAGATTGTCGGTGACCTGGTACGACACCATCAGGCGATGGATCGTATAGCTCGGCACGTTGTAGATGATCGTGTTAGGTACGCTGACCGTCGCCTGGTTCAGCGGGAAGCTGCCCTGGTACGTCAGGCCATAGCCCACTTCCAGACCGAACGGCAGGCGGTACGAAGTGAACAGGCTGCCCGAGTGCTTCGGCGCATTGGTCAGGCGCGCGCCCGGCAGAATGATCGTGGCCGAGCAGCCCGTTGCCGTCGGGTCGGCGAAGCAGCGATCCGAACCGCCCTGCAGAAGCTTGGCGTCGAGGTACATGTAGTTGGCCGAAAGCGTCCAGTTCTCGGTGATGTTGCCCGATGCGCCGAGCGACACGCCCTGCACGCGCTGGCGGCCGTCGAGCTGCTGATCGGGAACGGTCGGGTCGCCGGAGGCAACGCGAACCGAATTGCGATCGTTGCGGAACACCGATGCGCTGAGCAGCAGGCCCTTGTTGAACAAGTCCGCCTTGATCCCGGCCTCATAGTTCTTGGTCGTTTCCGGCTTCAGGTTGCAGCTGTCGGCCGCGCAAGAGGCGTCGACCGAAGCCTGCGACGGATTCTTCGAGGTGCCGGTGGCGATGTAGATGCTGATGTCCGGGGTAGGCTTGAAGACGGCGCCGACACGGTAGGAGAACAGGCTATCGCTGTTCTTGAACGGTCCGGTGCGGGTCGTCGGCTGGCCCAGCGTGGCGCCCGGCGTGGTCGAATAGCTCTGGGTGAAGTTGTGGCCCGCCGCCTTTTCATAGCGCATGCCGCCGTTGATCTCGAACATCTCGCCGAACTTCATCGTATCGAACAAGTAGGCGGCATAGGCGTGGCGCTCGCCCTTGTTGCGGCTGCCGATGATGAAGTTCACCGGGCCGACGTAGTTGTTGGTGCCATAGGCGCGGGCGAGGCCGCCGGTCGCGGCGGGGCCGGCGACGAGCGTACCGGGGCTGCCGATGCTCACCAGCGGCAGGTAGATGCCCAGGCTGGAAGCGGCGTTGTACAGCGGGTTGGCCGCGATAGTGGTAACGCCATTGGTCGTCGTCGAGGTATAGGGCGCCGCATAGGGGTCGTATCCCTGAGCCGTGCGGTTGAGATTGCCCTGGCGCTGTTCGAAGCCTTCCCACAGGGCCGACACGCCGGCGACGAGCGTATGGCTGATGCCGCCGGTGTCGAAATTCGCGCTGAGGTCGAGCTGGGTATAGGCGGTGTCGTTTTCGATCAGGCGGTTCACCGCGCGACCGCCGGTGGGCAGGTAATAGCCGGCCGGAACGGTCAGCGTCGAAGCCGCGCCCGTCGCCGCGGTCTGGATCGAAGCCGAGCAGGCAGCGCCGACCGGGATCGCTGTGCCGATGACCGTCGGAATGGCCGGCGGCTGCAGGCCGTTACCGAGGCAGAAGGTGCCGTTCGGCTGGCTGGTGACGGTATTCTGCCTGATGTTTTCGTAGCGCGTCAGGCTGCGGATGTTCACGTTGTCGCTGAACGCGTGGCTGAAGATCGCCTGCATCGAATTGGTCTTCGAGTTCTGGCGGTCGAGATTGGCGAAGCCGTAATAGCCGCTGCGGTCGAAGTCGGACAGGAAGCCGCCGAGGTGCGCGTAGTAGCGCAGGCCGTACTGCGGCATCGCCTTGTCGTCGAGGTGCTCGAACTGCAGCGTCAGATTGGTCGGGCTGTCGATGCCTATGGTGATCGCCGGTGCGATGCCCCAGCGCTTGTTGTTCTCGACGTCGCGGCCGGGAACGTCATTGCGATGATAGACGGCGTTGAGGCGGAAGGCGATGTTCTCGGCGATGCGCTTGTTGGTGTCGACCGTGGCGCGATAGTAGTCGTCGGTGCCGACGCCGGCGCTCACGATGGTCTGATCATTGGCAAGCGGGCGCTTGGTCACGAGGTTGATCGTGCCGGCGACCGAACCGCCGCCGCTGTAGACCGAGTTGGCGCCGTTGGTGACTTCGACCTGTTCGATGTTGTAGGTTTCGTTGCGGTTGAGAAACGCCGAACTGCGAACACCATCGATGGTGACGTCGTTCTTGGCGTCTTGGCCGCGCAGGATGATGCGGTCGCCATAGCCGAAGCCGCCTTCGCCGGCGCCGAAAGTGATGCCCGGAACGGTCTGCAGCACTTCGCGCAGCGTCAGCAGGTTCTGCTGTTCCATGCTCTTGCGGCTGATGACGGTGATCGTCTGGGGGGTGTCGAGCAGGGGGGCCGTGTACTTCGGCGATTCAGGCTTCTCTACCTTGACCGCTGGTTCGTCGAGCGCGGTGTCGGTGACGGTCATGCCGCCGAGCTTCTGCTCCTGCTGGGCATTTGCGGCGGTGGCGAAGGCGATCGCGCCGACGCAGGACAAAGCAAGGAAGGCCGGCTTGGCGGCGGATTTGGTCGACATTAAGGTAGTTCCCCCCTGGTGGTGTTGGGGGTCTGCTATTGAGAGTCGTTCGCACTGTCAACGCTCTTGCGAGCGATTATCAAATTTGTATCGATAAGGACAGCTCACTGCTGCAATCGGCACACACCTCGCGGCCTACGCCCACGCAATGGCGGAATTCCGCGGCGCAATCCGAATTCCAAACTGTGGCTTCCAGGATTCGCCGATCAGCGCGACATCGCGGCTGCAGGGATGCGGGCGATCACCCTGAGGCCCTCGCGGCGCCAGTCGTAGGCGAGCGTTCCGCCAAGCTGGCGGGTCACGCTCATGTCGATCAGGCTGGCGCCGAAGCCGGCTTCGACGGCGGGCACGACGGGCGGGCCGCCGTGCTCGCTCCAGCCCAGTTCGATTTCATCGCCCGTGACGATGCGGATTTCCACGTGGCCGTCGCCGGCCGCCAGCGCGCCGTATTTTGCCGAATTCGTCGCGAGCTCGTGAAAGAACAGGGCGAGCGGCGTTGCCGAGCGATCGTCGATCGCGACATCGTTGCCGAAGAGAAATATCCGGTGGCCGCCTGGGGTCTGATATGCGGCCAGCAGGCTTCCCAGCATACCCTTCAGGCTGGTGTGCGAATGATGCGATCGCGATCGTTCGCTGTGAGGCCGTACGAAATCGTGCGCTCGCCCCAGCGCGAGGATGCGCTCCTGCAGTTCGCGCCCGAGACCTTCGATCTCGGGGTGTCTGCGCATGGACAGCGTGGTCAGGCCGCTCACGACCGCGAAAATGTTCTTGATCCGGTGGCTCAGCTCCCGGGTAAGCAATTCGTTGCGCTCGGCGGCTTCTTTCTGTTCGTGAATGTCGGTGCAGGTTCCGAGCCATCGGACGATGGCGCCGGTCTCGTCCCGCAGCGGCAATCCGCGGGCAAGCAGCCAGCGGTATTCGCCGCCATGGTTCTGCAGGCGATATTCGATCTCGTAGGGGGTGCCCGAAGAGACCGCGCGCGCCCAGCATTCAGCCACGGGGCGGACATCGTCGGGATGCAGGAAGCGCATCCAGCCATCGCCGAAGCTGGCCTCCGCCGGCTGGCCAGTGAAATCGCACCAGCCGCTGTTGAAGTAGTCGCTAGCCCCTGTGGGGAGCGATGACCAGACGAGTTGCGGCATTGCATCGGCCAATACGCGAAAGCGTTCCTCCAGATCGTGGATCGCACTGCGCGATTGCGCGGCCTCCTTCTGTCGCCGATCGTCGATCCGCCAGCGTTCGAGCAGCGCCATGGCGGCATCGGCGAGCGTTCTGAGCCCGTCATTCTGCGCCTCGCTCAATCCCTCGCGCGGGGCGGTGTCGAGTACGCAGACCGATCCGAGCGGCGCACCTTCCATCGATCGCAAGGGATGGCTGGCGTAAAGGCGGATCGAGGGCGGCCCCGTGACCAGCGGATTGTCGCGAAAGCGGGGGTCCTCGCGCGCGTCGGGCACTATCATCCCGCCGTCTTCATACATCGCGAGATCGCAGAACGCCACATCGCGGGACGTTTCGGTCAGGTCGGTTCCGCTCCGTCCGATGAAGAGCTGCCGATCGGCCTCCACCAGGCTTACGAGGCCGACAGGGGTTCGACAGATGCGGGCGGCCAGCGCGGCCAGGCGATCCAGTTGTTCGGTCATGCCCCCGCGGTCGAGGGGGAAGGTGGAAAGGATCGCCTGGCGTCGCGCTTCGGACATTTCTGTCCCGATCTTTGAGATATCCGGGATTTCAGCTTCACTCACCGACTGGACATCCTGGACTCCTCAGCGCCGAACGCTTTGTTTAGAAACGTCAAACAAGCCCGACCGCGTGCTCGCCCATTTCGTTCGACTTGATCTTCGATCCGGTCAACAGCTTGAACGTGCCGACGATGCCAGGGTCGGCGGACCATACTTCGGCATTGTCGATCTCGAACCGCAGCATCAGGATATTGGGATCGCTGCGTCCGTTCGGAAACCAGGCCTCGACCGCGTTCGACCAGTGCTTGTCGAAGCGACTGCGATCCGTCTCTTCCACCAGAGTGCCCGCCAGGCAAGCGAAGATGTCATGCCCCTTGCCGGAGAACTGGGCCATGGCCTTGCCCCCGGCGGCGATGCGATTGGTGCGGGACGTGAAGAACCAGATCGTGTGATGGGCGTCACGGTCGAGCTGGGCGGTCATCGGTTCCGCATGACCGCCGGCGCCGTCGAGGCGAACCATGATGAAGGGGCTCTTCTCGAAGGCGTGCCAGAATTCCTCGCGCAGTTCTTTTTTCATAACAGTCTCCTGAACTTGGCCCGCCTTAGCCACCTTCACGATCAACGCTCGGGCGCCGGGACCGTTCCTGTCCGCCGTCAATCTCGCTCGTCGCCGGGCTGTTCGGTGGCGGCGCGTTCCAGTTCACGCGGTTTGCGTTCCTCGAACTTGTCCGCCGCGCGCTTTTCCGCGGCGTGCGACAGTTCCTCTGCGGCCTTGGGGAACATCTCCTCTTCTTCCTCATCGATGTGGTGAAGATAGCGGTGGCGCATTTCCTTGAACTTGCTCAGCCAGGCGCTCGAACTCATGTCGATTTCGATAAGTTCGCCCAGCATATCGTCGATTTCCTTATGCTCGCTCACCGAATGGCGGGCGTCATCGCGCAATTCGGGGCAGCCGAGCATCGTCGCGTAGAGCGCTTCCTCCTCGGCCGCGGCGTGGGCCTGAAGCTCCTGACGCAGGGATTCGAACAGGGTGTGGCGTTCCTCGCTGTCGCCGTGGGTTTCCCCGAGCTTTTCCAGCTGTTCGCGGTGGTGATCGTGGTCGTGCTTCAGATCTTCAAAGATGCGGGCCTCGGCCATGAAACATCTCCTTTCTCGGGAGCTAACAGGCGAAGCGCCCACGGGTTCCAGACCCGCCATCGACGGCCCTTTGCGATGCCGACAACCGAACGGGGATTGGCGCGTTTAGTGCTGCATGGGCAGTTCGCTGAAATTCCTGGACGATTCCACGCCGGGCATCTCCCGGCGGCAGGCGAGGGGCGAATGGCGTTACTTCGGGCCTGACGGAGCCAGGATCGCCGACAAGGAAGAAATCGCCCGGCTGAACCGTATCGCGCTGCCGCCGGCCTATCGCGACGCCTGGTATTCGCCGCGCGGCGACAGTCATCTGCTGGCGGTGGGCATCGATGCGCGCGGACGCCGGCAATATCGTTATCACCCCGATTACCGGCAGGAGCGCGAAGCCCGCAAGTTCGAGCTTTGCGCTCCGTTCGGCAGGGCGTTGCCGAAACTGCGCGAGCGCGTCTCCCAGGACCTTGCGAAGCGCGCGCTGACGCGCGAGCGGGCTGTCGCCTCGGTGGTCGCGCTGCTGGATACGGGCGAGATCAGGGTCGGGAACGAATGCTACGTGCGCGAGAACAAGAGTTATGGCGCGACTACCTTGCGCAACCGCCATGTGACGATCGAGGGCCAGGTCATGCGCCTGCGGTTTCGCGGCAAGTCGGGGAAGTTGCAGGAGATCGCCTGCAGTGACAGGGCGCTGGTGCGCTGCGTGCGGCGGATGCAGGATTTGCCCGGGCAGCGCCTTTTCCAGTATGTGGAGCCGGACGGCAACGCCGTGCCTGTCGATTCCGCCGACGTGAACGACTACCTGCACGAAACCATGGGAACGGAATTCACCGCGCGCAATTTTCGCACCTGGGCCGCTTCCCAGCTCGCGTTCGGTTTGCTGGTCGACGATCCCGATATCGCGTTGAAGACCTTGCTGGAGATCGTGTCCGATCGCCTGGGCAATACCCCGGCGATCGCGCGCAAGTCCTATGTCCATCCCGCCGTGATCGCCGCCGCGAAAGGGGAGGCGGCTATGGCCGAACTGCCGACCCGCCTGCCGCGCAAGGCCCGCTGGCTGAGCGGTGTCGAACGCGGATTGCTCGATTTCCTGGAAACGCCGCGCGCGAAGGCCTGCGTCTAAGCGAGTCTCGCAATCGCCGCGGCGATATCCTTTTCGCTATAGGGCTTGGTGAGGACCGGGACATTGGCGAAACTGTTGTCGAACCCTGTGGCATCGCCATAGCCGCTGGCGAATACGAAGGGCGTGCCCCGGGCGCGAAGAACGACGGCGATGGGCTCGCTCGTTTCCTGACCCAGGTCGATGTCCAGCAGGGCGAAGCCGATTTCCTGCTCTTCGACGATCTGCAATGCGCTCCTGACCGATCCCGCGACATGGCATGGCGTGAGCCCCAGCGAGAGCAGAAGGCTTTCCGCCTCCATCGCGATGATGACGTTATCCTCGACGATCAGCGCGTCTCCGGCGAAACGCTGCTGCAATCCGGGCTGCTTTCCCGCTGGCGCCAAAGGTGAAGCCAATTCCGCGGGCTGCTGGCGATCGAACGAGTCGATATGCTCTGCCGGGAGCATGAAGGCCGCATAGAGGCCTTCGGGCCGGAACTGCACTTCTGCCCTGCCGCCAAGCTCGTGCGGTATGGTGCGTTCGATTATCGTCGAGCCGAACCCCCGGCGCGTCGGTGCGATGACCGGCGGACCGCCGCTCTCGCGCCATTCGATGGCCAGCGCCCCATCGTCCTGCCGGTGCATGGTGACCGAGACGGTGCCGTTCGGATCGCGCAGCGCGCCATATTTGGAGCTGTTGGTCGTCAGTTCGTGGAACACGAGCGCCAGCGGGGTGAACGCCGGCGCGGCGACCATGGCGTCCACCCCGTCGAACCTCACGCGGGCGGCGTCATCGGCGGCATAGGCTTCGCACTCGGTGCGGATCAGTCCCTGCAGCGAAGACGGCGACCAGCTTTTCTGGGTCACCTGATCGTGGGCGCGGGCCAGGGCGTAGATGCGGCTGCCGATCACTTCGGCGAATTCTTCCACCGTTTCGCTGCTGCCCTGGCTCTGTACGATCAGGCCGCGGATCAGGTTCAGCACGTTGCGGATGCGGTGATTGAGTTCGGCGATCAGCGTTTCCTGCCGCTTGTTCGCCAGTTCGCGTTCCTGGTGGGCGGCGTCGGCGAGGCGAAGGACGACTTCCAGCAGCGTGATGCGCAGGCTTTCCGCGCTGGCGATCTCGTTCGGCAGCCAGGGGCGCGAGAAGTCGCGCCGCTCCTCCTTCCAGATCTCGAAGCTCTTGCGCGGGGTCAGGCGGTCGCCGAGCGGGCCGATCTCCACCGCCTTTTGCGGATTGCCGGCCCATTCGACATTGTGGACGAATTCGTCGCGGAACAACACGATGTAATCGCCGGGCTGGCGGGAGACGGGCAGCGACAGCAGGCCGGCGCAGCACGAGCCGTAATCGTGCGCCGATGTGTGGCTCGCGCGCAGATTGTCGGTCGCCCAGACGTTGCCGGCTCCCTTCGCGTCGAGAAAGCCGGCGAGATCGGCGAACTGTTCGCGCGTCGGTGTTCGGCCCCGGCTCATGAACCGGCCGCCGACCCAGCCGACGATGCCGTCGAACGGGATGACCGTCTCGATCTCGTCAGCCGATTCCTCGAATGCCGAAAGCAGGGAGCCGCCGCCGGCCAGACGGGCCATCATACGGTCGTGCAGGCGCTCGGCGTTCTCGCGCTGGCGTATGGCGGCTTCGGTCTCGCACTGTTCCAACTCGTAGGCGAAAAGCTCGCCGAACAGCTCCGCCGACGTGCGCAGCGAATAGGACAAGTGCAGCGGCGCGTAATGGTGGCAGGCCATCAGGCCCCACAGTTTGCCGCGCCGCATGATCGATACCGACATGGAGGCGCCGACACCCATGTTGCCCAGATATTCGATATGGATCGGCGAGACGGCGCGCAGGCCGCTCATGCTGAGGTCGAGCGGCTCGCCATCGCCCTGGCGGACGATCTCGACGGTGGGGTCCTCCACGTCGCTGATGATGCGCAGGATGTTGCGGGCATAGAGCGCGCGCGCCTGCTGGGGAATGTCCGATGAAGGGAAATGCTGGCCCAGGTACGTGTCCACGCCCATCTGGACGCTGGCGGCGACCACCTCGCCCGCGCCGCTCTCTTCGAAGCGGTAGATCATCACCCGGTCGAAGCCGGTAAGCGCGCGAAGCTGCCGGGCGGCGATGTCGCAGAGTTGCTGGACGTTGTCGGCCTTGCGCATCCGCATGGCCATCGACCGCACATTGCTGATGTGGTCGCGGCGCTTGCTGGTCTCGCTGGGTTCGAATTCGAAGACGAACGAGCTGCCGGAACGATGGGCCGCGACGTCGAACAGGTGGCCGTCGCCGGTCACATCCAGCTCGAAGATCCGCTCGACCGAATCCGCACCCGACAGCAGCTGCAATCGGGAACGGATGTCGTGCAGCGCCCCGTCCGTGAGCCACTGGGCGATCGGTGAACCGATCAGGTCGGCGATTTCGCATCCCAGCAGATCGCCGCAGTTGCGCGAGGCGTGGCTGATCGTCCAGTCCGGCGAACAGGCCAGCAGGTAGCCGAAGCTCTGGATGCGGCCGATGATGTGGATCGGCTCTCTATCGCATGTCGTCAGGTCGACCGTGGGCTGGTCTACGGACGTGGACGGCGTATCCTGCACGGTCAGCGCGCGTTGGCTTCGCTGAGCGCGAAGGCCTGGCGGAAAACGTCGAACGCCAGCGTGGC
>Ga0075362_10000585_pt1 | contig 10673 bp, 17 predicted proteins | sample EndMetdeltDD1762_FD_71397 | JGI IMG/M metagenome (GOLD analysis project Ga0075362, IMG submission 71397) | Populus endosphere microbial communities from Tennessee, USA - Endosphere MetaG P. deltoides DD176-2 | ecosystem: Host-associated > Plants > Roots > Endosphere | place: USA: Tennessee...
ACGGCGCGGTTGAGCTCGACGATCGGGGAGGGCTGGGCCGCCAGAAGCAGATCGTAATAAAAGGCGATCCGGCGCCAGTCGGTCTCTTCGGCAGCGGGCGCCCTGGCATGCTCGGCGGCGATCGCCGCCTGCAGCGTATAGGTGCCGATCTCTCCCGCCCGCATCGCCTCGGTGAGCAGCGCCAGGCCTTCCCCAATCTTTGCATGATCCCAGAGCGAGCGGTCCTGATCGGCAAGCAGCACCAGCGATCCCTCTTCGCCGCGGCGGGCGGCGCGGCGGGAGTCCTGCAGCAGCATCAAAGCCAGCAGGCCGGAGACGTCGGGATGCGGCAGCAGCGCCAGAAGCAGCCGCGCCAGACGTATCGCCTCTGCGGTCAGGTCGGCGCGGACCACGTCTTCGCCCGAAGAGGCCGAATAACCCTCGTTGAAGACGAGGTAGATGACGTGCAGCACCCGGTCTAGCCGCGGCGGCAGCGCCTCGCGGCCCGGCACCTCGTAGGGGATCTTCGCCGCCCGGATCTGCCCTTGGCGCGCACGATCCGCTGCGCCACCGTCGGCGCCGGAATGAGGAAGGCATGGGCGATCTCTTCGGTGGTCAGTCCGCAGATTTCTCTGAGTGCCATCGCCATCTGCGCATCGGCCGGAATGAGCGGATGGCAGCAGGTGAAGATCAGCCGCAGCATGTCGTCCTCGACCGGTTCCATGTCGCCGATCTCCGTTGCGTCGGGGGAGTAGAGGCTGTCTTCGATGTGATGCTGCGAAGCATCGAAACGCGCCCGCCGCCGGATCGTGTCGATCGCCTTGAAGCGTCCCGTCGAAACGAGCCAGGCGAAGGGATTGCCGGGAATGCCGTCCGTTGGCCATGTCCGGGCGGCCGCAGCGAAGGCGTCGTGCAGCGCTTCCTCCGCCCGGTCGAAATCGCCGAGCAGGCGGATCAGCGTCGCCAGCACCCGGCGCGACTGCGTTCGATAGATCTCCTCGATCACGCGTTCCAACGGGCCACCTCAGTCCGGCAGGGTCAGCATTCGCACGGGCCTCAGTTCGACCGCGCCGAAACGTGCCGATGGGATCCGCCCGGCAATCTCCCTGGCTTTCACCATGTCAGGCGCCTCGATGACGTAGAAGCCGGCCAGATGCTCCTTGGTTTCGACATAGGGGCCGTCGGTAGCTGACAGGCTGTTGTTTCGAACACGCAGCACGGTCGCCTTATCAGGCATCTCAAGCGCATCGGCATGGATCATGATGCCGTCACGGCGCAGCTCCTCGTCGAAGGCGAAATGCGCTTTGACGAGTTCATCGGTTTCCGCCGCGGTCAGCCTGCCGTCGGTGTCGGCACTGTTATAAATCAGGCAGATGTAGCGCATGGCTATTTCCCATCCTGGATGGAGTAAGTCGGGCGCACTTCGATTGAGCAATATTTGAGGATCGGAAAACTCGACACGATCGTCTTCGCCTCCTCGATGTTCTCGGCTTCGATCAGCACAAAACCGCCGAGGTGCTCTTTGATTTCGGCAAATGGGCCATCGGTCGCAAAGGCCTCGCCATTGCGCAGGCGGACCGTGATCGCCGTTGACGGTTCATGCAAGGCGAGCGCCACCTGCAGATGACCGCTCTCGCGCCAGCGATTGTCGCTGGTGATGCACTCCTGTGTGAGCGCATCCCATTCGGTCTGAGGGACCAGCTTGCTTTTTTCCGTGTCGAACCAGATCTGGCATAGAAATTTCATCGGTCTCTCCTCATTTAGCTCCGAATTCGTGGATTGGCCGCACTTCGATCGCACCGAGCCTGGCGAGCGGAATGCCGGCGGCGATGCGGATCGCCTCGTTGAGATCCTTTGCCTCGATCAGGATAAAGCCGCCGAGCGCCTCCTTCGTCTCGGCGAAGGGACCGTCCGTCACCGACATCTCGCCGCCCCGCACCCGCACGGTCACCGCCGATGTCGGCGGCTGCAGCGCCTGCGCGACAATCATATGCCCGCTTTCGGCAAGGTCCTTGTCATAGGCCAGGGAATTGGTGTCGAGTTCGGCCTTCTCCTCTTTCGTCATGGCGTCGAGCACACCGCCATCGAACCAGACCTGACAGAGATATTTCATCGCAGGCAGCCTCCTTGTGAGTATTCAATAACCCTGGACGACCGAGCTCCACGCAATTCGACAGCGGCGGAAAAAATCTTTGTTCCGGCCGGCTGTCGAAATCGCAAGGCAGCGCTCGACAAGGCTTCATCGAAACCTGTCGAGGAGAACGACAATGAGCATTCTTGAAATCGCCCTGGCAAGCCAGATCTGGGCACGCCGCCGCGAGAGGCGTCAATTGGGGCTGGACGATGCCGACGCGCTGAAGGCTCTTCTGCGCATCGCTTTCGTCATCGCCGCCTTTACCCTGCTGATTTCAGGGCTGAACCTTGCCGCGGGCAGGCCGCAGATGCTCGCGGACGGCTCGGCGTCTGTTGTGACAGGCAGGTGACGGCCTATTGGAAGGCCGTTTCGAAGAAGCTGCGCAGCTTACGTGAATGCAGCGCTTCCTTCGGCATGGCGGCCAGCTTCTGGACGGCGCGGATGCCGATCTGCAGATGCTGGTTGACCTGCGTCCGGTAGAAGGCCGTCGCCATGCCTGGCAGCTTCAATTCGCCGTGCAGCGGCTTGTCGGAGACGCAGAGCAGCGTGCCATAGGGCACGCGGAAGCGGAAGCCGTTGGCGGCGATCGTCGCCGATTCCATATCGAGCGCGATGGCGCGCGCCTGGGAGAGCCGCTTCACCGGCCCGCGCTGGTCACGCAGTTCCCAGTTGCGGTTATCGATCGTGCCGACCGTGCCGGTGCGCATAATGCGCTTCAGCTCGAAACCTTCATAGCCGGTGATTTCGGCAACGGCCGCTTCCAGCGCCACCTGGACTTCGGCCAGCGCCGGGATCGGCACCCAGACCGGCAGGTCGTCGTCGAGAACATGGTCCTCGCGCATATAGGCATGGGCGAGAACATAATCGCCGAGCCGCTGGCTGTTGCGAAGACCGGCGCAGTGGCCGAGCATCAGCCAGGCATGCGGGCGCAGCACGGCGACGTGGTCAGTGATCGTCTTGGCGTTGGAGGGGCCGACGCCGATATTGATCATGGTAATCCCGGCATGGCCCTTCTTCTTCAGATGGTAGGCCGGCATCTGCGGCAGGCGGGTAAGCGCCGCATCCGTTTCCGGCGCGTTCGAGCCGGGCAGGGTGACGACATTGCCGGGCTCGACGAAGGCGGTATAGCCATCGCCGCCGCCCTCGGCCATCAGCTTGCGCGCCCAGCCGCAGAATTCGTCGATATAGAACTGGTAGTTCGTAAACAGCACGAAATTCTGGAAATGCTCGGCATGCGTCGCCGTATAATGCGACAGCCGGGCGAGCGAATAGTCGATGCGTTGCGCGGTAAACGGCGCAAGCGGCGAGGGCTCTCCCGGCGGCGGGATATATTCGCCGTTGGCGATCTCGTCGTCGGTGGTGTTGAGATCGGGCGTGTCGAAGATATCGCGCATCGGAACGTCGATGAAGGCGTTGGTCGATGCTTCCACATGCGCACCCTCGCCGAAGGCGAAGTGCAAGGGGATCGGCGTCGTCGATTCCGAGACGATGACAGGAACATTGTGGCTCTTCATCAGCAACGCCAGCTGCTCCTTCAGGTAATGCTTGAAGAGCTTCGGCCGGGTGACTGTCGTCGTATAGATGCCGGGCGCCGTGACATGACCATAGGAAAGCCGCGAATCGACATGGCCGAAGCTTGTCGTCTCGATGCTGACCTGCGGATAAAAAGCGCGGTAGCGCGAGGAAATCGGTGCGCCCTGTGCGAGTTCGCTGAAGTTCTGGATCAGAAACGCCGTATTGCGCTCGTAAAGCGCCGTCAGCGCCTCGACCGCCTTGGCGGGATCATCGAAACTCTCAGGCTGGAAAGGGGGTGGAGAGGATGTGTCGAGGGGCGACAAAGGGGAGATTCGTTTGTTCATGACGCATTATAGAGAGTTGTTTTTGACAAGCAAACGACGCGCCGGCGGATTCCGATTTTTTATCCTCTTCCGCGTCTGGTGCGGATGCCTGTCGCCCAAAACTGCGCAGCGGTATTGGGACAACGACATGCGTAAATCAAAGATTTAAAGCGCGTCGTACGATGCGCATTGGTCAGCGCACCGCAGGCGCGCAGAAGGTGCCGTTTCTCTCCAGGCAGGTATAGCTCGCCCCGAAATGCGACTGGGCACCGCCACCGCCTTCGTGCACCACGACCGCCGAAAATGTGACCGCGAAGATCGCCGCAAACAGCGTGATGATGCTAAAGCGTCTTGCCAGAATATAGAGGTCCATTGCCTTGCCCCCGATCGCAACTCTATCGTGACAAGAGTTTTGCCATGCCGCGGCTGAACGAGTGCTGAGATGCCGGTTCATCCGCCGTTCAGCTTGCCGGGCAGGCTCGGGAGGGGTGCGGAGAGGATTTATAAGGGTTCGTCGGGCGGATCGCCCCCTTTCGGCCATCGCCGGACGGCTTACCGAATGGGGCGGTAAAGAGCATAGAAGCATGCCGGTGTGCCGGCATGCTTCTGTATTTGGGATGAGCTGTCTATGGTTCAGAGCCGCGTCCAGGTCTGCGACTTGCAGAGGATCTTCATCACGCAGCCCTGCATCCTCAGCGAATTGCCGGAAATCTTGCCCGAACCGCTATAGGTCTTTTCGGCCGCCGGGTCGGTGATCTCGCCGGCATAGCTGCCGCCGGTTCCCGCAAGCGTACCGATCTTCCGGCCGGCATATTTGCCGGTCTTCAGCGTCACGCAATAACTGCCGCCGCAGGATGCGATCACCGCCGTATCGCCGGCCGCCGTCTTCCAGCTGCCGACGATCGGCTCCTCGGCATGCGCGGTACCCGCGATCATTGCAATAGTGCCGGCGAGAACGAAGCTGCGGATCATCTTTTCCTCCATGATGTCCCTTGATCGGTCGCGAAAATAACTGACGCGAACGTAAAGGTAAATAAGCCCGATCGTTGTTCTGCGGATCGAGTGAAAAACCGGAGAAAAAAGCCATGCGGCGAGCTTGCAAAGATATCGCCTGCTGATTTCATGATGAACGATCCCTTTATTTTCAAATCTGAATCTTTCGTAAAATTGGCGCGAAAATCCTTAATTCGCAAGGAATCTGATGTTTAACAAAAACCCAAATTTACCAAGCATTTGCACTTTGTTTGTCTAGAATTAATCATGCATTTTAGGCGTTTTTTGAAGGCCGTTCGGCATAGTGAAGCCATCAAACGAGCGGGGCAAACCCGCCGGACCGGAAGGGCCGCCAAGCCGCGATAGACGGCAAGGCCCGGAGGTAAAACAGGGTAAGTCATAAACAGGCTAACAGGGATAAAACCGATGGCACGCTTTGAAATGCACAATGCTGAAACGGCCACCATGGGTGGCGACAACAACGCCGATGTCTTCTGCGAAATGGGTCTGATGTATGCGACCGGCCGCGGCTGTGAAGTCGATCTCGTCGCCGCCCACAAATGGCTGAACATCGCTGCCATCAAGGGCAACGATCGCGCCGCCGAGCTTCGTGCCGACGTGGCCGCCGCCATGGACAAGATGCAGCTCGTGGCAGCGCTGCGCGCCGCCCGCGAGTGGATGACGGTTCACTGACACCCACCTGCCGGCAATTCGGTAGGAACGATATAACAACCTCGGAAAGAGGGAGCTGGCGGGGCGCTTTGGACGGGGCCGACGCCGGGAGAAGGGAACCGCGACCGGATCCTCCACCGGCCGCGGTTCTTGCCCTTATCGGCCGATCTTTTTCAGCACCTGCGGCAGCGCGTTTTCGAGGAGCGCCATATCCGCCTCCGGCCCGACGCTGATGCGAATGCAGCGATTGAGCGGCGCCACGCCAGGCATGCGGATGAAGACGCCATGCTCCATCAGCCCGTCGACGATCGCGCGGGCATAAACGCCGTCGCGTCCGGCGTCGATCGCCACGAAATTGGTCGCCGAGGGCAGGGGCTCGAGACCGTTCGCCCGGGCGATAGCGCCGATCCGCTCCCGCGCCGCATGGATTTTCCCGACCACCTCGACGAGATAGGCCTGGTCCTTGAGGGCGGCGAGCGCTGCTGCCGTCGCCAGCCGGTTCATGCCGAAATGATTGCGGATTTTGTCGAAGGCCTGCGCCGTGCCTGGCGTCGAGATCACATAGCCGATGCGTGCGCCGGCAAGTCCGTAGGCCTTGGAGAAGGTGCGGGTGCGAACGACGTTCGGCAGCTCGATCAGCGAGGAGATCGACGGCAGCGACCCTGCCGGCCCCGTCTCGCTATAGGCCTCGTCGAGCACCATCAGCGTCGTCTCGGGCAGCGCCCGGGCGAAAGCGACGATGCTCTTGGCATCCCACCAGCTTCCCATCGGATTGTCGGGATTGGCAAAATAGACGAGCGGCGCATTCTCCCGCTTCACGGCATCGAGCAGGCCGTCGAGGTCCTCGCGGTCGTTGGCGTAGGGAACGGTCACCAGCCGGCCGCCGAAACCGGCGACGTGGAAATTGAAGGTCGGATAGGCGCCGAGCGAGGTGACGACGGGCGCGCCCGGTTCGATCACCAGCCGGACGATCTGGCCGAGCAATTCGTCGATGCCGCTGCCGATGGCGATGTTGGCGGCCGAGACGCCGAGATGGGCGGCAAGCGCTTCCCTGAGCGCGAAATTCTCCGGATCATTGTATTTCCAGATATTGCCGGCCTCTTCGCGCATCGCGGCAAACACGGAAGCGGCTGGGCCGAAGCCGTTCTCATTGGCGCCGATGCGTGCCGAAACGGCAAGTCCGCGCTGGCGTTCGATCGCCTCGGGGCCGACAAAGGGAACTGTGGAGGGCAGGGCGCTGGCAAGGGGGGTGAAGCGCGAAAAGGCGGACATGCGAAAGCGGGTTCCCGAGCATATTGACAATTGACGAAACAATAGGCCCGGGCACGGCCAACGCAAGCAAGATTATTTCTGCAACAAGCCTGTTATGGGACGGTTCACGCCCTGAAGATCGGCGCACGTCGGGCGGCGATCGCTTCCATGTTGCCGACGAGGAAATCGGTGCGCACGACGCGGCGCAGAACCTCGGGGTCCATGATGTTGATGAACCGGACGCCGATGCGTTCCTTGTGGCGATAGACCTCGGCGCAGCCGATGCGATAGGCGAGGCCGAGAATGTTGAGATAATAATGCTTCGGCAGGCCGGCCGTGGTCGAGACGATGAAGGTGGCGCCGCCTTGGGATATATCGATGATCTCGGCGCTTCGCATCGAGACGCCCGTCAGGCACGGCCGGACGGCGACGATGCGGGCTGGCCGTTTGACGATGAATTCTTCCCAGCGCTGGTCGTAGACGGCGGACTTGACCGTGGCAAGGTGTGTAGCGCGGAGCATAGTCATTCACATTCTCCGTCAGTCAGGACACATTGGGGGTTAATTTCAATCAAGCTGACCTTGATCTCATTCAGGCTGGCTTGATCGAGCAACTGGTCTTGATCCCAACCAACGTCACATGAATGTTTTGCACATTCGTCAAATATAAAATTACAATTTTAACGAGTTCAAACTTTGTTCCCAAGCGGGACGCCTTCATGTTCATTATCGGGACGCGGTTTTCCGGTTTCAGCCCAGAAATCTGACGGCAAGATATCCGCCGGCGGCGGTCAGCGCCGTCAGAGCCGTGCCCCAGGCCATGTCGACCAGGCTCATGACGACTGGCCAGTTGCGAAGCGTGGCAAGATTGGTGATGTCATAGGTGCCATAGGCCGCCAGTCCCAGAATGGCACCGTGGAGAAATGCGGTGACGATCGAGCCTGTCGACAGCGCCGGCAGCACGGCGAGCACGACCACTGCCGCGGCAAAGAGCAGGTAGAACAGGGCGGCGATCGCAAGATTGGGCGAGGGCAGCATCAGCGCGCCCAGCTGGTCGCGATAAAAATTGCGGGCGATGAGGCCGAGCCAGATTCCGTCGCAGACGAGAAGGGTGAGAACGGCGCCGGCATAGGCGAGCAGTGATGTCTTCATCGTCAGTCTCCCGAACTTGTCCCTTTTTACGCAGCAAAGGCCGGCCGGATCGCTGCCCGTTCGATTTCGGTGCAATTTTCCCGAACTCTTTCAATAGCCAGGCGTTCTGCCTTGATCGATGAAGCATGGCGCGCTTCGAATGACGACAGTGAGGAATTGAAGATGACTGATGTCAAAGTCCCTTGGAAATCATGGGTCGTGGTCTGCAATGGAGCCAAGGCTCTGATCATGCAGAATGCCGGCGATGCCCAACTGATGAACCTGAAGGTGCTGGAAACCCTGACGCAGCCGAGCGCGCCCGATCGCGAGATTGGCGCCGATAAGCCCGGCCGCAGCCATGCCGCCAACGGCTTCAGCGGCAGCGCCGTCGAGGAGACCAACTGGCAGGATCAGGCCGAAGCCCAGTTTCTGAAACAACTGGCCGAAAGGCTGGACGAATTGGCGCAGGAAAAGGATGCCCGCCGCATCATCCTCGTTGCGCCGCCGAAGGCGCTCGGCGCGTTGCGGCCGGCCCTCAGCGCCGATACGCAGGCAGCGATCTCCGCGGAATTGGCGAAGGACTATACCAATATGCCGGTCGACGAGATCGAGCGGCATCTCGCGGCCTGAGTCCGTTCGCAGTAAACTGAGGAAACGCGGGTCGAGAGGCCCGCGTTTTCGCGTCATACCAACGGCATCCGCCCAGCAAACAGCTCTTCACGATCGGCAAAGAGCGCCGCCAGGCGGTCGATGACGATCCTGACCTCCGGCCGTTGCCGCTCGTCATCATGCGCAACAATCCACATCTCATACGTCAGCTCGTCGATCACAGGCCCGGCGCGGACGAGCCTGCGCTCCTGATCGCCGATAAAACAGGGAAGCACGCCACGGCCGGCACCGCCGCGGATCAGGTGAAACAGCATATGCGGCGTGTTCGTCCAGCTGGTGATCCAGTAATCCGGCTGTTCGAAAGTCCATTTGTCGGCCGGCGTGATGGCGGTATCGGTGCCGAGCGAGATCCAGTTGCAATTGGCCTCGTCATAATCTGCCGCCTGATAGGCCGCATGTGCCACCTTGACCGAACGGCGGATCGCGACGTTGCCGCTCTCCGGCCGGCTGTGGCCAACGGCGATATGCGCTTGCCGATAGGTGAAATCGACACTCGCATCTGAGGTTTTGTAGCACATGCGGAAGCTGTCCTTCGGCGTCCAGACGCTGGCCAGATGATCGGCGATGAAGCGCAAGGTCCAGCTGTCGGCGGCCGTCGAGACGATCGGTAGTGTCAGCACCTCACCGCGCCAGTCCGAGATCGCACGCGCGGCATCCTGCATCAGCCGGACGCGATCGAGCAGTTCCTGCCCATCCTTGGCGAGCAGATAACCGGTGGGGCCGCGGCTGAACAGCGAGCGGCCCGTCACCCGTTCGAGCGCCAGCATGCGCCGGCCGATGGTCGGCGCGCTGAGCCCGGTGCGCTGAGCCGCCGCCGAAAGCCCGCCGCCGGTCGCGACATGGAAGAAAAGCTGCAGGTCGTCCCAGCTGGCATCTTTCATGGATGAAAACCCCCTTTCCCCCACGCCTCTACATCGGATGGGCGCGAAGGCTTAGCTCAAGTGCACGAGCCAATAGATGGAGGACGAAGCAATGGATCTCAACTGGGTTACTCTCTTTAAGGAAGTCGAAACCCGCAATCGCCGGATCCGCCGCGATCGCTTTGCCGATCCGCTTGATAGGCCGGAATGGCGCGGATTTCTCTGGGTCGTTCCGATCATCGCGCGTCTCGCTGCGCGGCGGGGCGCCGAAACAAAGGCGATGCGCCGCGATGCTTCGCGGATCGCCAAAGGCCTCAGCTTTCGAAACTCAGCCGCAGCACGTGGTGCAGGAATTCCGGATTGAGCAGCATGTTGAAGCTGATCGTCACCAATTCGCCTTCGCGCTTGACGACGGTCGAGCCGATCTCGTCATGGATGCCGAGGATCTCGAGGAAGAAATGGCTCGGCATTTCCAGGTTGGGGCTGACTTCGAGCAGGGCGCCGGCGAGCGTGATCGTGCGGATCAGGCAGCGCACCTGCGTTCCGGTGCTGAGATGATGGCCGACGAAGATGATGTTGCCCGGCCTGTCGAGATTGAATTCCCTGTAAGCACGTTCCGGCTTGGGGTGTTCTGTGTCGAGGTGCATCTGAAAGGCCCTTTTAGCCTCCGCTGGTATAGGACAGGATATTAGCTTAGGAATGCTGACGCTTGCTGAAGAACATCGTTAGAATTGAATGCGTCCGCGAAATCTGCGGGAAAATCGCACCGATTTCGGGCAGGTTTGCTCCAAATTTGCTCATTTCCCAGCGCATATGCGCCATTCTTGACATGCCTGCGTCCTTGCCGCATACAAGGGTCGGTTCGAGGCACCGGCCGCTCGCGGATGAAAATCCATGGTGAAGCCCTCGCGATCATGGTCACGGCCCCTTGTGCATGCTGACTGGCGGCAATGCGAGCTCCCATCCGCAGTCGAAGAGCATGCCTTGTGAAGGCTCACTCCATGACGACCTATCCTGCCATTGAAGAATTGAAGGCTCAGGCCAAGCGTCTGCGCCAGGCGATGAACGATCGCGGCACTCCGCTGACCCACAGTGCGGCGCTGGAAATGATCGCCCGCCAGCACGGCGTGCGCGACTGGAACACGCT
>Ga0075362_10000587_pt1 | contig 10655 bp, 6 predicted proteins | sample EndMetdeltDD1762_FD_71397 | JGI IMG/M metagenome (GOLD analysis project Ga0075362, IMG submission 71397) | Populus endosphere microbial communities from Tennessee, USA - Endosphere MetaG P. deltoides DD176-2 | ecosystem: Host-associated > Plants > Roots > Endosphere | place: USA: Tennessee...
GCGTAATGTGAAACTGGTAGGTCTCGTGATTAGGTCCATGCAGCAAAAGAAGCTTTGAGAGACGATTGCGCAGATCGCGTAATTTTTGTTCTTCTTGATCGTCGAAAGGCCTTAGGCGAATGAAGGTATCGGGAATAAAGTCGGGCACAAGGCGGAACGGTAGATTGCATCTTAGATCGAACTCCCTCAATTTTTTGAGAAAGAGCTGATTGCAGGAATCAAGAGGTGAATCAACAGACATGTCTGATGGCCAAAGTCTAGGTTGGCGAACCTCATTGACGACTCCTTCGAAAACGGTCATATGATAGCTTGCCGGAGGCATAAGGGTTAGACAACGAGAGAACGGCCTCGCCGCAAAACGTGCCCGAATCTCTAGCAAGGTTTGGAACGTTGCACTATGCGGCGGCACGTGGCAAATAATGGTGTTTCCTGGAAAACTTCGAAAACTACCGTCGGGATTGAACTTCTTACCTATCGCGGGAGGTGTACCCATACCAACCCAAGATCTAGAAAAAATTAGTGGGGCAGCTACATATCCCAGACGAAGAAATTGGCGTCGATGCATAATGCTATTAAAATTTGAAGGTTATTCCACTTTCGTAGCGTATGCTGTAATTCTCACGTTGTGTCGCGAATCGAGGATCGCCTTCGTATCGGTTCATGACCCCAAACGCGTCAGAAAGAAGGTTTTTGGCATTGAAAAAGATTCCGACACCATTTTTGAATTGGTAAGCGGCCCGAAAATCTAGATTATGAGTGTCGTCAAGATAAATATCCTGGGAGGCGATGTCGCCAACCGAGACAAGATTGCGTCCGATGAAGTTGTAGATTAAGGCTAGCTGTAAGCCACCGTGTTCATAATACAAACCGGCATTGTACAAGTTTCTCGAAGCTCCCGGCAAATTCACGGTTGAACCATTTGCTCTTCCATTACCCTTGGCATCAACATAGGTAGCAGACGCGATTACCCCGAGACCCTTCAGAAAGCCTGGAAGAAATATTAGATTCTGTCGCCATTGCGCTTCCAATCCACGCGCATATGATCTGGGGCTATTAACGTAAGAAGTTTGAGTGTAAACGGTCCCGTTGATAGTCACCGGAGTCGTAGCTGCAAAAATGTAATCATCTAACTCTTTGTCAAATAGACTGAAAGATAGAACGGAGGAAGGAGTTGGCGTGTAGTCAAAGGTAATCTCAAAATTATTTCCAATAATGGGCTTGAGCTGAGGGTTACCGGTTGTGATTGTATTTGTGGAATCGTCCACGATGGTCGCTGCGATCACCTCTGTAAAATCGGGTCGTGAGATGGCTGTAGAATACGAAAAACGGGCTTGCAGTTTCTGAGGAACAATTGCGTAACGGAGTTGCACGGTCGGAAACCAATTAACATAGCCTACTTTCGCATTTTCAAAGCTGTAAGAGGCAGGATTATTTGGGTTTGAACCAGGCTGGTTAATGAAAGAACCGTATGTGGCATCGGTTGCTTCAACCCGAACACCGGCTAGAAGTCCGAAGTTGTCCCAGTCAAAATTGTACTGGCCGTACCCTGCATAGACGTTCTCTTCGCCATTTCCCGTTGATTGCAAGCGGCTTACTTTATCCGCTGCGATAGCTGTGCGGAAAGTGTTAGGACTGTTGTAGTTCAGCTTGGAACGAACTCCATTACTAGGCATATAACCCAGATACGAGTTATCTAGACCAGTGTAGATCGTGCCGTTAGAAACATCCTCAAGCGTTAAGGGCATGCCGTCCGGGCTTTTGTATCCGAGGCTAGTCTTGTCAGTTGACTGAAACTTATTACGGGACCGAAGGTCGAGCCCAAACTTTATAAGTGCCGTGCTTCCGAAAGCAGAGTGTGGCAAGGAAAAATTTATCTTACCTTCGTATGCGTTGTCGAGTGTCCAGTTGTGCGCGATATAAGATCCATTGAAGAGGTAATATTTCGGATCGCGGTAGTCTGGTACCGAGCCATTTTTCCCTTGAATTTTGATTGGTGGAATTGAACTGATGTCGCTTGCATCGTACTCGATATTATAGTTAGGTTTTGTTCGGAAGGATGTATTTAGGAGCTGCTGGCTGTAATAGCCCTGTGCGGCTGATGCGTCGAAATCAATGATGATGGGACCCGCATCGGCCTGGCCACCGAATTGTAAGATTCGTACATATTCGTCTCTTGGATAGTCTTGCGTTTGTGCTTCCAGTTGCACTCCGGAATCGGTAACGTGGGTTCCTGTGAAAGCAGCTCGGCTGCCTAAACCCAGGAAATTCAAGCCTTTACGATTCAAGCGAAGATTCAGTGAACCCTCGGCGTAACGTAGATAGACTTTTGCGGAACTGTTAACCTTTGCTTCCGCGTCGACCTCTTTGCCCTGATATTTATAGTGTATCTGATAGAGAAGTCGATTAACACTGGCAAGACTTTTGAGACCATTCGGTTCCGGGTCGTTATAGGTGAAGCGCACCGATTTATCGCCCCGATATTCTTCGTCGTAGCGATAGCTTCCCAAGAGCCCTAAAGGATTATCGAGATCACCTAGAGGATGGGGACCGAAGGTCGAGGACAACGTGATTTTTCCAGCAAATGATAAACGTCCCGGTGCATAGGCAGTCGTTCGTCCTCCTAGCTGTAGATCAACCTTGCTTTGGCTGGGATCGAAGGGAGAGAGTGGAACTAGTTCCACAGTTCCTCCCAAAGCTTCAGCGTCCATGTCTGGCAAGTTAGCTTTTGTGACCTCGATCCGGCTGTAGAGGTTTTCAAGGAAAACGTCAAGCGGAGTTATGCGTCCAGTCAGGCTCGGTAGACGAGTTCCTCCAAAGGTGAGACCGTTCAGAGCAGGAGAAAGACCGCGAATGGTTACCTGCGACGGAACGCCGCCATCAAAGATAATTCCAACTCCCGGGAGGCGGCGAGCAGCCGAGGCTGCGTCATTGTCCGAGAAGCGTTCGATCTCCTCGTGGGATAGCGCGTCGACAATATTCGGAGAAGTCTCCCTGCGCTGTACCGCCGATTCCTGGGAGCCGGGTGGCAGAGCGCCTACAACCGTCATGTTGCTTAGTTCCTGAGTCGGTTTTTCAGAAGATACAGCGTTGTTTGTTGCTACCTCCTGACCAAAAATTATGTGGGGTATAAAATATGTCATGAAAAAAATCGCTGATGTTCGCACTGAAAGCCAAACAATAAACCTCGCAGGTGACGATGACTTCAGCTTCACAAATGTATGGAACATATTAATACGCGTTTTACTTTATATTTTTGTCAAAAGAGTGCTAAAATAAGTGCTCTTTAGATAGTTGCGATGATCTAACTTTCAGTAAAGAGGATTCTAAAGTATAAATGAGGGGCAACGATAACCGACTGTCGCTTACTCATCGTTGGTAGCCAAAATCGTTGTTGTTGAGAAGGATAGATCGGCAGAGAGATTTTTGTCTTCTCGATGATATCTATAGTATTTCGATCAGACTCGACACCGGCGGTGTGGAGTTCTGTGATGGCGCGCTAATGAACTTCATGTGTGACCTGCTAGAAAACAATTATATTTTTGGGTGTTGTTTAAAAAAGTCGATAATAGAGTAAGAGAGGTTAAAATAGAAAAGTTAACAAAACCTTAAAAAATAACAGTAGAAGATAATTAATACTGATCATTAGTTTTCAAACTAAAGCAAAGAACTTCTTTGTTGGAAACCACTTCTTTGTTACAAATTTGTAACAATTGTACTGAATCAAATCAGGAATGTTGCCGTGCGCATCTCTCAAAACTGCGAGAAAGTGTGCTATACGTCATCTGCATGATTTGCGTAGTGGAGGGAGCATCCCGAATGAAAATTCGATTGCCTACGAAACCCCTTAACGCGAATCATATTGAACCGGCTTCAGGACGCCGAGCATTGAGCGCCTAGACAACGGGCGTCAGTTCGCTGAAAGACGTGGCAGGGAAGTTGGCTAGGCCAATTAATATGCTTTCAGATAATCACAGACTGGGATGTGCGGTCGGCGATAGTTTTCGACGATTGATAGTGTGGGGATGCCGTCCGGTCCAACTTTTTCGCTTCCGATATGGATTCAGTTTTTTCTTCCGAGCACTACAAGGCAGGCCACCTTCTCCGCCAAGTTGTTGTTCAATTCTAGGACGGAATATTCCAGAAAGCGAGTCAGGCAGTTCCACAACGTCAGCATGTAATGAAAGCTTTGGCCAAGACGCATCTTTGATAAGGTGTGGTAACGAACAGGATCGGCATATTGTTGTCTAAGCGCAGCTGTTGACGATCTGCAAGAGATCCTTGGCAGGTCTGAGCATCGACTTCAAAGAGTCAGTCAATCTCGGCTACAGTTGCGATGGCTATTTGATCCTGTGGATTAGCTTCCACACAGCTGGGAAGAAGTAGCAATTCTGGCGACCATCGCAGGAAATTGGCAGGCGACACAGTTCGTTGTGTTGGTGAGACAGAAATCTTCGAAGATCTGGAGAAGACCTTGTTGTTGATAGAGGAACTGAACATGCTTGCTGGCTCGATTAGGATCAGCAAAGAGTCGTTGACAGACAATCTCGAGGTTTCGATTTCCCAATTTAGAATGGATTTGCTTGTAGGTTTTCCAATCCTCGTGAGTATTGGAAAAAAGCATCGGATAAATCACATTTGCCAGGATCTCATTGAGACGTGCTTCGCCGATCAGTCGAATTGCACGGTTCGTTGCATGCCCGGAAAGTGTGAAATGCCAGTTCCAAAATGGGTGTGTTAGTTGACGGAGCCAATCGGCGACTTTTTCCAATCTTGGTGGGAGCATGCGCACTTCTCGCCAGCGGCGAGCCAGTTCTGCCAAAGCACCGAGGCGCCGGTGTGGATGGTTGTTCGGACGTATCATGCCGAATTTCCAGATCTCCGGCTTCAGGATAAAGGGAGCGAACTGACTGCGCAACCGCCACCAATATTCCCAGAGCTGTCCCCAATGGTTTCGGTTTTGGGCGTCGCTATCGTTTAAGGTCGGATCTTCAAGAAATCCGGCGAGGCCGAACAGGATACTCTCAGCCGCTGGCCCCTGTTCGTGGAGCATACGCAGCCTTGTTCTCTGTGCCAGAAGGAGAAAGGCGATCTTGTTGGACTTGTAGCCGAAAGCTGCAGCGATAGCCTGGAAAAGAGCTTCATCGGTTCCGTGTGCAAGTGCGACTCGGCGAAATTGTTCTGCCTTTCGCTCGATACGCACCTGTGCAGCCGTTTCTATCAATTCATTGACCTGCCGATCGGTGAGGTGTTGGAGCGGCGCACAGCAGTTTCCGGGATGGGCAATCGGTGGGCGCTGCGAAAGATTTTCGACCTCTTTGTGCAAGTGAACCTGAGGAATTTGCCGGTTATTAGAGGTTCGTGTGAAGTAATCTGCGCCCGAACGATGGAGAAACAAGTGAAGAATAACCCGGTCAAAGGCAGGATTAGCAGAATGACCATGTCGATCCCAGTTAGCCACATGAAGATCCAATTCAATGTCGCCTTCGAGTTCCATATTTCCGTCGATTCTAATGACGGCATGGACAAAGTCTGGTCCTGGTTCCTGGTTCCAAAATCCGAATTGAACAATCTCGATCAGAACGCCGGTAGTGGAGCGAAAGACTGTTCCAAACGATCCGGAATACCAGAGAGCTTGCCATTCGAGCTCACTCCATTTTTCCGATAGTTCGCCGACCGGTTCACTGACGATCGAGGCGCGGTGCACACAAGCTTGGCGATAGAGTGCTATATAGGGGGTCTTAGCAAAGGAATTCTTATGGGTCAGCATGAAAATAACATAAATAATTAAGGTTTGAATTCAATCGAGAGTTAAATATTAGAGTCTAAAATTGCTCTCGCGGCCCGAGAAAGAAGCAGCTGAGTTTTTCAAAGGGGTTCGAATCGGCTGCTGGGTTGCCGACCGGTCTTCGCATATGAACTGCAGCCGTATGATGGGGAGATGACGATCTTCTGTGCCTGGCCAGCTATGAATTTATTCCGGCTCCGAGGCAGGGCTATTAGTCGAAGGAGGGGTCGAGAATCATGATGTGTCGGAACTCGGCTGTTCTCCAGTGAGGATATACCGATGCACGCCGAGAGATTGCGCGAATGGTCGAGGTGGGATTGACTACCCGGCGGAAGGCTGTGTAAGCAGTTGCTTCTGAATCGGGCTAAATGAACCATTTAATAAAGCGACAAGCCAGGTACGGATCGTTCCAATTATGCTATTTTTATTGAGTGGCAGTGGGGGCCTAGGTTCAACCGAAGTGGGTACGGAATGATGGAGCGAATCCCATCGGCTGAGTTGCTCGTGGAGGCGCTTTTGCTGCCTCTTTGACGATCGAGGAGAGGTCAATCACTATGAAGAAGCATTTGTTTCTCTCCTGTATCGTGGCCGCAGGGTTTTTCGCGTTTGATACCGTTACTTTTGCAGCGCCGCTTCAGGGAAGACCTGATCCTGGGAACGCAGGCCACAGCCAATGCGCAGATCAAGGAAGTTTTCGCGGAGGATATAGCTTATATGGCTGATACACTGATCGAAGGTACAGCCACTGGAGCGGTTACCATTGGTATCACTGCTGGTACCCTGGCCTATATAGGGTGTGGGGTTTGTGGGCTCGGTTACCCCTATTACTCAAACTACTATTATCCGTACGATTACCCATTCGCCTATTACGACGATACGCCTTACTACGGATACAATGATTATCTACCTGTTGCCGCCGGCTCGAGCGAAGCAACTGTTCAGACCGCATTAGCCCAGCGCGGTTATTACCGCAGCGCAATCGATGGTATTCTCGGTCCAGCCAGCCAGCGAGCCATCCGATCATTTCAGGCTGATCAGAGATTTCCAGTTCTGTGTAACTCCCTTGGAGAATTCTTCTCTCCCTGGGAAATAGTAGGATAGAGTATGATAGATTGGGTTGTAATATAGCAACCAGATGCAACATTGGGCTATGCCCAAACCCTCCACCCTGAAACCTACTCTCAGATCAACTCGCCAGCGACAAGAGGTTGCTGCATGGTGCGTAAACGTTCCTCCTCACCTCTCTCCGACTAGTAAGCGTCAGCAGCTTTTCTTCGCCTCCAAAGTCGAGGCGTCAACAGTGTGTGAGCAGCTTAAGGCTCGGAAAGATAATTTTGGGATCAGTCTTAATGCTCTGACCCCAGCTAAGATCGCTGAGGCAGCCGAGGCTTATAATCTCCTCGAAGGCAGGAATATTTCGCTGCTCACCGCAGTTCGCGCTCATCTAGGCATCGAAGACCGACGCTCAGCGTCTATTCCGTTTCGCGAACTGTGTACACTCTACATTGAATCTAGAGGAAACCGTGACAGAGAACATTTGGCCGATATGCGCCGGACGGTGAACCGGTTTCCATCGCTGCACGATCGCTTGGTGAGCGACATTTCTCACCGGGATCTTGAGCCGCTGCTGAATGAAATTGTACCTGGTGGACGGAACCTGCCAATGCGCCATTTGCGAGCGTTTTTCAACTACGGCGTTAAGCACGGGTATTTGGCTGACAACCCGATATCTCGGCTCGATTTCGTTGAGTCATCTCCAAAGGAGGTGGAGGTTGTCCCACCCGAGGACATTGCAAGAATGCTGGAAATGGCGCTCATAAATGATCTCGGTCTGCTGCCCTACCTCGTGCTCGGATTCTTTGCGGGCATCCGTCCCATAGGTGAGCTAAACCTCCTACAATGGTCCGACGTGGATTTGCAGGGGAAGAGCGTGACGATCCGCTCCAGCGTGTCGAAGACAAAGCGGCGACGATTTCCCAGAGCTCTCCGAGAACGCTGTTGCTTGGCTGAAGGCTTATCGGGAGCGCGGGGGAGTATACGAGGGGCCAATTGTCACTTGCACGGCGCGCACCCTGTCCCGACGACGCTTGCAGAACCGTATAGCCGTTGGAATCACGCACTGGCCGAACTCCGCAATGCGGCATTCCTATTGCTCGTATTGGCTGGCCATGCACAAGGACATCAACAAACTTGTCCTACAGTCCGGACACAGTTCAGTCGACACAATGTGGAGACACTACCTAAATTTTTCTCCCCGAGGCCCGCCTATACTTTTCTCAATTTCCATCGTCCCCTCTGGAACAAGATAGCCCCTACAACGGCCAGTAAGGTGGAGGCGATCGGAACAGCACTGAATACCCCTATAGGTCCTGCATGAAAGTGGTCTGCCAAGAACCAGGCCAATGGCAGTTCACATAGCCAAAGACAGACAAAGTCCATGACAGCTGATGTCCATATATCGCCAGCACCATTGAACGCCGATGCCCAGCAAAGTCCGGCTGCATAACCTGGGAAACCGAGTGCACCCAATCGTAAAGCTTGAATGCCATAAATCAATGTCGCCGGATCTCGCGTAAACAGAGAGATGATTGGAGCAGCAAACACAATGAAAAGTGCGCCGATGAAACTGAGAACCAAGACATTGTAGCAGACAGCATACCAAACAGCGGCCTCAGCGCGAGCCGGTTGACCAGCGCCAAGATTCTGGCCAACCAATGTGGCTGCGGCACTTGACAATCCCCCCGCAGGCAAAATTGCAAAAACAATGATACGAATTGCGATGGTATATCCGGCTAAGGCTGTGCTCCCAAACTGGGCAATAATCTTGACTATCCCAATCCACCCTGCTGTGGTGAGGAGGTTTTGCGCCATTCCGCTCGCTCCGATCCTGAGAACGTTCAGCATCACAGAAGGTTCCAGACGCAGATGCCGCAGCCGAAGTCTGAACTGGCCGGAGCCTTGTGTCAGAAAGTAGAGTTGATACAGTACCCCACAGGCACGTCCAATGTTGGTTGCAATGGCTGCACCAGTTACTCCGAACGCTGGGAACGGACCTAGACCGAACACGAAACAGGGTCCAAGCAGGATGTTGATCGCGTTGGCAAAACAGAGAGTACGCATGGCAATCGCTGCATCCCCTGCCCCGCGAAACACGGCATTAATCAGGAATATTAGGAAAATAATCACGTTGCCGCTGAGCATGATGCGGGTATAACCAATCCCCATTTCAACCACTCGCTCGCTCGCGCTGATGACTCGTAACAGATCCGGTGCAAACCAACTGCCGAACAATCCCATCATTGTCGAAATAACAAGACCTATCAGGATCACTTGGACTGCCGCCCTGGCTGCCCCATCCGTATTCTTCTCGCCTATCCGGCGGGCTACAATGGCAGTGCCCGCCACGGAGAAACCAGCAGAGACTGCATACACAATCGTCATGATCGATTCGGCGATCCCGACCACGGCAACAGCCTCGCTCCCAAGACGTGAGACCCAGAAGATGTCGGCGAGAGCAAAAACTGACTCCATCATCATCTCGAGCATCATCGGCACTGCAAGCAAGATAACTGCGCGATTGAGCTTCTCGCTTGTATAATCGCGATTTTTCCCTTTCAAGCTTTGCAGGATGGTCCGCCAAATCGTGGGATTCGGCGCCACGACATCTCCAGAAAGTGACTTGGTCATGACCGTCACGAATGGTAACGGCGCGCTGCCACGCGTCAACTTGCAAACATAGTCGGTAGGGTTGCGCTTCTGCGTGGCCAAATCTCTTTAATCCTCCCGCTCGATCGGATAAGCCCGGGAGGGACGCCGCAACCTGTCCGCCGAAGCTTTAGCGAAGGAAAGAAAGACAGTTCCTCCCTTGATAATCCGTTAATGCGGCCTAAATGATAGATTTGACCACGCGGAAAGCATAGCCCTACCAGTCACCCAAAAAATTACACCCTCACCTCGCACAAGGTATTTGTAGGTCGTGAGTTCTTCCAGCCCCATTAGGACCACGTGCGTGCAAACGGTCGGTACTGATTCTAGAGCAAATTCCGATTAAATAGCCTTGATGAGTTAAGGGTATGATGGAAGAAAGGAAGGAAAGTCAAGCGAATAGAAAAGAGCCAGTTATTCCAAGAGCCTATTCAATAGACCTTCGAGAGCGGTTAGTCCGCACTGTGGAAGGAGGGATGTCAGTACGCCAAGCAGCCTGTCAGTTGATGATTGACTATTCATGTGCCCTGAAATGGATGAGACAGTTTCGTCGTAAAGGAAATGTCCAACCGAAACGTCAAGGAGGATATCGAAGGAGTGTTTTGTTACCGCATAGAAGGTGGTTAGTCCAACACATTGAACAGAAGCCTGATGAGACTCTAGCTGAAATTCGTCAGAGTCTAATTCAGAAGGGAGTTCGGGTAGGGATAGCGACCCTATGGCGCTTTTTGGACGTCATCAAGTCAGTTTTAAAAAAAGATGATGCGTGCTCAAGAACAGGATCGAGAGGAGATTGCCCAGGCACGTGCTCGTTGGGAGAACGATCAAAAGAAAATCCCAGCAGGGAAACTAGTTTTCATCGATGAAACAGGCACTAGCACCCAAATGAGTCGTCGTTATGGGCGATGTGCAAAAAAGCAGCGACTGATTGGCAAGGCAGCGTGGGGTCAGTGGAAAACGACCACTTTTATTGCTGCCTTACGCTCCAAGGCTTTAACAGCCCCTAGGGTGCTGGATGGAGCCCTCAACGGGGAGAGTTTTCGTACCTGGGTCCGACAATGCCTTCTACCTACCCTCAGGCCGGGCGACGTAGTCGTCATGGACAATCTAGCTGCTCATAAAGTTAGCGGCATCCGCCAAGCCATTGAAAGCTCCGCAGCAACAC
>Ga0075362_10000589_pt1 | contig 10642 bp, 8 predicted proteins | sample EndMetdeltDD1762_FD_71397 | JGI IMG/M metagenome (GOLD analysis project Ga0075362, IMG submission 71397) | Populus endosphere microbial communities from Tennessee, USA - Endosphere MetaG P. deltoides DD176-2 | ecosystem: Host-associated > Plants > Roots > Endosphere | place: USA: Tennessee...
ATGTAGGTCAGCTTGACCTTCTGCTCCTTCTGGACGTCGCGGGCCGCCTGGTGCACGACCTCGATCTGGAGATCGAGCTCCTTCTTGAAGCCGACCAGCGGGATCATCACCTCGGGGCGGACCTTGATGCCCTCCTTCTGGACCAGCGCCGCGGCCTCGAACACCGCGCGCGCCTGCATCGCCGAGATCTCGGGATAGCCGATGCCGAGACGGCAGCCGCGGAAGCCGAGCATCGGGTTGAACTCGTGCAGCTGCTCGACCCGCTGGTGGATGCGCGCGGCCGGCACGCCGATCTTCTTCGCCAGCTCCTCCTGCTGCTGCTTGGTGTGCGGCAGGAACTCGTGGAGCGGCGGATCCAGGAAGCGGATCGTCGCCGGGTGGCCCTTGAGCGCCCGGAAGATGCCGGCGAAGTCCTCGCGCTGGTACGGCAGCAGCTTGCCCAGCGCCGCCTTGCGCGCGTCCTCGGTCTCCGCGAGGATCATCTCGCGCATCGCGTCGATGCGATCCCCCTCGAAGAACATGTGCTCGGTGCGGCACAGCCCGATGCCGACGGCGCCGAACGCGACCGCGTTCTCGGTCTGCTCCGGCGTATCCGCGTTGGTCCGCACGTACATGCGGCTGGCGTCCGAGCACCACTTCATCAGCTGCTGGAAGTGCTTGAACTTCTCCGTCTTCTTGGCGGCCTCGTCGCCGTTGATGAGACCGGCGACGATCTCCGACGGCGCGGTCTTGACCTGCCCCGCGTAGACCTTGCCGGCCGTGCCGTCGATCGACATCCAGTCGCCTTCCTTGTAGGTCTTCCCGGCGACCGTCACCTTGCGCGCCTGATAGTCCACTTCGACGGCCGCGGCGCCGCAGACGCAGACCTTCCCCATCTGCCGCGCCACGAGCGCGGCGTGCGACGACACGCCGCCGCGCGCCGTCAGGATGCCTTCCGCCGCGATCATGCCGCGCAGGTCCTCGGGCGAGGTCTCGACGCGGACGAGCAGCACCTTCTCGCCCTTCTCCGCCGCGGAGACGGCGCGTTCCGCGTTGAGGTAGATCTGGCCGGACGCGGCGCCCGGGCCGGCCGGCAGGCCGGTGGCGATCGCCTGCGCCTTGGCGACTTCCGACGCGTCGAACACCGGCGCGAGCAGCTGCTCGAGCTGGTCGGCGGGATTCCGCATCACGGCGGTCTTCCAGTCGATCAGCTTTTCCCTGTACATGTCCATCGAGAACTTCAGCGCCGCCATGGCCGTGCGCTTGCCGTTGCGCGTCTGGAGCATGTAGACGACGCCGTCTTCGATCGTGAACTCGAAGTCCTGCACGTCCTTGAAGTGCTTCTCCAGCGTCTGCCGGATGCGCTCCAGCTCGGCGTACGCCTTCGGCATCTGCTTCTTCAGCTCGGCCACCGGCTCCGGCGTCCGCACGCCGGCGACGACGTCCTCGCCCTGCGCGTTGATCAGGAACTCGCCGTAGAACTCCTTGACGCCGTTCGCGGGATTGCGCGTGAAGGCGACGCCCGATCCCGACGTGTCGCCCGTGTTGCCGTAGACCATCGCCTGCACGTTGACGGCGGTGCCCCACTCGGTCGGGATGTTGTACTTGCGGCGGTAGACAATCGCGCGATCGTTCATCCACGATCCGAACACCGCGCCGATCGCCCCGGTCAGCTGATCCCACGGCGAGCTCGGGAACTGCTTGCCGGCGCGCTCGTTGATGAGCGCCTTGAAGTGCACGACGAGCTCCTTGAGATCGTCGACGGTCAGCTTGGTGTCCTCGACGTCCTGGTGGTAGCGCTCGTGCTTCAGGGCGTGAATCACGGTCTCGAACGGCTCGTGGTCTTCGTCCGGCCGCTTCTGCACGCCGAGGACGACGTCGCCGTACATCTGGACGAAGCGGCGGTAGCAGTCCCACGCGAAGCGCGCGTTGCCGGTCTTCTTCGCCAGCGCCTCGACGGTCTGGTCGTTGAGGCCCAGGTTCAGGATCGTGTCCATCATGCCCGGCATCGAGTCGCGGGCGCCCGAGCGCACCGAGACGAGCAGCGGGTCCTTCAGGTCGCCGAACTTCTTGCCGGTCTGCTGCTCGAGGGAGGCGACGCCCGCTTCCATCTGGCCGCGCAGCGAGGGCGGATACGACCGCTTGTTGGCGTAGTAGTAGGTGCAGACCTCGGTCGTGATGGTGAATCCGGGCGGCACCGGCAGCCCGATGCGGCACATCTCGGCGAGGTTGGCGCCCTTGCCGCCGAGCAGCGGCTTCATCGTCCCGTTGCCGTCGGTCTTCTTGCCGAAGAGGTAGACGTACTTCGCTGATTTCGCCGCCGAGGACCGCGATGCGACGCCCGAGGTCCGTTTGGCTGCCGATGACTTCCGCGCGAGTTTCTTAGCCACTTATCGCTTCACTCCTGTCCGAGATCCGAAGGCCGAGGTCCGAGGTCCGAGGTCCGATAACCGATAACCGATAACCGATGCGTATTGTCGTAGGCCGGAGCTTCAGCTCCGGCTGACGGGTTCGGCGACGATTTCCGAGATGTCGCCCAACCGGAGAATCAACGATTCCAGACGTTTCATCAGGGCCAGCCGCGCGGCGCGCAGCGCCTGGTCGTCCACCATGACGAACACGTCCGTGAAGAACTTGTCGACCGAGGGGCCGAACTTCGCCGCCTCGGCGAACGCGCGACGGTAGTCGCCAGCCCCGATCGCCGCCTCGATGACCTGCTGCCGCCGCTCCAGCTCGTCGCGCAGCGCGGTCTCGGCCGGCTCCTTGAGCGCCGACAGGTCCACGCTCGCGCCCGCCGGCAGCTCGCGCGCGATGTTGCGGACGCGCTTGAACGCGGTCGCCAGCTGCGTGAACTCCGCGGACGAGGTGAACTCGGGCAGCACCTCGAGCTTGCGGCGCGCGATGAGCGGGCTGATGCTGCCGACATCGCCGTGCGTCACCGCGCGGACGTTGCGCGCGTCGAACCCGCGCTGCTCCAGCACGTAGCGGACGCGCTCGAGGATGAAGGCGGCGAGCGCCTGGCCGCCATCCCCGCCGAAGTCGAGGACCTGCGCCAGGACGACCGCGCGATCGACGCCGGTCAGCTCCGGCAAGTCGACCAGCACCTTCACGAGGCCGTGCGCATTGCGGCGCAGTCCAAAGGGATCGCGTGATCCCGTCGGCTTTTCACCCGCACCGAACAGCGCGTTCAGCGTGTCGGCCTTGTCGGCAAGCGATACCGCCGCCCAGGTGACGGCGGCGCTTCCGAGCTCCTTGCGGGACGGCGGCGCGTCCACTTCCACGCCCTGCGGCAGATAGTGGTAGTAGATCGCCTTCCACACCGGTTCCGGCTCACCCTGCTGGCGCGCGTAGATGCCGCCCATCACGCCCTGCAGCTCGGGGAACTCGAACACCATGTCTGAAACGAGATCCGCCTTCGCCCACCGTCCAGCCTTTGCGGCAAGCGCAGCGTCAGCCGGCGCGCCGAGCGCGTGGTTGGCAATCGTTTCCGCCAGCTTTTCGACGCGCTCCGCCTTGTCGCGATAGCTGTTCGCCTGCAGCTTCTTGTGGAACGTCAGGCTGTGCAGCCGCTCGAGCCGGTCTTCCAGCGTCGTCTTGCGGTCCGTCTCCCAGAAGAACCGCGCGTCGCGGAGGCGCGCCGTGACGACGCGCTCGGCATTCTTCGCGATCAGCCGCTCGTCGGACGGCTGCGTGTTCACGACCGCGAGGAACGCCTCCTTGAGCTCTCCCTTGTCGTCCACGACCGGGAAGTAGTGCTGATGGTGGACCAGCGTCGTCGTCAGCACCTCGTGCGGCAGTTCGAGGAAGCCGCGCTCGAAGAAGCCGGCGACGACCCCCGGGTATTCCACCAGGTCGGCGACCTCCTCGATGAGCGCGGCGTGATCGCGCAGCGCGACGCGCCCGCCCAGCTTGCGCGCCTTCGACTCGAGCTCGCGCTTGATGCGATCGCGCCGCTCGGTGTGCTCGAGGATGACGAAGTGCTCGGGCAGGCGCGCGCAGTATTCGTCGAACGACCGCACCTTGACGGATCGGCCGGCCCGGCCCGACGTCGCCAGGAACCGGTGTCCATAGGTCACCGCGCCGGTCGTCACCTCCTGCACCTGGGCGCCGACGACGTTCGGCAGGCGCGCGATGGAGAACGGCACGACGCGTCCGCCGTACAGGTAGAGCAGCCAGCGGATCGGACGGCCGAAGACGAGCTCGCCTTTGCCGTCCTCGAGCATCGCGTCCCAGTGCATCTGCTTCGGGAAGGCCAGGTCGCGCAGGACGTGGCCGAGCAGCTCGGGCAGCGCGTCGACGGTGCTCCGGCCGCGCACGTGCTTCTTCGCCGCGATGTACTCCCCTTTGTCGGTCTTCACGCGCTCGAGCGCCTCGACCGCGACGCCTTGCTTCTTGGCGAAGCCGATCGCCGCCGGCGTCGGCTCGCCGGCCGCGTTGAACGCGGCGCTCACCGGAGGTCCGCTGACGGTTTCGTCGAGATCTTCCTGGCGCTCCGGCATCCGGCCGACGCGTGCCGTCAGCCGGCGCGGCGTGCCGTAGCTCTCGACCGGCACGTCGGGCGCAAGACGCATCTCTTTCAGACGCGCCGTCACCTTCTCGCCGAGCTGCTTCGTCAGCGCGGGCAGCCAGGCGGCCGGCAGCTCTTCGAGACCGATTTCCAGCAACAACTCACGATCCATACGTGTCCACGGCCCACGGGCCGCGCTCCGCCACGAAGACCACAAAGCTCACACAGATCACGAACACGCCTTGATTGATTTCCGTGCTCTTCATGGTCTTTGTGGACTTTGTGCCGGAGCGTCAAGCCGTTGCTCGTCGACGCCCGCCCACTTCTTCGCGATCGCGACGGCCATCTGGCGCACGCGCAGGATGTAGGACATCCGCTCGGTCACGCCCACGCCGCCGGAGGCGTCGAGCAGGTTGAACATGTGCGAGCACTTCAGGCAGTAGTCGAGCGCCGGCAGCACGAGGTCCGACTGCAGCAGCGTCTGCGCCAGCACGTAGTACTTCTCGAACAGGTCCCGGTGCAGCGCGATGAACTCCGCCTTCGGCATCTTCACGTCGGTCTCGCGGCCGAACGCGTATTTCGACTGCTCCACTTCGTCGCGGTGCCGCACGTCGCGGTACTTCACGCCCGGCGCCCATTCGAGATCGAAGACGTTGTCAACGTCCTGCAACGCCATCGCGAAGCGCTCGAGCCCGTAGGTCAGCTCGACCGAGATCGGCTGCAGATCGAGCCCGCCCGCCTGCTGGAAGTAGGTGAACTGCGTGATCTCCTGGCCGTCGTAGAGCACCTGCCAGCCGATGCCCCACGCGCCGAGCGTCGGCGACTCCCAGTTGTCCTCCTCGAAGCGGACGTCGTGGGCCCGCAGATCGATCCCGCACGCCTCGAGGCTCTGCAGGTAGAGCTGCTGCACTTCGTCGGGCGCCGGCTTGAGGATCACCTGGAACTGGTGGTGCTTGAACAGGCGGTTGGGGTTCTCGCCGAACCGGCCGTCGGCGGGCCGCCGCGACGGCTGCACGTAGGCGACGCTCCAGTGCTCCGGTCCCAGCACCCGCAGGAACGTCTCGGGGTGCATCGTCCCGGCCCCCATCTCGATGTCGAGAGGTTGCTGCAACAGACAGCCACGGGTCGCCCAGAATTCCGAGAGCTTGAAGATAAGTTGCTGTAGGGTCACGCGATCTGCTGATTATACCGTCCGACGACCGAGGTCCGCAGTCCGAGTTCCGAACTGCGCATCCGCGGCTACCGAATCTGGCGGAGCACCCGGGCTGATTTCAGCTCCTTTTCGAGGTGGATGTGCAGCAGGCGGCGGTGCGCCGTCTCGAGCTCCCGGGCGGCGGCGGCGTCGAGGGGCGCATCGATGAGCGAACCGGGGCTGGTTCTGGCCGCCGAGCGCAGGAAGCGCATGGCATCGAGCGACAACACCGTTCCTCCGCCACCGGCGCACTGGAGACAGACGTAGTGAGGGTCGCGGGGCGGCATGAACGCGCCGCCGTCGAACGGGCCGCCGCACGCGGGACACGAGGAGAGCTGCGGGTAGACCCCCTGGAGCCGCAGCAGCCAGAACTCGAAGTAGCGCGCCAGCGGTTCGGTCGGCGCGCCGTCGGCCAATGCGTCGATGACGGAGGATCCCAGCCGGTACAACCGCTCGTCGGCGTGCCCTTCGGGCGCCCATTCGTCGATCAACTCGGCGAAGTACTCGCTGTGCCCGAGGGCGGAGGCGTCGCTGGTGCCGCGCGCGACCGCCGACAGCGCGCTCCGCTGCGGCTCGACGTAGTTGATGCGGACGAGATCGCGCAGCTCGCGCTCGTAGTACGCCACGCCCGCGCGCGTGAGCGGCTCGAGCGCGCCGGTGAACCGCGATTTCGCCCGCCGCGCCCCCTTGGCGACGCCGCGCTTCTTGCCGCGATCCTTCGTGAAGAAGACGACGATTCGATCGGCTTCGGCGAGCTTGTAGGTGCGGAGGATCAGCGCGTCAGAGGTATAGACCGGCATGCACCCCGATCGGATTGTAGACCCGATGCCGGGCCTGAAGACCCGGCCTGCATCTGTTGTTTCTTGTACCTTCCGCCTTCAGGCGGAAGACGTGGGCCGGACCTTCAGGTCCGGCAACATCACGGATGCAGGAACCTGAGGAAGATCGTCCCCAGGCCGAGCCACGAGGCGAAGCCGAACACGTCGGTCAGCGTGGTGATGAAGACCGACGAGGCGAGGGCCGGGTCGACCTTCAACGCCCGCAGCGCGAGCGGAATCAGCGTCCCGGCGGTCGCGGCGACGAACATGTTGATGATCATGGCGGCGCACAGAATCGCGCCGAGCCAGGGGTTCCCCTTCCACGCCCAGACGACGAGCGCCCCGACGATGCCGCAGGAGACGCCATTGCCGAGGCCCACGAGGGCCTCCTTGAACAGCGCCTTGCGCGAATTCGCCCACGTCAGCTCGCCGAGCGCGATGCCGCGGACGATCACCGTGAGCGTCTGCGTCGCCGCGTTGCCGCCCATGCCGGCGACGACGGGCATGAAGACGGCGAGCGCCGGTACGTCCTTGATGCGCCCTTCGAACAGCGCCACGACCGACGCGGCGAGAAACGCCGTCACGAGGTTCACCTGCAGCCACGGCACGCGCTTGCGCAGCGACTCGCTGGCCGTGGAGAAGACGCGATCGTCCCCGGCGACGCCGGCCAGGCGGTAGACGTCCTCGGTCGCCTCGTCCTTGATGACGTCGATGACGTCGTCCACCGTGATGACGCCGACGAGCTTGTTCTCTTCGTCGACGACGGGGATGGCGAGGAGGTTGTACGACGCCACCTGCCGCGCGACCTCCTCCTGGTCGGTGTCGGTCCGCACGCTGATGATGTCCGTCGTCATGATCCGCTTCAGCGGCGTGGACGGCGGGACGAGCAGCAGGCGGCGCAGCGAGATGACGCCGACGAGGTGGCGCCGGACGTCGACGACGTAGAGGTAGAACACCATCTCGACGTCGCGCGATCCCTGGAGCGTGGTGATGGCCTCCCCCGCCGTCATGTCCTCCGACAGCGCGAAGACCTTCGGGTTCATGATGCGGCCGGCGGTCTGCTCGTCGTACTCGAGCAGCTCGCCGACCTCGTCACCCGGACGCTTCTCGATCAGCTCGAGCACCGCAGCCGAGAGCGGCTCCGGCAGGTAGTCCACGATCGCCGCGACGTCGTCCGACGGCAGTTCGTGGAGGAGGCGGGCGATTTCCTCGGCGGGCTTGTCGGCGAGGAGGGCCGCGGCCGCTTCGGGGCCCAGCTCCGACAGCGCCTCCATCGCCAGCTTGCTGTTGCGATCGACGAGGAGCGAGAAGGCGATGGTCCGATCCTTCTCGCTGAGCTCCGAGTAGACCTGCGCGAGGTCCGCGGGGTGCTGCTTCTGCAGAAGATTGACGAGGTTCGCCGTCGCGCCGAGGCGGATCAGCCTCCGGACCGAATCGAGGACGACGTCAATCTTCCGCTGGGCCATGCGATCCGCTCAATTTACCATGCGGACGCGCGTAGCGCTTCGCGCTCAGTGCTCAGTGCTAGGTGCTTCGTGCTAGGTGCTCCGTGCTCGGTGCTCTCAGGACCGATCGCGGGCACGGCGTGCGGTCACTGCCGGCGCCGCGCCTCTTCGAGCATCCTGCGGACCCCGGTGTCGCGGATCTCGTAGTCCGACGGCACCATGAAGAGCGACTGGTCGGGCTCGCCGCGGAGAATGTTGGTCAGGCGGTAGGTGGACTCGCCCGTGCGGGGATCCACATGGCGCGTCAGCACCAGCACGTTGAGCTCGGGCGAGCGCCACTCTTCCGAGACGATCGTCAGCGGCTGCTCGTTGCCGACCTGGCCGGCCGGAATGACCGTCGTCGTCTTGCGGCCTTCGACGAGGACCCCTTCCAGCGTCTTGCGCTCGAGCGGCCCGGCGTTGCCGGCGAAGGCGTAGGCTTCCGCGTTCCCGCGCATGCGTACCTCCGTACCGGCCGGGCTGAGCGTGCCCCCGCGGCCGCCGCCGCCGCCACGAGCGCCGCCACCGCTGCGCGGCACGCTGCCGCTCTCGGCGATCTTCTTCTTCAACTCCTCGAGCTTCTGCTCCTCGGCGGGAGACAGCGTGCCTGCGGCTTTCACCCGCTCGGCCTCGGCGACCTTCGCGGCCATGGCCACCTCTTCGACCCGCGCGGCCTCGACCTTGCCCATGATGTTCGCCGAGGCGCCGATCGGCGTCCGCCACGCGATCTTCTCCACGGGATTGAGCGAGTACGAGTAGCCGCCGATCGGATCCACGATCGCGACGCCGGTCATCCGGACGAACGAGACCTTGTTGTCCGTCCGCACATTGCTGACGTACTGCTCGTCCTGCTCGCGGCGGGTGCGTCCTTCGCTGTCGCGGTAGACGCGGCCCGTCGTCTTCCGGACGATGCGGTTGCCGTCGGCCAGCACCTGCACGCCTTCGGTGAGGGTCTCGGCGGAATAGGGCGCGCCGGTCATCGCCTTTTCGAGCGGCACGCGGGCGGCGACTTCCACAGCTACCTTACGGGCGGCTTCGTCCTGCGCGAAGGCGGAGGTCGCCGCGAGCAGAATCGCAGTCGCTGTCGTCGTTGTCATGCGCATCTTGGTCCTCCAGTGAACCACTTCCGTATCAGTTCGATCGTGTGTCGTCACGGAGCCACGGCCCTCGACGAAGCCACGACTCGCACGGCGCGCGGCAGGCCGTCCTGCGCGACGATGAAATCCGCCGTCACCGTCGTCGAGCGTCCGGCCGGCGGCGCGACGCCATACGACGGCAGTTCCGCCGCCGGCACGTCCATCCGCACCAGCGTGCCGCTCTCCATCGCCGGCAGCCCCGCCGCGCCAGGCACCATGACGAACTCGCCAGGCGGCTCGAACCGGACGTCGCGGGAGGCGGCCGGCGTGTGCGCCGCCGGAGAACCGCCCGGAGGAGACCCGCGACGTCCGGAAACAGCCGGCGCGACGCCGGCGGCGAGCAGGACGGTCGCCACGGCGGCAAACGCCGCGAGATGCCAGTAGTCCCGCCGCCCCTTCGACTCGCTGCGCTCGCTCAGGGCAGAGTGCGCCGCGTCGAACGCCGCCATCAGCGCCGCCTCGCGCCTCTGGTCCGCCGGCGGGACCGCCGCCGCGTCTTTCAACCGGCGAAGCGCGTCCGCGAGATCCCGTTCGACGGAGTCGTCGTCTCGTTCCATGTTCCCTTTCGCAATGCCTCGGCCAGCAGGCCGCGTCCGCGATGCAGCCGTGAGCGAATCGTCCCGATCGCGCATCCCGCCGCGTCGGCGGCTTCCTGATACGTGAGCTCCTGCAGATCGCAGAGCACCACCGCCTCGCGAAAGACGACCGGCAGCCCGGCGAGGGCGGCGCGGAGCGTCTCGATGTCCTGCCCGCGCGCGACGGCGGCGGCCGGATCCGCGATCACATGCGGCTCGTGCCCCTCGTCGGGCAGCGGCTCGTACCGCCGCTCGGTGATCCGCCGCAGCGCGTGGTTCCGCGCAATCCCGAGGAGCCACGACAGCACGCCCGACCGTCCCGGCTCATAGCGGCCCGCGTCGCGAATGACGGCGAGGAACACGTCCTGCGCGACGTCCTCCGCCGCCGCCGGCACGCCCGTCATGTGCAGCGCGAACCGGTAGACGTCAGGACGCCGGCGGCGGTAGAGCGCGCCGAACGCCTCTCGATCGCCGGCGGCCGCGGCCGCGATCAGGTCCTCATCAGTCGGGCTCATCGATCGCCGTAGCTGACTATATTCGGCGCGGCCGCGCGGAAAGTTCCCCGGGGCGTTGTGGAGTTGCGGAGTTGATCCCGCCTCAGCTCCTGCGGGGCAGGCCGAGACTATCCAGGACTCTCTCGTCGTCGCGCCAGTCAGGCTTCACCTTGACGCGCAGGTCCAGGTAGACCTTGCAGTTGAAGAACTGCGCGATGTCCAGGCGCGCTTCGGTGCCGATCTTCTTGATCATCGATCCGGCGCGGCCGATGACGATCGGCTTCTGGGACTCGGTCTCGACGTAGATGGTGCAGAAGACGCGCAGCAGGCCGCCCTCGCGCTCGGGCTCATCGAACTGGTCGACGGCCACGGCCGTCGAGAACGGCAGCTCGTCGCGCGTGTTGGCGAGCACTTTCTCGCGCACGATCTCGCTCACCAGCGTGCGCTCGGCCTGGTC
>Ga0075362_10000590_pt1 | contig 10634 bp, 7 predicted proteins | sample EndMetdeltDD1762_FD_71397 | JGI IMG/M metagenome (GOLD analysis project Ga0075362, IMG submission 71397) | Populus endosphere microbial communities from Tennessee, USA - Endosphere MetaG P. deltoides DD176-2 | ecosystem: Host-associated > Plants > Roots > Endosphere | place: USA: Tennessee...
CCGTGAGGTAGTTCTGGTAGGTGCCGGCACCGACGTTCGCCACCTTCGCCGTGAACGTGATGACCGCGGTCGAAGCGGCCGGAATCGACAGGCCGGACCAGATCGGCGACGCGTCGCCGACCGACGGCGATCCGCCAGCCGCCGCGCCGACGATCGACGTCGTGCCGAGATAGGTGAAGCCGGCCGCCAGATCGTCCTGGACGCTGACACCGGTCGCGGCGGCCGAGGGGTGCTGGTTGACCAGCGTGATGACGTAGGTCGCGGTCGTCGTGTTGCCGCTCGCCGCGCCCGACGGGGTCGTCGTCGACTTGGCGACGGTCAGTGCGCCCGCGCTGGTGCTCGTCGTGTTGGAGCTCACCGGCGACAGCTCGGTGCTCGAGAGCGACGCCGTGTTGCTGTAGCTCCCCGCCGCTCCCGGGCGGACGCGCACGCGCAGCGTGCCGCTCGCGCCGGCCGCCACGGTGCCGAGATTCCAGGTCACCGTGCCGCTCGCGTTCACCCCGCCGCTGTCGGCGCCGACGAACGTCAGACCCGCCGCCAGCACGTCGGTCACGACGACGCTGGTCGCCGACGCCGTTCCGGTGTTCGCGTAGTCGAGCCGGTACTCGAACGTGGGGAGGACGGGCGAGCCGGCGCCCGCCGTCACGGCGCTGGCGAGCGTGACCGCCGCGCCGCTGACGTTCGTCACGGCGACGTTCGTGCCGCCGATGCTGACGACGTCGCCGATCGCGATCGCGGCGGCGCTGGCGACGGTGACGGTGGTCGCCGCGCTCGCGCCGGCGGACAGCGTGGTCAGCGGATACGCCACGCTGACGGGCGCGTTCTTCGTCAGCGAGAGGACGGGCGCCGCCGAAGCGGTGATCGACGCGGTGGCCGTCCTGCTGGCGGCGTTCGACGCACTCGCCGTCGCCGTGCTGCTCAGCGTCGTCGTCCCGCTCGACAGCGGAGAGTTGACGGTCACGTCGTAGGCCAGCGTCCTGGACGCGCCTGCCGCCAGTGCTCCGACCGAGAAGACCGTGCGGTTGAGGCCGGCCTCGAACGTGCTGTTGTCGTCGCCGCTCGCGTCGGTCTGGGCCGCGCCGGCATAGCGGAGCGAGCCGGCGACGTACGTCGTGTTCGCCGGAATCAGGTCGCGGACCGTCACGCCGGTCGCGCCGCCGGATCCGGTGTTGGTGACGGTCAGCGTATAGGTGATGGTGGTCCCGGCCGCGACGGGACCGGATGCCGGACTGCTCGTCTTGACGAGCGAGAGATTCGGGTTGGTGCTGATCGTCAGCGTCGAGGCGTTGCTCGATCGCGACCCGCTGGTGCCGGCGTCGGACACCGACGCCGTGTTGCTGACGGCCGTCGTGCCGCTCGGCGCGCCGGAGGCGGCCACGGTCATCTGGAACGTGACCGTCGCGGTGGCGCCGGCCGCCAGCGATCCGATGTTCTTCGTCAGCACGTTGGCCGACACGGGATCGGGCGAAATCGTCGAGCCGTTCAGCTTGGCGCTGCCGGCGACGTAGGTGAAGTAGGCCGTGGCCGGCAGCGTATCGCCGACGGTGACGTTCGACGCCGAGCCCGGACCGCTGTTCAGGACGGCCAGCGTGTAGGTGACGGTGTCACCCGGCACGAGGAGCGTCGCACTCGCGCTCTTGCCGATCGTGACCGACGGGCGCAGCAGCATGGTCGTGACGGTGTCGCTCGTAGTCGTCGTCTGCGTGCTCGAGAGGGCCGCGGTGTTCGTCAGCGTGTCGGAACCGCCGGTGAACGGCTGCGACGCCGTCGCCGTGATGACGAGCGTGCCGGACTGCGCCGACGTGACCTGCCCTGACGTCGCCGTGTCGGACGAGCGCACGTTGAACGTGTACTGCTGGCCGACGTTCGACGCCGGCGAGACGGCGCTGCCGTTCAGCGTCGCGCTCACGTACGTGACGCCCGCAGGCAGCGTGTTCACGATCTGCGACGAGGTCATGTTGGTGCCGCCCGCGTTGGCGAAGCGGATCGTGTAGACGAGCGTGTCGCCGGGCGACGCGAACAGCCGGTCGACGCTGCTGTTGAGCACGGACGCGGCCGGCGCCGTCGCGCAGAAATTCGACGAGGCCAGCGCCGCGACCGTGCCGCCGCTCAGCGGATTGGTGACGGTGCCGCCGAACTCCGAGTAGAGCTGCACCGTCTGCGAGTTCGCGCTCGCGAAGGTGTAGATCCAGAGGAGGCGGTGCCCGGCGAGGAGCGAACCGCTGACGGGGATCGAGAAGCTGAAAAGCCCCTTCGCCGATCCGTTGAAGTTCGTCGTCGTCGTTCCGAGCGAGGTCTTCACGCCGGTGGTCGAGTTGTAGTCGTAGACCGTGCCGGTCACGTTCACGCCGGCGCCGTTGCTCCGATCGACGTAGATGCTGCTCGACAGCGTTCCCGAGAGGTCGACCTGGCTCGCGACGGCCGGGTCCGAGTAGAAGCGCACGAGCTCGACCGTGTTGCCGCTGCTGGTGGACGTGTTGTTCGTCGTGCTGCCGGTGTCGGCCGCCGTGACCGCCGTGGTGTTCGCGATCTTCTGCGTGCCGTCGAAGCCGACACTGGTGGTGGCCGGGCGGAAGTAATACGTGGTGCAGACCGAGCCGGTCTGCGTCACCGCGACCGTGAACGGATCCGAGGCGGGCGTGAGTCCCGTGCCCGAGATCGTCGCGGTGTCGACCGACGGATTCGACCCGGTGTAGGGCCCTGACGCCGCGAGCGTGACCGTGACGCTGCCCGACGCGCCGGCGGCGAGCGTGCCGATGTTCCAGGTGACGGTGCCGCTCGCGTTCACGCCGCCGCCGGTCGCCGACGAGAACGCCCAGCCGGAGGCGATCGGATTCGTGATGGTGACGCCGGACGCCGCGGCGGCCCCCATGTTGGCGTAGGTAATCGTGTAGGTGATCGACCCGCCGGCCGCCACCTGCCCCGCGCTGCCGGAATTCAGGATCGTGAGCCGCGCGCGCGGCGCGTTCACGTAGACGGGCACGCTGCTCGACGAGCTCGACGCTTCGGTGGACGCGATGCTGGCGGTGTTCACCACCGGGATGGCCGCCGACGAGGAGAACGGATTGTCGATGGTCGTGTTCAGGACGACGCTCGAGGCGCCGGATCCGGCGGCGAGCGATCCGATGTTCCACGTCACCGTGCGCGTGCCGCTGTTGTAGGTGCCGCCGCCGGTCGCGCTCACGAACGTCAGCCCCGCCGGCAGCACGTCGGTGATCACGGCGTTGGTGACGTTGACCGGCGAGTCGTTCGCGTAGGTGATGGTGTAGGCGACCGCGTCGCCGGGGTTCGCCGCGGTGACGCTCGCGCTCTTGTTGATCGTGAGCGACGGCGCGCCGACGCCGACCTCCGTGGCGCCGCTCGCCAGCCCGCCGAAGCTGGTCGAGGCCGACACGCTGTTGGTGAACGTCCCGGCGGTCGTGCCCGCCGTGGCCAGGAAGATCAGCGTCCGCGTGGCGCCGGCGGGAATGCTGACCGGGGCGAAGGTCCACGTGATGGTGCCGGTCGCCCCGCCCGAGGGGGACGTGCTCGCCGCGCCGATCGTGCCGGCGCCCGACGTGCTCTGGTAGCTGAAGCCGGCCGGCATCGCGTCGGTGACGGAGCTCACCGTCATCGCCGTGCCGAGCGTGTTGGCGATCGAGATCGTGAAGGTGACCGTGCCGCCGGAGGCCACGAACGACGGGCTGACGCTCTTGGCGATCGACGGCGGCGGCGCGCCGCACGTGTTGAGCGTCGACCCGGTCTGCGCGCCGATGGCGTTCGGATAGTTGTTCGCCGCCCCGCCGGTGAACGTGTCGACCGCCGCCTGGCTCGAGAACTGGCTCCACGTCACGTTGCCCGACGCGTCGGTCGCCCGCGCGGCGAGCAGGTAGCGGCCGGCCTGGAGCGCGCTCGAATTCCACGACGCCGTCCACCTGCCGATCGGGCTGGCGGCGGCCGCGCCGCTCGCGGCCAGCGTCCAGGTGCTGCCGTCGTCGGCGCTGCCGTTCGCGTTGACGTCGGCGTAGTAGTAGAAGGAAACGCTCGAGACGGTGCTGGTGCGATCGAGATTCAGCGTGTCGAACACGTTCGCCGTCAGCGCCGTCGGACCGCAGCCGCTGGCGGTGACCGACGTGACCGTCGGCTGCTGGATCGTGCCGCCGGCCGGCGTGATGGTGTCGCCGCCGGGCACTTCACGGGCGGGATCGGCCACGAAGTCGCCGTTGACGACGGCGTCCTTCTGAATCGGGTTCTGCAGGCTGTTCGCCGTCGCGAAGAAGAGCGACATCGGCGTGTTCGGCGTGATCGTCGGCCCGCCCACGCCGCTCGCGTCGAGCATCGACAGCGGAATCTGGTAGTCGATGAAGTACTCGCCGCAGGACGAGGGGAGGAGCGACGCGCGCGTCGTGCCGTAGTCCCACGTCGTTTCGCCGCTGCCGTTCGGCCAGCTCGCGTCGGGCGAGAGCGCGTTGTGGAAGTTCAGGAGGCGGTCCGTGCCCGACGGCCCGTCGACGAACGCCGCGGGATTGTGCCGCAGTATGTGAATCGCGGGGTCGTTGACGTAGTCGACCGACTGGCTGCGCGTCGTGCTCCAGATGCTGACGAGGCGATCCACCGAGGCGGACGGCGATCCGCTGCTCCCGTCCAGATGCACGGCGAAGTCGCGGTAGCCGTCGCCGTTGGTGTCGATGAACACCGTCCACTGCGCCGAATTCCACGGGCTGGTGGCGCCATAGGTGCCGGGGTTCGGACCGGTCGCGAAGTTGTGCGGCGGCGCCTGCACGCGCCAGCGGAAGAACAGCACCTGGTTGCCGGAGTCGTAGGCGTAGTAGACGCTCGGCTCGGTGATGTCGGTGCATCCCGACGACACGTTGACGTAGCTCTGCGGCGACGTCCCGCCGTTGGAGGAGTCGGTGTCGCGGTGATCGGCGATGTCGGAGCCGATGCGTGTGTAGGGAATCCAGTTCGTCGTCGCGGATCCGCCCGCGGGCCAGGCCACCGGGGCGAAGTGGATCGCCGGCCCGCTGCCGCCGCTCCAGTACGGCGGATACGGATCGGCGACGACGGCGACGGCGGCGAGCAGCGCGGCGATCACGAACGCTGGCCACGGCCGGCGTCCGCCTCGCCCGATGCGCACACGGATATCCACAGGTGCTGACACACGCCCTCCGGTGAAGGCGTGCCCGGCCTTGCGGCTCCGGAATCACCCCCCCTGAAATCGGTCTTGGACCTTGAGCGTGGGCCTACTCAGCAAGGTAGTCGCCAGATGTTTCACAAACGAAACATCCAGCAATTGACTTGTGAATCAGCGACTTACAAACGTGAAAGCGATTGCGGGGAGTCTGAGATCCAGAACCAGTCCAGCGGCGGGAACGACGCGAGGGGGGATCCGCGCGTTCGCGAGGCCCGGCGCGAGGGCGTCGCGAACGCGCGAAGAAGAAACGCGATCTACTTCACGACCTGGTAACCCTGCGGCACCTTGAACGCGTCGTCGGCGAGGGTGTCGGTCTTGATCGAGGTCACCTTGGTGGTGAGCCGCATCGCACCCATCTGGCGCATCATGTCGGCCATCTGGCCGCTGCCCTCGACGCTCATCTCCATCTCGGTGAGGATCGGCAGGCCTTCGACGCCCTGCATCGCCTTCATCATCTTGTCCATGCCGGGCATGTTCATGCCGGTCGCGCCCATGGCGGCCGCGGCGAGGTCGGCGGCGTTCATCGCCTTCTGGTACGCGAGGTACTCGGCGGCGCCGGGCGCGTCCTTGGTGACCCAGAGCGAGCCCTTCATCACCATCTTCATGTCCTTCATCATCTCGGCCGCCTCGGGCGGGAGCGATGCGCCGCCGATCGACGCCATCGCCATCGACGTGGTGAAGCTGTATTCATTGCACTTGAAGCCGTCGATCGTCTGCGACTTGCCGGTGGGCGCGATCGCGGTGTCGATGGCGGCGGACGGCGCGTCGGCCGGCAGGGCGGGCTTCGCGGCGGCCGTCGAGACGCGGGCGGTCTTCTGGTTGTGATCGAGGATGATCACTTCCTTCGCCGTCGTGTCGGTGATCGTGGACATGTTGGTGGCAATGGGCGAGTTCGCGCCCATGTCCATGTCGGTCCGGCCCTTCATGCCCTTGATGCGGTTGGTGACCGTCGGCGACGGCGCGTTCCCGCCCATCGCCGCCGCAGCGCCTCCCTCGATGGTCGTCTTCTGCACGATGGTGACGTCGGCGTGCACCACCGCGGAGCACACGGCGAATGCGAGGAGCGTTGCTGACCAGCGCTTCATCTTGAGACCTCCAACTGTGAACGGTTACGACGCCCTACTTGCAGGCGGCGTGGTGGCAGCCGCACCGCAGCTCGGTGATGTTGCCCGCCTTCTTGCAGTGATCGCTGCAGTACTTGCCGAACTCGCCATGCGGAGCAACGGTACAGGAGCAAGCCGGATGCGCGCATTTTTGATCCATCGCGTCCTCCTCGACCCCGTCAGACGGCCAATCCGCGTCTATTGTGCCACGGCCAGCAGGATGGCGAGCACCAGCTGGAGGTTTTTGGCGTTGAGCTTCGGGTCCACGTCGGTCCACTCGTCGGGCGAGTGCTGGCGTCCGCCCGGTCCGCCGCGCCCAATCGTGATGGCGGGAATTCCGAGGCTCATCGGGATGTTGGCGTCGGTGCTGCTGAAGGTGAAGGCGGGCGTGCCGTCGAAGGCGCGGACGGCCGCGGCCGCCGCCTGCACGATCGGATCGTCGAGCGCGGTCGTGCCGCACGGCCGCTCGCCGATCAACTTCGGATCCACCGTGATGGCGCCCTCCTTCGTCGAGCGGGCGGCGTTCTCTTCGTCCACCGCGTCACGCAGGATGCGGAGGAAGGCCGCGTCGAGCTTCTGCAGCTCGGCGCACGATTCCGATCGCATGTCGACGTCCATCCGGACGTCGGTGGGAATCGCGTTGATCGACGTCCCGCCCGAGACGACACCCACGCTGTAGGTCGTCTTCGGCGCCGCGGGCACCTGCAGGCGTGAAAAGCGCGCGATCGCGCCGCCCATCGCAAACGCCGGGTTGACCAGCCCGAATGCGCCATAGCTGTGGCCGCCGGGGCCCTTGAAGGTGACGCGATAACGGCGGCTGCCGACGCCGCCGCGGGTGATGTCGGAGGTGTCGGTCCCGTCGATGGCGACGACCTGCTTCACGCGGTCCTTGTACTTCCCCTTGTGCAGCAGGTACTTGATCCCGCGCAGGTCCCCCTCGCCTTCCTCGCCGACGTTGCCGGCGAACAGGATGTCCCGGCGGGTGACGATCTTTGCCGCGTCCATCGCGCGGATGACGGCGAGCATGGCGGCAAGACCGCGCGTGTCGTCGCCGATGCCCGGCGCCATGAGCTTCGTGCCCTCGCGCCTGACGCGGACGTCGGTCCCCTCGGGGAACACCGTGTCGAGATGCGCGTTGACCAGCAGGAGGCCGGGGTCGGCGCCCGAGCCGCGGCGCAGTCCCATGACGTTGCCTTCGGCGTCCATCTCGACGTCGGCGAGTCCGTGCTGGCGGAGCATCTCCATGAACGCCCGGGCCCGCGCCTGTTCCTTGAACGGCGGCGCCGGGATCTCGGTCAGCTGGATCAGCTCCCGCACGAAGCGGTCCTGATCGCCCGCGATGGACGTCGCGGCCTGCTTGAACGCCGCTCCGTCGACGATGGCGCGGACGCGAGCGTCGGAGGGTGACTGGGCAGACGCCGCGGACGCCGTCAGGAGGAGGAGGGCAGGTACCAGGATGCGCACGCCAAGAGTGTAGCCGCGGATCCGCGGCTGTGGCGATCTGGACGAAACGTGCGCGCGTCCGGGTTTACACTGGACGGGTGACGCGCTGGGCCGTGGCGGTGCTCCTGGGGCTGGGGATCAGCGGCCTCGCGGCGCAGCGCGCGCCGCTGCGATCGAGCGTCGAGCTGACGGTCGTGACGGCGACCGTGCGCGACGAGAACGGGAAGCTGGTGACCGGGCTGCCGCGCGAGGCGTTCGAGATCCTCGAGGACAACTCGCCGGTCGCGATCGCGCAGTTCACCAACGAGCGGGTCCCGCTCGGCCTGGGGCTGCTGCTGGACATCAGCGACAGCATGTTCGGCCGCCGGATCAAGGACGCCGAAATGGCGGTCGAGGAGTTCCTGACGTCGCTGCTCGATCCGGCCGACGCCTTCTTCCTCATGACGTTCAACCACCAGCCGCGGCTGATCTTCGGCTGGAAGACGGCGCCCGAGGGCGTCCACGAGGCGCTGGCGGCGCTCAAGCCCACCGGCTCCACGGCGATCTACGACGCGCTGCTCGCGGCGATTCCGTTCCTCGAGAGGCGTCCCCGCGAGCGCGCCGCCGTCGTCCTCATCACCGACGGCGACGACACGGCGAGCGACGCGACGCTCTACGATCTGCGCCCCGCGCTCGTGCGCTCCGACGCCTTCGTCTACGCCATCGCGATCGACACGCCCGAGCCGCAGTTCATCGCCAAGCGCATCAACGTGAACACGCTCAACGAGATCACCTCGCAGAGCGGCGGGCGCACGGAAGTGGTGCGGTCGACCGCCGACATCCCGCTCGCGGCGGCGAGCATCGCCGACGAGCTGAACCACCAGTACGTCCTGGGCTACTCGTCGCCCAACCCGGGCGACGGCAAGTACCACAGCATCCGCGTCCGCGCGACCAACCCCATGTACAAGGTCCGCGCGCGCGCCGGCTACGTCGCGGTGAGACGAGGCTCGCTGGACAGGTAGGCGCTGGAGGCTGGAGGTTGGGTGCTGGAGGTTGGTTTCCGGAAAGCTTGTAGCCTTCTGATCGGTCAGCTGGGGGATAGACGCCCATCCCTATCGCGCACGATCCGACCTGCCTCGACCCTCCCGGAAACCAACTTCCACCACCCAAGCTCCAACCTCTATTTCTGCAGCACCCACGTCGTCATCGCGCGCTGATTCTGGACGTTCGTCGTCTTGATCGGATCGAGGAGCGTGGCGCCCAGCTCGTAGGTGACGTCGAGCAGCAGGCGCTCGTCGACGACGAAGCGATCGGAGCCGTCGGGAAGACGCAGGCGTCCGGTCGTGTCGGACAGCAGCGGCTCGATGCCGATGCTCGAGGCGAGCCGCGCGAAGAAGAGGCCGCCGCGCGCGAGCACGCGCCACATCTCGTCGAGCATCCGGTCGAAGTGCGGGCGATCGCGCGCGAAGTGGAGCACGGCGCTGCAGATGACGGCGTCCATGCGGCCGTCGGGCCACGGCAGCGCGTGCAGCGCCCCCTGGCGGATGTTGTCGAGCGGCAGCGCCGGCGCCAGCGCCGCCGCCAGCTTCTTCGCCGCGTGCACGGCGGCGGGGTCCTCGTCGATCGCGAAGACGTCCACGCCCCGCCCGAGCAGGTAGGGCAGGTTGCGCCCGGCGCCGCAGCCGGCGTCGAGCACGCGCCGCCGTCCGTCGAAGCGGCCGCGGAGCAGCTGATCGAAGAGGTAGATGTCGATCTCGCCGAACTGCGCCCGCAGCTCGGCGGAAGGTGTCGTCTTCGTCATGATCGCCTACACTGTAAGGCCGACACCGTGAGCACCATTCTTCAGCGTCTCCCCGCCGGCCAGAAGGTCGGCATCGCGTTTTCCGGCGGCCTCGACACGAGCGCCGCGCTGCACTGGATGCGGGGCAAGGGCGCGATCCCCTACGCCTACACCGCGAACCTGGGACAGCCCGACGAGCCCGACTACGACGACATCCCGCGCAAGGCGCTGCAGTATGGCGCCGAGAAGGCCCGGCTCGTGGACTGCCGTCCCCAGCTCGTCGCCGAGGGGATCGCGGCGCTGCAGTGCGGCGCCTTCCACATCTCGACCGCCGGGGTCCCCTATTTCAACACGACGCCGATCGGCCGCGCCGTCACCGGCACGATGCTCGTCGCCGCGATGAAGGAGGACGAGGTCCACATCTGGGGCGACGGCAGCACCTTCAAGGGGAACGACATCGAGCGGTTCTACCGCTACGGGCTGCTCGCCAATCCCGCGCTCAAGATCTACAAGCCCTGGCTGGATCAGCAGTTCATCGACGAGCTCGGCGGCCGCGCCGAGATGTCGGCCTACATGACCGCCGCCGGCTTCGCCTACAAGATGTCGGCCGAGAAAGCCTACTCGACCGACTCGAACATGCTCGGCGCCACGCACGAGGCCAAGGACCTCGAGCGGCTCGACACCGGCATCACGATCGTCCAGCCGATCATGGGCGTCGCCTCCTGGCGCGACGACGTCGTGGTCCGGCGCGAGGAGGTCACCGTCCGTTTCGAGGAGGGCCATCCCGCCGCCCTCAACGGCATGACGTTCAAGGACAGCGTGCAGATGCTCGACGAGGCCAACCGCATCGGCGGCCGCCACGGCCTGGGCATGAGCGATCAGATCGAGAACCGGATCATCGAGGCCAAGAGCCGCGGCATCTACGAAGCCCCCGGCCTGGCGCTGCTGTTCATCGCCTACGAGCGCCTCATCACCGGCATCCACAACGAAGACACGATCGAGCAGTACCGCGACAACGGCCGCCGCCTCGGCCGCCTGCTCTACCAGGGACGGTGGTTCGATCCGCAGGCCATGATGCTGCGCGAGACCGCCCAGCGCTGGGCGGTCTCGCGCAGCATCATGGCCTGCGGATCGAACCACCGTCCCTGGTAGAGCA
>Ga0075362_10000591_pt1 | contig 10628 bp, 11 predicted proteins | sample EndMetdeltDD1762_FD_71397 | JGI IMG/M metagenome (GOLD analysis project Ga0075362, IMG submission 71397) | Populus endosphere microbial communities from Tennessee, USA - Endosphere MetaG P. deltoides DD176-2 | ecosystem: Host-associated > Plants > Roots > Endosphere | place: USA: Tennessee...
TCGGCGAGCGCGAACACCGCCTCCATGTCGTGCTCCACCAGGACAATCGTGACCTGCCCCTTCAGTCCCTGGATCAGCCGTGTCATCGCGCGCGATTCGTCGCCGCTGACGCCGGCCATCGGCTCGTCCATGAGCAGAAGCCGGGCGCCAGTGGCCAGCGCGAGGCCGATCTCGACATGGCGCTGCTGCCCGTGCGCGAGCGCCGCCGCCGGGCGGTGTTCGTGGCCGGCGAGGCCGATCGCGCGCACGATGCGGCGTGCCTCCTCCTCGATCGCAGCCTCGCGCGCCACCGGCTTCCAGAAGCGGTAGCTCGAGCCGCTGCGGCGCTGCACTGCCAGCGCGATGTTGTCCAGCACGGTGAAGTTGCCCCTGAAGATGCTGGTGATCTGGTACGAACGCGCCAGCCCCAGCGCCACGCGCTCGTGCAGAGGAAGCGCCACAATGTCGGTGCCGTCGAGCAGGATCCGGCCTTCGTCGGACCGCAGTGCCCCCGCCAATTGCGCCATCAGCGTGGTCTTGCCTGCGCCGTTCGGGCCGATCAGCGCATGAATCTCGCCGCGACGCACCTCCAGGTTGGCGTGGTCGGTGGCGACGATCCCGCCGAAGCGCTTGACGAGCCGGTGCACCTCGAGCAATGCCATCTCAGCCTCCCCTGCGTTTGAACGCGCCAACGATGCCGCGCGGTGCGAACAGCACGATGCCGATCAGCGCCGCGCCCATCACGAACTGCCAGCGCTGTGTGTAGCCGGACATGACTTCCTCGAGGACCAGGAACACCAGCGCCCCGATCGGCCCGCCCCACAGGCAACCGACACCGCCGACGATGAGCATCATCAGCAGCGAGCCCGACTGGAACCACGACATCATGTTCGGGCTGACGAACAGGTTCTGGTTCGCGAGCAGCGCGCCGCCCAGGCCCGCCAGCGCGCCCGCGATCGCGAAGCACACCAGCTTGTAGCGCGTCGTGGCGTAGCCGATGGCCTGCATGCGCGCCTCGTTCTCGCGGATGCCCTCGATGACGCGGCCGAACCGGGAACGCACGAGCCGGTGCATGCCGAACAGGGTGGCCGCGAACAGCGCCAGCACCACGTAGTAGAAGTGCCGGTCGTCGCCGAGATCGACACCGAATCCGGCATGTGAGCGGCTCGCCAGGTTCAGCCCGTCGTCGCCGCCGTACATCTTCAGCGACACGCAGATGTAGTAGAGCATCTGCGCGAAGGCCAGCGTGATCATGATGAAGTAGATGCCGCGGGTGCGCAGCGAGAGCGCGCCGATGACCAGCGCCAGCAGGCCGCTCGCGAGCGCCGCGGCGGGCCAGGCGATCCAAGCACTCTCCGTGCCCGGCAGCAGGCCGATCTTCTTCGTCGCCTCGAGCGACAGAATGCCGACCGTGTAGGCGCCCGTGCCGAGGAAGGCCGCGTGGCCGAAGCTGACCATGCCGCCGAAGCCCAGGATCAGGTTCAGGCTGGAGACGACGATGGCGAAGATGAGGATTCGCGTCGCCAGGCCGGTGTAGAAGGGCTGATCGAGCGCCTGCATCAGCAGCGGAAACAACAGGGCCAGCAGGCCGCTGGCGGCCGCGAGCGCGGCGGGCCAGCGGGGCGCGGCAGGCGGACGCTGCGTTGCGGCGAGGGGGGTGGTGCTCATTGCGATGGTCCCATCACTCTCAGCCGCGTGTTGGAAACAGGCCCGCGGGACGCCACACCAGCACGAGTGCCATCAGCACGTAGATGCTGACCGAGGCTGCCGCGGCCGCCATGCTGTCGGCCAGCTCGGGGCGCAACAGCGAGCGCAACGCGCCGGGCAGAATGGCGCGCCCCAGCGTGTCGACCATGCCCACGAGAATGGCTCCGACAAGCGCACCGCGCACCGAGCCGATGCCACCGATGACCACTACGACGAAGGCCAGGATGATGATGCTCTCGCCCATGCCGACCGAGATCGACAGCAAGGGGCCGAGCACGGCACCGGCCAGCGCGCAAAGGGCTGCGCCGAGGCCGAACACCAGCGTGAAGAGCAGGCGGATGTCGACACCCAGCGCCGTGGCCATCTCGCGGTTGGACGCGCCGGCGCGGATGAGCATGCCCACGCGGGTGCGGTTGACCAGCCAGAACAGGCCGGCTGCGACAGCCGCGCCGAGCACGATGATGGCCAGCCGGTACGCCGGATACTGAAGCCCGGGCAGCACCGGCAGCGAACCGGCCAGCAGTGCGGGCACATCCATCGAGAGCTGATGAGGCCCCCAGAGCATGCGCACGCCCTCGTTCAGGCACAGGATGAGGCCGAACGTGGCGAGCACCTGCGCCAGGTGGTCGCGCCGGTACAGCCGCCGCACGATCAGTACTTCGAGCAGCATCGCCACCAGCGCCGTGGCCAGCAGCGCCAGCGGCAGTGCCAGCCAGAAGCTGCCGGTGACGGCGAAGCAGGTGACCATCATGTAGGCGCCCAGCATGTACAGCGAGCCGTGCGCCAGGTTGATCAGATCCATGATGCCGAAGACCAGTGTCAACCCGGACGCCAGCAGGAACAGCATCAGGCCGAACTGCAGGCCGTTGAGCGCCTGCTCCAGCAGGAAGATGGCATTCATCGCGCTTGCCCTCAGCCCATCCGGCAAGCGCCGCCGTAGGCATCCGCATGGTTCGGCAGCAGCGGCGCGACGGTCTTGTTGCTGATGTTGCCCTGCGCGTCCTTGACGACCTGGCGCAGGTAGTACGTCATCACCGGGTTCTGGTTCGCGCCGAACTTGAAGTCGCCGCGTACCGACTTGAACGGCGCCGTGGCCAAGGCTTTTCGCAGCGCCTCCTTGTCGCCGAGCTTGCCGCCGGCGGCGCGCACCCCGGCGTCGATCAGCATCGCCGCGTCATAGCCCTGCGCTGCATACAGCGACGGCGGCCGCTTGTACTCGGCCTGGTAGTCGGCCACGAACTTGCGGTTCTGCGGATTGTCGAAGTCGCGGTTCCACCACCAGGCGTTCAGGCTGCCGACCAGCGCGTCGCCGACGCCGCGGATGGTGTCGTCGTCGAAGCCGAAGCCCGGGCCGATGACCTGCGTCTCCTTCGTCAGCCCGGCCTGGTGGAACTGCTTGAGGAAGTTCACCGCCATGCCGCCGAACAGGTAGACGTACACCGCGTCGGGCTTGGCGCTGCGGATCTGGCCGATCTCGACGCTGAAGTCCAGCTGCCCCAGCTTGACGAAGGTCTCCCCGGCGATGCCCCCCTTGTAGAAGCGCTTGAAGCCTCCCACGTTGGCCTGGCCCGCAGGAAAGTTGGGGGCGACGACGTAGACCTTCTTCAGCCCCTTGTCGCTGGCGTACTTGCCCATCGCCTCGGCCGGCGTCTCGCCCTGCCACGCGACGTTGAAGTAGAACGGATTGCACTGCTCGCCGGCAAACTGCGCGGGGCCGTTGTTGGCATTGATGAAGAACACCTTCTCGCGGAAGGCGATCGGCCCGATGGCGTTCATCACGTTGGTGAACAGCGTGCCGGTGACGATCTGCACGCGGTCCTTCTTCACCAGCTTGTCGAACACCTGCTTGCCGGTGTCGGGGTTCTGCTGGTCGTCGGCGACGATGAGCTCGGTCTCCAGGCCGCCCAGCCGCCCGCCGGCCTGCTTGATGCCGAGGTTGAAGCCGTCCTGCATGTCCACGGCCAGGCCGCTGATCGGGCCGGTCAGCGTACTGAGGAAGCCGATGCGCAGCTTGTCCTGCGCCTGCGCGACAGGAAGCGCGACGACGGCCGGCAAGGCAATGGCTAGAGCGCGCAAGGCGCCGCGCAGCGTGTGTGTCACCGCTTGTCTCCTGATGTTGTGTGCGGTGGAATTCTTGCGGCTCGCGTGCTCGGCGGCCAATTGCAAATCGGAATTCGCGGGATTCGCAGCCGTGATAGAGCGCCGACGGGATCTGCCTGGACCCTGGGCCACTACCGATTCCTTCGCGCCGAGGGTCGCCATAGAGTTGCGCAAGGACAGCACCCTCTTCGCACCCTCACCCATGAGTACTCCCCGAGTCGATCTCAACCTTCTGCTGATATTCGAAGCCGTTCTCGAGACGAAGAGCACGACGCTTGCGGGTGCGCACCTCGGCCTCACGCAATCGGCCGTCAGCAACGCACTGAACCGGCTGCGCTCGGCATTGGGCGACCCGCTGTTCGTGCGCACCTCCGAGGGCATGATGCCGACGCCGCGGGCTGCCGAGCTCAGCCTGCCGGTGAAGGACTCGATCGAACGAATCCGTGCGGCGTTGGGATATGCCGCGGAGTTCGATGCCCCGCGTTCGGACCGGACATTCCGGATCTACATGACCGACGTCGGTCAGATGGTGCTGCTGCCGCCGGTGCTGGAGCAGATCATGGAGGAAGCGCCGCAGGTCAAGATCGAGACGATCCAGCCCACCACGCTCCGGCAACGCGAGGCGGACATGAGCAGCGGCGAGGTCGACCTCGCGGTCGGATACTTCGAAGACTTCGAAGGGCCGTTTCACTGTCAGTCGCTCTTTCGGGAGCACTATGTCTGCGTGGTCAGGGCCGATCACCCGCTGGTGGGCCACGAACTGACGCTGCAGCAGTTCGCGACGCTCCGGCACGCGGTCTACCACCCCTCGGGCGGAGGGCATTCGCACCAGGAGCAGGTCATCGATGCGGCGATCAAGGCTCAGGGAATACGGCGCCACGTGACGCTGCGTGCCACGCACTTCCTCGGCTTCACCCGCATGCTGCGCTCGACGGACATCATCACCACGCTGCCCAGCCGCCTCGCCGCGGCGTGTGCTGCAATGACGCCGGTGCGCACCTTCACACCGCCGCTGGAGATCCCGACCTTCGAGGTCGCGCAGTTCTGGCACAAGCGTTTCCATCAGGACCCGGGCAACCGCTGGCTGCGTCGCCTCTTCGCCAGTCATCACGCCGTGCTGGGCCCGAATGACCAGCCGCCGGCCGAGCTCGACCTGAGCCCGGAGGAGATCCCTTGACATGGAAGAGACCGTGGCTCGATCAGCGCTGTGCCAACGCAATCCTGCGCATGGCGGCGACCGCGGCAGCCACGGTCTTGAAGTAATCAAACTCCATGCTGGTGCGGAACTCGTGCTCCTCCGCGCTGTCCGGGGCGACATCCGCCAACTGCAGCGCAAAGCTGGCGCGCACCGCCAGGTCGTCGTCCGTTCCGGTGATCTCTTCGACAATGAGTCCGTCGACGCGTCCCGACAAGCGCAGGAACGTGACGCGCTCCAGCGCGCGAAAGGTCACCCTCTCGCGGGCCCGCTGGCCCCTGAACTCGATCTCGCGGACGAGGCCTGCGTCTGACTGCTCGAGCACCTCGCAACGGGCGACTCCAGGCACATATGGCAACGTGTTCCTGGCCTTCATCACCAGACCCTGCCACACCCCGCCTCGACCCAACCTCGGGTCGTGCCGTGCTCGGCCCTCGTTGACCTTGATTTGTCGGGAAACGTAGATCATCGGTCGCTGGTCGAGTCGATACGCTCCGAGTGTCCTTGCTGACCTTGCCGGTTGTCGAAGGCATTCGGCGAATTGCCTCCATTCGCGCCGCAAATGGGGAAGCCCTGCCGCTGCACGCATTCACGCCTTGAATTGGCCGAATTCACGCAAGGCGTTGGCCCCGGCGCAGAACCCTCGCTAACCTTGCTGCAAGCGGCGCGGAGACAAGGCCTGCCGCATGAATCTGAGGAATCGGCCGTTCAATGAATCACACCATCACACTCAAGCCCAGCGGTCGATCGTTCGCCTGCGACAGTCACGCCGAAGTCCTCCGCGCAGGGCTTGCCGCGGGTCTGTTCATGCCCTACAGCTGTCGCTCGGGTGTCTGCAATACCTGCCGCGGTCGCGTGCTGGACGGCAGTGTCGACTGGGGCGGTGTGCACCCCAAGTACCTGTCCGACGAGGACAAGGCGAGAGGCTTCGCGCTGCTGTGCCAGGCGCGGCCTCTGTCGGACCTGACCATCGAGGTCGACGAGATCGATGCCGGTGATGCGATCCGCTCCAAATTCATGCCGGCGCGCGTGCTGCAGATGGAGCGTGCCGCGCCGGACGTGATGATCACGACGCTGGGCCTGCCGATGAATGAGCCGACGCTGTTCCGAGCCGGGCAGTACGTGGAGATCATCAGCGCCGGCGGCTTGCGCCGAAGCTACTCCATCGCGTCGGCGCCCAGCAACGATGGCGTGCGCCAGATCGAGCTGCACATCCGCCATTTGCCCGGGGGCGCGTTCACCGACCGCCTGTTCGGCGGGATGCAAGAGCGCGACGTGCTGAAGGTGGAGTTCCCGCTCGGCTCGTTCTTCCTGCGCGAGAAGTGCGACAAGCCGATCATCATGCTGGCTTCCGGCACCGGCTTTGCGCCGATCAAGTCGATCGTGCTCGACAGCCTGCGCCGCGGCCTGACGCGGCCCATCACGCTGTACTGGGGCGGCCGGCGCCGCGAGGACCTGTACATGATGGATCTGTGCGAGCAGTGGGCGCGCGAGCACCGGCACATCGAGTTCGTGCCGGTGCTGAGCGATCCGACGCCGGGTTACGCATGGCGCGGCAGGACAGGCTTCGTGCACCGCGCGGTGATCGAGGATCACCCGGACCTTTCGGGCCACCAGGTGTATTCCTGCGGCGCCCCGGTCGTCATCGACTCGGCACGCCACGACTACACCGCGCACTGCGGACTGCCGGCCGCCGAGTTCTTCGCAGATTCCTTTCTCACGGCCAAGGAAAAGGCCGCCGCCTGACCCAGGAGACCTCCACCATGCTTCCAACCAACACCCGGGTGCCCGTGCGCACCGAACGATCCATCGTCAAGCCCTTCTGCATGAGCCACGGCACGCTGGAGTGCTACGACCTCGTCGCCTCGCGCCGCTTCTACGAGGAGTTCATGGGCCTGGAGTGCGTGCGCCACGGCAAGCCGGCGATGGCCGTGCGCATGGGCATGCGTTTCCACATCATCTGCGTGGAGGTCGGCGCCGAGCTCAAGCCGGTGAACCTCCTGAACCATTGGGGTGTGGATGTGGCCACGCGCGCCGAGGTCGACGACGCCTACGCCAACGCGCTGAAGTACCAGGAAACCTACGGCATCCGCAAGGTGACGAAGCCGGTGGACTCGCACGGCGTCTACTCGTTCTACGTCGTCGACCTCGACCACAACTGGTGGGAGATCCAGTGGTACGAGAACGGCTTCCAGCACGACGACCTGTTCGACTTCGGCGACCGCTTCGCGATGGCCGACGCCCGCACCTTCGAGGCCGAGTCCGAGGTGCAGCTGCGCGCGGAGGTGGCATGGTGATCCAGCTCGTCAGCTTCGACACCGCAGAGGGCCGCAAGACCGGCATGCTGCACGATGGCAAGGTCTACGCGTCGGGCCGCTTCGCCGGCATGCTGGACGTGCTGGACCAGTGGGAGAGCGCCGACGCGAAGCTCGCAGAGCTCGGCGGCGAGCTGCCGCAGCGCACCCCGGTGCCGGCCGCCACGCTGGCGGCGCCGCTGGTGCCGCGCAACATCTACTTCGCCGGCGCCAACTACAAGGACCACGTGGCCGAGATGAAGAAACGGATCGGGCTTCCGCTCGAGGCCAATCCCAAGGAGCTGGGCCAGAAGCCCTGGTTCTGCATGAAGGCCACCGGCGCCACCGTCGTCGGCCCTGGGGCCGCGGTGGCCCGACCACAGGGCTCGCCGATGCTCGACTGGGAGCTCGAGCTCGCCGTGGTCATCGGGCAGCGCTGCAGCAACGTGCCGCAGGACCGGGCCTACGAGGTGATTGCCGGCTACACCATCGCCAACGACCTGTCGGCACGCGAGAACGTCGGCCGCGATGGGGTGGCCAACGACTCGCCGTTCAAGTGGGACTGGATCGGCCAGAAGACTTTCGACGGCAGTTGCCCGCTCGGGCCGGCCATCACCCCGCACCGCTTCGTCGGCGACCCCATGGACCTGGACATGAAGCTGTGGGTCAACGGCGAGCTGATGCAGGACTCGAACACGGGCCAGATGATCTTCGACATCGCCGACCAGGTGTCTCACCTCTCCTCGCGCGTCACGCTGTTGCCCGGCGACGTGATCCTTACCGGCACGCCCGCCGGCGTGGGGATGGCGCGCGACCGCTTCCTGCGGCCCGGCGACACGGTGAGGCACTGGATCGAGAACATTGGCGAGTTCGAGATCTCGATCCGATGAGTGCGCCCATGACGATCGGCACCCGCCGCTACCTGACCGAGGCACAGGCACGGGACATTCTCAAGGCGGCAGCCGCCGAGGCACGCGCGATGGACTGGGCCGTGACGGTGGCTGTCGTGGACGACGGCGGCCACCTGCTTGCGCTGCAACGGCTCGAAGGTGCCAGCCCGGCATCGGCGCACATCGCCGTTGGCAAGGCGCGCACCGCTGCACTCGGCAGGCACGACAGCAAGTTCTACGAGGACATGCTGGCGAGCCGACCCGCCTTCTTCAGCGCCCCCGGCCTCGAATGCCTGCTGGAGGGTGGAGTGGCCATCGTGCTGGCCGGCAACTGTGTGGGCGGCGTTGGCGTCAGCGGAGTGAAGTCGCACGAGGACGCCCAGGCGGCGCGCGCAGGACTCAAGGCTGTCAGTGCCGGCTGAACCGCGCCGGCTCGTAGAGCGGGCCGATGTCGATGTATATCCGGAGGGAGCGAACGAGCTCGCCTTCCCGGATGAGCGTGGTCACGCAGGGGATGGTGACCACGCGGCCGTCGTCTCGGACGTAGTCGATCTTCGCTTCCAACGCGCTGTGGGCACCGCTCTCGATGACATTGACCCAATGGTGCGTCAGGCCCCGGATGGACTGCCAGAAAGCACCGATGCCCTGCTGGACGGCCGCCTTGCCCTTCAACGAAGCATGGTTGCCGAAGGTGACCTCGACGTCTTCGGTCAGGTCGGCGAGGAAGCCGTCCATCGCCATGGCGTCGATCGCCCGATACATGGCGCTGAACCAGTACTCCATGGCTCAGCCCCGCCCTGGGCGCCCATCTGACGGATCGCCAGCACCGTGGCTTCGACAGCCTTGAGGTAGTCGCGCTCCATCGCGTCGCGCAGGTCCCGCTCCGCAAGGCTGTCGGATGCGTCATCCACCAGTTGCAGCGCGAAGCTGAACTTCAGCTTCAGATCGTCACCAGTGCCGAGAATCTCTTTGACGATGAAGCCATCTGCATTGCCGGAGAGCCTGACGAAGGTGACCTTCTCTTCGGGCCGAAAGGTGATTTTCTCGCGCGCGCCTTCGCCGCGGAAGACGATGTCGCGCACCAGCCCGTCTTCGAAGCGTTCGACAACCGTGCAGACCGCCATCCCGGGAACGAACGGCAGCGCGTTCTCGGCCTTCATGACCAAGCCCTTCCAGACCTGGCTGCGCGTGAGAGGCGGCTCTCCCGAAGAGAGTCCCCTGTTCACTTCGATCTCTTTGGTGACGTAGATCACGATCTCTGTCTCCTGCACGTTGACGAGAACGCCTTGATCCTATGGAGCGACGCACCGGCCGTCCAATCAAGCCCCGTGATACCGGCCATGCACGCACTGAATGGCGGCCTCTTAGCGCATCAGCCGTTGATAAAGCATCACGGCAGCCCCCAGTACACCCACGACGAGGATGACACCGAAGTAGTCCAGGCAGGCCAGCAGCATGGATTGCTGCCCCAGCAGTTGAGCGAGCTGCGCGACGGCCATGGGCTCTGCATGGGCACCTGCACCATGTGATGCCAACGCTTGCGTCAGCGTGCCCAAGGTCTGCTGGTAGATCGGATCCCCAGGGCTGAAGCGAACATTGAGGAGGTTGTAGTGCTCCGTTGCGCGCCACTGCAACATCAGCGTGGAAGCCGCCACCCCCGAGGCCGTGCCGAACTGGCCGAGCATGTTCTTGAGCTGTTGGGCATGCGACAGGACCGACTCGTGCTGTTGAACGTCCCTGAAGGTCTGCATGGCGGTGGTGGCCATGACGAAGATCAGGAAGATGCCGTTGCACGCCAGCGCCGGCAGGACATCGGACCACAACGACGCTGCGCCATCCAGGCGGGCGAGTTGCCATCCGAAACCTGCCAGTGCGAGGAAACCCGCCACGAAGAACTTGCGCGGGCTGGATGACTTGGGAAGAACCCGTGCCATCACCAGCCACGCGGCGAACGCCGACAGCATCCCGATGGTCTGGATCTTCCCGACCGAATGCCAGGCAAAGCCCATAGAGCGTTGCATCAGCACGGGCAGCACATAGTTGTTTGCCCCGAGCAGCACGTAGCACAAGGTGAACAGGCCCAGGCCAGCCAGGTATCGCGGATGCGTGAGCGCGCGGATGCCGATCAGCGGCCGCTCGTGGCGCCAGACGGCGCGCATGAAGTAAAACAGCGCGAGCGCCCCGCAGGCGATGCCCGCCATCAGCATCGTCGCGTCGCTGAAGAAGTCGTACTGGCTGCGCTGCAGCGCGTAGAGCAACAAAAAGCTCCCGCTGGTCAAGGCCATGAACAGGATGGGATGACTCTGGCTGCGCAGGTCGCGCGCCACGGGTTGGGCGGGCAACGACAGTGCGGACGAGAAACCGGCAAGGACTGCCAGCGCAATGAGGATGCCGAAGATGCCGCGCCCGTCATGCGCCACCACCAGGGCCGCCAGACCCGGAGCGAACGCAATGCCCGAAGCC
>Ga0075362_10000593_pt1 | contig 10622 bp, 9 predicted proteins | sample EndMetdeltDD1762_FD_71397 | JGI IMG/M metagenome (GOLD analysis project Ga0075362, IMG submission 71397) | Populus endosphere microbial communities from Tennessee, USA - Endosphere MetaG P. deltoides DD176-2 | ecosystem: Host-associated > Plants > Roots > Endosphere | place: USA: Tennessee...
GCGCAGTACGACGGGCACGGCAACCTCAACGACTGGTGGACCGCCGACGACAAGGCGGCCTTCGAGGTGAAGGCGCAGGCGCTCGCAGCGCAGTACGACGTCTTCGAGCCGCGCACCCTGCCCGGCGAGCACGTCAACGGCCAGCTCACCGTCGGTGAGAACATCGGCGACCTCGGCGGCCTGACCATCGGCCACACGGCGTACGTGATCTCCGAGGGCGGTGACGCTCCGGTCGAGGGGCGGCGAGCGCTGTTCCTCAACTGGGGCCACATCTGGCGCACCAAGCGCCGCCCCGAGCAGGAGCGGACGCTGCTCACCATCGACCCGCACAGCCCGCCGGAGTTCCGCGCCAACATCGTGCGCAACCTCGACGAGTTCCACGAGGTCTTCGAGACCGCCGAGGGCGATGGCCTCTGGCTCGACCCGGGTGAGCGCGTCCGGATCTGGTAGCCCTCAGCCCTGCCAGGGTGGTGCCACGCCCCAGCCCCAGCGAGGGACGGGTGCGTGCTCGACGACGTCGGCGTCCGGGTGGGAGTTGTGCATCGCCAGGCGGGTCCCCCACTCGAGGTAGCCGATGACCGCCGCGCGGAACTCGGCGTCGCCGGGGAGGCCTGCGTCGTCCGCGGCCAGGCTCATCGTCGAGGCGAAGCGGTGCCGCTGCTCGGGGGTGATCCTCAGCTCGCGGTGGTGGGCCAGCATGGCCTCGTACCCGCCGAGCTCGTCGGTGTACGTCGCCGGCCCTCCGAGCACCTCGCTCCACCACGCGGCGACGTGGCTGCGGTGGCGCTCCGAGACGCCGCCCGGGAAGAACGTGCGGAGCAGGTCGTCGGCCTCGACCCGGTCGTAGAAGGCGTCGATGAGCCGTCGCACGGCGGGGGACCCACCGGCCCACTCGTACAGGCTCGGCAGTCCCGGTTCGTCCACTCCCATGTCCTCATCCTCCCCTGGCACCTTGTGCTGATGTGTAATGATGTAATCATGATTACTGATGAGGCCCGTGAGCGGGTGGCGGGCTGGTTCGCCGGCCGGCTCCCGGAGGAGTGGCGGTCGGCCCCGGCCGACATCACGATCGACCGCGAGGAGATCACCGTCCGGCTCAGCGTCCCGGACGTCGAGCTCGGCGACGACGCATCGGACGCGGCACGCGGCGAGGCCCGGGCCGGGCGGGCCAAGGCCTTCCGCGAGGAGACCCGCGGCAAGCGGATGGAGATCGCGCGCGAGGCCGAGCACCGGTACGACGCCAAGGTGTCGTGGGGCCTGACGGTCGGCGAAGGAGATGACGCGCACCGCGAGCTCTGGACCCACGTCGCGGCGCCCGTCATGACGCGCCTGCGCCAGCCACAGCGGATGGTGCTCGACACGCTGGTCGACGCCGGCGTCGCCCGCTCCCGGGCGGACGCCCTGGCCTGGTGCGTCCGGCTCGTCGGCCAGCACGAGGACGACTGGCTGACCGAGCTCCGCGACGCGATGACGACCGTCGCCGACGTCCGGGCGAAGGGACCCGCGGCCTAGTCAACTTGGGACTCACCAGTCACACTGGTGCGGTCCGCCGATCCGTCCCGGCGGTCTCGGACCGGGGGGTCACCGCACATGGCTGTTGGCGCACGGCTTCGCCGTCTGCTCGTGGTCGTGCTCGCCTGCACGCCCCTGACCATCGGTCTCGTGGCGCCGGCGTCGGCGCAGCCGCCGGTGGGGCTCGGCATCGAGGACGTCGCCGGGAACGAGGTCACCCCGTTCGTCGGTGAGGAGTTCTACGCCCAGTCGACCCCCCGGGAGACGCCGGGTGGCCGAGACAACTGGGTGTGCCACGTCGACTTCGGGGACGGCGCCACCGGCGGCTACTGGCGGGCGCACTCCTACGACCAGTACGCGCCGTGCGCGGCCGTGCACGCCTACGCGAGCCCGGGCACCTACACGCTGGTCATGACCATCACCGACGCCGAGGGCGGGAGTGTCTCGGAGCAGCGCCAGATGGTGATCGAGGACCGCTCGGTCGTGGAGCGTGACGCCGGGATCGAGGGCGCACCGATCACGCTCCCGGGCCCCGCGGGCGCGACGACGGTCCACTGGTCGCTGCGCGACGACGCGCACGAGAACTGCCGGATCAGCAAGCCCGGAGCTCACGACGGGGTCGTGACCTGCTTCGACGAGGGGACCTACCTGGTCGCCTACGACACCGGGGACACCGAGACCTCCGGCGCCTACGCGGTCACCTGGGCCAACGGCGCCCCGAGGCCCACGGGGAAGCCCATGCGCCTGACCCTCGACCGCAGCGGCGCCCTCGCCCTGGTGCCGACCGACCGGGTCGGCACCGGCGACGCGTTGGGCACGCGGGTCTCGTTCCACGACCCGAGCGAGAGCGGGGGCGCCGGACCGCCGTACGGCGACAAGCTGGCCTGCCGCTTCGACCACGGCAACGGCTACCACACCCGCGACACCGAGCGCGGCAACGGGACCTGCCTCTCCTACACGAGCTACCTGCGTGCCGGCCGGCAGGTGACCCGGGTGCGGACCACGGACGGCGACGGGGGCGAGGCCACCGTCAACGTCCCGGTGACCGTGGTGCGCCGAGACGTCCACCTGTCCACCCGGGACGCGCGCGGCGGCGTCCGGGGTGGCGTCCGGGCGTCGCTCACGCCGAAGGGACTGCTGGGCCGGGTCGCCTTCTCGTGGCGCGACGGCCGCTCGGTGGTGTCGACCCACCTCACGACCATCGAGGTCACCGCCTGGGGCACCGTCGAGCTGCGTGGGCGGGCGACGCTCGACGGCAAGCAGGGCTACCGGTTCGACGTGAACGTCTGGGCGCGCACGCTGGAGGTCCCGGACCTCGAGGTGCTCGTCCGGGTGTGGCCGGCGGGCCGGGGCCGGGTGGCCGACCCGGTGCTCTACCGCAGCATCGGGCCGCGGCAGTTCGCCGTGCGGCTCCACGCCCCGCCCGTCCGCTGAGCCTGTGGAGGGCCGGTCGCCGGGTCGGCGGCCGCTGGTAGACAGGCGGCATGACCGACGACGTACGACGCGAGGCCGAGCGTCACCTGCGCGCGCTCGTCGGCAGCGACGACGCCGAGCTCCGCGAGGACCAGTGGGCGGCGATCGAGGCACTGGCGGTCGCGCGTCGCCGGGCGCTGGTCGTGCAGCGCACGGGCTGGGGCAAGTCGGCGGTCTACTTCGTCGCCACGCTGCTGTTGCGCGCGGAGGGTGCCGGGCCCACGGTGATCGTCAGCCCGCTGCTCGCCCTGATGCGCAACCAGATCTCCGCGGCGGAGCGGGCCGGCATCCGTGCGGTCACCATCAACTCGACCAACATCGAGCAGTGGGAGCCGATCCAGGACCAGATCCGGGCCGGCGAGGTGGACGTCCTGCTGGTCAGCCCGGAGCGGCTCAACAACCCCGGCTTCCGCGACGAGGTGCTGCCGCGCCTGGCCGCGACGACCGGGCTCCTCGTCGTCGACGAGGCGCACTGCATCTCCGACTGGGGCCACGACTTCCGCCCCGACTACCGCCGGATCCGCACGTTGCTGGGCGACCTGCCCGACGGGATCCCGGTGCTGGCGACCACGGCCACGGCCAACGCGCGGGTCACCGACGACGTGGCCGAGCAGATGGGCGCCGGGGTCCTCGTCCTGCGTGGCAGCCTCGACCGGGAGTCGCTGCGGCTGGGGGTGGTCCGGCTCAAGACCGCTCAGCAACGGCTCGCCTGGCTGGCCGACCACCTGGAGGAGCAGCCCGGTTCCGGCATCGTCTACTGCCTGACCGTGGCGGCGACGCAGGAGATCGCCGACTACCTGCGTTCCCGCGGTCACGAGGTGGCGGCCTACTCGGGCCAGACCGAGACGACCGAGCGGCAGGCGCTCGAGCAGGACCTCATCGACGGGAGGGTGAAGGCGCTCGTCGCCACGAGCGCGCTGGGGATGGGCTTCGACGCGACGCTCGGCTTCGTGGTCAACATGGGGGCACCGCAGTCACCGGTCGCCTACTACCAGCAGGTCGGCCGGGCCGGGCGTGGCATCCCGGCCGGCACGAGCGCCACCGTCGTGCTGCTCCCGGCGCTCGAGGACCGCGACATCTGGGCCTACTTCGCCTCGCTGGCGTTCCCGCGCGAGTCCCTCGTCCGCGAGACGCTCCAGGTGCTGGCCGAGGGGACCGGGCCGATGGGTCTGGCGGCCATCGAGGCCCGGGTCGAGCTCAACCGCGGCCGTCTCGAGTCGATGCTCAAGGTGCTCGACGTCGACGGCGCCGTACGCCGGGTGCAGGGCGGCTGGGTCGCGACCGGCGAGCCCTGGTCCTACGACGAGGAGCGCTACGTCCGGGTCACCGAGGCCCGCGAGCGCGAGCAGCAGGCGATGCTCGACTACCTCGAGACCTCCGGCTGCCGGATGAAGTTCCTGCGCGACCAGCTCGACGACCCCGAGTCGGTCGAGTGCGGCCGCTGCGACAACTGCGGCGGGCTCACGCTGTCCCACGAGGTGTCGAGCGCGGCGGTCGAGCAGGCCGACCGGCGGCTGTCCCGCCCAGGTGTGCCCGTGGCCCCGCGCCGGATGTGGCCGACCGCGCTGTCGACGCTGGGCATCGACCTGAAGGGCAAGATCGCCGAGGGTGCCGCCGAGGGCCGGGTCGTCGCCCGGCTCACCGACCTCGGCTACGGCGAGCACCTGCGCACGCTGTTCCGGGCGGGCCACGAGGACGGCCCGGTGCCCGACGCCCTCGCCCGCGCCGTGGTGACGATGCTCCAGGACTGGCAGCCCGAGGTCGACGCGATCGTGGTCGTCGAGTCGGCGACCCGGCCGGTCCTGACCGCCGACCTCGCCGGCGGGCTGTCCCGGTTCCTCGGTGTGCCGGTCGTCGGGACCTGGGCCATCGTCGACCCTGACGTCGCCCCCGGGCGCGGCCAGGCCAACTCGGCTCAGCGGGTCGCCGCCATCGGGCGCCGGTCGTCGCTGCAGGCCGATGTCCCCGCCGGCGCTCGGGTGCTGCTCGTCGACGACCGGATCGACACCGGCTGGACCATGACGTTGGCGGCGCAGGCGCTCCGCAGAGCCGGCGCCGCCACGGTGCTGCCGCTGGCGCTGGCCTCCCAGACCTAGACCACAACTAGAACACGTTCTAGATTCCCTGCATGACTCTCCCGACGCTCGACCGGCCGCTCAAGGTCATCCAGTGGACGACCGGCAACATCGGCCGGCGGTCGCTGCACGCGATCCTGGCCCGGCCCGACCTGGAGCTGGTCGGCGTCTTCGCACACGGCGCGGACAAGGTCGGCAAGGACGCCGCCGAGCTGTGCGGCTGGCCCGAGCCCACCGGGATCGCGGCCACGAACGACGTCGACGCCCTGCTCGCCCTGGGTGCTGACGCCTGCTGCTACAACCCACTGTGGCCCAGCGTCGACGAGCTGGTGGCCCTGCTCGAGTCCGGGGTCAACGTCTGCTCGAGCGCCGCCTGGATCACCGGCGGCAAGCAGTCCCCCGAGGACCAGGAGCGGATCCGCAAGGCGTGCACAGCCGGCGGCACCACGATCTTCGGCAGCGGCGCCCACCCGGGCATGACCAACATGGTCGCGATGGTGCTGAGCGGCTCGTGCGAGCGCGTCGACTCGATCGTCATCACCGAGTCCGTCGACTGCTCGACGTACGAGTCCGCCGAGACCCAGACCGCGATGGGCTTCTCCCAGGACCCGGAGACCCCGGGCCTGTCCGAGAACGTCCGGCGGGAGAGCGAGGTCTTCGCGGAGTCGGCCGCGATGATGGCCGACGCGATCGGCGTGACGCTCGACCGGATGAGCTTCGACGTCACGTTCACCCCCGCGACCGGCGACAGCGACCTCGGCTTCATGCAGATCCCGGCCGGCACGGTCGGCGGCGTGATGGGCTACCACCGCGGCTGGGTCGGTGACCACAACGTCGTCAGCGTCGGCTTCAACTGGACCATGGGCTCGCACGTCGAGCCGCCCAAGCCGCTCCAGCACGGCCACGTGATCCAGGTCTTCGGCGTGCCCAACATGCGCACCGTGCTGCACTGCCTGCCGCCCAAGGACTGGAGCGAGGGGTTCATGGACCTCGGGATGATCTACACGGCGATGCCGGTGACCAACGCGGTGCCGTACGTCGTGGCGGCCGAGCCGGGGATCGTCACCCTCGCCGACCTGCCGCCGATCACCGGTCGCGCCGCACTGAGTTAGGCAAGCCTTACCTCAATCCACTACGGTGGGCGGCATGGCCGTGCAGACCCACCGCTGGCGGCTGGCGTGGCTGCTCGTCGCGGTCGGCGTGCTGGTCCTGGTCGTGCTGGCCTCCGTCGCCGTCGGCACCCGGTCGATCCCCGTCGGGACCGTCCTCGACGCGCTGGTGCACCCGTCGGCGACCGAGGACGCGCACGCCGTCGTCCGCTCGCTGCGGGTCCCGCGCACGGTGGTCGGTCTCCTCGCCGGCGCGGCGCTCGGCCTGGCCGGCGCCGTGATGCAGGGCGTGACGCGCAACCCGCTGGCCGACCCGGGACTGCTCGGCGTCAGTGCGGGCGCCTCGTTCGCTCTCGTCCTCGGGATCTCCGTGCTCGGCCTCACCGGCCCGGTCGCCTACGTCTGGTTCGCCTTCGCGGGGGCGGCCGTCGCCTCCGTGCTGGTCTACGGGCTGGGAGCGATCGGCAGCGGTGGGGCGACGCCGGTGAAGCTGGCCCTGGCCGGTGCCGCGATCACGGCCTTCCTGCTGTCGATGACCACCGCGATGCTGCTGCTCGACCAGCGGACCCTCGACGAGTACCGCTTCTGGTCCGTCGGGTCGGTGGCCGGCCGGGACCCCGATCTCATCGCGCAGCTCGGTCCGTTCTTCGCCGTCGGTGCCCTGCTGGCCCTGGCCGCGGGACCGGTGCTGAACTCGCTCGCGCTCGGCGACGACGTCGCCCGGTCGCTCGGCCGCCGCATCGGGCTGGCCCGGGTCACGGCCGCCGTGTCCGTGGTGCTGCTCGTGGGCGCTGCCACCGCCCTCGCGGGCCCGATCGGCTTCGTCGGCCTCACCATCCCGCACGTCGCCCGTGCGATCACCGGGCCCGACTACCGGTGGGTCCTGCCGTGGTCGATGGTGCTCGCGCCGATGCTGCTGCTCGGCTCGGACGTCATCGGGCGGGTCGTCGCGCGTCCGGGCGAGCTCCAGGTGGGCATCGTCACCGCGGTGATCGGCGCACCCATCTTCGTGATGCTGGTCCGTCAGCGACGGCTGGCCGAGCTGTGACCACCGTCGTCCGCACCGCCTCGGTGACCGGGGTGCTCGCCGTGACAGGGTTCGCGGCGTTCTGCGTCTCCATCTCCGTCGGCGAGCTCCGGGTGCCGCTCACCGACGTCGTGCCCGCGATCTTCGGTGCGGGCGACCCTGCGGCACGGTTCGTCGTGGGCGAGCTGCGGCTGCCGCGCGCGCTGGCGGCCGTGCTGGTGGGCGCCGCCTTCGGCCTGTCCGGGGCGGTCTTCCAGTCGCTGGCCCGCAACCCGCTCGCGTCCCCGGACATCATCGGGATCAGCTCCGGGGCCTCGGCGGCGGCGGTGTTCGGCATCGTCGTCCTCGGCTGGTCGGGCAACGGCCTGGTGCTCCTCTCGCTGCTCGGCGCCCTCGTCACCGCGGCGCTCGTCTATGCACTCGCCTGGAAGCAGGGCGCCTCGTCGTACCGCCTCGTCCTCGTCGGCGTCGGGGTGGCCGCCGCGCTCGCCGCGGTCACCAGCTACCTGCTGACCAAGGCGCAGATCTACGACGTGCAGGAGGCCGTCGTCTGGCTGACCGGGTCGCTCAACGGGCGGTTGTGGTCGGACGTGAGGCCGCTGGGGCTGGCGATGCTGGTCCTCGTCCCGATGGTGCTGCTGCTGACCCCGTCGTTGCGGCTGCTCCAGCTGGGTGACGAGACCGCCACCGGCCTCGGCCTGCACGTCGAGCGTGCTCGGCTGCTGCTGGTCCTGGTCGCGGTCGCCCTGGCGGCGGGAGCCACGGCCGCGGCCGGCCCGGTGGCGTTCGTGGCCTTCGTGTCGGCGCCGATCGCCCGGCGGCTCGTGGGCTCGCCCCTCGCGATCGTGCCCGCGGCGCTCGTCGGTGCCGTGCTCATGCTGGTCGCGGACCTGGTCGCCCGTGAGCTGCTCGGGACCGTCGAGCTGCCGGTCGGGATCGTCACCGGCATCGTCGGCGCGCCCTACCTGCTCTGGCTCCTGGCTCGTTCCAACCGCATCGGAAGCGGAGGCTGACCCGCCCATGACCCGGACCGCACAGGCTCACCACACCCTCGCCGCCGAGGGTCTGACCCTGGCCTACGACAAGGTCGAGGTCACCCGTGACCTCAGCCTCGAGATCCCGACCGGGCAGGTCACGTGCATCGTCGGCGCCAACGCGTGCGGGAAGTCGACCTTGCTGCGCGCCCTGGCCCGGCTGCTGCGGCCGGCGTCGGGGACCGTGCTGCTGGACGGCCAGCGGATCCAGTCGCTGCCCACCAAGGAGGTCGCCACCCGCCTCGGGATCCTGCCTCAGACACCCGTCGCTCCCGAGGGCATCACCGTGGCCGACCTGGTCTCCCGAGGCCGGCACCCGCACCAGACCTGGCTGCGCCAGTGGTCCGACCGGGACCGGTCGGTGGTGGCGGAGGCGATGCGGGTGACCGGCACCCTCGAGCTGGCCGAACGTCCGGTGGACGAGCTGTCCGGCGGCCAGCGGCAACGGGCGTGGATCGCGATGGCGCTCGCGCAGGACACCGACCTGATGCTGCTCGACGAGCCGACGACGTACCTCGACCTGGCCCACCAGATCGACGTGCTCGACCTGCTGGTCGACCTCAACCGTCGGCACGGCCGGACGGTCGTGCTGGTGCTGCACGACCTCAACCAGGCCGCGCGCTACAGCGACCACCTGGTCGCGATGAAGGCCGGTGCGGTCGTGGCGGCCGGTCCGCCGGCCGAGGTGATCACCGAGGAGCTCGTGGCCGAGGTGTTCGGGCTCTCGTGCCGGGTCGTCGTCGACGAGGTCAGTGGCACCCCGCTGGTGCTGCCGATCGGCCGGCACCACGCCGCAGTGCCGAGCTAGGCGAGCGCCTTCACGGCGTCGACGATCCGCGGGTCCTCGGGGACGACCTGCGGGCTGAACCGGGCGATCACGGTGCCGTCGGCCGCGACCAGGAACTTCTCGAAGTTCCACGTGACGTCGCCGGCCTCGCCCTTCTCGTTGGGCGCCTTGGTCAGCTCGGCGAACACCTCGTGCCGCTCGTCGCCGTTGACGTCCACCTTCTCGGTCATCGGGAACGTGACGCCGTACGTCGCCGAGCAGAACTCGGCGATGTCCTCGGCGGTGCCGGGCTCCTGGCCGAAGAACTGGTTGCAGGGGACGCCGACCACGGTGAACCGGTCGCCGCCGTAGGTCTCCTGCAGCTCCTCGAGCCCGGCGTACTGGGGGGTGAGCCCGCACCTGCTGGCGACGTTGACCACGAGGGCGGCGCGGCCGCCGGTGATCTCGCCGAAGGTGGTCCGCGTGCCGTCGAGGCGGGCGATCTTCTCGTCCAGGATGCTCACGACACGAGCCTAGGCCCGCCCTAGACGCCGATCCTTCCCCAGGGTCCCCAGATCGCGAAGGACATCCCGGCAGCGGACTGGATGTTGACGAAGAGGGTGCGTCCGTCGGGGCTGAACGTCGACCCGGCGAACTCGTCGTTCGAGCGGTCGGCACCGCTCCCGCTCCTCAGGCGGTTGAGCGCGATGTCGAACAGCTGACCTTGTCGGGTCAGCCCCCGGATGAAGTTGTCGTTCACGTTGTCCTCGCAGACCACGAGCGTGCCGTTCTTCGACGTCGTCACGTTGTCCGGCAGGTCCAGCACCAGCGGGCCCGGCGACTGGAAGACACAGGTGAGCGTCCGCCGTCTGGTGTCGTAGGCCCACACCTGCCCGGACCCGTTGCCGTAGCCGTTGGCGACCGGCGGCGGTGTCGCGGCCTCGGCTGCCCCGCCGCCCTGGGTCGAGGTGAAGTAGACGACGCCACGGTCGTACACCTGGCCCTCGAGCCGGGAGAAGAAGGCCGCACCCTGCTCCCAGCCCTGGCTGGCCACGTGGACGAGCGCCGTGTCGTTCGGGGTCGGCGCGGCCTGGCCGGGAACGTAGTCGTACTCGACGTCGGGCTCGGGGATGGTCACCCAGTCGACGTCGTACGTCGCCCCGTTGACCTGCTGCGCGGCAAGCTGGGCGTTGTCGACGCCCTTGACGCGGAGCATCTGGAGCTTGCCGCCGTCGAGCAGCCGGCCCACCTTCATCGGGTCGCGCGGCGGCGTGTAGCGGTAGAACCCGGACGGGAAGCCGAAGTCGTCCTCGGTGAGGTACAGGTGGCCTCTCCGCGGGTCGAAGGACACGGCCTCGTGAGCGAACCGGCCGGCCTGCGTGACCGGCTTGCGGTCCGACTGGCCCTGACCGGGGTGGGCGCTCGCCGGCACCTCGAACACGTACCCGTGCGGCTTCGTCAGCGCGATGTTGGGCGTGCCGGTGAAGTCGGCGCCGACGTCCGGACCGTTGACGGTCTCCTCGCACGTCACCCAGGAGCCCCAGGGCATCCGTCCGCCGGAGCAGTTCATCATCGTGCCGTTGAGACTGGTGAACGCGCGGACGACCTCGCCGTGCGGGCTGACCT
>Ga0075362_10000594_pt1 | contig 10596 bp, 10 predicted proteins | sample EndMetdeltDD1762_FD_71397 | JGI IMG/M metagenome (GOLD analysis project Ga0075362, IMG submission 71397) | Populus endosphere microbial communities from Tennessee, USA - Endosphere MetaG P. deltoides DD176-2 | ecosystem: Host-associated > Plants > Roots > Endosphere | place: USA: Tennessee...
GCCGCGAAGCGCGGAGAAAGACAGAGGAGTTTTCGGGGTGCGGACTGGACGCGGCAAAAATTAAAGCGTTTTTCGCAAGAGGCGAAAAACGCTTTGATGCCCCCGCGAAGCGCGGAAAATCTTCCCATTCTTCTGTTTTTTCGCCGCGAAAAAACCTCCGCGCTCTCCGCGCCGATCTCCCCCGCTGCGTTTCGCGGCGTCTCCGCGCTGATGAAAAAAAATAGGCTTGAGGCACCCAAAGCGTTTCTCCGTTTTCTTAAACTTGAGGTAAGAGACTGTCCATCCTGCCCCCTGTTATACCGAAATAACCTGAGCAAGACCCGAGAAACAATAGGCTTTTACATCCGGTCGACGGTTTCCAGGCCAAGGAGTTCAAGTCCTTGTTTGAGGACGCGCGCGGTGAGCTCGCAAAGAACGAGGCGGGATTTTTCTTCCGGCGCTCCATCGACGCGGCAATCTCGGAAAAAGGCGTTGAATTTCTCTGCCAATTCATAGAGATAATCGGTGAGGCGGTTCGGAAGCAGGTCGCGGGCGACCAGCTCGAGGATCTCTCCGAAACGACGGATATGAACGCCGAGCGCAATCTCGGCAAGATGGCGGACGTCGATGTGATGATGGGCAAGGATCTCTTTCATGTCGGCGTTCGTTTTTCGCTTAATTCCATTGATCCGGACATAGGCGTAGAGAAGAAAGACCGCTGTATTTCCTTCAAAACGGAGCATCCGATCATAACTAAAAACATAATCTTTCGTTCGAAGGGAGGCAAGATCCGCGTATTTGACAGCGCCGATACCGAGGACGTGAGCCAAATGGTCGATCTCTTGTGCATCGGAATGAGGAAGCCGCTCTACGACGATTTCGCGTGCCTTTTCCACCGCTTCAGTCAATAAATCGATCAATTTTTCTGTATCGCCGGAGCGGGTCTTGAATTTTTTTCCATCAGGTCCAAGAACAAGGCCGAAACCGACATGGTCGACCTGGGTTTTTGCAGGATCGAGCCAGCCCGCTTTTTCAGCAGCGGCGAAAATCATTTGGAAATGAAGCGATTGACCTGCGTCAGTGAGAATGATGATCCGGTCTGCTTTTTCTACGAAAATCCGATGTCGGATTGCAGCCAAGTCGGTCGTGTCGTAGTTGTAACCGCCGTCCGATTTTTGGATCATGAGGGGAAGTCTCTGTCCCTCTCGGTTTTGAAACCCTTCGAGGAAAATGCATTTCGCACCTTCTGAAACTTCGACAAGTCCTTTATTCTCCAATTCCTCGACAACCTCTTTGAGATAAGGATTGTAGAAGGATTCGCCCCGTTCAACGATTTCCACATGCATCAGATCGTAGATTTCCTGAAATCCTTTTCGGGAAACATCGCAAATCAATTTCCAAGCATGAAGAGATTCAGGATCGCCTGACTGCAGCCGGACCACTTGCAATTGGGCCCGTTTTTTAAAATCGGGGTCTTGATCAAAGCGCAATTTAGAAGCTTTGTACCATTTCATCAGCGAGGTGAGATCGGTCGGCTCTTCCCCTTTGAGAACGTCCGGATGAAACTCCTTCATATACGTGATGAGCATGCCGAACTGCGTACCCCAATCGCCGATATGGTTCAATCGGAGAACGTCCTGTTTTAAAAACTCAAAAAGGCGGGCCAGGCAATCTCCGATGATTGTCGAGCGGATGTGGCCGACATGGAGTTCTTTTGCGACATTCGGAGAGGAAAATTCGACAATGATCCTCTGTTTTTTTGCAGGCGGCGAAGCGCCGAGCAGAGGATCTTTCAACTGCGCTTGGAGTTGGCGGGACAAAAAGGCGGGCGACAAGGTGAAATTGATGAAACCAGGCCCTGCGATTTCAATTTTCTCGCACATCTCTCGGTCGGCCGAGTCCAAAGAATCGATGATTTTTTGCGCCACCGCGCGAGGATTTTCTCTGACGATCTTGGAAAGACGGAGCGCGCTATTGCACTGGTAGTGGCCAAACCCCTCCTGAAGGCAGGGCGCCATATCAGCCGATTGCTCTTCTTGAGAAAGAGCGGTTCCAAAGGCTTTTCCGATCGCGTCGGAAAGCCTCTTCCGGAACAGCGAAAGAAGCGTTTCCATGATTTTTAGTCTGCGCTGTGATGGTATGTGGGTGGGATGACTCTTTTGCCAATACTGTATTTGATCCGGTAATCAGCTAAAGAAAGTGCGGCTGTGTGCGTCGACTCCCTGTTTTTTTCAGCGATCTCGTAGATGGCAAGAAGAGTGTCGTAAATGTGATGGACCTTATAACGGGGCAGAGTAGGGATATAGCCTCCATCTTCCAATTCGCAAGCGACATTCAGCAAACCGCCCGCGTTGATCACGAAATCAGGGGCATAGAGAATGCCCTTATCTCTCAATGCGTTTGCATGGGAATCGCGGAGAAGTTGGTTGTTTGCAGACCCTGCAATGCCGCGGCAGCGGAAAAGGGGGATTGTTTTGTCATTGATGATTCCGCCAAAGGCGCAAGGGGCGAGAATATCGCACTCGGTTTCTAAAATTTTATCTACCGGAACTGTTTTTGCATTGTATTTTGCCGCAAATTTCTGCAGTTTTGCCGCATCGATATCAGAGAGGATCAATTTCGCTCCCGCCCAGAACAAAAATTCAACTAAAACGCTGCCTACATTTCCCAATCCTTGGACCGCGACCGATTTCCCTTCCAAAGACTCGGAACCGTAAAGTTTTTTCGCAACCGACTGAATTCCGCGGAAAGTTCCCCAGGCTGTAAAAGGACCTGGATCTCCGCTGCTTTTGGCATGCGGGAGACCGACGACATGGCGCGTCGCCCGGCGGACGATCTTAACATCTTCGGTCGTGCAACCCATATCTTCAGCGCAAATATAGACGCCGCCGAGCTTTTCGACCGCCTCTCCGAAGGCCAGGAGCATTTCAGGAGTTTTTTGAGTTTTCGGGTCGGCGAGAATGACGCTTTTGCCGCCTCCAAACCCCACCTCTGCGACGGCCGATTTATAAGTCATCCCCTTAGAGAGGCGAAGAGCGTCCTCCAAAGCGTCGTTGAAAGAAGCATAAGGCTGAATTCGAATTCCCCCAAGCGCAGGCCCCAGCGTCGTATCATGGATTGCGATGATCGCCGTCAGGCCCGATTTCTTATCGGTGACTTTCATGACCTGCTCGTACCCTTTAACCGGGATTTTTTCGAGATGCAAGCCGGAAACTTTTTGCCCTTCTTTCACTAAAGAAGCTAAACGCTTTTTTGAATCTTCGGTGCTTTTTTCAAGAAGTTGAGAATTCATTGAGGGGCCTCATACCTGTTTATTGGAGGAATTTTTTTGCATTGAATATACCAGGCCCCGCCCACAAAATCAAGAAGAGATCAAGGAGGCGGAAATTAAATATTTTATTCCTCCTAGCGACTTAGCATTTTCTTGATGATAATAGGGACTTGGGGTATCTTATATGTCTAATAAGCCGAGATTTTTGAGGAACATCATGACAACCGCCCTCAGTATTACCGCTGAGCAGAAAGCCGAATTGCTGAAATTCTTAAAAAAGAACCGCCAAGCGGATCTGGTGACCATCTACCTCGCTTTTGTCGAGGAAAAATATCATTTGAAACCGGTCCTTTTCCCTAGGGACAAAACGATCTACCAAAGCCTCGATGACCTAATCCGCAACTTAGAGTCGCAAGGCAAGCTTTGGCGCGAAACCGAAATTACGATCCAATTCGGCCAGCAAAGCGTCAACGAAGAGACAAAAAAGATTTACATCTGTCCTTTTACTGGAAAAGTTTTCGGAGACAATACCCACCCAAATCCCCAAGACGCGATTTATGACTGGGTTTCAAAATGTCCTGAAAACAAAGAACGGGTCGGCGGACTTCCCGCAAAACGATTTTTCGTTTCAGAAGATCCGGAAGTGATCAGAAATTATATCAGCCAAAGAAAAGCCTCGATGAAAAAAGTGGTCTATTCTTCGGCCATTACCGGGAAACTTTTCAACAGCAAAGCTGCTGTGATCGACGATTTCAAAAAGAACCATGTCAAAACTCTGACTCTCCTAGAAGTTCAAAACCAGAACAGGTTCCAAATCGAAGACCATTTCCTCGTTTTCATCCAAAAACAGTTGAACGAAGAAAAGATCGCCCAGTTTGTAGAAGCCCTTTCCCAACATCCTGAATTCGCGCCCTTTTTAGAAAAATGGGTCGAGTCCGATTGATGGGGTTGCCCCAAACAAAGATCATCCTAAGTTCTGCTGAGGAAATGCTTGCGTTTGGGGAAAAAATTGCAAAATCGCTCCGACCCGACTCAGTCATTGCTTTAACAGGCGATCTGGGAACAGGAAAAACGACCTTTGTTCAAGGGCTTGCCCGAGGATTGAAGATTGCGGATCCGGTCCAAAGCCCAACATTCGTGACCCTCAATTTGTACGAAGGAACCCTCCCTTTGTTTCATTTCGACCTTTATCGATTCAAAGAGGGAGCCGATTTTTTCAAACTCGGTTTTGAAGAATACTTTCAGAAAGGGGGTGTTTGCGCGATTGAATGGCCCCAAAAAATTGCCGACTTCTTACCCGCCGATACCCTGCACATCGACCTTCAGCACTGCGAAGGAAACAAAAGAATGGCTTTGATTAGGGAGGGAAAAAACCATGCTGTTCGATAAAGCAACCTTCCTTCTTTCCACATTAGACGCATTCCCCCTCCTCAAGGATCCAAAAGGCGTGCCTCTTCCAGAAATTGCCCTCGCCGGAAGGTCCAATGTCGGGAAATCGAGCTTGATCAATCATTTTTTCGGACAGAAAAATCTCGCTAAAACCTCCGCAACTCCCGGTAAAACCCAACTTCTGAACTTCTTTGTCGTGAAAGATAAAGTGCTTTTCGTCGATTTGCCCGGCTACGGGTTTGCGGCAGCTCCAGGGGCAGCAGTAGAAAAGTGGTCCCGGGCGATCGACCTTTATTTAAATCAAAGCGCATCCCTTCGGCTCATCCTTCTTCTTCTCGACAGCCGCAGGGACCTAACGCCAGAGGACCGCTCCTTAATCGATTGGGCGGAACAAAAACAAATTCCCCTTTTGGCCATTTTAACCAAAACAGATAAACTCTCCTCTTCCGAACTGCAAAAAAAACGGAACGAAACGAGAAAACAACTCTCCAGTGAACCGCTTCCGTACAGCGTGATGGATAAAAGCTGCCGTTATTTCCTCGCCAAACAAATTGAGGCTATTTTATGACTTCCCTGCAACAAGAAATCTTTGTTTGCCTCGATTGCGAATCGACCGGCCTCGAGCCGGAAAGCGATCGCATCATTGAAATCGCAGCCGCTCGCTTCACATTCAGTGAAATCCTGCAAAAATTCGAATCTCTCATCGATCCAGAACGGGACATTCCAGAAAGCTCTCAAGAGATCCACAAAATTTCCCAAGAAATGATCCAAGACAAACCGAAAATCAAAGAAATCCTTCCCGACGTGCTCAAAATGATCGAAGGCCACATTCTGGTCGGCCACGGAATTGGATTCGACATCGCCCTGATTGCCGCAGAAGCAAAAAGAAACCAAATCCCTACAACCATCCACCAGCTTCATTACATCGACACCCTCCGACTCGCGCGTCTTTATGGAGAAAGCCCCATCAATTCGCTCCAACGCCTCCGCGAGCACTTCAATATCGAACCCGAAGGCGCCCACCGCGCCATGAGCGATGTCATTGTCAACATCGAAGTATTTAAACAACTCGCAAAACCCTACCGCTCCTCCGCCGAAATCCTCAAAATTCTCCAAAAGCCGATCAAACTCAAGCAAATGCCCCTCGGCAAACACAAAGGGCGGAAATTCGACGAAATCCCCGTCGAATATCTCCTTTGGGCCGAGAAAAAAGATTTCGACCAAGACCTCCTGTTTTCGATCCGCTCTGAACTGCGGAACCGGAAAAGAGGAGGCGGGTTCGAGCAATCCTCCAGCCCCTTCGCAGGCCTGTAACTTCGAGCAACGCCTTTTACCTCAAGTTAAAAAATAGAGAAATGCTTTGGATGCCCCAAGCCTATTTTTTTTCATCAGCGCTGAGACGCCGCGAAACGCAGCGAAGTAGATCGGCGCGGAGAGCGCGGAGGTTTTTTCGCGGCGAAAAAACAGAAGAACCTAATTGAAATTTAGTCTCTTATGAGCTTTACTTTTCCTCCATTTTTTATTCAGGAGCAAGAAAATATGTCCACAAGTTGTAAAATTTCTCCATTTTTTCACGGCACGATTTACGAATGGCACTCCGGAAAAACAACTTCTTTTAAACCACTCGATGAATTTGTCGCTTCATGTCCTTCTCCATCCACAAAAGTTGAAATAAGTCACCTAGACGGTGATGTATTTGATTTATATTTCGTATCTGCAGAATCAATAAGAGTAGGAACGAAACATTGCACTCAATGTGTTTTTAAAGATGCAGAAAACAATAGAGTAAAATACAGGGACGGCAAATGCGATTTCATGGGAGTAGTAGCAAAAAGTTTAAAAGCTTTTACCGAAGTCTTTCCAAAATCTGTCTAATTTTTAGATTGGAAAATTTTCCGCGTTTCGCGGGAGCATCAAAGCGTTTTTCGCCTCTTGCGAAAAACGCTTTCATTTTTGCCGCGTCTCTCTATCTTTCTCCGCGCTTCGCGGCCTCCGTGTTCTCCCTCCTATCTCCTTCGCTGCGTTTCGCGGCGTCTCCGCGCTGATCAAAAAAAAATAAGCTCGCTCGACTCACACACCTTTCGCCCCTTCCCTCTCTCTCCTTTCCCTCCCCTTCCCTCCCTTTCCCCACTTGACGAAATCGAATCCCTCCCTCTAAATTCAGCTCATGCGCAAGCTCACTCTCAAGGACCTTTCCCTCAAAAACAAACGCGTTCTCCTGCGCGTCGACTTCAACGTCCCTCTTTCAAAAGAGGGAAAAATCACTGACGATTCCCGGATCGTAGCTTCTCTCCCCTCCATCCAATACATCCTCCAACACGGCGCAGCCTCGCTGATCCTGATGAGCCATTTGGGGCGCCCCAAAGCGAAACGGGAGCCGGAATTTTCTCTCGCTCCCTGCGCTCGCCGCCTTTCAGAACTCCTCCACAAACCGGTTTCCCTCGCCCCTGACTCTGTCGGCCCTGAAGTTGAAAAAATGGCCTCGCATCTTCGTCCAGGCGAGGTTCTGTTGCTTGAAAATGTCCGGTTTCATCTCGGGGAGGAGACGCCGGAAAAAGAACCTGATTACGTCTCTCGATTAGCCAAGTTGGGCGATGTCTATGTGAACGACGCCTTCGGAACTGCCCATAGGGAGCACGCCTCCACCGCAGCCATTGCGAAGTTCTTTCCTGGCAAAGCGGCCGCAGGATTTTTAATGGAAAAAGAAATGGCCCAGCTTGCCCCTTTGTTGAAAAACCCGGAACGCCCCTTTTACGCCCTTATCGGCGGGGCGAAAATTTCATCCAAGGCAGGCGTAATCAAAAATCTTCTTGATCGAGTGGATGGAATTTTTCTAGGCGGAGGGATGGCCTTTACTTTTTTAAAAAGCCAAGGCATCTCCATTGGAGCATCCTTGGTCGAAGAGGCGGAAATCGAGACGGCTCGAAAAATTCTTGAAAAAGGGGAGAAGAAAATTCATTTGCCCTCCGATTTTGTGATTGCCGATGCGTTTAAAGACGATGCGAATCGAAAAATCGTTTCTACGAAACAAGGAATCCCTTCAGGTTGGATAGGAATGGACATCGGGCCGGAAACGATTCGCGATTGGAAAAAAGAATTGAAGGCTGCTAAGACGGTATTTTGGAACGGTCCCTTAGGAGTTTTTGAAATGCCTCGCTTTGCCGAAGGGACTCGGGCCATTGCAAAAGAATTGGCAGAGGCTGCAGCAAAGACCCTCATTGGAGGAGGAGATTCGGTTGCCGCAATCCAAGGAATGGGTCTGGAAGATCGGTTTTCCCATCTTTCAACAGGAGGCGGCGCAGCCCTCGAATTTCTCGAATTTGGGCGCCTGCCTGGAATCGACGCTCTCTCGGACAAATAAAATCTTCATTAACTACTTTTCGAAAGTTAGCGGAGAAAGATGCTTCGTCATTTTATTAAATGAGCCGATATGCGATGCTGTGAGCATCAAAGTCGAAGGATCCTTAAGTCGATATGCAGGCGGACAGCACGGCAGAATTCGGAAAGTGGCGTTCTTTTTTCTGGCCGATTCATCGTTGGGAATTAAAAAAATTCCTCCCAATGCTTTTCATGTTTTTTCTCATCTCTTTCAATTATAACGCGTTGCGCGCGTATAAAGACTCCATGGTCGTAACCGCCCCTCAATCGGGAGCCGAAGCGATTCCTTTTATCAAAGTTTGGGCGATCCTCCCCGCAGCGATCTTGCTGACCTTCCTTTTTACCCGGCTTGCGAACCGTTTCTCCCGGGAAAAAGTCTTCTATATCATGATGTGCCTGTTTTTGGCCTTTTTCTTCATCTTTACATTCATCCTTTTCCCAGCTCAAGACTACCTCCATCCCAATGCATTGGCCGATAAATTGCAGACGATCCTTCCTTCGGGATTTAAAGGGTTGATCGCCATTTTCAGGAACTGGACCTTTACGCTTTTCTATGTGATGTCCGAACTTTGGGGAACTGCGATCCTAACGGTTTTGTTCTGGGGATTTGCCAACGAAGTGACGAATGTCAAAGAGGCGAGAAGGTACTATGGGATTTTAATGATCGGCGCCAATATCGCCGGAATTTTTTCAGGGCAGGCTTCGATCTATTTTTCAGGAAATATTTACATCCCCTCCCTCCCTTACGGCAAAGACGCTTGGGAACAATCGGTTTTCTTTCTCAATTGCTCCATTATTATAGCGGGCGTTTTAACGATCGCTATCTTTAGATGGCTTAACCGCCATGTGATTCGTCCGACGGAGAACGCAAAACCTGAAAATCTCCGTCCGGAAAAAGTAAAGATGTCGATGCGGAAAAACTTTGCCTACCTTGCTAAATCAAAATATTTGATTTGCATCGCGGCGATCGTTGTAGCTTACAATGTAGCGATCAATTTGGTCGAAGTAGTTTGGAAAAACCAGATCAAACAGGTCTTCCCGAACCCGAATGAATACAACGTCTACATGGGCGAGGTGATGACCCTCATGGCCGTCATCGCTACGCTGGCCTCTATTTTCATCACAGGAAACATCATCCGCCGAACTTCCTGGACATTCAGCGCTTTGGTCTCTCCCATCATCCTCTTTATTACAGGAATTGGTTTTTTCACTTTCGTCTTGTTCCAAAACTCCGGTTTCGGATGGGTCGGCTGGATTTCTGCAGCTCTCGGCTCGACGCCCCTCATGCTGAGCGTCATGCTCGGCTCCATTCAAAACTCATTGAGCCGCGCCGCAAAATACACTCTCTTCGATGCGACAAAAGAGATCGCTTTCATCCCCTTAAGCAACGAATCGAAACTCAAGGGAAAAGCAGCGATCGACGGCGTTGGATCGAGGCTCGGCAAATCCGGGGGATCCGTGATCCACCAGGGGCTTCTTTTAATTTTTTCGACCGTTTCCGCAAGCACTCCTTATGTAGCAGCCATTTTCCTCGGCGTCGTTCTCGTTTGGATCTTAGCGGTTGTCACTCTTGGCAAACAGTTCGATTCATTGGTCACTGAAGACGGCAAGCTTGAAATTTCAGACACTTCCCAACCAAAACCCGCCTAATTAGTTTGAGGGTGGCGGAAAACACGATAAAGACGAGATCCCAACCCAGCCGCGCCAACACCAAGCCCTAAAAGCGCAATGGTAAACGGGGAAAGGGAACTCAAATAAAGCCCGCTGCTAATTGCCGCAGACACCGCCCCTCTCCACAAGCCCGAAGGAATCCTTTTTTTCAGCATCACGTTTGATAATGCGAGGGTATAAACAGCAGCTCCCGTCACTGCCAAAAAAGGTGTTACGCTCAGACAAGAGACCAAGCCAACTCCGACAGCCGCCACCTCAGAGGAAGAGATCTCAATGATTTCGACCCCTCTTATTTTCGCTAAATAAAAATTCGCCAAGACCAACCGATCTCCAAACCTCTCTTCAATTTTGCGAAAAATGAGAGCGCGGCTCTGAACATCCCCCTCTTCTTCAACATCGCCGCGGCAGCGGCGCCGACACGCTTTCATTGCCTCGTTCATTCCGGCTAAAAGGCCGATGGTCACAGTGACCTTCGGATTGAGGACAACGGCAACGGAAGCAATTCCAGAACTTAAGATTTTCCGAACAACCGGCCAGGGAATCGATTTTTTCAAGACAAGATGGGACACCGATGTTGCATGGGCAATGGCCCCTAAGCCTGAAATAATCGGGTCCTTGCTAAAACAAGCAAGAGCCCCCATTCCCGCAACGAGGCTTAAGGCAGCAGTTTCCCCATGGAATTTCACGAACTGATGAGAAATAGAATCGACGAATGCCATAAGAAAACCTTTGATAAGAGACTGTCGTTGAAATCAGGCTTCGTCGCTTTTCGGGATTATTTTGGCCGATTTTCGACTTCAAACTTTGGGGGCAATATACGAAAATTGATATTGCCCCCAAAGTTTGAATCGAAAATCGGCTCAAAAGAACCCGAAAATCGACAGAAGCTGTTTTCAACGACAGTCTCT
>Ga0075362_10000595_pt1 | contig 10593 bp, 13 predicted proteins | sample EndMetdeltDD1762_FD_71397 | JGI IMG/M metagenome (GOLD analysis project Ga0075362, IMG submission 71397) | Populus endosphere microbial communities from Tennessee, USA - Endosphere MetaG P. deltoides DD176-2 | ecosystem: Host-associated > Plants > Roots > Endosphere | place: USA: Tennessee...
GCGTGAAGCTGCTGCTCGAGCACGGCGCCGACCCGAACCGGCGCAGCCAGCGAGACATGCGCGCTGCAGACTTTGCGAAGCTCGCGGGACGCGACGCGCTGGCTGCCAGCCTGCAGAAACTGCAGCGCTGAGGCCTACAAGCGGGCGCGCCGCGACGACGTGCCACCTAGGAATCTGCCTGACGCTGCCTTTGGCTGCGCGCCGACTTCTGCGGCACGGGACTGCGGCCTACATTGGAGGCGTTCAACACCGCACCAGGAGTGCTCGCCATGTCGCAGACCCAAGTCGAATCGAACCCGTTCGCACTGATGATGGATCCGGCCGCGGTGTTCGCCGCCGTCGAGCGCTCCGAGCGCCTCGCACGGCTGCACAGCCGCATCTGCAGGCCGCTGGACAAGCCGCATGCCGCTCAGCCGGCGGCGCCGGAAACAGCGGCGTTCGATGACGCGGTGGAGGCGGCGGCAGCCTCGGAAGAGTGATGCCGCTGGGCGCGCGGGTTGGGCTGGGATAGCTCAATCCTGAAGCGCGACAATGTATATTATGTAAACTTGACTGCGCGAGCAGATCAAGGCCCTCATACGGAACAACTGGCTGCCGGAGGTAAAGGTCGTCAGGCACTAGGCGGTAACGCTGGTCAGTTGCCTCGAAACGGCAACTGCTGGGTGCAAGACCCTGAACTATCCATGTCACTGGCTTCGGGCGGGCGAGCATTTCCGCCGACCCCGCCCAGCGCCGACAGCGGCACGGCGACATCGCCTTCCTTGCTGCCTTTGCCGATCACACGCAGCCAGTCGTCGCCATGATCGTCTCGGCGAAGCTGGCCCAGCCGCGCCGCCACTCGTTGGAAAGCCGAGATCGAGCCGGCCCGACCCAGCGCTCGCGCGGCGTGGGTCGCCGCAGGAACGCGCTAGGCAATCGCATCTTCGGTCGTCAGCGATGGCAACGCCTTGCCGCGCTCCAGGATCGCCACAGCATCAGTCGCTTGGCCTCCTTGCGATAGGCCCGCTGTGTCGTCGCGACCTCTTGCAGCTCGAGCCAGGCCTGCACGGCGCGATAGTCGTCATCAGCGGCAAGTACGCACGATTCTTTGGACGCACGGTACGCGCCGCGCGAGCCGTCGAGATCCGTCGGCACAACCAAGTGCTCCCACGGCTGCACGATCGACGGCTGGGTGACCACGAGCGCCCTCGCCTGCAGCGACGGCGTCGCGGAATACGGATAGGCCCGCGCGCTATGACACCAGTCGCGTGTCCAGCGCGTGCGGCCCTCGTACGAGCTGCCGTTTGAGAAACTCGACGCAGACGCGCACCTTGGCGGAACCTGCCGAACGCGTGCTGGTCATCGCCCAGACATCGGCCGGCTCGTGGTGCGAGGACAGGACCCGCACCACGCGGCCATCGTGCAGGGCCTCGGCGACGTCCCAGACCGACAGCAGGCAGATGCCCTTGCCGTCAATGCTCCAGCCCTTGACGACGTCGCTGTGGTTCGAGCTGAACCGGCTCGTCACCTTGACCGATTCGACACCGCGCGGCCCCGTCAGGCGCCAGATGCCGAACGGCTGGTCGCGCTCGCGGTAGAGCAGGCACTCGTGCTCGGCGAGTTCGGCGATCGAGCGGGGCTGGCCGCGCTTCTTCAGGTAGTCTGGTGCGGCGCAGAGGATGCGCCGGCTTGGCACCATGCGCTGCGCAATCAGCTGCGGCTGCGTCGGATCGCCGACGCGGATGTCGAGATCGAAGTTCTCGGCGATCAGGTCGACCCGCCGGTCGAGCAGTTCGAGCCAGACCTCCAGGCGCGGATGACGCTTGCCGAGCGCCGAGAGGATAGGCGCGACGTGCTCGCGGCCGAGGCGCTGGCTGGTCGCGATGCGCAGCTGCCCTGAAGGTTCGCGCTTCGCGCTGCTGAACGCCTCGGACATCGCGTTCGCGTCGTCGAGGATGCGCTGCGCCCACTGGAAGGCGCGCTCGCCGTCTTCGGTGATCACGACGCGCCGGGTCGTGCGGTGGAAGAGACGCACGCCCAGTTGCGTTTCGAGGATCGCGATGCGCTTGCTGATGTGCGCCGGCGTCGTGCCGATCTCGAGCGACGCAGCGGCGAAGCCGGAGCGGCGCGCCACCTCGCAGAACACCTGCAGATCTTTCAGATCCATCGTGCGTTTGACAACGATCCGTTGATAACGACTCAACTGAGCGCCGATTGTAGTTTGAGGCGTTGTTACTAGACTGCCCTGCAACTCTCCGCATCGCCCTCGGAACCATGAGCAGACTCCCCATCGCCGTGATCGGCGCCGGCCTGATCGGCAGGACCCACATCGACCGCGCGCTGACGAGTGCGAGCGTGCAGCTCGTGGCGGTTGCCGACCCAACACCGGTGGCCGCCGAGCTTGCACGCGCTGCCGGGCTGCCGTGTTTCAGCGACTACCGCCAGATGCTCGCCGAGGTGAGGCCGAAGGGTGTGGTCGTCGCGACGCCGAACGCGACCCATGCGCAGATCACGATCGATTGCCTCGAGAGCCGCGCTGCCGTGCTGGTCGAGAAACCCATCGCCGACACGCTCGACGACGGCCGGCGCATCTGCGCGGCATCGCAGGCCGCGGGCCTGCCGGTGCTGGTGGGGCACCAGCGCCGCCACAACCCGATCATGCGCAAGGCGCGTGCGATCGTCGCCAGCGGGGTGCTCGGCCGGCCGGTCAGCGCGACCGTGATGTGCACCTGGCTCAAACCACGCGACTACTTCGACGTGGCGTGGCGCCGGCAGATGGGCGGCGGCCCGATCCTGATCAACCTGATCCACGACATCGATCTGATGCGCCATCTGTACGGCGAGATCGACAGCGTGCAGGCGCTCGCGTCGAACGTGGTGCGCGGCTTCGAGGTCGAGGACACCGCCGTTGTTGCGCTGCGTTTTCGCAATGGTGCTCTGGGCACCGTCACGGTCTCCGACACGACGGCGGCGCCTTGGAACTGGGACCTGAGTGCCGGCGAGGCGGAGCGCTTTCCGCGCCAGGACATCAATGCCCACTTCTACTCGGGCAGCGAAGGCTCGCTGACGTTGCCTCGCCTCGAGCTCTGGCGTTACCGCGCGGACGAGGGCGCGGCGCAGGGCTGGCACGACCCGTTGACGATGGAGCGCACCGCAGTCCACGCCGGCTGCCCGTACTCCGAACAGCTGCGCCATTTCGCCGCGCTCGTCGAAGGCCGGGAGGCGCCGGTCTGTTCCGCGCTGGACGGCTTTCGCACGCTCGAAGCGACGCTGGCCGTGACCCAGGCGGCGGCGTCGGGGCAGCCGGTGCAGCTGGACGCCTGACCATGACCTACCAGTTCCACTTCGCCGCCCTGCTGCCCTACTGGCCGCAGTTCGCGCAGGGCTGCTGGCTGACGCTGCGCCTGTCGGCGATCGCGGTGGCGATCGGGCTGGCTGTCGGGCTGCTCACGGTGATGGCCAAGCGCAGCACGATCGCGCCGCTGCGCTGGGCGGCCGAGAGCTACATCGAGGTCATTCGCAACACGCCGTTCCTGGTGCAGGTGCTCTTCATCTTCTTCGGCCTGCCGCCGCTGGGTGTGAGCCTGTCGCCCAACGTCGCCGCGGTGCTGGCGCTGAGCCTGAACCTCGGCGCGTTCTCGGCCGAAATCATCCGCACCGGCATCGAGTCGGTGCCACGCGGCCAGTTCGAGGCCGGCGCCGCGCTGGGCTTGAGCCCGCTGCAGACCTTCCGCTACATCGTGCTGAAGCCCGCGCTGCGCATCATCTACCCGTCGCTGGCCGGGCAGTTCGTGATGCTGCTGCTGACCACCAGCATCGTCTCGTCGATCTCCGCCGAGGAGCTGACCTCGGTGGCGCAGAACGTCGACTCGAGCACCTTCCGCAGCTTCGAGGTCTACATCGTCACGGCGCTGCTGTATCTCACGATGTCGACGATCTTCGCGACGGTCTTCAAGGCGATCGATCGCGTCTGCTTCTCCTACCCCGACAAGTGAGGCGCTTGTGATCCGTGACTTCACGCTCACCGAGTTCTGGGTCATCACCGCCGGCTTGTGGGCGACGCTGCTGCTGTCGGCGCTGGCCTTCGTCTGCGGCGGCATCGGCGGGCTCGGCGTCGCGCTCGCGCGCACCGCGCCGATCAAGGGGCTGCGTCTGGCGGCCGGCGTGTTCATCGACTTCTTCCAGGGCACACCGATGTTGCTGCAGCTGTTCCTGGTCTTCTACGGCCTGCCGGTGCTGGGCATCAAGGTCAACGTCTGGGTCGCCGCCGCATTCGCGCTGACGCTGCATGCCGGCGCCTTCCTCGGCGAGATCTGGCGCGGCGGCATCCAGGCCGTGCCGCTCGGTCAGACCGAGGCGGCCGAGGCGCTCGGCCTGGACTACTGGACGCGCATGCGCCACGTCGTGCTGCCGCAGGCACTGCGCATGTCGTTCGCGCCGACGGTGGGCTTCCTGGTGCAGCTGATCAAGGGCACGTCGCTGGCCGCGATCATCGGCTTCGTCGAGCTGTCGCGCTCGGGCCAGCTCGTCTCGAGCATCACCTACAAGCCGCTGCTCGCCTTCGGGCTCGTCGCGGTGTGCTACTTCGCGATCTGCTATCCGCTGTCGCGCTACAGCGCGCAGCTCGAGCGACGCCTCGCCGTCACCCGCTGAGCGGCCCCTGCCGCTTTCCCCCACACAGACAAGACAAGGAGACAACCATGCTCGAAAGAATCATTCGCCGTTCCGCCCTCTTGATGACCCTGGCGCTCGCACTCGCCGGCAGCGCGCAGGCGCAGAAGGTCGCCGACATCAAGAAGTCCGGCGTGCTCAAGATCGGCGCTCAGGTCGCGCAGGTTCCCTGGGGCTTCAGTGACAAGAACAACAAGCTGACCGGCTATGACATCGAGTTCGCGCAGATGCTCGCCAAGGATCTGGGCGTGAAGCCCGAGTTCACGCCGGTGACGGTGGCCAATCGCACCGCCGCGCTGCTGACCGGGCAGGTCGACGTGCTCGTCGCGGTCGTGACGATCCTCGCCGACCGGCAGAAGGTGGTGCTGTTCTCGCGCCCCTACTCGTACCTCGACACCGTACTGATCGGCAAGGCGGTGACACCAGTGATGAAGAGCTACGCCGAGCTCAAGGGCTTGCGCATCGGCGTGCCACGCGGCAGCGTGCAGGACAACGCGGTGACGCAGGTCAACAGCGGTGCAACCATCCAGCGCTTCGACGACGACGCCGCCGCGGTTCAGGCGCTGCTGTCGGGCCAGGTCGATCTGGCCGGTGCAGCCGCGACGCAGCTCGGTCCGATCGCGCAAGTGGCCGGCGCGGGCAAGTACGACATCAAGCTGGTGATCTCGCGGGGCTACCAGGGGGCGGCCGTGCGGCCGGGCGAGCGCGAATGGGCGGACTACATCAACGACTTCATCGCCCGCAAGCTGACCGCCGGCGAATTGCCGGCGCTCTACAAGAAGTGGATCGGGCTCGAGCTCGGCAAGGATCTGCCGGCCACCGGCGAGACCGCGGCTGCGCTGCCGAACTTCGTCGCGAAGTAGCCGACGGCCGCCGAGCTGAATCATGAACTCGAAGGACACGGGTTTCGTGCCCGACCACGCGGTGGCCCACAAGGTCGGCAGCGAAACCATCATCGAGATGGAAGACGTCAGCAAGTGGTACGGTGCGGTGCGCGTGCTGACCGACGTCACGCTGAAGGTGAAGAAGGGCGAGCGCATCGTCATCTGCGGGCCCTCGGGCTCGGGCAAGTCGACGACGATCCGCTGCATCAACCGGCTCGAGCCCTACCAGAAGGGCCGCATCGTCGTCGACGGCATCGACCTCGGCGCCGATGCGAAGAACGTACGCGCGGTGCGCGCCGAGGTCGGCATGGTGTTCCAGCAGTTCAACCTGTTCCCGCACCTGACGGTGTTGGAAAACTGCATGCTCGCGCCGATGAAGGTGCGCGGCACGCCGAAGGCCGAGGCCGAGGCGAACGCGATGAAGTACCTGACGCGGGTGCGCATCCCCGAGCACGCGAAGAAGCATCCAGCGCAGTTGTCCGGCGGCCAGCAGCAGCGTGTCGCGATCGCGCGCGCGCTGTGCATGACGCCGAAGATCATGCTGTTCGACGAGCCGACCTCGGCGCTGGATCCAGAGATGGTCAAGGAGGTGCTCGAGACGATGATCGGCCTGGCCGACGAGGGCATGACGATGCTGTGCGTGACCCACGAGATGGGCTTCGCACGCAGCGTGGCCGACCGCGTGCTCTTCATGGACCGCGGCGAGATCGTCGAGCAGGCGCCGCCGGACGAGTTCTTCACCGCGCCGAAGCACGAGCGGCTGCGCGACTTCCTCGGCCAGATCCTGCACAAATGACGCCGCTCTCGCTGGCCCATCTGACCGTTCTGGAGATCTCTCCGCCGGCGTTGTTCGACCTCGCCGCCGAGGCTGGCTACCAGAGCGTCGGCATCCGCATCCTGCCGGCGGTGCCGGGTGCGGTGTGTTATCCACTCGACCGACCCATGGTGGTCGCGTGGCGCCGCCGGCTGGCCGACGCAGGCGTCGGGGTGCACGACGTCGAGTTCATTCCGCTGACGCCTGACGTGCGTGTCGAGGAGTACCGGCAGACGCTCGCGCTGGCCGCCGAGCTCGGCGCGCGCCGGCTCAACGTGTCGGGCGACGACCCCGATATCGAGCGAGTCACTGAGCGCTTCGGCCGGCTGTGTGATCTCGCGGCCGAGGTCGGCATCGGCGTGGACCTGGAGTTCATGCGCTTTCGTGTCGTCGCCAATCTGCCGCAGGCGCTCGACGTCGTCACGCGCGCAGCACGACCGAATGGCCGGCTGCTGATCGACGTGCTCCACCTGTTCCGCTCAGGCGGCACGGCGCAGATGCTGGCGGAGGTACCGGCCCACCTTGTCGGGTCCGTGCAACTGTGCGATGCGCCGCGCTTGGATCCGACCGATGCGCACGTCGTCGACGAGGCTCGGCAGGGACGCCTGTTCCCGGGCGAGGGCGAGCTGCCGCTGCGCGACTACCTCCGCGCCCTGCCAAGGGACGTCTGCTTCAGCGTCGAGGTGCCGACCGGCAGCAGCCACCCGGGGCTTTCACCCGCCGAGCGGGCAGCAAGGTCGCATTGCGCATCACATCACTCGCTGGCTTCGTCGCTGCTTGATCAGTAGGAGCGACGTCCAGCGCCTTGACTCTGCGACCCAGGCCAGCGACACCGCTGCCAGCGTCTCGTCACGTGTCAGGCCGAGCAGTTGCGACACGACGGCGGTGGAGGCGACCTTGACCAGCAGCACATGGTCGAGCCCGGCCTTTTTGAACGAGTTCTCCAGCGCGATCACGCCCTGGATCTCGTGCGCCTTGACGATGGCGGTGAGCACGTCGCGCATCACCAGCGGTTTGCGCCGCGCGGCCACCGCGTTGCGGCTGAGCCAGTCGGCCGTGGCGAGAATGCCGCCCAGGTTGTCGGACGGATGGCCATGAGCTTGGTCGCCGCCGGGTAGTCGAGCGCCTCCAGGCCGCAGCCGAGCGTGTCGACGAGGATGTTGCGCGCGGTCTCGTAGGCGAGATCGGACGTCACTTCGTACGCGAGCGCGTTGTCGACGATGTCGACGATGACCTGATCCCAATCAGGCCGGACGTTGCTGATGTGTGCGGACATGGTTGCTTTGCACGGTTCGCGGCTACTTGCGCGAGTGGTTTGGATCCGCCGGCAGAACAAGGCTCAAGGCGTCGGCACACATCTCACACTGCGAATGCAAGCGATACCGACACCCCCCGATCTGGCAATTCAGGGCGACGGCGAGGTCCACCAGACTTCGTGCATGACGCCTCTCCACGCGGCCACATGCCGCACCATCTTCGTATCGGCGCGCCACACCGGGGAGAGATGGTCGGCTGCCTTGCACACAATTTGTGCAAACCGTCCCTCTGCCCTTGTTGTCGCTCTGGTGTCCACGCGATGTGCTGATCCCTGGCGCGTGACTTGCATAGCTCCTGCCATGGCAATCGATTTCCATCCACGACGTCGGCTCTCATTCTCGGCAGATCGAGTTTGTCGCGCGTTGTTGGCAATCGATTGCCATTCTCCCGATGCCCCGAAGAACCCACGCCATCTGCGCCGACTTCATTCGGCGGCGCTTCCCGCGGCATTGGTGCTGGCCCTGACCGCTTGTCAGCCGGACCCTCAGGGCTCGAACACTGCGGGCAGTTCGACCCGCGATACCGCACTGCCCGCCGACGTCGTGCACTCATGGACGTCCGGCGGCGAGGCGAAAGCGATCGCCGCCCTCGCTGACGCCTTCAACGCCCGCGGCGGCGCCTGGCGCGACGCCGCGGTCGCGGGCTTCGACAATGCCGGCGCGCTCGGCATCAATCGGATGGTGGGAGGTCAACCACCGAGCGCGATGGCCTTCGTTGCCGGCCCAGCGCTGGACGATCTGGCCGAGCGCGGCATGCTCACGCCAATCGGCGAGCTGGCCGGTGGGCGCGATTGGCAATCGCAGCTACCGCGGGCACTGACGGCAGCCGTGACCCGAGGCGGCCAGCCGATGGCGGTGCCGTTGAACCTGCACGAGCAAAGCCTGTTCTTCTGGTCGCGCGCCGTACTGGCCAAGTCGGGCGTCACGCGTGTGCCTTCGAATTGGCCCGAGTTCTTCGCCACGCTCGACGCGGTGCAGGCGCAAGGCGCGATCCCGCTCGCGCTCGGTGGGCAGGCCTGGCAGGAAAGCACCCTCTTCAACTCGGTGCTGGCGTCCGTGCTCGGCAAGTCGGGCTACGAAAAGGTCTACCTCGCACGCGACCCAGCCACGATCCTCGGTCCTGGTTTCCGGCAGGCGGTCGAGATCTTCGGTCGCTTGCGCCGCTACGTCGACGCCAATGCTCCCGGCCGCAACTGGAACGACGCGACGCAGCTCGTCATCACCGACCGCGCAGCGCTGCTCGTGATGGGCGACTGGGCACTCTCGGAATTCACGCTCGCGGCCAAGGCACCCGAGGTCGATTTCAGTTGCCGCGTCGGCCTGCGAGACGACATCGCGATCGTCGGCAGCGATGTGATGGCGTTTCCGCGTGCCCGCACCGAAGCTGCGCGACGCGCCCAACGCCTGCTGGTCGAGGTGGTGCTGGATCCGCAAGTGCAGCACGAGTTCGCGCGCCGGCTCGGGCCGCTGCCGGCGCGGCTGGATGCGCCGGTGGACGATCTGCACCCGTGCATGCGGCACGCCGCGGGCCTGATGCGCGATGCCGCGACTGCGGTGCCGACGCCGTACATGACGTTGCCGCCCGACGTATTGGGTGAGATCGACGACGTCATCGCCGAGTTCTGGAGCGATCCAGCTATGTCGGCCGAAACGATGGCGCGGCGCTTCGCCGACGTGCTGCGCACCGCGACATGAAAGCCGCCATGCAGCACGACCGCCGAGCCTCGCCGATGCGCGAGCGCATGGTCGAAGGCCTGTTCATCGCACCAGCGCTCGTGCTCACGCTGGTGGTGTTCGTCGGCACGATGGTCTGGACCGTGGGACTGTCGTTCACGAGTTCGCGCGCCCTGCCGATCGGCCACTGGGTAGGTGGGGCGCAGTACGTACGGCTGTGGCACAACGCGCGCTGGACCGCGTCAGTGGAAAACCTCGTCGGCTACGCGCTCGCCTACGTGCTGCTGAGCCTGGTGGCCGGCGTGCTGCTGGCCGTGCTGCTGGACCGCCAGGCACGTTTCGAGAACGCCTGGCGCACGATCTTCTTCTACCCGTATGCGGTCTCGATGATCGTTGCCGGTCTGGTTTGGCAGTGGCTGTTGAACCCGGCGGTCGGGCTTCAGTCGTTGTTCGGCGGCGCAGGCTTCGCCTGGTTGTCGAACCCGCGGCTGGCGATCTACGCGGTGGCACTGGCCGGTGCGTGGCAGTCTGCCGGCCTGGTAATGGTCATCGTGCTGGCGGCGCTGAAGGGCATCGACCCCGAGATCCGCCGCGCCGCAGCGCTCGATGGCATTCCCGTCTGGCGCACCTATGTCTCGCTGCTGCTGCCGCAGGTGCGCGGCGCGCTGGTCGCGGCGACGCTGTTGCTGGCGATGGCGGCCGCGCGCGTCTACGACCTCGTCGTCGCGATGACGAACGGCGGCCCCGGCAACGCCACCGAACTGCCGGCGAAGTTCGTGATGGCCTATCTGTTCGTGCGCCAGAACGTGGGCCTCGCGTCGGCCGCGGCGACGATGATGCTCTTGGCCGTGGCCCTGCTGCTCACGGCCGGTTGGGCGGTGCGCCGCGCCATGGGCCGTTGACGAGAGGACGACCATGGTCACGCCAACGATGACGACCCGAACGAGCGCCACCGCAAGTCGGAAAGCAACTCACACACCGCCGCTGCATGCGCGCTGGTCGCGCCATCTGCCGACGGTGCTGCTCGTGGGCGCAGCCGCCGCCTTCCTGCTGCCGCTGTGGGTGATGTTGGCCGGCTCGTTGAAGTCAATGGATGAGATCCGTCACGGCTCGCTCCTGCTGCCGCCGTTGCGGCCGACGCTGGAAGCCTGGCGCCAGGCGGTCGACGCGCTGTCGCCGGGCCTCGTGAACTCGCTGCTCATCACCGTGCCCGCCGTGCTGCTGTCGACGCTGCTGGGCGCGCTGTCCGGCTATG
>Ga0075362_10000598_pt1 | contig 10584 bp, 7 predicted proteins | sample EndMetdeltDD1762_FD_71397 | JGI IMG/M metagenome (GOLD analysis project Ga0075362, IMG submission 71397) | Populus endosphere microbial communities from Tennessee, USA - Endosphere MetaG P. deltoides DD176-2 | ecosystem: Host-associated > Plants > Roots > Endosphere | place: USA: Tennessee...
CTCGTACTGCGCGTTGGCCTGCCACGTGTGCGCCACCACGAAATCGGAGCTCACCGCCCAGGGGGACTGCTGCGCGACCGTGCCCGTCGCGGCGCGCCCGCGTTCCCGGGCGGCGCCGCGACGGGCACGGTCGCGCAGCAGTCCCCCTGGGCGGTGAGCTCCGATTTCGTGGTGGCGCACACGTGGCAGGCCAACGCGCAGTACGAGCGTTCGCTGGGCCGCGACTTCACCGCGTCGATCGGCGTGATGTACGCCAAGGGCAACGACCTGCCGGTCGTGAACGACATCAACCTGATCAACCCGGTGCGTTCCCTGGCTGACGGCCGTCCCGTCTACAGCACCGCGGTGAATGCCGGAACCCGCGCCGACGCGCGCTTCAACCACATTCTCGAAGTGCAGTCCGTCGGCGAGTCGGAGTTCAAGTCGGTGACGTTCCAGACCGACAAGCGGTTCAGCAAGGGCCTGAGCTTCAACGTGCAGTACTCGGTCGGCAAGGGCACCGACAACACGCCGCTGCGGACGCAGCTCACGGTGCAGGCCGAAGCGGGCCCGTCGGATCCGAGCAGCCTGGATCGCGACAAGGGACCGAACCCGCTCGACATGCGGCACAACCTGAACGGCAACATCGTCTACCAGACGTCGAGCCACTCGTCGAACGCCGTCGTCCGCGGGCTGCTCAGCGGCAACCAGCTCGGCGTGCTGCTGCAGTTCAACAGCGGGCTGCCGACCAACATCCTCGCGGGCGGCGACCTGAACGGCGACGGCGTCAGCAGCGATCGCCCGATCGGCATCTCGCGCAACTCGTTCTATCTGCCGGTGCGGAAGAACGTCGACTTCCGCTACACGCGGTGGATTCCGATCCGCGGATCGGTCCGGGGCGAGGTCATCGCGGAGCTGAAGAACGTGTTCAACACCGAGCAGATGTCGAGCATCAACACGACCACGGTCGTCGACGCGGCGGGCAACCCGGTCGCGACGATTCCGGGCGACCCCTACGACTTCGTCAACCCGGGGGGATTCGAACAGCGGAAGTTCCAGCTCGGGTTCAAAGTCAGGTTCTAGGATCCGGTGATCGCGGGACACATGAAGCACACCGTCGTCGCCGTCGTCGCGCTCAGCGCGGCGGCGGCGTTTCCGTCTGCGCAGACCCGCATGGCGTACTCGGTCGTGTCGGCCGAGAGCGGACACGTGGCGCTGGGTCTCGCGATTCGCAAGCTGAACGTCTCGGGGACGTTCATGCAGTCGGCCGCGCATCCAGACGACGAGCACAACGTCCTCTTCGCGCTCTACACGCACGGCAAGGGACTGCGCTCGATCGATCTCCAGACCAATCGCGGAGAAGGCGGGCAGAACGAGATCGGCCCGGAGCTGTTCCGCGACATCGGGGTCCTGCGCACCTCCGAGCTGCTCTCGGCGCACCGCATCGACGGGGCCGAGCAGGCGTTCACGCGCGCGATCGACTACGGGTACTCGTTCAGTCCCGAGGAAGTGATCGACAAGTGGGGACGCGAGGAGACGGTCGGCGACTTCGTGCGCCAGATCCGCACCTACCGTCCCGACGTGTTCCTGACGATGAACATCCAGGGCAGCGGCGGCGATCGCGCGCACGAGGCGACGACGATCCTCGCGCGCGAGGCCTACTTCGCCGCCGGCGATCCCGCGAAGTACCCGGAGCAGATCCGCGAGGGGCTGCGGCCGTGGAAGCCGCGGAAGCTGTATTTCACCGGCGGACGAGGCGTCATCGGCGGCCGCCGCGGCCAGCCCCCCGCTCCTTCGAGTCCTTCGCCTCCTTCGAGTCCTTCGAGTCCTTCCCACCTCGCGCGCATCAACACCGGCGCCTACGACGAGCTGCTCGGGCGCACCTACGTCGAGATCGGCGCGGACGCGCGGACGAATCACAAGTGCCAGGGCGTCGGCGGCCTGCCGCCGCTTCCGGGCCTGCAGGTCGGGCGCGGCTCCGGCGGACCGGGCGGCGGCACCTACCAGTTGATCGACACGTCGATTCCCGGACAGATGGAGAAGGACGAGACGTCGCTCTTCGACGGCATCGACACGTCAGTCGCCGGGATCGCGCGGTACGCCGGTGCCTCTGCGCCGCCCGCGCTCACGGCCGGACTCCGCGCGATCGAGGAGCAGGCCATTCGCGCGCAGACCGCGTTCGACGCCGGACACGACGCGGCGACGGCGGAACCCGTCGAATCCGGTCTCACCGCCGTTCGCGCGCTGCGCGCGCAGCTCGGTTCCATCGGCCTGGCCGAAGACGCCCGGTTCGAGATCGACTTCCGCCTCGCGCAGAAAGAGCGCAACTTCGAGGATGCGGTAGTCGCCGCGCACGGCCTCATCTTCGAGGCGTTCGCCGACGACGGCTTGGTCGTGGCGAAGCAGCCGCTGAAGCTGGCGCTCGTCGTCGTCAACCGCGGCGCGACGGACGTCGCGGTGTCGGAGGTGGACGTTGCGGGCTTCGGCCTCCAGGGCTTCTTCATGTCCTCGATGTGTCCGCCAGGCCCGCTCACCAGGAACACGGCGTACGGCTGCGCCCCCGATGTGATCGTGCCGGCCGGCGTGAAGCCGACCGAGCCGTATTTCCACGACAACTACTGGAAGCACCCGAAGAACCTCGCGCGCAACGACTTCGATCCAGGCGTGCCGTTCGGCGTGCCGTTCGCGCCGTCGCCATTCCGCGCGAAATTCAGGGTCAAGGCCGGCTCGGTCGAGATCGCGCGGGACATCCCCGTCCAGTTCCGCTACGTCAAGGACATCTACCTCGGCGACAAACGCATGGAACTGACCGTCGTCCCGGAATTCTCGGTGAAAGTGTCGCCCGGGCTGGCGGTGATTCCGGCGGCGGCCAGCGCGGCCGAGGCGAAGGCCGTCGATCGCGAGATCCACGTGACGGTGACCAGCGGGCTGAAAAGCGCCGCGACGGCGACCGTGGCGCTGAAGGTGCCGCCGGGCTGGCGCGTGACGCCGGTGTCTTCGACGCTCGACTTTGCACACGAGGACGAGGCGCTGTCGGCGCGCTTCCGTGTGACGGCGCCCGCGTCGGTCAAGATCGGCGAATACCCGATCCAGGCGGCCGTGACGTCGGCCGCGATCTACGGAGAGACGTTCACGAGCGGCTACCAGGAGATCGAGTATCCGCACGTGCAGCGCCGGCAGGTGATCAAGCCGGCCGTCACGTCGGTGAAGGTGATCGACGTCAAGACCGCGCCCGGTCTCTCGGTCGGCTACATCGTCGGGGTCGGCGACCAGGTGCCGCCGGCGATCGAGCAGCTCGGCGCGAAAGTGCACTTCATCGAGACCGACGAGCTCGCGTGGGGTGATCTGTCGAAGTACGACGTCATCGTGACGGGCGTGCGCGCCTACGAGCGGCGCGCCGACCTGCGGGCGTACAACCGGCGTCTGCTGGAGTACGCGGAGGGCGGCGGCACGGTGCTCGTGCAGTACAACAAGATGGAGTTCAACCAGCAGCAGTATGGTCCGTTCCCGGCGCGCGTCACCGGCGATCGCGTGTCCGACGAGAGCGTTCCGGTGGAGGTGCTGCAGAAGGAGAACCCCGTATTCACGCGCCCGAACCGGATCGGTCCGGCGGCCTGGAACGGGTGGGTGCAGGAGCGCGGGCTGTACTTCCTCGGGGAGAAGAGCTCGAAGTACGTCGATCTCGTCTCGATGGTCGACTCGTTCCCCGACAATCCCGGCGTGAAGCTCGGCGCGCTCGTCGAAGGGACCACGGGCAAGGGACGCTGGATCTACGTGGGCCTCGGGCTCTGGCGGCAGCTGCCCGCCGGCACCGACGGCGCGTATCAACTGCTGGCCAATCTGATCAGCCTGGGCAAGACGCCGCCCGCGCCGGTGAAGGCGGTCACGCGCTGACAAGGGACGAACGCTGGTGCCGCCAGTCCGTCCCGGCCGACCGTCCGCGATAGACTACAGCGGGGCCAGCGCAGCCCGCAGATGACGAAAGCTCTCATATCCACAGTCGTAGCGCTCCTGCTGATCGCCGGTCTGGGCCTCGTCGGCTACGCCCGATGGACCGCGCACATCGCCACCGCCGACCAGGCCCTCGCCGACGGCCGCCTCGATCAGGCGCTCAGCGAGTACAAGCTCGCGGAGGCGCGCTTCGACGCGCTGCCGGCGCTCCGCCAGGTCGCCGCCGGCGAGTACACGCGGATCGTCGGCAACCACCTGCTGACGCTCTATCGCCTGAAGCGCTACGACGAGGTCATCGACGTCGCGCAGAAGGCGCCGGCCGCGGCGGCGCCGAGCTTCTGGTCGGGCAGCGCGTTCTTCCAGAAGGCGCTCGTGGAAGAGCAGCCGGATGCTCGGCTCGGCTGGCTGGGCCGCGCCGAAGAGGAGTTCCGCAAGGCGGTCGAGGCTGCGCCGGACGACTGGGACACGAAGTACGATTTCGAGCTCACCACCCGTCTGGCCGCCGAGCTGCGGAAGCAGCCGAAGACGCCGCCGAAGCAGATGATGCAACTGCTCCGCCCGCCGCAGCCGGGCGCGAAGACCCCCAGGCGAGTGGGCTGATCGAGGAGAGACGTCCTTTGCCATTGGTCATTCGACGGTCGGCATTCGCGCCGACGGTTTCGGCGGCCTGCTAGCGTGCGGTTCCTCCGGCCCGAATACGTGTCGTGGTGGCAGGTGCTGCCGGTGCTCGCCGCCTGCTGCACGCTCCGCTACCTCTACCTGCTGCGCCAGCGGCGCCGCGCGGCGCTGCCGCCGCGCTTCCGCCGGCTCTCGCGCCGCTCCACCTGGCTGCGCGAAGCGGCGATCGTCACGCTGTCGCTCGCCGCCGGCGGGTCGCTGGCCTTCGCGCTCGTCCGTCCCCAGGCGCGGCTGACGACGTCGCTCCCGCAGTTCGAACGCGAAGATCTCGTGATCATGCTGGACCGCTCGGCGTCGATGCGGGCGCACGACATCAGCCCCTCGCGCTTCTCGCGCGCGACGGAGGAGATCCGGACGTTCCTGCGGAACAAGCCCGACAACATCGATCGCGTCGGGCTCGTCGGATTCGCGGGCACCTCGGTGATCCTGTCGTATCTCACCCGCGATCTCGACACGGTCGCGTTCTATCTCGACTGGATCGAGAGCGATCCGCAGACGCTGCTCGGCACCAACATCGGCGCCGCCCTGAAGAACGCGCTGGACGTGGTGCGCAAGGACGATCGCAAGACGCGCAAGATCTTCGTGCTGCTGTCCGACGGCGAGGACTACGGCGGCGAAGTCAGCCGCCAGCTCGCCGTGTACCGGCAGGAAGGTCACCACATCAACAGCATCGGCATCGGATCGGACGACGAAGTCCCCGTGCCGGAACTGCTGCCCGACGGCAGGGAAACGCCGCTCCGCGACGAGGGCGGACGGATCGTGCGGACCAAGTTCGAAGAAGGGACGCTCCGCGATCTCGCCAGCGCGTCGGGAGGCCGCTACGTGCGGTCGCGCACCGGCGGCGATTTGACGCAGGCCCTGCACGAGATCGAGCAGGGGGAGCGCCGCGTGGTCGGGTGGCGCACGACGACGGAATACCGCGATCTGTATCCCTGGGCGCTGGCCGCCGCGGCGGTGGCGCTGGCCGGGCTATGGGTCGTTCTTTGAGTACGCGGCCCCTCACAGAGACATGGAACAAGACACGCTGAACGCGCAGGCCGCCGGCGACATCGTCACGGGCCTCGAGCAGGAAATCGGGAAGGTCATCGTCGGGCAGCACACGCTGATCCGGCGGATGCTGACGGCGCTGTTCGCCGCCATTCCGTTCGCGGTCTCGCGCGGACGCGCGCGAAGCGGGTGCGGCCACCTCCTGCTCGAAGGCGTGCCCGGCGTCGCCAAGACGCTGACGGCGACGACGCTCGCGCAGGCGATCTCGGCGAAGTTCCAGCGCGTGCAGCTCACGCCCGACCTGCTGCCGGCCGACATCCTCGGCACCCGCATCTACGACGCGAAGACGGCGACGTTCCGGATCGAGCAGGGGCCCGTCTTCACCAACATCCTGCTGGCCGACGAGATCAACCGCGCCACGCCGAAAACGCAGAGCGCGCTCCTCGAAGCGATGCAGGAGCGCCAGGTGACGCTCGCGGACACCACGTTCCCGCTGGACGACCCGTTCTGGGTGCTCGCCACCCAGAATCCGGTCGAGCAGGAAGGCGTCTACACGCTGCCCGAGGCGCAGCTCGATCGCTTCTCGATGATGCTCCGCGTGGGCTATCCCGAGCGGGCGGAGGAAGTGCAGATGCTGCAGACGCGGCTGAGCACGACGACGATCGAGCGTCGCGTGTCGCCGGCCGACGTGAACGTCCTCCGCGACTTCATCTACACGACCGTCTACGTCGACGACAAGATCCTCGAGTACATCGTCCGGCTCGGCCGGGCGACGCGGGATCCCGGCGAGGCGGGCCGTCCCGATCTGAAGGAGATGCTGCTGCTCGGCATCTCGCCGCGGTCCTACCAGCATCTGCTCGCGCTCTGCCGTGTCAACGCGTTCCTGCACGGGCGCGCCTACGCGCTGCCGGCCGACGTCAAGGAGATCTTCTGCGACGCCACGCGCCACCGCATCGCGCGGACGGTGCGCGCCCAGGCGGAAGGGGTGGACGCGGACGCCATCCTGCAGGACCTGCTCGCGGCGGTGGCCATTCCATGATCCCCGAGCACGTCATGCGCGAGCTCCGCTACATCGAAGTGGAGACCTCGCGGAAGATCCGGAACCAGCGCGTCGGCGCCTATCAGAGCCCGCTGCGCGGTCCCGGCTTCGACTTCGACGAGCACCAGCCCTACCGGCCCGGCGACGACGTGCGGCGGATCGACTGGAACGTGACCGCGCGGATGGGCGCGCCATACGTCCGTCACACGCACGCCGAGCGCGAGATGAACGTGATGGTCGTCATGGACGTGTCGCGATCGATGTCGCTCGGATCGAGCGCGCACTCCAAGCGCGAGACGCTGACCTACATCAGCGGGTCGATCCTGTTCTCGGCGATCTCGGATCAGATCAACACCGGTTTCATGGCCTTCGGCGATCGCGTGCTGCTGGCGACGCGTCCGAAGCGCACGCGCGCGGCCGCCTGGAACGTGCTCGAGCAGGCATGGGCCCTGTCGCCGTCGTCCAGGAGGACGCTGATGCTGCCCGCGGTCCGCGAGCTCTCCCGGTCGCTCAAGCGGATGAGCGTCGTGTTCTTCGTCTCCGACTTCGTCACCGACGACAACGTCCTCGAGAGCTCCGAGCTGGCGCAGCTCGCCGCGCACCACGATCTCATCGCCGTCGTGCCGGAGGATCGCGCGGAAACGGCGCTGCCGCCCGGCGGAGGCTACGTGCACCTGCGCGACCTCGAGACCGGCCGCCGCGTCACCGTGGGCCTCGGCTCGCGGGCGCGCGAGGAATTCGCCGGCGCCGTCCGTGCGCGCCGCGAGGCGCTGGCGCGCGCGTTCTATCGCGTGCCGATGGACCACGTGTTCGTGCCGACGGGCGTCAGTCCGGTCCTGCCGGTGCTGTCGCTCTTTGCCAGGAGAAAAGCGTGAAGCGCGCCGTGTTCGTCTTCCTGACTCTCGTCGCCCTCGGCGCCGCCTCGCCGGCGGCCGCGCAGGCGCCCGCGCGCGGCGGCGTGACGCGCGCGGTCTCCTCGGTGGATCGTACCGCGATGTGGATCGGCGACCGGGTGGCCTTCACGGTCGACATCGTCTGTCCTCCAGGGGTGGACATCCTGCTGGACGACGTCGCGAAGGAAAAGCTCCGCGTCAACGGGCTCGACGTGCTCTCGAGCGATACGTCGGTGACGACGGACGCGAGCGAGCAGACCCGGCACACGCTGCGATACGTGCTGACGACGTACCGGATCGACAATCCGTCCCCCTCGATCGAGCCGATGAGCGTGCGCTACTACGCGCGGCGTCCCGGCGAGCGGCTGCAGGACGTCGCCCCTGCCGGCGACGTGCGAATCCCCGGCGCCATCCTCGCGTTCCGGAGCACGCTGCCCGAGAACCAGCCGGAGCTGGCCATTCGTGACGGCCGGACGGCTCCGCCGCGGCGCGCCTTCTTCACGCGCGCGTCGCAAATCGGGCTCGCGCTCGTGGTGCTGTCGGTGGCGCCGGCCGCGGCGCTCGCCTTCTCGGCCGTTCGCCGCCGGACCGCCGGCAAGCCCGCGCGCCGCTCGGCACGTCAGGCGAAGCACGACCAGCGGGCGACGCTGGAACGGCTGCGGGCATTCGACGTCTCGAGCCCCGACGATCGCCGGCGCGCGTGCGACGAGATCGGGGCCGCCGTGCGCGGCTACGTCGCCTCCCACGCGCACGTGCCGGCCGCCGCGCTGACGGCGGCGGAGATCGACGCCCTCCTCGCGTCCCGCGGCGGCCGGATGCCGCGCGAGACGATCGTGTCGCTGCTCACCGTGGTGGACGAGGCGCGCTATCGTCCCGCCGGCGCGCCGCTGTCGGCCGAGGCGTGCCGCGACGCCATCGCGTCGGCCGAGCAGGTGCTCGCCGGGCGCTGATCGCCCGACGCCGATCGAAGATGCGCTTCCTCTTTCCGCAGGCGGGCATCTGGCTCGCCGCCGCCTTCGCGATCGTCGCCCTGCTCAAGTGGCGCGTCCGGTGGCGGTTCGCCGCGTTCACGGCCGTCCTGCCGCCGGGGCGCGTGCCGCAGCGGGCATCGCCGCTGCGCCGGCTGCCATTCGCCGCGCTCGCCGCCGCGGCGGCGTTCGCCACGCTGGCGATCATGCAGCCGGTGATTCCCTACTCGCAGGCCGACCTCCAGTCGCGCGGCCTCGACATCATCCTCGTGCTGGACCTGTCGTCGAGCATGCAGGAGGAGATGGGATCGGGCCAGACGCCGAACCGCGTGATGGCGCCGACGGGACGGACGCGTCTCGACGCGGTCAAGGACGCCGTCCGCACGTTCGTGAAGACGCGGCGCGACGATCGCATCGGGCTGGTCGTGTTCTCCGACAACCCGTACGTGATCAGCCCGCTGACCTTCGACCACGAGTACCTGCTGCACTACATCGACTTCGTCGACGACAAGATCCTCCAGGGAGAAGGGCAGACGGCCATCGGCGACGGTCTGGCGCTCTCGAACTACGTGCTGTCGCGGCAGGCGACGAAGGACTCGCGCGGCCACCAGGTCATCGTCTTGTTCACCGACGGCGAGAACAACCGCGGGCGCGAGCCGGTGGACGTGCTGGCGGAGTCGAAGGCGGCGGGCATCCGCGTGCACGTCATCGGCGTGGACCTGGAGCGCGACGTCAAGGAAAAGCCGTCGGTGCAGATGCTGATGGGCGCCGTGGCGGACGCCGGCGGGAAATACTTCAGCGCCGATTCCGAGCGGGACCTGGCGGCGGCGTCAGGGACGATCGACTCGATGGAGAAGGGGCTGCTCGTGAGCCGCGTCTACGTGCGCGACGTGCCCGTCTACGAATGGTTCGCGGTCCCGGCGCTGGTCGCCCTGGCGGCGGCGCTGGCGCTGCGGTCGATTCCATACTTCGTCGATCAGACGTAGGCGTTCCGCCTGAAGGCGGAAACTACACGAACTCAATTGGAAACTCCGTGGTTTCCGCCTGAAGGCGGAGACTACACGAACTCAATTGGAAACTCTGTGGTTTCCGCCTGAAGGCGGAGACTACACGAGCTCAATTGGAAACTCTGTAGTTTCCGCCTGAAGGCGGAGACTACACGAACTCAATTGGAATTCTGTAGTTTCCGCCTTCAGGCGGAACGCCAGATCACGGCTTCCTGACGACCGCACCGCTCTTCATCACGAACACGACCTTCCGCAACGCCGTGATGTCGGCGATCGGATCGCCGTCGACGGCCACGAGGTCGGCGTCGAGGCCCGGCGCGATCGCGCCGACGCGATCCTGCATCCGGAGCGACTCGGCGGAGCGCGACGTCATCGAGACGACGGCGTCCATCGGCGTCTGGCCGCCGTCGCGCACGCGAACGACGGCTTCCTCGACGTTGCGTCCGTGCGCGCCCGCGACGGCGTCGGTCCCGTAGACGATCTTCAGGTTCGGCGTCTTCACCGCGCGCCTGAACATCTCGAGGACGGCCGGAATCGCTTTCTCCATCGCGGCGAAGCCTTCCTCCGTGTAGTTGCCGACCCCGAGGTATTGCGCCTTGTGCTCGAGGTAGTTCTGCAGCACGAGGCCGACGTTGGGGTCGAAGTACGTGCCCCTGGCGGCCATGAGCTTCAGGACCTCGTCGGTCGCGAAGTTGCCGTGCTCGATGGTGGTGCAGCCGGCGGCGACGGCCGCGCGGATCGACTCCGGGCTGTGCGCGTGCACGAGCGTGCGCAGCCCGAGCGTGTTCGCCTCGCCGCAGGCCGCCTGCAGCTGCTCGTCGCTCATCGTCTGCTTCCCGCCGTCGCGGATGCTCGCCGACGCGAACAGCTTGATCAGGTCCGCGCCGGCCGCCTTCGCCTCGCGGATCGCGACACGCAGCTGATCGGGCGTCGCGAGCCCGTTCGGGTTCCCGCGTCCGCCCGTCCGCTCGTTGATCTGGCGGACCGATGTCAGGATGCGAGGCCCGGCAAGATGCTGCTCGTCGAGCGCCTTCCGCAACTCGAGATCGCCGGCCTCGCCGACGCTCTGCACGGTGGTGAAC
>Ga0075362_10000600_pt1 | contig 10570 bp, 9 predicted proteins | sample EndMetdeltDD1762_FD_71397 | JGI IMG/M metagenome (GOLD analysis project Ga0075362, IMG submission 71397) | Populus endosphere microbial communities from Tennessee, USA - Endosphere MetaG P. deltoides DD176-2 | ecosystem: Host-associated > Plants > Roots > Endosphere | place: USA: Tennessee...
ATGGCGTGGACGAGTTGCCGGGGAAGGCAAAGCCGGAAAAGATACCGCAGCTGAAGCCCGCCTTTCGCGACGGCGGAACGGTGACGGCGGCGAATTCCAGTTCTATTTCGGATGGCGCAGCCGCTCTCGTTGTCACGCGCCGTTCCGAAGCGGAAAGACGAGGCCTTTCACCGCTGGCGACCATTATCGGTCAGGCATCCCATGCGGATGCACCTGCCAGATATCCGACGGCTCCCATCGGCGCGATGACAAAGCTGTTCGAAAAAACCGGCTGGTCGGCGAAGGATGTCGATCTGTTCGAAATCAACGAGGCTTTCGCGGTTGTGGTGATGGCGGCCATGCGTGATCTCGATCTGCCACATGAGAAGGTGAATGTGCATGGCGGCGCCTGCGCGCTCGGCCATCCCATCGGGGCTTCCGGTGCACGCATCGTCGTCACGTTGCTGGCCGCTTTGCAGCGTCACGGACTGAAACGCGGCGTTGCCGCCGTCTGCATCGGCGGCGGCGAGGCGACTGCGCTTGCGGTCGAGCGGCACTGAAGGGAGGCGGAGATGATCCTGAACGAAGCCCAGCAACAGATCAGGGAAATGGCCCGCGATTTCGCCCGCGAGCGGCTTGCCCCCGGCGCTTCCGCGCGCGACCGGGAAAGCCGGTTCCCGAAAGACGAGCTGAAACAAATGGGTGAACTCGGCTTTCTCGGCATGCTGGTCTCGGAGGACTATGGCGGGTCGGAAACCGGTGCTGTCGCCTACGCCCTGGCGCTGGAGGAAATCGCTGCCGGTGACGGCGCCTGTTCCACCATCATGAGCGTCCACAATTCGGTTGGCTGCGTGCCGATCCTGAAATTCGGCACGGCAGAGCAGAAGCAGCGCTTCCTCCCCAAGCTCGCCTCCGGCGAATGGATCGGCGGTTTTGCGCTGACCGAACCGCAGGCCGGTTCCGACGCCTCCAATCTGAAGACAAAAGCGCGGCGCGATGGCGACCGCTATATCATCGACGGCGCAAAACAGTTCATCACGTCGGGCAAGAACGGCGATGTCATCATCGTTTTTGCCATCACCGATCCGGCTGCCGGCAAAAAAGGTATCACGGCCTTCATCGTGCCGACAGATACGCCCGGTTACGAGGTAATCAGGATCGAGGAAAAACTCGGTCTGCATTCTTCGGATACCTGCCAGATTGCCTTTACCGACATGGCGGTCCCAGCCGAATTGCGGCTCGGTGAAGAGGGGCAGGGGTATCGCATCGCGCTCGCCAATCTGGAAGGCGGTCGTATCGGCATTGCCGCACAGGCGGTTGGCATGGCGCAGGCGGCTTTCGAGGCGGCGCGGGATTATGCCCGCGAGCGCAAGGCCTTCGGGCAAGCCATCATCGAGCATCAGGCCGTTGCGTTCAGGCTTGCGGATATGGCAACGCGCATAACGGCGGCGCGGCAACTGGTGCTGCATGCAGCGGCGCTGAAGGAAGCGGGCGAGCCCTGCCTTTCGGAGGCCTCGATGGCCAAGCTCTTTGCCTCGGAAATGGCGGAGCGTGTCTGCTCGGACGCCATCCAGATTCACGGCGGTTACGGCTACATGGCAGATTATCCGGTGGAGCGGATCTATCGCGATGTACGCATCTGCCAGATTTACGAGGGAACCAGCGATGTCCAGCGCATGGTCATCGCGCGAAACCTCTGAAAATTGTTTCGTCGTCTGGAGGAGATGGCGATGGGAGGAGTAGAATGGATATTACCGAAACCACGCATCTCAGCCTGCATGTTCCCGAACCAGCGGTGCGGCCAGGCGACCAGCCGGATTTCTCCAATGTGAAGATACCCAAGGCCGGCTCCGTGCCGCGCCCGGAGGTGGACGCAGCACCTGAAGACATGCGCGATCTGGCCTATTCCATCATCCGCGTCCTCAATCATCAAGGTGAGGCTGTCGGCCCGTGGGCCGGGCTGCTTTCGGATGAGGATTTGCTCGTCGGCCTGAAGAACATGATGCGGCTGCGGGCTTTCGATGCCCGCATGCTGATGGCACAGCGGCAGGGCAAGACCTCCTTTTACATGCAGCATCTGGGTGAGGAAGCGGTCAGTTGCGCCTTCCGCAAGGCGCTCTCCAAAGGCGACATGAATTTCCCGACCTACCGGCAGGCGGGTCTGCTGATCGCCGACGATTACCCGCTCGTCACCATGATGAACCAGATCTATTCCAACGAACTGGACCCGCTGCATGGGCGGCAATTGCCGGTTCTTTACTCCTCGAAGGAGCATGGCTTCTTCACCGTGTCCGGCAATCTTGCCACGCAATATGTGCAGGCGGTCGGCTGGGCGATGGCATCTGCCATCAAGGGCGATACGAAGATCGCGGCAGCATGGATCGGTGACGGCTCAACGGCGGAATCGGATTTCCACTCTGCGCTGGTCTTCGCCTCCACCTACAAGGCGCCGGTCATCCTCAACATCGTCAACAACCAATGGGCCATTTCCACCTTTCAGGGTATCGCGCGCGGCGGTTCCGGCACCTTTGCGGCCAGAGGCCTGGGCTTCGGCATTCCGGCGCTCCGGGTCGACGGCAACGACTATCTCGCCGTTTATGCCGTGGCACGCTGGGCGGTGGAGCGGGCGCGGCGCAATCTCGGACCGACGCTGATCGAATATGTGACCTACCGTGTCGGTGCGCATTCCACTTCCGACGATCCGAGCGCTTATCGCCCCAAGACCGAGTCCGAGGCATGGCCACTGGGTGACCCGGTTCTGCGGTTGAAGAAACATCTCATCCTGCGCGGCGTCTGGTCGGAGGAGCGGCACCGGCAGGCGGAAGCGGAAATTGCCGACGAGGTGCTTGAGGCGCAGCGTGAGGCGGAAAGCCACGGTACGCTGCATGAGGGCCGCAAGCCGCCAAAGAAGGATATTTTCGAGGGCGTTTACGCCGAGATGCCGCCGCATCTCGCCCGCCAGCGCCAGAAGGCAGGGTGGTGAGACATGACAAGAATGACGATGATCGAAGCCGTCCGCAGCGCCATGGATGTGTCCATGGAGCGCAGCGACGATGTGGTGGTTTTCGGTGAGGATGTGGGCTATTTCGGCGGCGTGTTTCGTGCGACGCAGGGCTTGCAGGGCAAATATGGCAAGACCCGCTGTTTCGACGCGCCGATCAGCGAATCCGGTATTGTCGGCACGGCCATCGGCATGGCCGCTTATGGCCTGCGCCCCTGCGTCGAAATCCAGTTCGCGGATTACATGTACCCGGCCTATGACCAGATCACCCAGGAAGCGGCGCGCATTCGTTATCGCTCCAATGGCGATTTCACCTGCCCCATAGTCCTGCGCATGCCGACCGGCGGCGGCATTTTTGGCGGGCAGACGCATAGTCAGAGCCCGGAGGCGCTTTTTACCCATGTCTGCGGGCTAAAGGTGGTGGTTCCCTCCAATCCTTACGACGCCAAGGGGTTGCTGATCGCCTCGATCGAAGACCCGGATCCGGTGATGTTTCTGGAGCCGAAGCGGCTTTATAACGGCCCCTTCGACGGCCATCACGACCGGCCGGTAACGCCATGGTCGAAGCACGAGATGGGCGAGGTGCCGGAAGGACATTACACCATTCCGATCGGCAAGGCCGAAATCCGCCGCGCCGGGCAGGATGTCACTGTCATCGCTTACGGCACCATGGTGCATGTTGCGCTCGCCGCAGCGGAAGAAACGGGCGTGGATGCCGAGATCATCGATCTGCGCAGCCTTTTGCCACTCGATCTGGACACCATTGTGAAGTCCGTTGCCAAGACCGGTCGCTGCGTCATGGTGCATGAGGCAACGCTCACGTCAGGCTTCGGTGCGGAGGTCGTGTCGCTGGTACAGGAGCACTGCTTCTATCATCTGGAAGCACCGGTCGTCCGTGTGGCTGGTTGGGATACGCCTTATCCCCACGCGCAGGAGTGGGATTATTTTCCGGGGCCGGCCCGCGTCGGGCGCGCTCTCGTCGAAGTCATGGAGGCCTGAAGATGGCGGAATTTGTTATCACTATGCCTGATGTCGGCGAAGGTGTTGCGGAAGCCGAACTGGTGGAATGGAATGTCAAACCCGGCGATCCCGTGCACGAGGATATGGTGCTGGCCGCTGTGATGACCGACAAGGCGACGGTTGAAATCCCATCGCCGGTTGCGGGCGTCGTCACATGGTTGGCAGCGGAGGTGGGTGATACGGTGGCGGTTAAGGCGCCGCTGGTGCGCATCGAAACCAATGCCTCCGCTGTTGCTGCTGCCCCCGCGGATGTGACCGAGCCGGAAGCGCCATCCGACATGACGGAAGAGCCGCCAGCGGCTGAAATCCAGCCCGCCCGCGAAATACAGGATGCGCCGCCTTCCCCTGAGGTGGAACACCATAAACCTCTGGCGTCGCCAGCCGTTCGCCAGCGCGCCGACGATCTCGATATCGATCTCGGACAAGTGAGGGGAACAGGGCCGGACGGGCATATCACCCACGCCGATCTCGATACATTTCTGACCGCACGGTCGCAATCTGAGCGGCCCGCTGCGCCGATAGCTTCCCGCGATAGCGCTGTCGAAGAGGTGAAGGTGACAGGGCTGAGGCGCAAGATCGCCGAGAAGATGACGCTGTCCGTCTCCCGCATTCCCCACATCACCTATGTCGAGGAAATCGACGTGACCGATCTGGAGGATTTGCGCACGACCATGAATGGCAACCGCCGGTCAGGACAGCCGAAACTGACGATCCTGCCGTTCCTGATGCGCGCACTTGTGAAAACGGTCGCCGATCATCCCGGCATGAATGCCACCTTCGATGACGAAAAAGGGGTCGTCAGTCACTACGAAGCGGTGCATATCGGCATAGCCACGCAGACACCTACGGGGCTGATGGTCCCGGTCGTTCGCCACACGGAAGCGCTCGGCCTTTGGGAGTGTGCTGCTGAAGTTGTGCGCGTGGCCGAGGCGGCGCGCACCGGCGCCGCGCAACGGGACGAGTTGACGGGGTCCACCATCACCATCAGCTCGCTTGGCCCCCTTGGCGGTATCGTTTCGACGCCCATCATCAATCACCCGGAGGTGGCGATCATCGGCGTGAACAAGATCGTGACGCGACCGGTCTGGGATGGCAGCGGTTTCGTGCCGCGCAAGATGATGAACCTCTCCTCCAGTTTCGATCACCGGGTCGTCGACGGCTGGGATGCCGCCGTCTTCATTCAGGCTATCAAGGCGCTGCTGGAAAAGCCGGCGCTGATCTTCATCGACGGCTGAGCTTCGTTCGAAAAGGATTTTCTTCCGTGAAGCACTTCAGCTTCACGGAACTGTTTCGGTGTCGGTATAGGCTTGCGTTCGCGATCTTCGAGTATAGAAGAGAAAGAACGAGAAGCGTGTTTTCTCATCATGATCATAGTGGCGGACGGGGGCGCTCCGGTGCCCAGCGCTTCGCTGTTCGTCGGCAACCGAATGAAGAAGAAGGTCCTTTCATGAGCACTCCCAAACCCGTTGTCCTGACTATTCTCGATGGCTGGGGACTGAGCGAGGACACGTCCAGCAATGCACCGGTACTGGCAAACACGCCCACCATGGATCGGCTTTTCGCCACCTGCCCGAATGCGCGGCTGACCACCTTCGGCCCGAATGTCGGCCTACCCACCGGGCAAATGGGCAATTCGGAAGTTGGACACACCAATATCGGCGCCGGTCGCATCGTCGCCATGGATCTTGGCCAGATCGATCTGGCTATCGAAGACGGCAGCTTTTTCAGGAACGCTGCGATGCTCGATTTCGCCGCCAAGGTGAAGGCTGCGGGCGGCGTGGCGCATGTGATGTGCGTCGTTTCCGATGGCGGCGTTCACGGCCACATCGTCCACGGTCGGGCGGCGGTGAAGCTGCTGACCGATCTGGGTTTGAAGGTCGTCGTGCACGCCATCACCGATGGTCGCGATGTCGCGCCGCAGTCCGCGGAAGGCTTCGTCGCCGCATTTGCGGCAAGCCTGCCGCAAGGCGCCAGCATTGGCACGGTGATCGGCCGTTATTATGCGATGGACCGCGATAATCGCTGGGAGCGTGTTGAAAAGGCCTATGACGCCATGGTTCTCGGCCGGGGCGAACATGCGCCGGACGCGGTGAGCGCCGTTGCCGCAAGCTACAAAAATGATGTTACGGACGAATTCATCCTGCCAACGGTCATCGGTGGTTACGAAGGCTTCAAATCCGGCGACGGTCTCTTCTGCCTGAATTTCCGTGCCGACCGCGCTCGTGAAATCCTGCTTGCCATCGGTGCGGACGATTTCGACGGGTTCGTGCGTGAAAAGCCAGTGCTTTCGGCGCTGCTTGGCATGGTGGAATATTCGACCAAACATGCGACCTTCATGACGACGGCTTACCCTAAGCGCGATATCGAAAATACGTTGGGCGCCTGGGTTGCCAAGCAGGGTCTGCGGCAGTTCCGACTGGCCGAGACGGAAAAATATCCGCATGTCACTTTCTTCCTGAACGGTGGCAAGGAAGAACCTGAAGTGGGCGAAGACCGCTTCATGCCGAAGTCTCCCAAGGTTGCGACCTACGATCTGCAGCCGGAAATGAGCGCGCCTGAGGTGACGGAGAAATTCGTCGAGGCGATCGGCAAGGGTTACGATCTCATCGTCACCAATTACGCCAATCCCGACATGGTGGGCCATACCGGCGATCTGCAAGCCGCGATCAAGGCTTGCGAAGCCGTGGACCGGGGGCTCGCCGCAGTCGTTGCCGCTCTGGAAAAGGTTGGCGGCGCCATGCTGGTGATTGCCGACCACGGTAATTGTGAAACCATGGTTGACCCGGTAACTGGTGGCCCGCACACCGCGCACACCACCAATCCGGTGCCGGTGATCCTGTTCGGCGGACCTGAAGGCGCGAAGCTGCATGACGGTATCCTTGCCGATGTCGCTCCCACGCTGCTGCAATTGATGAATGTGCCGCTGCCTGCGGAAATGACGGGCAAAAGCCTGATCGACCTGTAATCCAGCGATGATGCGCGAGAGCCTGCTGCTCTCGCGCATGTCCAGGCAAGGCGGAAATGCCTACCGTTTGGCGTAGATTCGGTCGTGAACGAGCATGCCGGCGATCATGGCGCAAACGAAGAGAATGACCGGCATTAGGCCGAGAGCAAGCGCCGATATCGCCGGGCCGGGGCAGAAACCGGCAAACCCCCAGCCTGCGCCGAAAATAGCCGAGCCCACAACCAACGGCGCGTCGACCCGAGTTTTGGCGGCAAGGTGAAATTCAGCACTGAGAACTGGTTTGGCAAGGAAACGGCACAACAGAACGCCCGGCACGGCGACCAAAACCGCACCGCCGAGAACGAACATCAGGCTCGGATCCCAATGGCCGCTTGCCACGTCGAGAAAGCCTGAAACGCGGGCAGGATCGATCATGCCGGACAGGGAGAGGCCAAATCCGAACAGTGCCCCGGCCGCAAGTGCCACCACGAAACGCGCCATGACCTGATTTTTCATGACAGCGCTCCGTTTATCGTCGCGGCAAGGATACCGGTGATCAGGAAGATGGCAGTGGCGGTGATGGAGCGCCGGGAAAATCGCGCAAGACCCATGATGCCATGGCCGGATGTGCAGCCGGATCCCATGCGCGTACCGAACCCCACCAGCAGCCCAGCAATGACGATCAGCGGCCAGGGTGCAGATATGGTGAGCGCGGGAAAGCGGCCGAATGCGGCGGCGTAAAGATAGGGGCCTGTGAGCAAACCTGCGACGAAAGCCACATCCGTCAAGCGCCGTTCCTTGCCGAGTACATTGCTCAGGATGCCGCTGATGCCGGCGATGCGGCCGTTAAAGAGAAACAGAAGAATACTCGCGAGGCCGAGCAGCATACCGCCGAAGAGAGAGGGCCAATAGGCTGTCACGGGTTTTCCTCCGGCGCACAGAAGATGGTATAGAGAGCCTCGATCAGCTGCGCCGCTTTTTCCTCGGTTAACCGGTAGAAGATCTGTTTGGCCTCGCGCCGCGTTTCAACAACGCCCGCCTCACGCAAAACCCCAAGTTGCTGGGAAAGTGTGGGCTGGCGGATATCCAGCTTGGCTTCCAGCTCGCCAACGGAAAACTCCCCCTGCGCCAGCGTGCAGGCGAGCATCAGCCGCGCGGGATGGGCAAGTGTCTTCAAGAGTATGGCGACCTCGACTGCGCGTTCCTCCATCTCGGCAAGCGGGATTTCGGTGATATCAGGTATCTGTTTCCGCATGTTTTCCTTTACCATGTGCTGCCCCCCAGCACGTCAAGCGGGAACTTCAGATAACGTTTGCCATTGGCCTCCGGCTCAGGCAGGCGCCCGCCACGGATATTGACCTGCAAGGCGTGCAGAATGAGCTTCGGCATCGGCAAGGTGCGATCCCGCGCCTCGCGCAGCTGGATGAAGCCTTCCTCTGTCATGCCAGCCAGATGCGGATTGCCGCGTTTCTGTTCTCCAACAGTGCTTTCCCATTTGGGCGCGCGGCCACCGGGTTGATAGTCGTGTCCGGTGAAAAGCCGCGTTTCGTCGGGAAGGGCGAGAATCTCCTGAATGGATGCCCAGAGTTCTCTGGCGCTGCCGCCTGGAAAATCGGCGCGCGCCGTGCCGGAATCAGGCATGAAAAGAGTGTCATGCACGAATGCGGCGTCGCCCACCACGTAGGTTACGGAGGCGAGCGTATGTCCGGGTGAAAACAGCACGCGAGCTTCCAGCGAGCCGATGTTGAACCGGTCTCCCGCTTCAAACAGCCGGTCCCATTGCGAGCCGTCTGTTTCAAGATCGGGCCAGTTATATTTCTCCTGCCACAGCCGCTGCACACCGGTGACCTTGGCGCCGATTGCCGTTTTCGCGCCGGTTCTTTGGCTGAGATAGTGCGCGGCGGAAAAATGGTCGGCATGCGGATGCGTGTCCAGAACCCATTCCACCGACAGGCCTTGCTCCTTGACATAGGCCAGAATGGCATCGGCATTCACCGTGCCGGTCGCCCCCGATTTCTCGTCGAAATCGTAGACCGGATCGATGATGGCGCAGCGCCGGGTTGCGGGGTCGGAAACGACATATTGCACGCTCGATGTGCTCGGATCGAAGAAAGCCTTGACGTGCGGCTTTGCCGCAGCCTGCCGCTCCAGCCAGCGGACGGCGCCGGAAAGATCGAAACCATGCTGTTGGCCGAAAGTCGCGATCTCGCTTTGTTTCATGCGCCCGTCCAGCGCTTCGCCAAGCACATAAAGCGTCAGCGCCCGAGCTCCACCCTTGCAATGGGCGAATACGGGGCCTTTTGCCTCGGTCATCGTCTGCTGAAAGGCACGAATATCGGCTTCGGTAATAGTCGGGCCATTGACCGGAATAAAACTGTAGGCAAGACCCGCAGCATTGGCGGCGCTTTTTTCATGTTCATTGCCCGGCTGGCCGGGCTCTTCGCCATCCGGCCGGGCATTGATGATGCTTTTGTAGCCCTGATCGGAAAGCGATGAAAAGTCGGAGATATCCGGCTGGCCTGCGACCGTCAGACGTTCGTTGATCCTCACGGCACTCATCGGTTTCTCCTGTTGTTCTAAATTAATATACGTTATCATATAATGTATATTGTTCGGCGGCAACAGACGGAAGAGAAAATTTCAGAGGCGGCGATTTCCTGTGTTCACGACGAAATCACAAGCTTGCCCGAAGGGGATCGAGCAAGTGTGCTTTTCCGGGAAGCCCGCAGGTGAGTGTGGGCGGGGGCTGGCTTCAGGCTAAAAGCTTGCGGCGCGTCGCTTTCCAGCCAAGACAGATTGCCGCAACAAGCAGGGCGAGTTGAGCGACAAGGAATGGTGGTTCGTTGCCGTTTGGAGCCAGTGCGTTCAGTGCCTCGACCTTGAGAAAGGACTGAACGATCAGCACGAACATATTCAGATAAAGGCCCATCGTAGCGGTGATCGAATAAACAGTTCGCGCCCTGCCATTGAGACCGTATCCGTAAAGCGCGACCAGCGCGACCGCCAGAATGATGGTCGAGATGATGCCGACGCCGAGTGCCGGTGTGAAGTTGCCGATTGGAAACAGGAAGCCGGTGAGCGTTGTGGCGAGCGTGGTGACGAGAAACAGCGCCATCATGCGCGGCATCCATCGCCCTGCCGCATAAGCGGGCAGGGCGATCAATCCGGTTACGATGCCTATGAGGCTCAAGGCAACGTGCAATGTCGTGAATTGGGGAATGGTCAGTCCGAGGATCATGATGCGTCTCCCTCTATTCAGTTTGGGTTGCACCATACCGACTGGCGGCATGTGCATGCGATAGATTGGGCCTCAATGCAGCGCGGGCCGCAAGGAAATTTTCAAGGTCTGCCGTATCCGGCAGGGAAGGAATGGTCAGCGTCTCGCCCAGATCAAGACCGGCCAGGGCTGCATCCACCATCTCGTGAGCATCCATGACCATGGCGGCGGGAATGGCGTCGAGACGTTCCTCTTCCCAGATGGCCGTGCGGGTGATGCCCGGCAGGACACCTTGAACCCGCACGCCGGAAGGGGAAAGCTGCGCGTGCAGCGCCTCGGTGAAGGCAAGCACAAAGGCTTTGGTCGCCGGATAAACGGCGGTAAATGCCGCCGGCATCAAGGCCGTGAC
>Ga0075362_10000603_pt1 | contig 10560 bp, 6 predicted proteins | sample EndMetdeltDD1762_FD_71397 | JGI IMG/M metagenome (GOLD analysis project Ga0075362, IMG submission 71397) | Populus endosphere microbial communities from Tennessee, USA - Endosphere MetaG P. deltoides DD176-2 | ecosystem: Host-associated > Plants > Roots > Endosphere | place: USA: Tennessee...
CTTCAGCCACCTTGATTTCGCAGACTCGTTCTGTATTGAGCACTTGCTTTGGCAATAAAACAATCAAAGGAAACAAAATTAGGCCGTTAGCTGTTAACAATTTAGTTATTCAGCGTTTCCTTAGAGCCATATATCTGATACCAGTAACAGGTGTCCATCGCAGTAGCCTTCAAATCGGACACAGCCTTCTCTATAGACAACACGAAGGTTCAAACTGTTCTTCGCTGGTGTGATCACTTCGAGACCCAACGCCAGACTTGGAATTCCTAGGCTCCAAAAAACAGGGTAGCTTAAATGCGTGGTGGGGCTTCCCAAAAATCCGGTCGAACTCATCCCGAAATTACGCGCCGAAATGGTGAGAGCCGACCTCAGAATAGTTTCTTATTTTCCCCCACGGCCACGCAGAAGCATGGGCCTACTAAACTTGGCTATTGGTTTCAGGGAGGTGGCCCGCCTACTTTACCATCTCACCGGTCGCGGCAGCTAGGAGGGATTTCTTGAGCTCGGAAAGCGTTTCTTCTCTCATAATCTTTCGACCTTCGAGATCTGTGACGTAGAAACTATCGAAAGCAGCTCCCTTTTCTGTGGCAATACGGGATAACGCGATGTTTACTCCGGCGCGAGAGAGGCAGCAAAGGACGTCGTACAACAATCCAAGCCTATCGGCAGTTTGCAAATCGATCACAGTGTAGCTCGGATGAATCTGATTCAGGAACATCAGCCTCGTCGGGAAGTCGAGGTCAGGCAACTGATGATATATACTTTGCTTCCGAACTTTTTCGAGCAATGGCAAAAAATCGAAATCGAGATTATTGAGTGCTTGTTGCAACACCTTTTCGACTTGTCGAAAATCGCTTTCTTTGGTGAGCGCCTGGAAATGAGTATCACAGACGTGGAAGACACCGAGCGCCAGGTTATCCACCCGTGTATAGGCATTGGCGCTCAGGATGTTTACTGAGGCGGTCGCAAATGAGCCGGCCATCTTCGCGACGAGAGCGGGGCGATCCCACGTGCAGATCCAGACTTCGCTGTGGCCTTGGTTTGGTCTGCTATGCCATTTCACGGCAGCCCCAAGTGCATGCTCCGGACTTTGGGCACGTCCTTTCAAGAATTGTCTGAACAATCGGATATGACCGATAATTTCGCTCACATTGTGGCTCTGAAAATAGCGGTCTGGCATGGAGTAAAAATGGACTTCGATTTCTTCACTGAAGTTCTTCGCCATCCTTTTGACGACCGATTGCCACAACACTTCACGCTCGATCCGGCGTTCTTTAAAGAACTCTTGCTTATCGTGAAGATAACTCGCCGTAGCGTGATAGAGTTGCCAGACTAACGATTCCTTCCAGTCTGACCAGTTCTGGCCGCCTGTCCCCTGCCCATCCGCAAGAGTTAAGAGCATCAGCGCATCTAGATTTTCCGGGGTCCGAACAATTTCGGCAAAGTCGGCAATGGTCGCTGGATCCTCCAGATTTCGACGCTGAGCGATCTCGGAAAGCGTCATATGATGATCGACAAGGAAGATCAACTTTCGCCGCCACTCAGAGGTCAGCTGAAGGCGTGCCGCAACTTTCTGAGCAAACAGGGCGCTCGCTTCCGTATGATGCCGTGCACCGGCAGCTTTGCCGGTGTCATGGAGTAATAATGCCAGATAGAGCACACAGGGATCCTCTAGCTTAAGAAAGAGCTTTTGGTATCCAATCAATTTTGGATCTTTCGTATACATGAGAGAATCCAGCTTCTCGATACAGACGAGTGTGTGTTCGTCTGCCGTGTATCGGTGGAAAAACTCGTGCTGCACGAGGCAAGTTAGTTCACCAAACTCCGGCATATAACGCCCGAGGAAATCAACCTCGTGCATCATTCGTAGGATATACCCAACTTGTCCTTTTCGGGACAGAATCGCCTGGAACGTTTCACGCGTCGCCCGCGCATACTGAAATGTGCGGTTGATCAGGCGTGTGCGGCGCCGAATCAACTGTTGGAGTTCAGAACTTAAGTTGAATTTACGCTGTTGCGCGTAGAGAAATACCCGCATCAACCGGAATGGGTCTTTGTGAAAAACCTCACGGTTTTCGAAGTAGATCAGTTGGCCATAGCTGTAAAATCCATCAAAATGTTCGGTTTTCAGTTTGCCTTTCGCCAGAAAATTGAACATTGGCTCCTCTTCCTTTTCGATGATGTCCGGAAGCAGAAATGTTTCAGTCACCCATTTCGTCGTGAGATAGATCGTGCGCGCATACCGATAGTAATCCCGCATGAATGCTTCACTGCGGCGGAGCACATTCTTCTGGGGATAATCAAATTTGTTCGCAATCTGCCCCTGAAGAAACAGTGTCAAAACTTCCGCAGGACGCTTGCTCAGATAATGCAATTCGGTTCGTACCCGGAGCAGGAAATTGTAGGCTCGGTCAATGGCTCGGCGATCGCTTTCGCTAATATACTTGCGCTCCACGAGTTTGGCAGTGCTCATCACTCCGTCTCGAAAATATGAAATCCACTGCATGTTATGGTAGTCTCGTAGACCACCGCAACCGTTCTTAACGTTTGGCTCCTGCATAAAGACGGATCCACCATATTTGCTGTGGCGTTCATCCTGGTTTTCGAGACGCCACTTCAAATAACTATTTACTTGGCCGCGAACGCAGTATTCAAAGAAATCGCGACGAAATTTAGAGTGCAACCGATGGTCTCCTGACAAAAATCGAGATTCCAGGAGCGACGTTTTTGTTAGGACATCGGAGTTGGCAAGTTTAATCGCTTCACTGATCGATCGGGTGGAATGTCCGACTTTGAATCCAACATCCCAGAGCATGTAGAGAACCTGCTCAATCACTTCAGCTGCTTTGGTTGTGATCTGCTGCGAATCGTGAAGGAAAAGGATATCAACATCGCTGTATGGATTCAGCTCGCCACGGCCGTAACCCCCGATCGCCAGCAGTGCAAGCGGTAGAGTAATGCCAGCTGACGCGGAGCTTTCCCCCGCTTCTTTAAACAGGTGGCGCAAAACGACATCAAGCAGTGTCGTCCGGTCGCGTACCATTTCGAGACCGCTTCTTCCAGAATAATGCTTCAGCCGGAGGCGATGTTCCTCAATCTTGAGGAATTTTTTGTAAAGTTCGAGACGTTCACGAAGACGCCTCTTTCCCTCAGAGGCAAGCTGGCGTTCTGCATGTGCCAGGATTTTTTCGAGATGCTGCGACATTGGAGCGAACGCAAAATAGCAAACGTACTATAAATTTTGTTCTCCCTAAATTTGAAATCAAGGCAAGGCTGAACCAAGGATGTAGGTCACGTTTCAATTTTGCTCTCCCTGAATTCGGAATCAAGGTAAAGCTCCTCTTTCGCGCCGGTCAATTCCGCATGAAAAACGAAGGTATCCTTTGCCGGCTCATCGCCGTTCTGGTGAATCAGTCGCCTATCATTTGCTGCCAGGTGAATTAACACATGGTAGACATCTTCTGGATCAGCTTGTACCATGGCTGCTAGGTCGCTAGCCGTTACGGCTCCGCCTTTGTCACTCAACGCCTTCACCAGCTTCAGCTGGAGCTCAAGCAGCTTGGCTGCCGCTTTTTTCCCAGCTTCAACTCCTGGCTGATGGTAGGCGTTGATATTCACCAGCGAGGCGTAAAAGCCGACCGCTCGCTCGTACAAGGCAATCAGCATTCCGACAGAAAACGGTGTGACCTGATCGATTGAAATCGTGATCGATTGCCGACCTTTCTCGAACAAAGCAGATCGTGTTCCTCGGAGAAATCCATGCAGGTAATCAGCACTTGTGATTCCACGTTCGACTTCAAAGGCCGTTCCTTGCCGTCCTAATTTGACCTGGATAAACGTCGCAAAGAAATTGTTTACTCCATCTCGGAGCTGTTGAACATAGGCATGTTGATCTGTAGACCCTTTATTCCCGTAAACAGTGATCCCCTGATTCACAATCCTCCCATCCAGGTCGAATTCCTTGCCCAGCGATTCCATCACCAGTTGCTGGAGATACCTACTGAACAGGACCAGGCGATCTTTATAGGGTAGAATCACCATATCCTTGGCTCCACGCCCTTCGCTGATCTTATACCACATTAAGGCGAGGAGCATCGCAGCATTAGATTCAGTTTTAGCAACCCGCGTTTTCGCGTCCATCTGCGCCGCGCCTGTTAGAAATCGTTCGGTGTTGATACCCTGTAACGCCATCGGAACCAAGCCGACAGCACTCATGACTGAGGTTCTACCCCCCACCCAATCAAACATCGGGAAGCGAGTCAGCCAACCTTCTGCGACTGAGTGTTTATCCAGTTCGCTTCCTTCACCCGTTATCGCAATGGCATGCTTGGCAAATGTCAATCCAATCGCACGATACTTTGCCGCCGTTTCAAGCATCCCGTTTCGCGTTTCCTTGGTGCCGCCAGATTTCGAAATAACGATGGTCAGTGTTGTCCAGATCGCATCCCCGAGCAGCTCAAACACTCGGTCGATACCATCCGGATCTGTGTTGTCCAAATAATGAATTTGCATCCGGTCGGCTTTCGTCCCGAGCGCTTGGGCAACAAACTGTGGCCCTAACGCCGAACCACCAATGCCGATAACAAGTGCATCTGTGAACTTCTGTCCGTTTTCCGCTTTGATCTCGCCACTATCAATTTTGCAAACAAATTCATGAATTGCTTCATTTGTTCTCTCAATGTCACGCCGCAATTTCGGAGTCGGTGCAAGCCGAGACGCTCGGAGCCAGTAATGACCCACTAAACGTTTCTCGTCCGGATTCGCAATAGCCCCGTTCTCCAGTTCCCGCATTGATTCGAAAGCACGCATAGCGAGCGGCTTCATTTCGTCGAAATAATTGCTTTCGAAATTGACGCGACTGATATCGAGAGAAAACTGTAAATCTGGATACCGCAGGTGGTAACGATTGAAACGGTCCCACAGAGAGTTCATAGGTAACGAATCATAGACGGCTCCGCCGCCAGAGCAAGAGCTTTGCCTTGATTCCAAATTCGGGGAGAGTAAAATTATTGGCCGAATGCGGATCTCAGAGATTGTTCGCGGACGGCGCGCAATCACTGCCGAGACTGCGATTCTGCTCAGCCGTGTCCGGTACCAGTGTACGTTTTGGACTAACCCACAGACCGCACATGACGTAGCCATTGCAGCAGATAGGCTGAAAAGGCAGCTTGATTCGTCTTTTAGGCTTTAACCTAAAAGTCTAACTGGGAAATTCTGACGCTGTAATCGAAGCATGCCCGGCGCCCTCAATGTCCTCCAGAACGAAGATCCCTCCTCTACAGGCGTTCTTTTGGTATCTCCGGAAGTACAAATTTTTCCACCGTGGCGATCGCTTGGGAAATAGGTGTTAACTTGATAATGATTGCAAAATTAGCCCGGTCTTGACTCCCAAGCACTAATGCTCTCTACTGATCCTGGGCATAGCTCAGCGGTCAGGGCGTTCATGAATATTCAGTCGCGCCATGCTCAGGTGCTTGATAGGGCACTGAGCGCGGGTCGATAAGAAAGTGAGCACAATTCCCCCCAGTGGCGATGTACGAGTGAGCAAAAAAATTAGCAAAATCGAATACGATGAATTTTTGCCTGACGACACACTTTTCGCTCATATTATTGACCGACAGGGAGGGAAATACAGACTCTCTTCCCGTCATAGTAATGGTGAAATGAAACACACGGGAATTTTTGATGACCTAGAGAGCGCCAAGGCATGCGCTGATCTGTTAGATCTGAACAAAAATTAAGTGTTGGTTGATCTTCATAGAGCTTAACAGCTCAACAATCCACCCACGGTATGCCGCGCGGCAGGGAAGGCCGTTTGGTGCAAGAGCACTGGTAGCTCGCTTTTTAAGATATTTCGCTTTGGCGTCGCTTTCCTCGGCCCACGAGCGGACATGAGAACCATATAGTCTTGCGCCTTAACATCTTGTTGTGCCTGTTTGGCCGCACAACCCGCAACGCATAAATACTGGGGCACCTTTTGAATTGCCGTTGACGCTTAATGACTATGGCCTTCCAGCACCTCAGGGAACTGGTTGACGTCGTGGCGACTGGCTCCGGTTACGGCGATTGACAACAGGACGTTATTTCTGTTGGTCAGTAGACAACGCTTTGTTCCCATTTTTTCCTCGACTCCAGAAGGCGGCTGACACTTTTCAACTCGCCAGTTCTTTCATCCCCTCCTTTGTACGATCAGCCTAAACTTGCTTTAGGATGAACAACATTGCTATCTATTTACGGATGAATTCTTAATCAGTAAGACCGCGGATTATCGGGGCAACAAAACAAGTTAATCTGTTGCTCCGATTAGCTGGCGAAGAATTTTGCTCCTCCTAAATTTGGAGCCAAGGCAAAGCTTCTCTGTCGCCATTCCGTTTGGGTTAACCGGGAAGGTGTAATTCTTTGAGCCGCCGATGAAGTGTCCGTCGGCTGATGCCTAACTTCTTGGCTGCCTCCGTTCGATTACCGCCGCACTCCTCCACCGCACGCATAATTAGCCGCCTCTCGTTGTTATGTAAGTTCATTTGGTCCTCAGCTATTGGCGCTCGCAGCGTCAAAGATTCAGTGCGCCTGCACACGGTTAACGGCAGATCTCTGACGGTGATCTGTGAACCGGTGGACAAAGTGACACCGGAATCAACGGCTCCTTTGAGCTCTCGCACGTTCCCCGGCCAATCATAAGCAAGCAAACACTCCATCGCTTCAGGAGAAAGCGGTCGGAACGCTTTCCCATCCCGTTCAGAAACTTCTTTGAGAAAGGCGTTTGCGAGAAGTGGGATATCTTCCTTCCGTTCTCGGAGGGAGGGGACCCGAATCTGGACAACATTGAGTCGGTAGTAAAGATCTTCGCGGAACTTGCCCTCGCGAACCAGAGATAAAAGGTCTCGATTCGTTGCGGCAATCAAGCGGACATCTACTCGAATTGCCTGGTTGCCCCCTACTCGTTCAAAGACTCCGGGATCAAGAGCTCGGAGGAGTTTCACTTGTAGATTGGAATCGATTTCGCCGATTTCATCGAGGAAAAGCGTCCCCCCAGCAGCCTGCTCGATTCGGCCGATTCGACGTTCAATAGCACCCGTGTAAGCACCTTTCTCGTGGCCGAACAGTTCGCTTTCAACCAGCTGTGGTGAGAATGCCGCGCAATTGAAAGCGACAAACCGCGCCTTGTTACGATTGCTCAAATTGTGGATGGCATGAGCAATCAGCTCTTTCCCAGTCCCACTTTCTCCGGCGATTAGGATCGTTGCCCGACTAGGCGCAACCTGGTGGACGGTGTCCAGGATATCGTGCATTGCCTTCGATTCACCAATCAGATTTTCCAGACCAAACCGTTTCTCCACCTGTTGCCGGAGCTGGATATTTTCCTGTTCGGTCTGTTGTCCTTGGATCGCCCGTGTGATTTTGATCTCCAGCTCATCGATGTTCACCGGCTTCGTCACAAAATCATAGGCACCACGGCGCATTGCGTCGACCGCTGTTGCGATCGAGCCGTATGCAGTCATCAGCATGCAGATCGGTGGTTTAGGTCGTCCCAAGATCCGCTCGATCAAAGCCATGCCATCATCAGTCCCTAGCCGGAGATCAGTGAGTATTAGATCGATATGATCTGCGTTCAGTGCGTTCAGCGCCTCATCAACGTTGCTGGCGAGATAGACGTCAAAGTTCTCCTCGAGCGATTGACGGAGGCCTTCTCTCGTGTTCTTTTCATCGTCTACAACCAATATTGTTCCTTGCATTCTGAGAAATGGATCAAGCTTCACCAGGGCCAACCGCAGAGTCAAAAACGGAAAAGCTCGGAAATTTCATCAAGGTTGATGAGATAGCTAGTGTTTGAAGCAGTCACCGTACATCTTTTGTTCCACTGCTCAGAAGGCGCATCCGTTTGTCCCCATAGGGCAGATGGATCGTGAACCGGATCCCTTTCCCTTCATTGCTCTCGATTTCGATCTCGCCGCCATGCCCTCGGACAATCCGGCGAACGATTAGTAATCCGAGCCCTGATCCAGATGATTTCGTTGTGAAATAGGGCTGGAACAGCTTGCTCATGTTCTCCTGGGATATACCACTGCCAGTGTCCGAAAACGAGATTGAAACATAAAGATCGTCTTGCCATGAGCGAATATGTAGAATTCCACCGCTTCTCATCGCCTGGAATGCGTTCTTGATCACGTTGTAGAATGCCTGTTTGAGCTGGTCCCGGTCCAGTTCAAGACGAGGGAGATTCGGATCAAGATCCAGTTCTACGAGGATGTCTCGGTCACGAATTTCCTCCCGGAGAAACGCCACCGATTCTTCAAGAATTTCGTTCAACTGGTAAGGTTCGAACTGAGGAATGGCCGGCCGGATCGCCCGGAGGAACTGGTGAATAATCGAATCCAACCGTTGGATCTCGTTCTTCGAGATGTCAAGTAGCTCCGAGATATCCTCACGTACATCTGCTGGCGCTTTGCGGAGTTTCCGTTCGATCAGCTGGAGATGAATGTTGAGAGAATTGAGCGGGTTCCCAATTTCATGAGCGACCCCTGCGGCTAATAGCGTCAAAGCCGACAACCGTTCACTCTCGATCGTCTGCTCTATCATACGCCGATCTTCAGTGATGTCGCGTAGGATGATCGCGTAGCCGACCAGGTCTTGCATGATAACCTCGACCGCCTCCCGTTCTTTGTCGAGATGAAGCGGTGCCACATAAAAATTCAAGAACCGGTGCTGCGGATAAAACACTTCGATGTCGCGACTGACAGTTTTTTCGTTGGATCGAAGCGATACCCAATCCAACCCACGGAGCTTCTCATCCAAGGAATGGCCGATCGCCGCATCTGAATCAATGGCAAAAATCTGGGCAGCGGCAGCGTTGATGAACTGGATCTTGCCTTGGGTATCGGTCACGATGACACCCTCCTGCAGCGCGTCGAAGATCCGCTCGAGGAACCCCTTTTCCTGTGCTAGGCGGACAAGATAATTCTGGACTTCTTCCGGTTGAATCCGGCGGATCCGTTCAATCAATTTATCGATGAACCCGGATTTCATCGAAAGAGAGTTATAGCGGACAATTTTTCCAGAGCCGAGCTGAAAAGTTCGGGAGCAATGTCGGTAGCTCCATCGGCGAAGGCCGGATCGGGCTCCCAGGTCTCAGGCGGGAGCTGGTGGGTAAACCGGCTCGCCAGAATATCGAGTGTCCCACTCCAGACTGTGCCCTGGATCCGAAGCCACCGTATCTTGTAATTGTCCTGATCCACGAGAGTGCTCGCCGACCATTCTTTACTAGCTTGCCCCATTAACTCGGGAGCCGGACGGAAATCGAAATTCCATGCTGATCTTCCATCCGGGTCCGATGCCGGTTCAAAACGCAGAACCTGAAACAGGACCGGCAAGAAAGCGATCTGGTTGTCCCGGATGGGCAAGCGAAAATCGGGAATCCGGGACCGTGGACCCGTCGACATGCCTACCGCTGCCGCGATTTTCTCTGCCAATTTCCGGGGGTAAACCCAGACTCGTTGGTCGTCTCGACAGAAAATCATCGGGTGATCGGGATCAAGCGTCTCGATCCGAAGCCTGTTCGGAACTTGGAGGCTGATCCGAATCGGTTGGTTTACAAAACTGGAGCTCGTCATCGGGCTGTCACGCAACATCACGCTCGCTTGGAACGCCTTTGTCGCAGACTTTGAATAAAAAAGAGCTCCGTACGGTCGCAGAGTCCGGGCGAGCACCTCGTATTTGTTCTGAGCTAGCAAAGGCACAGGAATAGCCACAGACACAACCACCAGCAGCCATGCTCGACAATATGCCTTGTTCAAGGATGTGTGCATCACGATTTTTACCTTAAGACTCGATCAGGAACAGGTAAAGTACCTTGAATTAACGCAGAGAATTCATCAAAATTGATGAATTCTCTGCGTTGATCGGCTGATACATCATCTCATAAGGAGCAAGCAACGCTGAAATATCGCCCAAATAACCTTGGCTCAAAGGATTAGCTTGAAAATGATCTGTCTGCCTTGTTTGTTAGTTCCGTCGCGTATCCGTCCCGATATGTTCCCTACTCACGCCTCGCATCCAAACTATTTTGATGGTAGGCTTCTCCTTGCGAGATGATGTACAAACAATACACTTTATGAACCGTTTTGCTGGACTTTTTTACTCAGAAAAGGAAACGCTATTTGTAATTCTTCTTGTGGAATATCTGACTATGGAAAGTCGGCTTTCCAAGCTGATTTCAGCCGGTTCTTCCACGATCCAAGATTGCCTTGCCGCTTTTTCAAGTTAACCCTATTACCTTTGTGCCCGTGCTGACATTTTTCGTAGCTGCTCAATCTAACGGACTGGTTTACGCATTCACGGAAGCGACGCTCGAAGGAAAGGTGGTATTGACCGCTCTTTTCGTGGTATCGATTTTCAGTTGGTCTGTCATGGTGACCAAGTTCCGCGTCGTGCGCCTCGCCAAGGCACAAAACGACCGGTTCGTGCATCTGTTTCGTTCTGATCGGCAACCGCTCAAGATTCTTGAGTCAAAACTTAAATTCGATGGATCGCCACTTTACTCCATCTATCGGGCTGGCTGCAAAG
>Ga0075362_10000604_pt1 | contig 10541 bp, 11 predicted proteins | sample EndMetdeltDD1762_FD_71397 | JGI IMG/M metagenome (GOLD analysis project Ga0075362, IMG submission 71397) | Populus endosphere microbial communities from Tennessee, USA - Endosphere MetaG P. deltoides DD176-2 | ecosystem: Host-associated > Plants > Roots > Endosphere | place: USA: Tennessee...
TCCTACAACTGCCTCAAGCGCGAGGGCATCCACACCGTGGGTGAGCTCATCAGCCGCTCGGAGCAGGACCTGCTCGACATCCGCAACTTCGGTGCGAAGTCGATCGACGAGGTCAAGGCCAAGCTGGTCGAGATGGGTCTGTCCCTCAAGGACAGCGCGCCCGGCTTCGACCCGCACGCCGCCCTGGCGGCGTACGGCGACGACGACGACGACGCGTTCGTCGAGGACGAGCAGTACTGAGCTCACCCCCGGCCAGCCTCACTATTGGGCAACATCTACTCCGGTACCTGACACGGCCGGGGAGAAACGAGAGAAGCAATGCCTACTCCCAAGAAGGGTGCCCGCCTCGGCGGCAGCCCGGCGCACCAGCGCCTGATCCTGTCGAACCTGGCCACCGCCCTGTTCGAGCACGGTCGGATCACCACCACGGAGTCGCGTGCCCGCACGCTGCGTCCGCTGGCGGAGAAGCTGATCACCAAGGCCAAGAAGGCCGAGCTCGGCACCGTCGAGTCGCTGCACAACCGTCGCGAGGTCCTCAAGACCGTCCGCGACAAGTCGGTCGTGCACGTGCTCTTCACCGAGATCGGCCCGTCCTTCGCCGAGCGCCCGGGTGGCTACACCCGGATCACCAAGATCGGTCCGCGCAAGGGCGACAACGCCCCGATGGCGGTCATCGAGCTGGTGACGGAGAAGTACGACCCGAAGCCGGCCCGCACCAAGGCCAAGAAGGTCGAGGAGCCGAAGAAGGCTGCCCCGGTCGTCGAGGACGAGGTCGTCGAGGACGAGACCGAGGCTCCGGTGGACGAGGCCGTTGAGGCCGAGGAGACCGAGGCTGTCGACGAGGTCGCCGCTGAGGAGGCTCCCGCTGAGGACGCCGCCGAGGAGGCCACGGACGAGCCCGAGGCCGAGACTGAGGCCGACGCTGGCTCGGAGTCCGACGAGGACGCTGACAAGGCCTGATCCACCCGCTTCAACGTTGACCCGCCCGTTACTTACGGGCGGGTCAACGGCTATTTGGGGTCTGAGTGCTCATCAGGTCCCAGGCCGCGCGCTGGACCCGCTCGTTGTTGGGCGTGGGTACGCCGTGCAGCCGGCCGAGCAGGACGATCTCGCCGGCCCGGTAGTCGACCTCGAGCCCCGACGTGCCGCGCGCGATGCTCTGGCCCAGGGAGTTCGGCCCGGTCGCGTCGGGCCGGACGACGAGCACGTCGCCGCGGCGCTCGTCGTCCTCCGCGTCCGTGACCAGCGGGACGCCTGCGGCGGCGAGCACGGCCTCGCACTCGGCGCGCGCCAGAGGCTTGAGCTCGCCGGCCTCGTCGGGAAGCACGGCACGGACGTCGCCGACGGCGTTCGTGACGAGCTTGCGGTACTTCCACGCCATGATGTCGGGCCGCGGCACCGACTCGAAGCCGGCGGCCCGCAGGTCGGCGGCGACGGCGTCGGTCGTCTCGTCGGTGCCCGACGGGAACCTGCCGATGTCGAGGATCCCGGGGACCGGATGGCTCTTCTGGACCACGACGCCGGGCTCCAGGTGTGTCGACGGGAGCATCACGGTGATCGCGTAGGTCCGCGCGAACCGGCGCCAGGCGGCGGGCTCGTTCGCGACCCCGTTCTGGACGCAGACCACAGCCGTGCCGGCCGGCGCGTGCGCCGACAGGTCGGCCAGCGCCTGCTCGGTCTGGTGCGACTTCACGGCGAGGAGCACGACGGTGTCCTCGGCCCACGTGACGTCGGCCGTGGTGTCGGTGGCGGGCGCGTCGACGACGTGCCGGGCGCCGTACGTGTCGAGCGTGAGGCCACGCTCCCGGATCGCCGCGAGGTGCGCCCCGCGGGCGACCATCGTGACGTCGTGGCCGGTCCGGTGCAGGTGACCGGCGATGACGCCGCCGACAGCGCCGACGCCGAGGACGACGTACCTCACAGCAGCTCGGGCCTGCTGGTCCTCACGATGAGCCAGGACAGGACCGCGGTCCCGCCGATCGCGAGCGCGACGCCGACGATCGTCAGGACCTGCTCGTCCTTGTCCAGGCCGAGGACCGCGAGCACCAGGCCGGCAAGGATGTCGGTGGCCGCGGAGATGAGGAACACCCTGTTGAGCTGCTTGGACGACGACGTCGCCGGGTCGGTCATGCGAGCGAGGATGCCAGACTGCCCCCGTGGACGATGTCCTGGTCGTGGGCGAGGCGCTGGTCGATGTCGTGGCGACGCTGAGCGGCGCGCCGCACGAGTACGCCGGCGGGAGCGCTGCCAACGTCGCGGTGGCCCTGTCCCGGCTCGGCCGGACGGTGCGGCTCGCGACCAGCTTCGCCGGCGACCCGCACGGTGAGATGGTCTCGCGGCACCTGCAGGCGGCGGGGGTGACGCTGGCGTGCGACCCGTACGCGGTCGACCACACCTCGACCGCGATGGCGACGATCGGCACCGCCGGCGCGGCGCGGTACACCTTCGACATCGACTGGCGGCTGAACCCGGTGCCGGACGACCCGGCTCCGCTCGTGGCGCACACCTGCTCTCTCGGCGCGGTGCTCGCGCCCGGAGCCGACGACGTCCTGGCGCTGCTCACGCGGCTGCGCGACCGGTCCACCGTCACCTACGACGTCAACGCCCGCCCGGCGGTCACCGGGACCGGTCCCGAGGTCGTCTCCGCGGTCGAGCGGATGGTGGCTGTCGCGGACCTGGTGAAGGCCAGCGACGAGGACCTGGACGCGCTGTACCCCGGCCGCTCGACCTCGGACTCCGCTGCGGCCCTGCTCGCGCTCGGACCGGCGGCCGTCGTGGTCACCCGCGGGGCGGACGGTGCGCTCTGGCTCGACCGGGCAGGCCCCGTCGAGGTGTCGTCACGCCCGGTCACCGTCGCGGACACGATCGGCGCCGGCGACACCTTCGGTGCGGGGCTGATCGACGCGCTGTGGGAGCGAGGTCGGCTGGGCGCGGACAACCGCGGGGCGCTGCAGGGCCTGGACCGCGCGGAGGTGGTCGAGGTGCTCGAGTACGCCGCCAGGGCGGCGGCGGTCACGGTCTCCCGCCCGGGAGCGGACCCCCCGTACCGGCACGAGGTCAGCTGACCGGCACGTCCTCGGGTGTCGGCGCCAGGTAGGCATGCACCAGCGGTACCGCGGAGGCCCCCTCGCCGCTGGCCGCGGCCACCCGCTTCATCGACCCGGCCCTGATGTCCCCGGCCGCGAAGATGCCGGGGATCGTCGTGGCCAGGTTCTCCGGCGGACGGCCGTCGACCCACTTGTCCCGGGGCACGTCGCGGCCGGTGAGGATGAACTGGTTCTCGTCCCTGGCCAGCCCCGCCGGAAGCCAGTCGCAGCGCGGCTGGGCGCCGAGGAGCAGGAACAGCCCACGGGCGTCCTTGCGGGTCGTCTCGCCGGTGTTGGCGTCCTCCAGGGTCAGCCACTCGAGGACGCCCTCACCGCCGCCGTCCACGACCCGCGTGCAGGTCAGCACCTCGATCCGCTCCTGGTAGCCGATCTCCTGGATCAGGTAGTCCGACATCGTCTCCTCGAGGCCCGGCCTCCGGACCACGATCGTCACCGACTGCGCGAACCGGCACAGGTGCAGCGCCGCCTGCCCGGCCGAGTTGCCGCCGCCGACCACGACGACGTCGTACCCCTCCATCTCGCGACCGGCGGTCATCGCGGCGCCGTAGTTCACACCGTTGCCGACCAGGGCCTCCAGCGCGGGCACGCCCAGCTTGCGGTAGGCGACCCCGGTCGAGACCAGGACCGAGCGCGCCCGGACCTGGTCGTCGTCGCAGTGCAGCACGTGCGGCTCGCCGTCCTGGCCGGCCTCGAGCCGGGTGACCTCCCAGCCGGTGAGGAAGCGGGTGCCGAACCGGATCGCCTGGTTGCGGGCGCGCAGTGCGAGCCGCATGCCGGAGATCCCGCGCGGGAAGCCGAGGTAGTTGCGGATCATCGAGCTGGTGCCGGCCTGCCCGCCGATCGCCTCGGCCTCCAGTACTCGGACCGACAGGCCCTCGGACGCGGCGTACACGGCCGCGGCGAGGCCGGCGGGTCCTGCCCCGACGACGGCGAGGTCGACGACCTCGTCCGCCGTCTCCTCGGTCCGCGGGTAGATCGAGCGGGCCACGTCGCGCACCGACGTCGCCTGGATGGCGCCGCGCGCGGGGGACCAGACGACCGGGTACGACGGGGTGTCGGTGCCGAGCATCTCGTACAGCTGCGGCATGAACTCCTGCAGGTGCGGGTCGTGGGGGTCGTAGACGTTGTTCTGCATGCCCATCCGGTCCAGGAAGTCCCGGATCGCCATCGTCAGCCCGTCGTGCACCGGCGAGATGACCTTGGCGCTGACCACCTCCGGCTGGGGGACGGTGGACGTCCAGTCGGAGAGCAGCTCGGTGATCGCGTTGTGGAACTCCTCGTCGCGGTTGCCGCGCGGCATCAGCAGGTAGGCGTCGTACTTGCCGCGGGCGAGGCCCGGGCGCAGCGCGTCGGCGTCCTGCAGGAAGTGGTCCCAGTGCGCGGCGATCACGCGGCGCGCGGTCGGCACCACGAGTCGGAAGCGGTGCACGGCCTCGAACATCTGGGGTACGTCGGGAAGCCGTGAGTCGCTGACGAAGAGCGCCACCTGACCGCCGCCGTCGACGATCTCCTGGGCGGTCTTCTCCGCGTCGGCGCAGGTGAGCGCCGAGCGGAGGTCGTAGTCGTAGCCGTAGCGGCGGTAGAACACCTCGAGCAGCGTGTCGACGTGGTGCTCCGAGACGAGGATGATCGCGGGACCTGGCACCCTCCCAGCCTATTCAGGCGGGCAATCCCCGACGCTCTCGATGATCTCGGCGAACCGGTCGTAGCTGCCGACCAGGTGCCGTGACTCCCAGGTCTGCTGGGCCATGATCCGGAGCCGGTCGTGGATCCCGGCTGCCGCCTGGTCCTGCGTCTCCTTCGCCGGGTCGTCGAACCACACCGACAGCCGCGAGCCCAGGTTGGCCCGCTCGTGCGGGTCGATGTCGTGGTACGGCGCGCCGAGGTCGCCCTCGGCGACGAGCACGCCGCGGAACCGGTGCACCCGCCAGTCCTCGTAGAAGCCGGGCAGGTCCGGCCGCGGCACGGGCTCGTAGGCGGGGAGGTTCGTGTAGTACGTCGGGTACCAGCCGATGTTCATGATCCGGTGGCCGGCGTCGAGGATCGCCTGGGGCTCCGGGAGGGGCGAGCCGAGCCCGAGCGGGCTGAAGTCGGTCCACCACTCGACGACCGCGCCTCGGTCCAGCTGCTGGGTGGCTCCGCCGAAGGTGCCGTCGTGGTAGACCCGGGCCCTGCGGCCGAGGCCGCGCAGCAGCGCGACCATGTCGTTGGCGAATCCGATCGCGCCGTCCCGGTTGTTGGCGCCGGCACCGAACCGGTCCTGGGCGTACGAGGCGAGCTGCGGGTACTGCGCCTGCTGGGCCGCCGCGACGTACTCGTCGAAGCCGAGGTGGAACCACCGGCTGGGGAACAGGGCGACGTACTCGCGGACCAGGTCCTGCACGAACTCGCGTGCCGCCGGCAGCGTGTAGTCGAGCTTGGTCGTCTCCGCCTGGCCGAGCGCGCTGGTCAGCTGGAGATGCGGGTAGTTCCGCAGGGCTGCGCCCATGTGGGCCGGCATGTCCACCTCGGGCACGACCTGGACGTGGTGTCGCGCGCACAGGTCGACGAGACGCCGTACCTGCGCCTTGGTGAGGAAGGCGTCCTCCGAGTGCACCCGTGGGCTCATCTCGCTCTCGATGCGGAAGCCCAGATCTTCGGTGAAGTGCAGGTGCAGGTAGTTGAGCTTGAGCCACGCCATCTCCCGGACCCGGTCGACGATCCAGTCGTAGGTCAGGTGCTTGCGGCCGATGTCGAGCATCAGACCGCGCTCGGCGTAGCGTGGCCAGTCGTGGCCGATCCCGGCGGGCACCCGTCGGTGCTGGTGGAGCAGCTGGAGCAGGGAACGCCCGCCGTAGAACAGGCCGGCCCGGGTGTGGGCGCCGACCACGACGGAGCGTCCGACGCCCAGCCGGTAGCCCTCCTTGCCGAGGTGCGCGCCGACCGGCCCCAGCCTGAGCAGGACATCCCCCTCGCGCGGGCGCCCGTCGATCACCCGGACCTGGACCGGCCCGCCGATGACCGAGCTGAGGTCGCCGGCGAGCTGGTGCGCCTCGTCCGCGAGGTCCACCTGGTCGCGGCGTACGACGACGCGTGCCGGGGAGCCGAGGGTGAAGTGGCCGGTGCTGGGCGTCCACCGGCGGAGTGCCGGGATCGTCCAGGGCCGGACGTGTCCTGCGGCGGCCGGGTCCGCGAGCACCGCTCCCGCGGTCAGTGCGCCGGCGGCGAGGAGGGTGCGCCGGTGCAGGTCCACGCAGGGTCAACGACGTGGGCGCTGGCGCGGTACGAGCGGGCTGGAAGGATGAGCGGGTGCGGATCCGGCTCGACGTCGCCTACGACGGCGGCGACTTCAAGGGGTGGGCCTCCCAGCCGGGCCTGCGGACCGTCGAGGGCGAGCTGTCCGCCGCCCTCGCGACCGTGCTGCGCCTGTCCTCGGTCCAGCTCACCTGCGCCGGCCGTACCGACGCCGGGGTGCACGCCCGCGGGCAGGTGGTGCACGTGGACCTCGACGAGCTCCCGGAGGGCCCCGAGCGCCTCGTCCGCCGCGTGAACGGCGTCCTGGCCGGCGACCTGCGGCTGCTGAGGGCGGTCGAGGCGCCTCCGGGGTTCGACGCCCGGTTCTCCGCCGTCTGGCGCCGGTACGTCTACCGCGTGGTCGACTCGCCCGAGGCGGCCGATCCGCTCTCGCGGGGCCACGTGCTGGTCTGGCCGCGACCCCTGGACGTCGAGGCGATGGCCGAGGCGTCGGCCGCGCTGCGGGGGCTGCACGACTTCGCCTCGTTCTGCAAGCAGCGCGAGGGCGCGACCACGATCCGCACCCTGCTCGACCTCGACTGGGCGCGGAGCGACGACGGGGTCGTGTCGGCCACCGTGCGGGCCGACGCGTTCTGCCACAGCATGGTGCGCTCGCTGGTCGGTTGCCTGCTGGCCGTGGGGGAGGGCCGGAAGCCGGTGACCTGGCCCGCCGAGACGCTGGCCGCCGGGCAGCGCGCCGCCGCGGTCGCGGTCGCACCGGCGCACGGGCTGACCCTCGAGGAGGTCGGCTACCCGCCGGACGCCGAGCTCGCCGCGCGGTCCGAGGTCACCAGGGCGCGCCGTGCCTGACCCGACATCGGGGGAGCACTACTTCACCGCCGATCCCAGCGTGCCGTTCGAGCGCGAGCCGGTGCGGGTCTCCGTGTGGGGGCGGGACCTGTCGCTGGTCTCCGGGTCCGGTGTGTTCGCCCGCGGTCGGCTGGACGTCGGGACCGCGGTGCTCTTCCGCGAGACCTCGCCGCCCGAGGGGGGCCGGATCCTGGACCTCGGGTGCGGCTACGGGGTGATCGGCCTGGCGATCGCGTCCTGCGCGCCGGCCGCGGTGGTCACCGCCGTCGACGTCAACGAGCGAGCCGTGCTGCTCGCGAACGAGAACGCCGCCTCCCTGGGCCTGGGGGACCGGTTCACCGCCTCGGTCCCGGACGCGGTCGACCCGGCGGCGACGTACGACGAGATCTGGTCGAACCCGCCCATCCGGGTGGGCAAGGAGGCGCTGCACGACCTGCTCCTGACCTGGCTCCCGCGCCTCGCGCCCGGCGGCCGTGCGGTCCTGGTGGTCGGCAAGAACCTCGGCGCCGACTCGCTCCAGCGGTGGCTCGGCGAGCAGGGCTGGCCCACCACGCGTCTCGCCTCCGCGAAGGGCTTCCGGGTGCTGGAGACGCGGCGCCCGCTCAGTCGTTGATCGCCTCGACGCCCTCGGCCTTGGCCTTCTCGAGGTGGTCGAGCATCTGCTGGAGCACCTCAGGGGCGTGGCCCCGCCAGCCCACGACCTCGGCGACGACGCGGAGCGGGTCGCGGGTGCGGTAGGAGCGGGTGATGTTGCCGGGGAACTTCTGGTCGGTGAGGTTCGGGTCGTCCTCGAAGGGGCCGGTCGGCTCGACCAGGTAGATGCGACCGGCCGCGTCACCCTGCGCGAGCTCGGCACCCCAGACCGACGCGTCGAGGGTTCCGGTCAGGTAGACGAAGTTCGCGGCGAGCCCGGCTCCGAAGTTCGAGCTGCGGCCCGGCTCGATCAGGTCACCCACCGAGAGGTCGGCCTTGGTGCCGTGGAAGAACGGCCCCGGGTCCTCGGAGCCGAGCCGGGTGGGATCGAGGGCCATGGACCGACCCTAGACGCGGTCAGTGGTTGCGGAGGGCGTCCACCAGCTCGGACTTGCTCATCCGGGACCGCCCCTCGATGTCGAGCTCGCTCGCTCGCTTGCGCAGGTGCTCGACCGTCCAGTCGTCGTACGACCCGGACTTGCCACCCTTGCGACCGACCGAGGATCGCGAGGTGTTGTCCGCGGCGTTCGCGATCCGCGCCGACTTCTCCTTGCTGTTGCCCTCGTCGCGGAGCGCCTCGTAGAGCTCGGGGTCCTTGACGCTGGGTCCGGGTGTCTTCTTGGCAGGCATGACCGATCGGTACCCACTCAGGCCGCGACGGTCGTCCGTTCCAGGTAGCGCTCGGCCGCACGGGCGGAGGGGTGGATGCCGATGGTGGCGATGACGACGATCCCGGCGATCACCAGCCAGCCCTGGGCCCCCCACTCCATCGCCAGGAACGTGTACGCCGCGGGTGCCCACACCGAACCCACGGTGAACCCGAGCTGGGACACGCCCTGGTACTCGCCACGGCGGGCCGGGTCGGACAGCTCCGCCTGCAGGCCCCAGTCGCCCGCCGAGTTGAACAGCTCCGCGCCGGTCACGGTGACGTGCCCGAGCCACACCAGGGCGATCGTCACCCAGCCGACGGTGTCGTGGGTGACCAGCACGATGCCGCAGGACAGGACGAAGAAGAACGCGCCCCGACGCTGGGCGCGCAGCGAGTCGTTGACGGTGACGACCCCGCGCGCGGCCGCGACCTGGAGCGCGACCGCCATCACGGTGTTGGTGCCGAAGAGCCAGGCCAGCAGCACCCGTGGCGCGTCGGTCTCCTCGACCAGCCACAGCGGGATCACCACGTTCAGCAGGACCTGGTGCGTCGCGAGCACGCCGTCGAAGATCGACATCAGCAGGTAGCCGCGGTTCTTCAGGGCGCTGACCCGACCCTCGGCGTGCACCAGCGCCTCGAGCGGCGCTTCCGTCTCGACGTGCGCCCCCTTCTGCGGCAGCCGGGAGACGAGCAAGGAGTTGAGCAGCAGCAGGCCGGCGGTGATCACGGGTACGGCGCGGATGACGTCGAGATCGTTGGTGGCCAGGGCGACGCCGGCCAGCAGCGCACCGAGCGTGTAGCCGACGTTGCGGGCGGCACGGAAGTAGGCGCTGGACGAGACCCGCTCCTCGCGCGGGAAGACGTCGAACCGGTAGGCGTTGCGCGCCGCCCGGCTGGTCGTCGACACCAGCTCGAGGACGACCATCATCGCGATGAACGTCGCCAGGCCGCCCACGGCCAGCCAGACCAGGTAGAGCAGGGCCTCGATGAGCGAGCAGGTCGCCCAGACCAGCTTGGCGCCGTACCGGTCGCTCAGCTTGCCGAGCGGTACGGCGAGGCCGAAGGTGACGACGCCGGCGACCGTCAGGCCGAGGCCGACCTGAGAGGCGGAGAGGCCGACGACCTGGGTGAAGAAGACCGCGCTGCCGGTGAGGAACACGCCGTCGCCGAACGCCGAGAGCACCGACTGACTGGACAGCCGCCGGACCAGGGGCGTGGGACCCGCGATCCTGGCGACCCCCTCGGGCAAGTATCTCGACATCAAGAGAACCCTAGATCACGGCGGCGGTCACGTGAAAGCGGATATTCCTGTCTCGGCGCGACCGATCAGCAGCTTCTGGATCTGCGAGGTGCCCTCGTAGAGCGTCATCACCCGGGCGTCCCGCAGGTACTTCGAGACGGGGTACTCATCGACGTACCCGGCGCCGCCGTGCACCTGGATCGCCAGGTTCGCGGCGCGCACGGCCGCCTCCGAGGCGAACAGCTTGGCCTTGGACGCCTCGGTGCGGAACGGCAGGCCGCGGTCGACCAGGTCGGCGCACCGCCAGACGAGCAACCGCGCGGCGTCGGCGTCGACCGACATGTCGGCGATCATGTCCTGCACCAGCTGGAAGCCCGCGATCGGACGACCGAACTGGGTGCGCTGCTGGGCGAACGCGACCGAGGTCTCGAGGCAGCCCTGGACGATGCCCACGCAGCTGGCGCCGATCCCGAGCCGGCCCTTGTCGAGCGACGACATCGCGATCGTGAAGCCCTGGCCCTCCTCACCGAGCAGGGCGGAGGACGGGACGCGCACGTCGCTCAGGAACAGCTCGGCGGTCGCCTGGCCGCGCAGCCCGAGCTTGCCCTTGATCTCACGGGCCTCGAAGCCCTCGGTCGCCGTCGGCACCAGGAACGCGCTGATGCCCTTCGGGCCGGGCCCTCCGGTGCGCGCGAAGATGAGCGCGACCTCGGCCCAGGTGCCGTTGGTGATGAACAGCTTCTGGCCGTTGATCACCCAGTCACTGTCA
>Ga0075362_10000605_pt1 | contig 10516 bp, 6 predicted proteins | sample EndMetdeltDD1762_FD_71397 | JGI IMG/M metagenome (GOLD analysis project Ga0075362, IMG submission 71397) | Populus endosphere microbial communities from Tennessee, USA - Endosphere MetaG P. deltoides DD176-2 | ecosystem: Host-associated > Plants > Roots > Endosphere | place: USA: Tennessee...
CATCAAGGCCCAGGGCATCGTCAAACAGGCCCTCGTCCCACTGCTCGTCGCCGACCCGGCCGAGCTCGTCAGCGCGAACGCGCGCATCTCCCGGCTCGGGAGCGTCACCGGCGGTATCGGTGGCGCGATCGGCGTCGGCCTGCTCGACCATGTCGAGGCCACAGGTCTCCTGCGCGGCGCGGCTCTCGTCTTCGCGCTCTCGGCCTTCTCCGTCATGCGAACCAAACCCGAAGCGCCCGTCGAGAGCGTGCTCACCGAAGTCGAGTACGCCGAGATGCATCTGCCAACGGTCATCGTCGGCTCCATCGGATTCATGGCAATCCGCGCTGCTGTCGGGTTCTTCACGTTCACGCTCGCGTTCACCCTGCGCCGCGCCAGCGAGCCGGCGTCCGTGTACGGCGTCGCGGTCGTGCTGTACGGCGCGGGCGCGTTCTTCGGCACTCTCGCCGCGCCATGGCTCCGCAAACGATTCCAGGACCAGCAATTGATCGCGCTCGCGATCGCGGCTCCGACAGTGCCGACGCTCATCGGCATCCTCGGCGTCTCGCGTCCGTTGCTCCTCGCGATCGCGGTGCTGATCGGATTCTCGACGACGCTCGGCAAGCACTCGTTCGACAGCCTGCTGCAGCACCGCGCGCCCGTGGCCATCCGCGGTCGCGCCGCGGCCCGGTACGAGACGCGCTTCCAGTTGGTGTGGGCGCTCGGCGCGCTCATCGCAACCCCCATCTCGTTCCCGGCAGAGGCGAGCATGGCGGTGCTCAGCGCGCTGTACATCCCCGCACTGTTCGTCTACCTGCGCGCGTCGAACGCGGCGCAGCTGTTCGAGCAGAGGTCGCTCGCCGTGTTCGGCCGCGCCGAGCGACGCCTCGTCGGCTCGGAGCAGTCGTTGAACGCCGGCGCCCACCGGGTCGCGATCATCGAGGCCGGCGCCGCCGTCGACCTCGCCCGCGTTGTCGAACCGTCGCTCGGCGAGGAGGCCGGCTGCGCCGAGCTCGATCGGCTGCGCGAGCTCGCACTCAAGCCGAAGGGCATCGTCGACGAGGCGCTCGCCGGCCACGCCGTCGAGATCGCCAACGCGCTGCTCAGCCTGGTACGTCCACCGTCTGAGCAGTTGCCGTGATCTCGCCGCTCGTCCGGTGGATCTTCATCGTGTAGGCGACGTCGTCCTCGATGTCGCGGTACACGTCGAGGTTCAGGTCGACGGGTGGCGGTCGTTCCTCGACCTCGCTGACGAGGAGCAGCACGCCGCCGTCCTTCACCGGTTGGTTCTCGACGTCCACGTCGAGCGCGTCGTCGCGCACATCGGCGAACCGCACGGTGACTTCGTCCTTGCGATCCGCGAGATCAGCGACGACCGAGGCCTGCACCTGGGAGTTGATCGGCTTGCCGGTCTCGCTCACGACGTAGACGATGACCGGCCCCGGCGTGTCGCCGTCGGTGGTCGGCGGCGGCGCCGGCAGCGAGTCGACGTACCAGTTGATCGCGGCGGTGTAGGCATCGGCTGTCGACAACGGCTTGACGCCGGCGGAGTCGCTCGTGCATGCGGCGAGGAACAACACGACGCTCACCACGGCCAGGAACGCGCCGATCAAGGAGACCCCACGTCGTCCACTCACGACGGCCACCCTAGCGACTGCTCTGCTGCTGACCGGAACCATTCCGCCGCGGATCGCCACCCGTCACATCAGCGACGTTGGAAGTTCGGAGTGCGTTTTTCGGCGAATGCCTTCGGACCTTCCTTGGAGTCGGCCGAGGCCATCACCGCCATCCCGTGCGGGCTCTCCCACTCGAAGGCCTCGGCTTCGGACATCGTCTCGGTGACGCGCAGGGTCTTGAGGATCGCCTCGACCGCAAGCGGCCCGTTGGCGCAGATCATGCCGGCCAGCTCCATCGCCTTCTCCAACGCCCCGCCATCGTCGACGACGTGGTTGATGAGGCCGATCTCCTTGGCCTCCTGGGCCTGGATGTGCCGACCCGTCAGCAGGATCTCAGCGGCCACCGCGTACGGGATCTGGCGGCGCAACCGCACGGCAGAGCCGCCCATCGGATACAGCGACCACCTCGCCTCGGACACACCGAAGCGAGCGCTCTTGCCGGCAACGCGGATGTCGGTGCCCTGCAGGATCTCGGTACCGCCGGCGATCGCCACACCCTCCACCGCGCACAGGATCGGCTTGCGCGGTTGGAAGGTCTTCAGCAGCCCGCGGTAGATGAAGCCGGGGTCCTCGGCCATCCGCTTGGGGACATCGATCGGATCCTCCTCGTCGACGTCGCCGGCCAGCCCGCGCAGGTCCATCCCCGAGCAGAAGTTTCCTTCGGCACCGGTGAGGATCGCGCAGCGGATGTCGTCGTCCTCGTCGACTTCCTTCCAGATGTCGGCGAGCAGGGCGAACATCGTCAGCGTCATCGCGTTGTACCGCTTGGGGCGGTTCAACGTCACCACCGTCACTGCGCCTTCGCGGGAAACCTCGACTTGAGCCATGCTGAATCTCTTCCTGCCCTCGTGGGCTATCTCGAACGGTTTGATCAGTTAATGGCAGACATCATTGTCGGTGGGGCGCGATGATGCCCGATCCGAGCGCACCACTCATCGCCGGGGCCGCCGCGGTCCAGCAACGACTCGACGACCCGACAGCTGCCGACGACGCGCTGACCCTGATGCGCCGCGCGATCGAGGCAGCTGCCGCCGATGCCGGCTCGAGAGGTTTGCTCGAGGCAGCGACGGTGCTGATGCTGCCGCAGGGCACGTGGAGCGGGCCCGACCCGGCAACCGTGATCACGCCGTGGAACGCCACGATCCGCACCGTCGTCGCCGAGATCGGGGTGCTCCAGCAGACGCTCGTCAGCACGGCGTGTGCACTGGTGGCGGCAGGCCAGGCGGAGGTCGTGCTCGTCTGCGGTGGCGAGGCCAAGCATCGCGCCCTGCGCGCGATGATCAGCGGTGTCGCCGCTGCCGAACCTGCCGCGGAAGGGTCGCCGGATCACGTCGTCGAACGACTCAGGCCGGCACATGAGATCATCACCCAGGAGGAGATCACTCGCGGCCTACCGGTGCCGGCACGCCAATACGCGCTGATCGACACCGCGCTGCGCCGTCACGACGGCCACGACCCGGCCGAACACATCGCTGCGCTCGCCGATCTGCAGCAGCGGTTCAGCGCGATCGCGGCCCGCAACCCCGACGCGTGGAATCGCCAACGCGTCGAGGCACCATCGATCGCAGCGGCGCCGATGCTCGCCTGGCCCTACACCAAGTTGCACTGCTCGCAGTGGAACGTCGACCAGGCCGCTGGTCTCATCATCTGCAGCACCGCGGCCGCACAGCGCCACGGCGTCGCCGAGGATCGTTGTGTGTTCGCCCATCTCGGCGTCGAGTCGAACCTGATGGTGCCGGTCACGTTGCGCGCAGAGATCCATCGCTCACCTGCTGTTGGCGTCGTGGGTGATGCCGTGCGCGACCACGTCGGCGTCGCACCGGCCGACATCGATCTGCTGGATCTGTACAGCTGCTTCCCGGCGGCCGTGCGCGTCCAGGTCGCCGAGCTCGGCATCGATCCCGGCCGCGAGCTGACGATGACCGGCGGGATGACCTTCGCCGGCGGGCCGTTGAACAACTACACGCTGCAGGCAATCGTGCGCATGGCGCACCTCGCTCGCGCCGCGCCGGGCTCGAGGGCGATGGTGACCAACGTCAGCGGGATGCTGACGAAGTTCGGCGCATCGGTGTGGTCGAGCACCCCGCCGGTCCGGCCGTTTGCCGCGCTCGACGTCACCGCTGCCGCGACGGCAGCGACGCAGACCGTCTCCCTCGACCCCGACCATCGTGGCGACGTCGAGGTCGTCACCTACACCGTCGCGTTCGACAAGGGAATACCGATCCAAGGAATCGTCGTCGGGGAGACCGCCGGCGGCACCCGTGTCCTCGCCTCGACGACCGACCCGGACACGATGGCCGACATGACCGCGACCGACTGGTGCGGCCGGCGAGCCACCGTCGCCGGCCCCGCCCTTCACTGACCGCACGCAACGCCGGCCAAACCCCGATTCCCAGCAGGCTCTGGCCCGCTGTGCGGGCCGATCGCCCACAAGCAACAGCAAGCAAACCTCCAAGCCCTGGCGATGACGCCTTAGTTCACCTTGCGGTCGCGGCCGACCCAGAACGGCTCGCGCAGGTCCTTCTTGAGCACCTTGCCGCTCGGGTTGCGCGGCAGTGCGTCGACCCAATCGACGCTCGTCGGGCACTTGAAGCGGGCCAGGCGCTCGCGGCAGAAGTCGATCAGCTCCTGCTCGGTGACGTCGACGCCGGCCGCGCGCACGACCATCGCCTTCGCGGTCTCACCCCATCGTTCGTCCGGAACGCCGATCACGGCGACGTCGGCGACGCCAGGGTGGGCCATCAGCACGTTCTCGACCTCGGCCGGGTAGACGTTCTCGCCGCCCGACACGATCATGTCCTTCACCCGGTCGTGGATGTAGACGTATCCCTCGGCGTCGACGTAGCCGGCATCGCCGCTCTTGAACCAGCCGTCGGCGGTGATCGACTTGGCGGTCTCCTCGGGCATGTTCCAATAACCCTTCATCACCTGCTTCGACCTGATCCAGATCTCGCCGACTTCTCCGGTCGGAACCTCCTGCTCGTCCTCGCCATCGACGATCTTCACCTCGACGCCCGGCCCGGGCAGGCCGCAGCTGCGCAGGCGATGCTTGTTGGGGCCGTCGACGTCGTGGTCTTCGGGCGCGAGGTTCACAACCGCGCCCGTGGTTTCGGTCAGGCCGTACGCCTGCCAGAACTTGCAGCCGAAAACGCGCACGCTCTTCGCCAACACTTCCTCGCTGATCGGCGACGCGCCGTAGACGATCACGCGGAGGCTGCTGTAGTCGGCCTCTTCGGCGCCCGGCATCGCGAGCATGAACTGGAGCACGGCCGGGACGACGAACCCATGGGTGATGCCGAGCTCGCCGATCATCGTGACGAGCGCGGCCGGGTTGAGGTCGCGCACGATCACGCTCGTCGCCCCTTCGTACATCCCCGCGACCGCCCATCCGCCACCGCCGATGTGGAACAGCGGCATCGCGACGAGGTTGACGGCGTCCGGTGACAGCTCCCACATCTGCTTGGCCAACGGCAGCAGCGAGAAGAAGTTGGCGTTGGTGAGCATCACGCCCTTCGGGCGACCGGTCGTGCCGGACGAGTACAGCTGAAAGGCGACATCCTCATCCGTCGATTGCGCGCCGGGGTCGATGGCGGGCTGGCGGGCCACCCACTCCTCGTACGACTCATAGGTCGGGTGACCGGGCTGGTTCGGGTGACCACCGATCACCACGATCTTCTTGACGGTGGTCAGGTTCGGCGCAATCGCGTCGAGGATGGGGATGAACTCCGGCCCGACGACGAACACCTTCGCGGCGGCATCGTTGACGATGTACTCGACCTCGGGGGCAGCGAGCCGCCAGTTGACATCGACGCAGATCGCGTTGAGCATCGACGCCCCGTAGAACACCTCGAAGTGCTCGATGCCGTTCTTGTCCAGGAACGCAACATGGTCTTGGTTGCCGACGCCCTCGGCGGCGAGTGCCTGCGCGGTTTGCGCGCTCCGTGCCAGGAGCTCGGCCCACGTCAGGGTTCTGTCGCCGAGGATCAGCGCAGGGTGCTCGCCACGGCCGACGCCGTGCACGCGAATGATGTCCGAAACCGTCTCGATCCCCATCCGGCCGAAGCTAGCCGCTCTGGATGTGTCCAGGGTCACGTCCGGCAGCCCGACCCAAAATCCGGTCACGGCGTCATCGCTGCCCTGCTGCGGACTTATGCCTGCAGTGACGACACCGAGTGCAGCCCGAGAAGCGGCCTTCGAGGCATCGACGGTGCCATCGATCCTGCTCGATTTCGGCGCCCGGGTCATCGACGTCAACGACGCCTATGTCCACCTCATCCGGCGGACGCGGCAGGAGCTGATCGGCATGTTCAGCGTGGACTTCCTGCACGCCGATGACTTCCCGGGCGTTCTCGACGTGCTCGGCCAACTGAACGCGGGGGCGCCATCGGTTCGTCATCGCCGCCTCCACCGGCGCGGAGACGGCACGTGGATCACAGTGCTCACCGTCAGCTCGCGGATCGAGCCGGAGGGCGGTGAAGGGCTGATGCTCGTCCAGTTCCTCGATCACGATCCCACCCCGGTGATGGTCGACGACGATGCGGAGGCCGCCAGCCGCCTCCAGCTCCAACCGGTCGGCGACTGGGCCTGCTTCCACGACCACGAGGGCCGAATCGGGTTCACGACCAGCGGCTTCGCCGCCGTGCTCGGTCGATCGGTCGACTGGCTGCGTGGCCGCCGACTCACCGATCCCGAACTGTCGGCGATCGGTCCCGACGAGGTGCTCGTCGAGACCCGCCGTGACCCGGCGGTGATTGCCCTCGCCGAGAATCGCGACATCACCTCGATCCTCGGGCTGCGATCCACGGACGACACGCTGCTGTGGTTCTCCGTTCGCTCCGGTCCGATCGGTTGGGGTTCGCTACCGGCGCGATCGACCCTCCGCGACATCACCGAGCTGATGACGACGGTCCTCGAGTCGCGGCGGCTCGTCGAGCACGACGACCTGACCGGGCTGAAGTCGCGCCGGGCCGTCATCGATCGGATCGAGGAACTGCTGGGCTCCGGACGTCAGGCCGCCGTCGTCTTCGTCGACCTCGACGACTTCAAGGCGATCAACGACGACTTCGGTCACTTCGCCGGCGACTTGATGCTCGCGGCGGTCGGCAATCGGCTGGAGAGCCTCGCCCCTGCCAACGTGCTCGTCGGGCGCGCCGGCGGCGATGAGTTCATCGCGGTCACGGCGTGCAGCGGCGATGCTGCAGCGTTCGGCAAGTCGGTCGTGCTCGCGTCCCTCGCACCGGGCGGGCTCGTTCCCGACACACCCCACCTGGTTCGAGCCAGCGTCGGCATCGCGGTCAGCGTGCCCGATGATTCGAGCGCGAGCCTGCTCGCCCGCGCCGACGCGGCGATGTATCGGTCGAAGAGATCGCGGTCGTCCATTGCCACTGGCCTGACCGGAACCGCTGGTCCACTCCTCAGGGCCTCGTCCTAGCGAGGGGTGAAGCCGAGCCGGAAGCTGCGTACGGCTCTGGCGAAGATGTTCGGCTCGACATCGGGTTCGGACAACGGCCGCAGATCGCGCACACGCGCCGGCATGAGCGTCAGCAACGACTGCAGGGTGGCCCGGGCGAGGTTGTTGCCGACGCACAGGTGGGTGCCGAACCCGAACGAGATCTGCGGGTTGGGACTGCGACGGATGTCGAACGTGAACGGGTCGGTGAACACGTCCTCGTCGCGGTTGGCTGACGGGTACAGCAACACGATCCGGTCACCCCGGTGGATCTGCGTGCCGCTCACGACCGCGTCGGCTCCTGCGCGGCGGAACATGTTGTTGAGCGGCGTCACCCAGCGCAGCACCTCCTCGACAGCTCCCGGCACCAGCGACGGATCGGCGGCGAGGGCATCCCACTGATCGGGGTGGTTGCAGAGCTCGCGGATCCCGTGGCTGATCGCGGTACGTGTCGTCTCTGCACCGCCGGAGATGAACAGCCCGACCTCGTGAGCGATCGCTGTCGGCGGCAAAGGCTCGCCGTCGATCTGTGCTGTCAGCCACACCGAGATCAGGTCGTCGGCGGGACAGCCGTGCGCGGCGACGTGGGCCATCTTGTCCTTGGCGATCTCGCCGAGGTTCGTCATGAACTCGGTGTTGGCTTCCATGAACTCGACGAAGGTGTGCCCGTCGCGCTCACGCATGTCGATGCGCATCAGCCGCTCGCTCCAGCTCTTCACCCGAGGCCACATCGACTCGGGGTATCCGAGCAAACGAGCCGTCAGCCGCGCCGGAAGCTGGGCCGCGATCGACCCGACCAGCTCGCACTCACCAGGTCGCGACCCGTTCGGTTCGACGATCGCATCGAGCAGCTCGGTGACGAGCGTGTCGATCTCCGGACGGCGCTCGGCAACCTCGGAGCGGGTGAACTTGTGCTGCACGAGCATTCGCTGCTGACGGTGCCGTGGGTCGTCCTGGGCGATCATGTTGATCTCGTCGGGCGACCAGATCGCGCGGTAACCCTGACCACTCAGGAAGACGTTGCTTCGCCGTTCGACCTCCATGATGTCGGCGTGACGGGTGATGCCCCACAACCCGTTGCGCGTGTCGCGGTAGACCGGTTCGTTGGCACGCATCCACGTCCACGTGTCGTGCGGGTTGCTGCTGTAGAACTCCGGGTCGAGCAGGTCGACGTGCAGCCGTTCCGGCGGTCGAGTCGCAGTCATGCTCCGAATGTTGCTGTGGCGGACATCAGCTCGGCGAGGCGGGCACGGTACGCCGCGATGTTGCCCTGCTTGATCGACTCGTAACCGCGGATCATGTCGGGCAGCTCGGCGATCTCCAGTAACGCGTCGTCAGAGAGGGCTCCGGACGCGTTCGCTGCCAGCGCCTGCCTCATCGTCGCCGAGTACTCCCCCGCGAGGCGACGCTCGACGCGCCGCAACGCAGTCCATCCGGCGACGTCGAGCGGCGTGCCGCGCATACGGCGACCGGCGCGGAGACCGACCAGCACCGGAGTCGCCCATCGGCCCAGCGAGATCTTGTTCTTCATCCCGAGTGCGCGCAGCATCGGGGGGTGGAGCTGCCAGGTGACCTTGGCGCCCCTGCCGCCGACGGCAATCGCAGCGGCTTTGGCCTCTGGCGCGAGCAGCAACCGAGCAACCTCGTACTCGTCCTTGTACGCCATCAGCTTGTACAGATTGCGCACCACGGCGTCGACAACGTCTGCCGTTGCGCCAGCGGAACGGATCTCCTCGACGGTCGCCAGGTACTGACGCGAGTACGCGGCCGACTGATAGCCGACGAGGTCAGCAGCGAAACGGTCGATCGGGTTGGCCACAGGTTGGTCGAGGTGGACGTCGGTGCCTTCGGTCGCGCCGGCTCCGAGGCCGGCGGCGGCGATCACGGACTCGGGATTCACGACCCATTGGCGGCCCCAGCGCAGGGCGGCGATGTTGCGTTCGACCGCGACGCCATTGAGCTCGATCGCCCGTTCCATGTTCTCGACCGAGATCGGGAGCACGCCGGCCTGCAGCGCCACGCCGGCGAGGAGCACATTCGCCGTTGCACTGTCGCCGAACAGCCCGGCGGCCAGTTCGATCGCGGGTGCGTAGTGGTTGAGCTCGGAACGACTGTTGGCGTCCAGACGGCGCTCCATCTCGGCCCGCTGCGGATACTCGACGGTCGGGTGCAACACCATCTTGCCGGTGGGGGTTGCCGAGGCCGAGCCGATGACGATCGTCCGATCGCGCGACGCGCCCTTCAGCTGCGCGTCGGCCGAAGCGCCGAGGAGGTCGAAGGCCAACATCACGTCGACGCCACCCGAGGCGGCCTTGTTCGAACCCTGCTGCTCGCCGCGGCTGAGCACGAGATCGCTGACGACCGGGCCCGCCTTCTGCGACAGGCCCGTCTGGTCGAGGCCGCGGACGTGGAAGCCTTCGAGCATCGCCGCGGTTCCGATGATCTGGGCAACGGTGACCACACCGGTGCCGCCGATGCCCGGCATCCTGATCACGAGGTCGTCGCCGTCCTCGTCGACCGCGGGGACCGTCAGGGACGGGGCCGGGATCGACTTCGGGGGTGTCGCAGGCGTGCGCTTGGTCGTTCCGCTCCCACCACGGCGGCCGAACAGCCGCCCCAGACGATGGCTGGCCGGCGTCACCGTCGCAAAGCTCGGGCAGTCGCCGTTGATGCAGGAGAAGTCGAGGTTGCACGAGCTCTGGTCGATGCGCGTCTTGCGGCCGAACTCGGTGTCGACGGGTTGCACGGACAGGCAGTTGCTCTTCTGTCCACAATCGCCGCAGCCCTCGCAGACGCGCTCGTTGATGACGACGCGGAACTCGGGGGTCGGTGCGAGCTTGCGCTTCCGCAGCCGTCGGTTCTCCGCCGCGCAGCCTTGATCGTGCAACAGCACCGTCGTGCCCGGGACGGTCGCGAGCAACTGCTGGGCCTCGACCATCCGCGTGCGGTCCCAGACCTCTGCACCGGGCGGCAGCGCGACCGAGTTGTACTTGTCGACATCGTCGGTTGTGATCAGCACCTGCTTCACGCCTTGCAGCAACAGGATCTTGACCATCGTCGGGACGTCGGCCCCGCCCTGCGGATCCTGCCCGCCCGTCATCGCGACGACGCCGTTGACGAGGATCTTGAAGGTGACGTTGACGCCCGACGCGACCGCGGCGCGGACGGCGAGTTGTCCGCTGTGCGCGTACGTGCCGTCGCCGAGGTTCTGGATCAGGTGCGGGGTTTCGACAAAAGGCGCCATGCCGATCCACTGCGCGCCCTCGTTGCCCATGCAGGTGATCCCGACGACGTTGCCGACGCGCTCGGGTTCCATCATCGCGACCATCGTGTGACAGCCGATGCCGCCGCCGACCAGCGCGCCCTCGGGCGCCTGCGTGCTGATGTTGTGCGGGCACCCGCTGCAGAAGTA
>Ga0075362_10000607_pt1 | contig 10487 bp, 8 predicted proteins | sample EndMetdeltDD1762_FD_71397 | JGI IMG/M metagenome (GOLD analysis project Ga0075362, IMG submission 71397) | Populus endosphere microbial communities from Tennessee, USA - Endosphere MetaG P. deltoides DD176-2 | ecosystem: Host-associated > Plants > Roots > Endosphere | place: USA: Tennessee...
TGAGGTCCTGGACATGCTGCCGGGCCGTGATAATCTGTCCTTCAAGCACCTCCCCTTGCTGACGCTGTTCGGCAAGGCCGGACTCCTGGGATTCTATCTTCTCTTCCAACGACTGCTGGTCCTCGCGCAGCCGTTGGATCTCTTTGTCTGCTTGGGCGATCGATTTCTGAATTTCGTTGTGTGATCTGAGTGAGAAATGGGTGTCCAATATTCTCAAATCGTCAAAGAGCGATTTGTAACGCTTGGCTTTGCCTGCCTGACGCTGCAGTGAACCGATCTGACGGTTGACTTCCTTCATGATGTCGGTCAACCGGACCAGATTCGCATTGGTGTACTCGAGTTTTCGTAGCGCTTCTTTCTTTTGAGCTTTGTATTTTGTAATCCCAGCCGTTTCTTCGAAAATTGCCCGGCGGTCCTCTGGTCTAGAGCTAAGAATCAGGTCGATCTTGCCTTGCTCCATGATCGAGTAGGCAGTCCGCCCAATCCCGGTGTCCATAAACAGCATCTGAATATCCTTCAAGCGGCAAGGGGTCTTGTTCAGGAGATACTCAGATCGTCCATCACGGAAGACTCTCCGGGAGATCCGAACTTCGTTGTATTGCGTCCCGAGCTCTTTTTCGCACTCGGCAAAAGTAAGCGAAACTTCGGCCATACCAACCGGCTGCATGCTGTCGGTACCACCGAAAATGACATCCACCATCTCTCCGCCGCGAAGCGCCTTTGCAGACTGTTCGCCGAGTACCCACCGGATTCCGTCCAGAACATTGGATTTTCCACAACCATTGGGTCCGACGATAGCTGTCACCCCTGGATGGAGATTAAACACTGTTTTGTGGGCAAACGACTTAAACCCGATCAATTCGAGAGATTGAAGGTACATGAAAGTATTAGCGCAAAACTAACGCTCCCGAAAAGAGGTGACAAGGTGAAAAATACAACCTATAGGTGATTTTGGTACAAAGACCTCAAGATCTTGGGATTGTTCACAAGTTGCTCACAGAGAGGCACTCTTGGCGAAGTTCTTAAGGGTACGTCTGGTCAGTAATCGGAAGATTGTATTTTATTTGGTGAAAGAATAGATCGTTTTCTACTTTGCGCAGCGCAGTCAAACTGCATTGATGAACAGAGACTGATCTGCGGCTGCCGATGAAATATTGAGCTGAATGAAACAGGGATTGCACCAGTCAATCTCACCGGCGCCCTCTTCATTCTGAAGAGTAGCCTTGCACATTCTGTGGCAGTATAATGTAATGGGAACGTGAAGCCGATGAGTCATGCTGTCGATGGGCCTAGGCGTTCCAAACCGCGCTCACGAAATGGCCGATACAACGTACTTGAATGAACATCCGCTTCCTTTTATGCGAAATTGAAGATGGATCCACGCCGGGTTGGTATATTGTGGTAATACCTAATCTATGAATCCCTTAAATGAGCTCATTGAGTTTCTTCAGTTTCCATCGGTATCGGCTGACAGCCAATTTAAGCCACACGTAGAGGGATGTGCCGATTGGCTTCTGGCCAAATTCAAAAAGATGGGGCTCCACGCCCAAAAGTTTCCGACCGCCGGACATTCGATTGTGTTGGCTTCGAACGAGCAGAAGCCGAACCGGAAAACAGTCTTAATTTACGGTCACTATGATGTGCAGCCGCCTGATCCGCTCGACCTGTGGGATGCACCTCCATTCGAGCCGATGGTCAGAGGTGACAGGATCTACGGGCGTGGTTCGAGTGATAACAAGGGACAGATCCTGGCCCACATTCTCGGGGTCGAAATGGCACTGAAAGAGCGTGGGGACTTGCCAGTCAATGTTATTTTCTTAGTTGAAGGGGAAGAAGAGATCGGTAGTCCAAATCTCGCAGAATTTTTAGAGGAGAATAAAAAAACATTGCAAGCTGATGTCGTGGTACTATCCGATACCGGGATGGTAGCAGCTGGCATTCCGACGTTTACCTATGGGTTGCGCGGAATTCTTTGCCTTGAGATCCGGTTGCGTGGCCCGTCAGCCGACCTTCATTCTGGGAGCTTCGGTGGTTCAGTGGCGAACCCTGCAATTGTCCTCAGCCGACTTCTTTCCAAGCTCCACGATGAAGCCGGGCATATTGCGATACCAGGTTTCTATGATCGAGTTCAGCCGCCTTCCAATTGGGAACGTGAATTATGGGCGAAATTGCCGTTCACCGAAAAAGAGTGGCTCGAAACGACTGGGTCCCCGAAGTTATCAGGGGAAGCCGGGTACGCATTTCTGGAGCAGGTCTGGGCTAGACCGACAGCCGAAGTGAACGGCCTTGGGAGCGGATACCAGGGCGAGGGCTCAAAAACGATCATACCGAGCAAGGCGATAGCCAAACTTTCATTCCGATTGGTACCGGACCAGGATCCAGACGAATTAAGATTCTTGATCACCGATTTCTTGCGCGAGAAATGCCCCGATAATGTGGAAATCGAAATCGTTGCTCAACATGGAGGAAAACCGTATCTGGTCAAACCAGACTCCAAATTTGGCAAAGCAGCTCAGCGGGCGTTAATCAAAACATTTGATCAATCTGTTGCTTTTATTCGCGAAGGAGGCAGCGTTCCGATCACTCAAACTTTCAAAGATCTATTAGGCATAGATTCGCTTTTGTTAGGGTTGTCACTCCCGGATTGCAAGGTGCATTCGCCCAACGAAAACTTTACACTTGGTAACTTTCACGCAGGGATCCGTCTAAACCAGTATCTGTTGGATGAAATTGCGGAAGCTTCATGAAACGGTTCCTGATAATCTGTCTCTTTCGTGTCATTGCCCTATTGGAACAGAGTGACGACACTACCTAGCGTAGCGGCTTACCATTCTCTGAAACGCTTCGAACATCGCGCTAAGGATAAATTTACAAACGATCACAGAAGCTCCAAAAGATAATTTGGAAGATTCACCCCTAATAATTCATCGACCAAGAAGTTATCGTCCATGGCAAAGCAAAAAGATCTCTTTCACCGAATCCGGATAATTCGTACCCGCAGTGATTCAAGCTCTTACAATGCCTATAATGTCTAAATCAGAATCACAGTTCCTGCCGCTGGTTGGTCAGTCCTTCGCCAAGTTTGCCAAAGAGCCAAACGGAGAATCGCTGGATAGCTGGGTTGGACAGCGTTGATCCCAGGGAGAAGAGAACTGTTTCCTATCATATCCCCGACTAACGGGAGCAGCTGCCAGTTAATAGGATTACCTAGCCGTCAGCTTGGGCAATCGGACACGGCCACGCTTTCAGGGCGTCCATCGTCAAATCGTTCGACATATATAGTTCCTTGTTGCTTCATTCCTTGGGTGTTGCGGAACCCTCCTGAAGACTCGTGAACAGAATTGTTCTGCGTCCTTCAGTCCTCGGAAATACCGAGCAACTTGCTTCCGGTTAGATGAATATCGAGTAGGAATGATGACGTGCCATGATATTGTCTTACCGGAAAATCGAATCGGCTTCATAGGTTTTGGGTTTATGACATAAATATTACAGAAATCTGATTATCTATCACTTTTATCACGCTAGCTTGCCGCTGCTTTTCACCTCATGATGTATAAGTGCCTGTGAATTGAGTATTCAAGAAGGGTAGCTGGTATTGGGCCCGTATTCTGTGGCTTGCCTCTACTAGAGGTATAGCGCTGTCTGGAAGGTGTGGATATGCCATTATTGTTGCAAGTAGCATTATTCTGAGGTATCTATTAAGTAGGCCAAAAAAGAGGCGGCACGGTGATTGTCGATTTGTGAAAATAACCGGGGTCTCCTAAGGGCCGAATAGTCTGTAAGCCCGGAACCTGTATGATCATCCGTTTTGCATTCGGTCTGGCGTTTGTGGCCTTTGGTTCCATCACCGGCTTCAGTCAAAACGCTCTCAATAACAACAATATGACACAGGTATCTGACGACGATCTAAAGAAGAGACTTACCCCTGAACAATATTATGTTGTAAAAGGCTGCGGAACGGAACCTCCATTCCAAAACGCCTATTGGGACAACCACGCAGACGGGATTTACGTCGACATCATTTCCAGGGAGCCGTTGTTTAGCTCGAAGGACAAATTCGATTCCGGAACCGGTTGGCCGAGCTTCACTAAGCCGATCAGACCCGATGTGATTGTTGAAAAGAAGGACTCGTCGCTTGGGATTGTTCGTGTGGAGATTCGAGGTGCGAAAAGTGACGGTCACCTTGGCCATGTTTTTGACGACGGTCCTAAGCCAGCCAGGTTGCGGTACTGCATGAATTCAGCTTCGCTGCGCTTTATTCCGGTGAATCGTCTCGAAGCGGAAGGTTATGGGGAATATTTGAAGCTTTTCAAATGAACCTAACCGAGCATCGGATTATGAAACGCACTTTTTATTGGCTCTTGCTTGCTTGTTTTGCAGCTTGGGCAAGCGTCTCTTCTGCAGAAATGAACGATCAACAATCCGCAAGTCATCTCGAGACAGCTGTATTTGGGGGAGGATGTTTCTGGTGTCTCGAGGCGCAATTCAAGTTGGTTGACGGCGTGAAGGCGGTCCTATCCGGATATGCCGGTGGTACAACCAAAAATCCAACCTACGAACAGGTCTGCGCCGAAACGACCGGCCATGCAGAAGTCATCCAGGTCGAGTTTGATCCGGCCAAAGTTTCCTATGAAGATCTGCTGCGGGAATTTTTTCATGCCCATAATCCAACGACACTAAACCGGCAAGGCCCAGATGTTGGAACCTCTTACCGTTCGATCATTCTTTATCAGGGTGACGAACAAAGAGCAGTGGCCGAAAAGGTGAAGGTGCAGGTTCAAAAGGATTGGCCTAATCCAATCGTGACCGAGATCGTTCCGCTCCAGGTATTCTACAAAGCCGAAGAATATCACCAAAATTACTTCGCCAAGAATCCAACGCAGGGATATTGCCGTGTGGTAGTCGCGCCGAAGGTGGAGAAGTTCGAGAAAATGCTGCGGGAATCGAAGCAGGACTAAGACCGGCAGATGCTCCAACCGATGCAGGCAAGTCAACCCACGGACGCGGCCCACTGGGCTGAAGAGACTGCGGAGTTTGATTTCAGCGCCGACGATAATTTAAAGAACCCGGGAGAATTCAACAGAATTATCTGGAAAGGGCTAAAGAGGGATTAGCCTTATCCGGTGGAACATAGTGGGCGTGATCTTTGTGCGAACCAGCGCCAGTTGCTGAAACAGATTGGATTGGTTGATGACGATCAGAAGGATCAAAAAAGATATCAGCTTGCAATAAGCGGCAATCATCGAAGATTTTTCTGATCAGTTCAAAGGTGGCGCCCAAATTTTGGCCCCCTCTTTTTGTTTGGGTAATATTTTTATTCTCGCACAGCAAATCTTGCATCCAATGCTGGATTCAGGTTAGATTCATCTATCTCTGATGAGTGTGCAAATGCAATAGACGGTTGCTTTGCAATCAGGTCAGGACGGCAAAATAGGAATAATACCCATGAAGCGATTATTGATAGCTTTTTTCGCATTGTTTGGATCTCTTGCACAGTTGTTTGGTATGCCCAGTGAACAAACGAACGGAAAATTGAAGATTGGAGATCTGATCCCGGCGGTGGTAGCCGAAGACCAGGATGGAAAAACCGTTGACCTGGCAATCGCAGCGCAGAACGGCTACACCTTGGTTTATTTTTATCCCAAAGCACTCTCATCTGGATGTACAGCGCAAGCTTGTAGCCTTCGTGATGCGTATGGCGACCTGCAGAAAAAGGGCGTCAAAATTTATGGCGTAAGCCTTGATCCGATCAAGAAGCAGAAAGAGTTTCAGAAAAAGGAACATCTACCATTCGAACTACTATCTGATCAAGATAAGCATCTGACATCAGTTTTCGGTGTGCCGTTGATCGCTGACTCCTTAGCGGCTCGCCAGGCTTATTTATTTCAGGATGGAAAACTCGTCTGGCTCGATACAAAGGCTTCAACGGACAAGCAGGCTCAAGATATCCTGGCAGTCCTTAGCAAGAACGGCTAGCCCGGAAATTCAAGCTTAATGAAATTTTTGTGCTGGCCGGCTCTACAAACCGCTTTGCAGCGCTTTTATCGGATAATACCTCTTATTTCTGCTGCGAATGTAGGGCTTATGCTCTCTTCTTCGTTATTTGCTGAATCGGCGCGGCAAACAGCTATTCTGCCGCCTGAACTTTCCTGGAACGGGAAGAGTAAGTCGCTGCTGCTTCCGGCGACAGACGCCTGGGCGACGCCGTTCGAACAATCGGGGTTGAATCGAACCCCGCGCTACACAGAAACAGTAACCTGGCTGCGGAAGCTGGTTGAAGCTGCGCCTGAATTACGGATGACTTCGATCGGCAAGACACCGGAGGGTCGAGAGATAGTCATGATTTTGGCGTCAGCCGATAAGCAGTTTACGCCGGGAGATTTTGCTGCTAGTGGAAAGCCAACCGTTCTCATCCAGGCTTGCATCCATCCGGGTGAGAGTGACGGCAAGGATGCCGGGATGATGTTGCTTCGGGATATGACTGTTAAGGGGTCGAAGCATGATCTGCTCAAGCAGGTAAACATCCTATTCGTACCGATCTATAATATCGATGGCCATGAGCGGTTTTCGAAGTTTAACCGAATCAATCAACGAGGGCCGGAAGAGACAGGGTGGAGAACCAATTCGCGAAACCTAAATCTGAATCGGGATTACGCGAAATTGGACGCTCCGGAAACCCGTTCAATGGTCCAAACGATCAACAAATGGAACCCCGATCTGTATTTCGACCTACATGTTACTGACGGAGCGGATTACCAATACGACATTACTTGGGGTTTTACTTCGCCCGTTCAATATTCTCCATCGATTACCACTTGGTTTGAACAGAAGCTTGAGCCGATTTTGGCTCATGATCTGGAGTCGATGGGACATTTGACGACCCGGTATATCAATTTTATCGACAATCTTGATCCCACCAAGGGATTGGAAGAGGGGCCACATCTGCTACGATTTTCGACTGGGTACGGTGATGTTCGTCACATTCCGGCGATTCTCGTCGAAACGCATTCATTGAAACCGTATGTGCAGCGCGTCACTGGAACGTATACCTTGCTCGAAAGCACATTAAGGGTAGTGGGAAAGGATGCGGTTGCTTTAAAGCAGGCAATTGCTGAGGACAGGGAAGAAAAAGATAATCAATTTGTCGCGACTTGGGCGACAAGTGATCAAAAACCGGCTCTGATCCACTTTCTTGGCGTCGAATACAAACGTACTCAGTCTGCCATTTCGGGTGGCCCTAAGATTGAATGGCTCGGTAAGCCGGTCGTCATGGATATTCCCGGCCAACCAGCCGTTGTTCCACAAGCGAAGGTGACCTGGCCAAAGGCTTACTGGATTCCGCCTCAGTGGACTGATGTGATTGATCGGCTACGTGTTCATGGCATTCCCATGGAGACCATCCAGGAACCGAAGGAGGTTGTTGTTGAAATGTACCGGATTCAAGATCCTAAACTCTCCGATCAACCGTTCGAAGGACATGTCAATGTGACTGGTACACCGGTGCCAGAACGTCGAACTGAAAAATTTCCAGCGGGATCGGTGCGTGTTCAAGTGGAGCCACCGTTCAAAGATCTTATCTGTGCATTGCTTGAGCCAGCTTCTGAGGACTCGTTCTTTCGTTGGGGCTTTTTCTTGGAAATCATTCAGCCAACAGAATATGTCGAGGCATATGTGATGGAACCGATGGCGGAAAAGATGCTCGCAGAAGATCCGAAACTTGCCCAGGAATTCGAGAACAAGCTTAAGTCGGACGACAAATTTCGAAATGATCCAAAGGAACGTCTGCAATGGTTCTATCAACGAACTCCGTTTTATGATGATCGTGCACGACTTTATCCAGTTGGCCGAGAGTTAAACTAGGTGTATAGTAATCCACGCTATAATTTTCTTTATTCGGAGCAGGCGACACTATTTTCTAAATAGAGGCTTTAATATGTTATCACCTATCTGCCTCAATTTCGATCTCTCCATCTACTCGGCTCTCAGGCTTGGTAGTTATTTCGAGTGAACACTGCCGCAGCAGCTGCATCTTTTATGCGCGCACCAAAAAAGAGGGAAGCGGTCTGATTCCTTTAAGCGTACCAGAGATTCGCCGTTTATTATGTTGTTTGGTATTGTCGTCTATTGCCTTCAGCATGCTCTAGCTTAGTCACGATGGCAAAGGCGATCTTAGCGGACTCGCCTGTGCCACTCTTACCAGCAACTTCTGTGTATGTTAGGCTAAGTGAGTGCGACCAACTTAGTACTGCTCACGTTTGACAGTGTGTGTGCTGACTTCTGAGCGATACCTGTAGGCCGCTCGAAGTTCTTTTTTCTGAAAGAACGGCAGCTGGTCAGCAATATATGTTGAATTTGGCCTAGAAGCGTTTCCGTAGGTAAGGAGGACTTGAGCTTTGGTGCTAGTAGGGGTGAACTTGACAACCTGAACATATCCGTCACCAGAATATGCCCAATTTTCGTTTGGAACAGGCGCCTGAAAGTAATATATGCATCGCAAGCCGCCAAAGGGATCGCCGCTGCCGCTCGCAGGTAAGTTAGTTAATGGCGAAGTGTTTTTGAACGTTGGATCATGTCCAACTAAGACGACGCGGTTCATGGTGCCAAAAGAAATATCTAATCTGCCAAATTCTTTTTCCAATTGATGTGCGGCCTTGATCAGAGAGTCCACACTGTGATTGGAAGATGCCAGCCCCATCGGAGTGGTGAATGGCAAAGAATCTGACCATTCTACACGAAACGCCGGATACTTTGGTCCCCAGCTTGTGCTTTTGGGCGAGTCAGGATTCGAAATGTAATTCTTGTACCATGCCTCGAAAAGAATGGCTCCTACATCTTCCGCATCGCTATTATGGTTCCAGGATTGTAAAATGTCAGCTGCCCTTAAAGCCGTCGGATCGCGGGATAGCTTTGCTGCTGCGATGAGGTCAGGAAGGACTCGATCGGCAAACAACATATGGGTAGATTCTTTGGCTGTGATCACATCTTCTAGGCTTAACCGCACTTTGGATTGAAGAAAAAGCGAACCCGATTGCGGTCGGAAGGAAGTAGAATTTGGTGAAAGATAGCTTGGATACTGTTTTGGAAAGATTATTTGAGGTGCAGTACAGAACCAGGGAGCTTCGTTCGAATTTGATACAAAACCGCCTGGAGGATCAATCACCCTCGGAAGCTGTGACCAAGTCAGTGTTCTAGTCCAAAGTGTTGATGACGTGTTTCCTGGCAGAATTTTTGACCAATCTTCATAGGATCCTTTCGGCCTAATCGGCTGACGTCCATCGAATTTATACATGATCTGACCGTCTCGATCTGCGTAGATGAGATTAAAAAATGGCATTTGGAGTTGCCTGTCTGCCTGAATAAATTCGGGCAAGTGCCGGGAGAGCATCATCTGCCAGTACTGAGCTACCACAGAAGGAGTATCCAGTCCCGCCACACGTAAGGCTAATGCTTTGTTACCCTTCTGTGCTACCAAAGGACCTTGGATAGAGCTCTGAATCTTTATTGTTTGCGAAATGTAAGAACCATCCGTTTGTCGAATCTTAATCGTGTCAGTCTGTGTGTTTAAGGGTCGAATCTTGCCGTCAAAGATATACCCGTCGTCTACGAGCTGAACTTCATATAGATCCGCGTTCTTGATCGGACTAACCGTGTGCGTCCAACCAAGGTAATCATTAAATCCTATCGCAATAGCCGGAGACCCGAGAAAGGTAACTCCGTAAGCATTAGAGTTCTTTCAAAACCCTCCGGATCTATGATAATCCCCCTTTGCTGATAAAAACAACTAAACAATATGGGATGGGAACCCATCAAAGAGCTATCTAAGGAAGCATTCAGAAGACTGACAGGTGTCCAGAAAGCGACCTTTGAAAAGATGATCATTGTTCTGAAAGGAGCCCAGCGACAAAAAACTTACAGGGCGGACGTCCCTCCAAGCTCTCTGTAGAAGACAGATTGCTGATGAGCTTGGAATATCTACGTGAATATCGTACTTATTTTCACATTGGGAAACATGATGGCCTCAGTGAAAGTACTGCATATAAGACCATTCGATGGGTTGAGGATACTTTGATTAAGTCCGGGGTTTTGAGTTTGCCCGGTCGTAAAGCACGGCTTAAAGCGCAGATGAACTATGAAGTAGTATGGGTGGATGCTACCGAAACACCTATTGAGCGGCCCAAAAAAAACAGAGGCGCTTTTATTCAGGAAAGAAAAAGCGCCACACGCTTAAAGCGCAGCTTGTCATAGACAAAGCCAGTCAGAAAGTGATCTGCACGAGCTTTATCCACGGAAAACGGCATGATTTTCATCTCTTTAAGCAATCCGGTGTTCGCTTCCAAGCAAGCACTCAGCTGCTGACTGACTCAGGCTATCAGGGCCTACAGAAAATCCATGCAAAGAGCCAACGACCCAAGAAAAAGCCCAGGAAACGACCCCTGACAAAGCAAGAAAGGCGAGCAAAGAAGACCATCGCTAGTCAGCGGGTACTC
>Ga0075362_10000609_pt1 | contig 10476 bp, 5 predicted proteins | sample EndMetdeltDD1762_FD_71397 | JGI IMG/M metagenome (GOLD analysis project Ga0075362, IMG submission 71397) | Populus endosphere microbial communities from Tennessee, USA - Endosphere MetaG P. deltoides DD176-2 | ecosystem: Host-associated > Plants > Roots > Endosphere | place: USA: Tennessee...
GCCGAAGACGCAGTCGGCGCTGCTCGAAGCGATGCAGGACGTCAGCGTCTCGGTGGGCAGGACGACCTACAAGCTCGAGCAACCGTTCTTCGTCATGGCGACGCAGAACCCGCTCGAAATGGAAGGCACCTATCCCCTGCCCGAGGCGCAGCTCGATCGCTTCTTCTTCAAGCTGAAAGTGATGTATCCGCCGGAAGAGGCGATGCATCAGATCCTGGAGCGGACGACGCGCGACAGCGACACGACGGTGACGCGCGTGGTGGACGGTCCGGCGCTCCTCGAGATGCGCCACGTGGCGCGTTCGGTCGCCATCGCGCGGCCGGTGCAGGGGTATGCGATCCGGCTGACGCTCGGCACGCACCCGGATTCGCCGTACGCGTCGCCGCTGGTGAAGCGCTATGTCCGCTATGGCGCGAGTCCGCGCGCGGCGCAGGCGCTCGTGCTCGCCGCGAAGATCCAGGCGCTGAACCGCGGCCAGGGCTTCGTCTCCGTCGAAGACGTCCGCGCCGTCGCGCTGCCGGCCCTGCGTCACCGCGTGCTGCTCAACTTCGAAGGCGAGGCCGACGAAGTGAACACCGACACGATCGTCAACGAACTGGTGCAGACCGTCGCAAGCTGACGCGTCATGCCCCCCCTCAGGTTCCAGGACCAGTTCCTCAAGAAGCTGGAATACCTGCACGTCGTCTCGCGCCGGGAGTTCGCCGGACAGAACCGCGCCGATCGCCGGACGCCGAAGCGCGGACGCGGGATCGAGTTCGCGGATCACCGCCCCTACGCCCCCGGCGACGACTTCCGCCTGATCGACTGGAAGGCCTACAAGCGCCTCAACCGCCTGCTGCTGCGGCTGTTCGACGAAGAGCAGGACCTGCCGATCTACCTGATGATCGACGTCAGCGCGTCGATGGCGGAGCCGGCGAAGTTCGACCTCGCGCGCCGCGTCGCGGCGGCGCTCTGCTACATCGGCCTCGTCCATCTCGATCGCCTCACGCTCGTCACCTTCGGCCGGGGCATCGCGCGCGAGTCGTCGCCCGGCCGCGGCAAGGGCCGGATCTTCCGCGTGTTCGACTGGCTCGAGGCGCTCGAGCCCGCCGGCCCGACCGATCTGATGGCGGCGTGCCGCGACTTCGCGTCGCGCCCGCGGCAGGTCGGCCTCGCGGTGATGATCTCCGACTTCCTCGACGCGGGCGGCGCGGACGTCGGGCTGAAGATCCTGCGCTCGCTCGGACACGACGTCTTCGCCGTGCACGTCGCGTCGCGCACCGATCGCGAAGCGGGCGCGCTCGGCGACGTGAAGTTCGTCGACGCGGAAACCGGCGAGCTGCGCGAGATCGAAGTGACGCCGCGTCTCGCCGAGATGTACGGCCGCGCGTGGGACGCGCACACCACCGAGCTCGAGCGCTTCTGCGGCCGCTACGGGATCGGCTACGTGCGTGCCGACGCCGAACGTCCGTTCGAGGACATCATCCTCAAATCCTTCCGCCAGGCGCGGCTCCTCGCATGATGCCGGTGCCTCGTCGACGTGAGCATCGCCGCCCGACAGTGCGAGCGAGCGCTGCGAGCGTGCCCGCGTGCGGCGCGGTAGGGGAATCCGAGGGGCGAACCCCCTCGGATCAAACATGACATTCGGGGCGATGGCGGGTTGGCAGGCGTTCCTGCTCGTCGCGGCCGCGGCCGGCGCTGCTGTCTGGCTCTTCCTGCTGAAAGTGCGTCCGCCCCGCGTGCGTGTGCCGTCGCTGCTCCTGTGGACGCGCGTGCTCAGCGAAACGCGCGAGATGACGCTGTGGGAGCGGATCCGCCGCGCCGTTTCCCTCGCCGTCACCGCGCTGGTCGCGGTGGCGCTCGCTCTCGCGGTCACCCGTCCTTCGTCCTCCGGCCGCGCCGCGGCCGCGGGACGCGCCGGCGGCGATCGCCTGCTGATCGTGCTCGACTCGTCGTGGACGATGCTGGCGCGGACGCGCGGCGGCGAGACGCGCTGGGATCGCGCCGTCGCGGAAGCGCGGCGGCTCGCCTCCTCCGCGGCAGGACGCGACGTCGCCCTGGCGACGACGGCCAACGGTCTCGTCGAAGGTCCGTCGGCCGACACCGCGCTGATCGAAACGGCGATCGATCGCCTGGCGCCCGGCGGCGGCGACGCCGGCGGGTGGCCGCGCGTACCCGGCGCCGAAGTCCATTTCGTGACCGACGGCGCGTCGGCGCGCGTGCTCGACGGCAGCGTCCTCGTCCACTCCGTGTTCGAGAGCGCCGACAACGCCGGCATCACCGCGTTCGACGTGCGGCCGTCGCTCGAGCCCGGCGGCGGCGACGAAGGCTACATCGAGGTCGCCAACTTCGGCCCCGCGCAGCAGGTGCACCTCACGATCACGCGGGGCACGGCGACGCTGCTCGATCGGCGGACCGACATGGGATCGGGCGAAACGCTCCGGCAGGTCGTGCGCCTGCCTCCCGGCGGCGCCCCCGAGCTGCGCGCGCGGATCGAGGCCGGCCGCAACGCGCTCGCGGCAGATGACGACGCGCTCGCCTGGGTCAGGCGCGCGGCCCCGCTGTCGGTCGCGGTGGTCGGAGCGGACACGGCCTGGCTCCATCCGCTCTTCGCCTCGTCGAGCGGCCTGCGGGTCACCTTCCAGGCGCCCGCCGGCTACAACGCCGGCAACGAGGACGTCGTCGTCTTCGACCGCTGGTCGCCGCCGGCGCCGTCGATCCGGCCGGCGCTCTACATCGAGCCGCCCGCGGCGGGCTGGCTCGCCGGCAGCGATCAGGTCGAGCCGCGCCCGAAATGGGCGGTCGCCGCGCCGCACGCGCTGCTCGACGGCGTGGACGTCGAGACCTTCTCGGTCGATCGCGCGCGCGTCTACCGATCGCCGCGGCTGCAGCCCATCGCGCGCTCGGCGTCCGGCAACCCGCTCATCGCGGTGTTCGACGCCCGAGGCGAACCGCGCGCGGCGCTCGTCGCCTTCGGCCCGCTCGACTCGAATCTCGTCGCGGCGCCCGGCTTGCCTGTCCTGATCGGCAACGCGCTCGACTGGCTGGGACGGCCGCTCGTCGAAGGGACCCGGCGTCCGGGCCGCGTCATCCTCGAAGACGCCGTGCTGCGCGTCACGGGACCGACGGGAGCCGCGATACCGCTGCTCAAGATGAACGGTACGACGATCGCGTCGATCCGCGAGCCCGGGCTCTATACCGCCGACTCCGGCGGCGCGCGCGCGACGTTCGCCGTCAACATCTCCGACCCCGCCGTCTCGAACCTGTCGCGCACGGCCGACGCACCGGCGGGCGGCGCGATCGCCGTGCGCGCAGGCGTCTCGGCGCGGCCGTGGTGGGTCTATCTCGTCGTCCTGGCGCTCATCGCGGTGCTCGCCGAGTGGTGGACATGGCTGCGCAGGATCACCGTGTGATGGCGAGCCTCGCCTGGACCGCTCCGTCGGCGCTGTGGATACTCGCGGCGATCCCGCTCGTCTGGATCGCGCAGCGGGCCGCGCGCACGACGTTCAATCCGCGGCAGCGCATCCTGCAGGCGTCCATCCGGTCGCTGCTGCTGGCGGCGCTCGCGCTCGCGCTGGCCCGTCCGGTCGCGTCCACCAGGTCCACGCGCGAGTCGATGGTCTACGCGGTGGACGTGTCGCAGAGCATCGGCACGCCCGCGCTCGAGCGGGCCGCGCAGCGGATCGACGAGATCGACGCCGCCGTCCATCCCGAACACTCGCGCATCGTCGCGTTCGGGGCGAGCGCGACGACGCTGGAGAACACGGCGGCGCTGCGGGCGCTCGCGCACGCCGATCCGGCGGCGCGGAACGCGGGCGGGCCGGATCGATCGGCGACCGATCTCGAATCGGGCCTCGATGCGGCACGCAGCGAGCTGGCCACGGGCCACGTGCCGCGGATCGTCCTCTTCAGCGACGGACGGGTGACGAAGGGTGACGTCACCGCCGCGGCGGCACGCCTGGCCGGTGCGCAGGTACCCGTCTCCACGGAGCCGCTCTCCGTGCGGACGCTCGGCGACACGTGGATCGAAACCATCGACGTTCCTCCGCGGCTCAGCGCGGGCGCGTCGCTCCCGATCGCGGTGACGGTCGGCAGCCAGCGCGCCGTCAACGGCGTCGTCGACATCAGATCCGGCGGCACCGTCCTGGCGACGCAAACGGTGGCGCTCGTCGCCGGGACGACGCGCGTCGCGCTCGACACGCAGATCGAGGCGGCCGGAGCGGCGACGATCGAAGCGTCGGTCACGGTCGCCGGCGATCCGCTGCCGGTGAACAACACGTTCCAGACGAACGTCTGGGTCAGCCGGCGCGTCCGCGTGCTGTACGTCGAGGGCACGCCGTCGAGTGCGCGGTACTTGTCGGGCGGACTGGCGGCATCGGGCTTCGACGTCGTGGTGCGTCCCGTGTCGGCGCTGCCGTCGGCGGCGGCGGGCTACGAGCCGTACGACGTGGCGATCCTCAGCGACGTCAGCCGGGGCACGATCGCGCCGGCGGCGATTGCGGCGCTCGGCGACTGGGTGGAACGCGGCGGCGGCCTGCTGGTCGCCGGCGGCGACGCCGTCTTCGGCGAAGGCACGGGCGGCTACCGCAACACGGCGCTCGAGCGGCTCACGCCCGTGACGTTCGAACGCCGCGACGAGCCGTCGGTCGCGCTCATCCTCGTCCTGGATCGATCGTGGAGCATGGCGGGCACGTCGATCGATCTCTGCAAGGCGGCGGCGGCCGCGGCGCTCGACGTCATGGCCGAGGAGCAGTCGCTCGGGGTGCTGACGTTCAACGACAAGTTCGACTGGGAGTTCACGCTCCGCAACGTCGGCAAGAACCGCGACTTCATGCGCGAGAAGATCGCCGCGATCGAGCCCAGCGGCCGGACGCTGATCTTCCCCGCCCTCGAGCAGGCGTACCTGGCGCTGCGCACCGCCAAGGCGCGCGCCAAGCACGTCATCCTGCTGTCGGACGGCCGCACGTATCCCGACGACTACGAAGGCCTCGTCAAGAAGATGACCGACGCGAGGATCACGGTGTCGTCGATCGCCGTCGGGCCGTCGGCCGACGCCGAGCTGCTGCGCGACATCGCCAAGTGGGGCAACGGCCGCCAGTACGCCGTCGCCGACGCGCACGAGCTGCCGCAGATCTTCGTCAAGGAAGCGAAGACGGCGGGGTCCCCGTCGTTCGACGAGAAGACGATCAAGCCGATCGTCAAGCGGCCGGCGTTCCTGCAGGACGTCGACCTGGCGCACCTGCCGCCGCTGCGCGGCATCACGCAGACGGTGATCAAGGACGGCGCCCTCGAAGTGATCTCGACGAGCGACGACGACCCGCTGCTGGCGTTCTGGCCGGTGGGCCTCGGACGCGCCGCGGTGTTCGCGTCGGACGTGAAGGACCGCTGGGCGTCGGAGTGGGTGAAGTGGCGCGGCTACGGCCCGTTCTTCGCCGCGCTCGTGCACGCGCTCGAGCGCCAGCAGCCGCCGGCCGTCGCGCTCGACGTCCAGCCCGGCGCCATCCGCGGCGCGGAGCGCAGCGTGGCCGTCGCCGTGGAAGCGCGCAACGCCGACGGCGGGTATCGGGACCTGCTCCGTCCCGTGCTGCGGGTGAGGAGCGGAAACGGAGCGACGCGGGACGTCCGCGCACGGCAGGTCGCGCCCGGCCGCTACGAGGCGGGATTGATCGCGAGCGCCTCGCAGCCGCTCGCGATCAGCCTCGCGGACGAACCGGCGCCCGCGCCGGCCCGCACCGTCCTGCCCGATCCGGCGGCGGAGCTCCGCTGGCGCGCGCCGGACGACGACCTGCTCAAGGCGATCGCCGCCGCGACGAGCGGCGCCTACAAACCGTCCGCCGAGGCGCTGCGCGCGCGCCCGGGCGAACGCAGCACCGAGCGACGGCCGCTGTGGCCCCCGCTCGTCATGATTGCGCTCGCCCTCTGGCTCCTCGATCTGACCTTCAGGCGAGTGCGCGTATTCGAGTAGCCGTCACAAAAAAGGTGGCTGTCACCTTTTTTCGCGTTTTTGCGAAAAAAGGTGACAGCCACCTTTTTCGGCGGCTCTAGAAGTTGACGCCCGTCCGGATCACCAGCATGTTGGTCGTCGGCTTGAACCCTCCGGGGTTGCTGCGCCGATAGAAGCCGTGGGTGAACGTCGGGTTGCCGGTGCCGTCGACGAAATGCCCTTCGACCTTCACGTGCCAGAAGCTGGTCACGTCCACGCGGGCCGTGACGACCTTGTCGTAGATGTGGTTGTTGGCCGCCGATGCAGCCACGGCGTTGTTGTAGACGTAGTGCGAGTAATACGACCCCAGCTCGAGGTGCTTCCCCGCCCGATAGCTGCCTGCCGCGAACCACGACGTCGAGTAGACGGCGGACCTCGGGAACAGCGCCGGCGTCACCACCGAGTCGCGCAGCTCGCGGCGGTACTCGCTGGAGAAGTGCACGCGCGACACCTGGTAGTCGCCATACACCGACTGGCGGCGCCACGGATACGTGTTCGCGACGAAGTTCACGCCGACCGGCGCCCCCGCCGGCTTGTAGACCAGGTCCGCGTCCAGCCGCGTTTGATTGAATGAATAGCCCGCCACCAGACCGTTCACCGGCGCCATCCACCGCGCGTCGAAGCCGCCGCCTTCGCTCCGGACCTTCGATCGGAAGTTGATGCCGGCGTCCTGGATCCCGTAGCGGTAGCCGCCCTGGTTGTCGTCCTGCAGGACGCCGTAGTAGCCCGTGTACTGGAGCATGCCCGCCTTCGCGAGCTTGACGTTCCCGTAGACATCGCCACCCAGGTGCGCGATGGTCACGCTACGGAGATCCAGGGGATACATGCTCTGCGGCAGCAACGCCCACGTATACAGGAACTCCATGTCCTGCGTGTCGGTGTAGAGCCCGAGGATCGTCTTCATCTTCCCGCCGCGCACGCCGAACGCGTCGGTGAACTTGTAGTCCGCAAACGCCCAGTCGACCTCGAGGTGGCCGTTCCCGAGCTCCCCGATATTCCGCACGTACAGCTGGCCGCCGACGCGCAGCTTCTGCGTGAGGTTGGTGGTCGCGTTGAAGGCCGCGTCGGTCATCGCGCCGCTGCCCTTCGTCGTGTCCATCGTCAGGAAGTTGTTTTCATCCGAGACGTTGAACCCCTGCTGAAGGGACCCGTGGAAATCGATCTCTTTGGCGCCGACCTTGACGGACTGCCCGATTGCCGGCGATGCGCACACACCCACCAGCGCCGCCGCCATTCCCATCCTGACGGCGACTCGTGGTAAAGCACTCATACTAGTCATGTTCGGCTTCTCCGCCCTTTCATGGCTTTGTTTGGACGGGTAGAAAGGCAACGCGCATGCCTGAGCTTGGCGCACTGCCGAAAGCACACCTAACCCCTTGTCTGGTAATGGGTTCGTCCATAGATCCTTGGAAGTAGCGTGAGCGGCCGTCGTCCACCGTCTGGACGAGTCGTCTCACATACAACGACCGGAGGTAGTAGAAGCCCGGCAGTACAATGCTGAGGTTCACCCCCAAAGGAGTGCGATGAGGCGAGTGAAGGGGCTGCTGACAGCCGCCGTCGTGGGCTATCTGTGTGTGCTGATTCCGGCGCTGTCGGCGTCCGGCCAGTTGCCGGCAGACCAGTTGCCGGCAGACCGGAGGCCGGCAGACCAGTTGCCGGCAGACCGGAGGCCGGCGGACCGGACGACGAAACCGCACGACGTGCCGCTGGATCACCTGCTCGCGGTCGTGCTCGCCAATGCGGGGTTCACCGGCCGCATCGAGCAGATCTATGTCGAGCGGCTGCGGCAGACCCTGGGACGCCCGATCGACGCGAAGCTCGCGAATCTCGGACGGCTGCTGTGGTTCGACTCGATCCACTCCCTGCGCCGCGACAACACGTGCGCCGGCTGTCATTCGCCGACCAACGCCTTCGGCGACTCGCAGCCGATGGCGATCGGCGTACAGAACAACAACATCGTCGGGCCGCACCGCGCGGGGCCGCGCAATCAGCGCCGTTCGCCGATGGTGATCAACACCCCGCTCTATCCCGCGCTGATGTGGAACGGCCGGTTCAACGCCGCGTCCGGCGATCCGTTCGACAACCGGGCCGGCTTCCGCTTTCCCTCGCCTGAAGGAGACACGCGATTCTCCTTTATCGAGAATGCCGCCAACGGCGTCACGCACCTGCTGCAGGCGCAGGCGCACATGCCGCCGACCGAGCTGATCGAAGTCGGCGGCTTCACCGGCACCTGCCCCGATGGCGTCCCCGACTCCGTGCTGGGCCCGGCGTTCTGCCAGTTCGACGACGGGATCGGGGAGACGATTCCGCTGCCGGATCTCGGGAGCGGCAGCCGCAACGAGCCCATCCGTCAGAAGGTCGCGGACATCCTCAACGCGACGCCCCCGTACCGCACGCTCTTCGCCGAGGTGTTTCCGGAGGTCGCCCACGGCGGGCCGATCGACTTCTTCATGTTCGGCAAGGCGATCGCCGAGTTCGAGTTCACGCTGGTGTTCGCCGACGCGCCGCTGGATCGCTTCGCGCGCGGAGATCGCGGCGCGATGACGGAGAGCCAGAAGCGCGGCGCGCTGCTCTTCTTCGGCCGCGCGGGGTGTATCAGCTGTCACGCGGTCGCCGGACGCGCCAACGAGATGTTCAGCGACTTCGCGCCGCACGCCATCGGCGTGCCGCAGATTGCGCCGTTCTTCGGCGCCGGCCATGGCAACGTCGTCTTCGCCGGCCCCGGCGCCGACGAGGACTTCGGTCTCGAGGAAGTGACCGGACGTTCCGAGGATCGCTACAAGTTCCGCACGGCGCCGCTGCGAAATCTCGCGCTGTCGCCCGCCTTCTTCCACAACGGCGCGTTCGCCACGCTGCGCGACGCCATCCATTTCCACACCAACGTCGTCGCCGCGTCACGCTCGTATCATCCGTTCCGCGCGGGCGTGCCGTTGGATCTCACGGACCGGATCGGACCGCCGGTGCCGGTTCATCTGATCGATCCGCTGGTGCGCACGCCGGTGCCGCTGGCGCCGGCCGAGCTCGACGATCTCGTCGCGTTCGTCCGCGACGGCCTGCTCGACCCGCGCGTGGACCCGGCGCACCTGTGCCGACTCGTGCCGGCATCGGCGCCGAGCGGCAGCCAGATGATGCGGTTCGAGGCCTGCGGCGGCCGTTAGGCCTGCATCTGCCTGACTCGACGCCGGGACGGACGCTGGCCCTCAGAGCCCCGGCGGCGGACGGTACGGATCGGGCGTTCCCATCGGAATGAGCGGATACTTCTTCGTGCTGGCCTCGAAGTCGCCGACCATCTTCAGGACGGGACCGACGACCCACGTGTCGAGCGCGGGCTTGTCGACGTCTTCACGCGGGTTGACGTACAGGTTGACGAGCAGCGGCACCGGCAGCTTCTGCGGCGGCGACACCATCGTCTCCTGCAGGTAGAAGTGCACCTTGAACTGGTGCCACTTCACCGCCTGCAGGCGGTCGGCGCAGAAGACCAGGATGCCCTCCCGCGCGGACTTCTCGGACGAGCCGAGGAACAGGGGCGACTGATCGACGCCGTCGATCGGACGGTCCGTCGGTACGCGCGCGCCAGTCATCGCCGCAATCGTCGGGAAGAGATCGACCGCGTGGACGATCTCGTCGCTGACGCGGCCGGCGGGCACGTGGCCGGGCCAGCGGATCAGGAACGGCACGCGGATGCCGCCTTCCCACGAGGTGAAGTACTGCCCGCGCCACGGCCCGGCCCAGCCGTCGTAGGGACGGACGAACTCCGGACCGTTGTCGCTGGCGAAGACCACGATGGTGTTCTCCCGGATGCCGAGCCGATCCACTGCGTCGAGCATCCGGCCGACGTTGACGTCCATCTCGGCGAGCATGTCGGCCCAGTCGCCGTGGCCGGTCTTTCCGGCGAACGCGGGATTGGGCAGCGTCGGCAAATGCGGCTGCGTCAGCGTGGCGTAGGCGAAGAACGGCTTCCCCGCCTGCCGCTGGCGCTCCATGAACGCGATCGTCCGCCGGGTGATCTCGGCGTCGATGAGCCGCCGCTGCTCGACGTCGTACACTTTCAACTCGCGGCTCTTCTCGCCTTTGCGCCCTTCCATGATCTGCTCGGGCGGCATGACGGCCGCTGAATATCCGGCAGACCCCGGCCACAATGCTTCGTCGGTCGTACGCGGGATGCCGTACCACTCGTCGAATCCCTGGTCGTTCGGCAGACGGCCGTCATGGCTGCCGAGGTGCCACTTGCCGTACAGCGCGGTCGCGTAGCCGGCGGCCGACAGCGATTCCGCCATCGTCACTTCCCACTGCGTGAGTCCGTCGGCGACGCCGCCGAACGGCACCGAATGCGTCCCCGATCGGATCGCGTAGCGTCCGGTGAGGAGCGCCGATCGGCTCGGCGTGCACTGCGCCTCCATGTTCATGTTGGTGAGGCGCAGCCCTTCACCCGCCAGCCTGTCGATCCGGGGTGTCGGCGCGCCGACACCCCGGATCGACAGGCTGGCGGGTGAAGGGCTGCGCCTCACCAACAT
>Ga0075362_10000612_pt1 | contig 10445 bp, 6 predicted proteins | sample EndMetdeltDD1762_FD_71397 | JGI IMG/M metagenome (GOLD analysis project Ga0075362, IMG submission 71397) | Populus endosphere microbial communities from Tennessee, USA - Endosphere MetaG P. deltoides DD176-2 | ecosystem: Host-associated > Plants > Roots > Endosphere | place: USA: Tennessee...
GCCGCCATCGGCATCACCAACCAGCGCGAGACCACGGTGGTGTGGGACCGGAAGACGGGCGTGCCCATCGCCAACGCCATCGTCTGGCAGGACCGCCGGACGGCGGACGCGTGCGATCGCCTGCGCGCCGCCGGGGCGGAGGCGTTGTTCCGCGAGCGCACCGGCCTCGTGCTCGACGCCTATTTCTCCGGCACCAAGCTCGCCTGGCTGCTCGATCACGTCGACGGCGCCCGCGCGCGCGCCGAGCGCGGCTCGCTCGCCTTCGGCACGATCGACTCGTGGCTGATCTGGAAGCTGACCGACGGGCGCCTGCACATCACCGACGCCAGCAACGCGTCGCGCACGCTGCTCTTCAACATCCACACGCGGGAGTGGGACGACGAGCTGCTGCGCGCGCTCGGCGTCCCGCGCGCCGTGCTCCCCGAGGTGCGCCAGTCGAGCGAGCTGTACGGCGAAGTGTCGACGGCGCTCGGCCTCGAATCGGTGAAGCTGGGCGGCATCGCGGGCGACCAGCAGGCGGCGCTCTTCGGCCAGATGTGCACGTCGCCCGGCCTCACGAAGAACACCTACGGCACCGGCTGCTTCATGCTGCAGAACACCGGCACGTCGGCGCCCGCCTCGAAGAACAAGCTGCTCACCACCATCGCCTGGACGTGCAACGGCAAGACCGAGTACGCGCTCGAGGGCAGCGTGTTCATCGGCGGCGCCGTCGTCCAGTGGCTGCGCGACGGGCTCGGCATCATCCGCTCGTCCGGCGACGTCGAGGCACTCGCCGCGTCGGTACCCGACAACGGCAACGTCTACCTCGTGCCGGCGTTCGCCGGCCTCGGCGCGCCCCACTGGGATCAGTACGCGCGCGGCGTCATCGTCGGCCTCACGCGCGGCGCGACCGCGGGGCACATCGCGCGGGCGGCGCTCGAGTCGATCGCCTACCAGTCGGCCGACCTGCTCGACGCGATGCAGGCCGACGCCGGCGTGCGCCTCGCGGAACTGCGCGTCGACGGCGGCGCGTCGAAGAACGACCTGCTGATGCAGTTCCAGGCGGACCTCATCGGCGCGCCGGTCGTGCGGCCGCAGGTCACCGAGACGACCGCCCTCGGCGCCGCGTACCTCGCCGGCCTCGCCGCCGGCTTCTGGAAGTCCACCGCCGAGATCGCGAGCCAGTGGCGCGTCGATCGGCGGTTCGAGCCGTCGATGCCGGCCTCACGCGCCGCCGCCCTGCGCGCGCGCTGGACACAGGCCCTCGAGCGCTCGAAGGACTGGGAACGGCCGTGAACCTCGCCTTGACCCGGCCGACGTACACGTTGCGAGCGAGCGCAGCGAAGCGAGCCACCGGAGCGGAGCGAGGCGGCGAAGCGCCGAGCGAGCGACGGTGCAGGGGGGTCCGAGGGGCGAAGCCCCTTGGATAAATCATGAATCGCGCCGAAATGCTCGGACGCGCCGTCGAGCGCGGCGAGCCGTGGGACATCGTCGTCATCGGCGGCGGCGCGACCGGCATGGGCGTCGCCGTCGACGCGGCGTCGCGCGGCTACGACGTGCTGCTGGTCGAGCAGCACGACTTCGGCAAGGGCACGTCGAGCCGTTCGACGAAGCTCGTGCACGGCGGCGTGCGCTACCTCGAACAGGGCGCGGTCTCGCTCGTGATGGGCGCGCTGAAAGAGCGCGGGCTGCTCCGCCAGAACGCGCCGCACCTGGTCAGCGATCTCGGGTTCGTCGTGCCGAACTACGAATGGTGGGAAACGCCGTTCTACGGAGTCGGCCTCAAGGTCTACGACATGCTGGCCGGCCGCTACGGCTTCGGCGCGTCGCAGATGCTCTCGCGTGAGGAAACGCTCGCGCGGCTGCCGACGATCAAGACGGAAGGGCTGCGCGGCGGCGTCGTCTATTACGACGGCCAGTTCGACGATGCGCGGCTGCTGATCAACCTGGCGGCGACCGCCGTCGAGCAGGGGGCCGTCGTCCTCAACTACACCCCGGCGATCGCGCTGACGCGCGGTCACGAGGGATTCGTGGACGGCGTCGTCGCGCGCGACGCGGAGAGCGGACGCGACTTCCACGCGCGCGCGCACGCCGTCATCAACGCCACCGGGCCGCAGAGCGACAGCGTGCGGCGGCTGGTGCACCCGGATGCCGAGGCGCTGATCGCGCCGAGCCAGGGCATCCACCTCGTCTTCGACGGATCGTTCCTGCCGGGCGGGAGCGCGATCATGGTCCCGCACACGGCCGACGGCCGCGTGATGTTCGCGATTCCGTGGCACGGTCACACCGTCGTCGGGACGACCGACACGCCGGTCAGCGAGCCGTCGCTGGAGCCGCGGCCGTTCGACGAGGAGATCGCGTTCATCCTCGAGACGGCGGGACGCTATCTCCGGAAGCCCGCGACGCGGAAGGACGTGCTGAGCGTGTTCGCCGGCATCCGTCCGCTCGTGCGCGCGGGGTCGAGCGGCAACACCGCGTCGCTCTCGCGCGACCACACGATCCACATCGATCCGTCGGGCCTGCTCACCATCGCCGGCGGCAAGTGGACGACCTACCGGCACATGGCGGAGGACGGCGTGGACCACGCGGCCACGCTCGCACGGCTGCCGGAGAAGCCGTGCGTGACCAAGAACCTGAACGTGCACGGCTTTCACCGCCAGGCCGCCAACTTCGGTCCGCTGGCGGTCTACGGATCCGACGCGCTGCTGATCCAGGATCTCATCCGCGCCGAGCCGCCGCTCGCCGAGCCGCTGCACCGGTCGCTGCCCTATTGCGCGGCCGAGATCGTGTGGGCGGCGCGCATGGAAATGGCGCGCACCGTCGAGGACGTGCTCGCGCGGCGCACGCGGGCGCTCTTTCTCAATGCCGGAGCCGCGATCGAGATGGCGCCCGCGGCCGCGCGGCTGCTTGCGCGCGAGCTCGGCCGTGACGAGGCATGGCAGGCGCAGCAGGTGGACGCGTTCCGGGAGCTCGCGAGAGGCTACTGCGTGCCCGCCTGAGACGGCTGACGTCCCACGGCATTCCGGGGGAACGCCCCCGAAACCCCGGAGTCCGCGGGTGGAACCGCGCCTGAGACAAAGGGATTAGAACCAGGACAAGCCGCATCCTTTCAGCATGTTACGATCCGTCTGCTACCTCGAGGGATGCGGGCATGATCGGTGCTTCTCGCCACCGCCTGAAACCCTGGAGGTAGTCGTGCGGTACCGCTCCTCTCTGCTCGCGGTGGCGGCCTGTCTCGTGGCCGCGATCACCCTGAGCGCCGAGTATCCAGAGTCCGGCTCCCGACATTCGGCTGCCCGCGTCCAGGCTCCGGCCGGATCGCAGGCGAAGCAGCCGCCGGCGGCAGCAGCCGCACCGGCGGCGCCGCAGGCGGGATACGCGGGCAGCGACACCTGCCTCACCTGTCACGACATGGAAGCGTCGGTGAAAGGGACGCCGCACTGGCAGGCGAAGAACCCGCGTTCGCCAGTCGCCAATCACGGCTGCGAGAGCTGCCACGGCCCCGGCCAGGCGCACGTCGACGACGACGCCAAGGGGCACATGAAGAAGTTCAAGCAGATGAAGCCGGCGGAGATCAGCGAGACCTGCGTCGCCTGCCACAACCGCGGCCCGCACGCCGCGTGGGACGGCAGCGCGCACGACCGCCGCAATCTCTCCTGCGCGACGTGCCACAGCGTCCACAGTCCGAAGTCGCCGGAGAAGCAGCTGGTGCAGCCGACCGAGACGCAGGTCTGCGCGACGTGCCATCGCCTGCAGGTGACCAAGACCGAGCGCGCCGTGGCGCACATGCCGGTGCGCGAAGGCAAGATGTCGTGCAGCTCCTGCCACAATCCGCACGGCTCGATCAGCAACGTCAAGAACCTCAAGACCGGCAGCTCCGTCGCCGAGTTGTGCACGACCTGTCACACGGAGATGCGCGGGCCGACGCTGTTCGAGCACGCGCCCGTGCGTGAGAACTGCGCGACCTGCCACGACCCGCACGGCTCGTCGAACGATCGCATGCTGGTCGTCCGCATGCCGATGCTCTGCCAGCGCTGCCACATCGCCAGCAAGCATCCGGCGACGCTTTACGACAAGGATCAGATCACGACCAACAAGAGCAACCGCATGTTCGGTCGATCGTGCGTGAACTGCCACTCGACGATCCACGGCTCGAACCATCCGTCGGGCCAGTTCTTCATGCGGTAACGGGAGACACGATCATGCGACGCCTCTCGTTCGTTCCACTGATGCTTCTCCTGGGCGCGGCCGCGCCGCAGCGGGCGTTCGCCCAGGCCACGACACCCCCGGCGCAGACGCCGGCGCAGACACCCGCCGCGGCGCCGGCCGCCGCCGACGAATCGCCGGGCAGCCTGTTCGCGCTGACCGATCGCGAGCTCTTCATCGGCGGCCGCGTCAGCAGCATCGACGGCGACCCGGCGCGCTTCCAGCGCTACCAGGACATGCGCGACGGACTGCTGTTCTCGGGCTTCCGCTATGCGTTCGCGCAGCCCGACGGCAACTACACGTTCAACGCCCGCGCGAACAACGTCGGCTACCGCGACCAGGAGTACTTCGCCAACTACACCCGCGTCGGCAAGCTGTCGGTGACCGGGGGCTACCAGCAGATCCCGCAGTTCTACAGCGTCGACACGATGACGCCGTACACGGGCAGCGGCGGCACGCTGGTGCTCGACGACGCGGCGCAGCGCGCCGCGCAGGGAGGCGCCGGACTCAACCCGTATCCGCCGATTTCGCCGCAGTTCGATCTCCGCGAGCGGCGTGACATCGGGCGCGTCGACGTGGTGGCGTCGCCGAAGGCCAACCTCGACGTGACCGCCAATTTCACCACGCAGAAGCACGGCGGCGAGCTGCCCTTCGGCGCCAGCTTCGGCTTCAGCAACGACGTCGAGGTGCCGCTGCCCTACGACTCGCGCGCCAACGACTTCACCCTCGGGACCGAGTGGACGAATGCGAAGAACATGTTCCGCGTCGCCTACGCCGGATCGTGGTTCGACAATCTCGCGCCGACGTTGATCTGGGACAGCCCCCTGCGCATCGACGACGCGGCGGACAAGCCGGCGCACGGCCGGATGTCGCTGTGGCCATCCAATTCGGCGCAGACGATCTCGTTCGGCGGCTATCACAAGATGGCGCGCAAGACGCAGGTCACCGGGTTCTTCTCGTACGGGACGTGGAGCAACGACGAGCCGCTGCAACCGTTCACCATCAATTCGACGCTGCCGGTGATCCCGTTGCCGCGGGCCAATACGGACGCCGAGGCGCACGTGTTCTCGACGAACCTCAACCTAACGTCGAGGCCCGCCGACGACTGGCGGGTCGCCGCGCGCTTCCGCAACTACACCTACTCCAATCAGATGCCGGCAACGAGCATCACGAGCTACAACAACTACGATTCGGGCGCGTCGACGACGCCGACCGGCGGCCCCGATCTCTACGCGCACGACCGGACGACGTTCGACGCCGACGCGACGTGGAGCAAGACCGGACCGCTCGCGGTGACCTTCGGCTACACGCACAACGCCAACGGCTACGACGCGCGGATCTTCCAGTCGAGCGGCGAGAACACGTTCCGGGTGTCGGCCGACGCGGTCGGCACCTCCTGGGCCACGTTCCGCGTGCAGTACGACGTCGGCAGCCGCTCCGGATCGGGGCTCGACCAGCAGTCGCTGGTCGACATCGGCGAGCACCCGGAGATGCGGCACTACGACGTAGCCGACCGGACGCGGAACCGTTTCTCCGGACAGGTCGATCTCGTCCCGAACGACGCGTGGCTGTTCAGCGTCTCCGGCGGGATCCTGCACGACGACTTCGACGGGAGCGTCTTCGGGCTGCAGGAGTCGACCGGGAACACGTTCTCCGTCGCCGCCGACTACCACATGCCGAACGGGATGGGGGCGGGCGGCACCTACAACTTCGAGAAGTACACCGGACTGCAGCAGTCGCACGAGGGGAATGCTCCGCCCGACCCGCAGTTCAACGACCCGCTCCGTAACTGGACCTCCGACGCGAAGGAGACGGTCCACTACTTCTCCATCTACGCGTCGCCGCCCCGCATCGGCCGCAACACCGAGGTGCGGTTCTCGTACGATTTCGCCGACGCGAGAGCCAATAATTTCTACACGATTCCGGCGGGCAGTCCGATTGCGGCGCCGAACCAGCTCCCGGAAGTGTTCAACAAGCTCCAGCAGCTCCACATCGACGCGCGTCACCGGCTCACCAAGAGCCTCGCGGCCTCGTTCTCGTATCTCTACGAGCCGCTGAAGATCTACGACTACGCGTTCGACCCCAGCGTGGTGAACGGCATCGTGCAGCCCAGCTCGCTCGTGATGGGCTACGTCTACCGCCCCTACACCGCGAACTCCTTCGTCTTCGGCCTGCGCTACATCTGGTAGCGATCCGGGCAGAGGGCTGGGGGCCGAGGAGAAGGGCTTGGGTATGAGCAGACGTCCGTCACCCGGCCCCGCTCCCTGGCCCCCAGCCCTCTGCCCCAGGAACTGGTAGTAGACACTCTACGTCTAAGGCCGTAGACTGTCTACGACTATGGCGAAGACACCAGACGAATCGCGCCTGGAGCTCCTCCAGGGCACGCTCGACATGCTCATCCTGCGGACCCTCCAGTGGGGGCCGCGCCACGGGCACGGCATCGGCCAGGCCATCCGGGCGCAGTCCGACGATCTCCTCAAGGTCGAGACCGGCTCGCTCTATCCCGCGCTCCACCGGCTGCAGAAGCGCGGCTGGCTGCAGTCCGAATGGGGCGTCAGCGAAGCCAACCAGCGCGCCAAGTACTACCGGCTCACCGCCGCGGGCAAGGCCCAGCTCTCGCGCGAGCGCGACCGCTGGTCGCTGCTCGTCGGCGCGATCGGCCGCATCATGAACCCGCAGCCTCACGAGAAATAGCGTGCGCCCAGACGAACGCGAGCTCGACGACGAGATCCGCGGCCACCTCGCGATCAGCATCAAGGAGCGGATCGAACGCGGCGAGGATCCGGAAGCCGCGAGGCTCGCGGCGCTGCGCGAGTTCGGCTACGTCCCCGCGGCGCGCGAGTCGATGCGCCGCGTCTGGCACAGCCGCTGGCTCGACGCCGCCGGCGCGCTCCTGCACGACATGCGGATCGGGTTCCGCTCGCTCCGCCGCACCCCCGGATTCGCGCTGACCGTCGTCGTCACGCTGGCGCTCGGCATCGGCGCCAACGCCGCCATCTTCAGCGTCGTCCGCGGCGTGCTGCTGCGGCCGCTCGCCAATCGCGACGAGGACCGGCTGCTCTACATCCGCCAGGGCGCGCCGGTCGCGGGCCACGAGAACATGAATTTCTCCGTCCCCGAATACAAGGACCTGACGGCGCGCGTCTCCACGATCGCCGCGTTCAGCGACTTTTCGACGACCGAGCTGACGATGTCCGGGCTCGGCGGCGAACCGCGCATCGTCAAGGCCGGCGTGGTGGGCGGCTCGTTCTTCGAGGTGATGGGGCTGCGTCCCGTGCTCGGACGGCTGCTCGGTCCGGCCGACGACGGCAAGAACGCGGCCGGCGCGGCCGTGCTCACCTATCGATACTGGTCGACGTCGCTCAACAGCGATCCGACGGTCGTCGGCAAGACGATCCGTCTCGGGCCGCTGACGGGGACCGTGATCGGCGTGCTCGAGCCGTCGGTGCCCTATCCGGCCGAGACCGAGATCATCGCCAACATGGTGACGAGCCCGCATCATCTCAGTGCCACGATGGAAGGCGATCGCACGCACCGGATGACGGAGCTCTTCGGGCGCCTGGCGCCCGGCGCCACGATCGAGGAGGCGCGCGCCGAGCTGACCGCGGTGCACGCCGCGATGATGAAGGACCACCCGGAGGCGTACTCGCCCGGCCTGCAGGCGCAGCTGACGGTGCGCCGCCTGCGCGAGCAGATCGCGGCGCCCGCGCGCACGATCCTGATCGTGCTGCTCGCCGCGGCGGCCGTCGTCTTCGTCATCGCCTGCTCGAACGTCGCCAACCTGATCCTTGCGCGGACGATGCGTCGCGAAGGGGAGCTGGCGGTCCGCGCCGCGCTCGGTGCGGGCCGCGGCGCTCTCCGGCGGACGCTGCTGGCCGAGAGCCTGGTGCTCTGCGGCGCCGGCGCGGCGCTCGGCGTGGTGCTCGCGCGGCCGTTCGTCTCGGCGGTCGCCAGCTACGCCGCGCGGTTCTCGGTCCGCGCGCTCGACGTCGCCGTGGACGGCAGCGTGCTCTGGGTGGGCGCGGGCCTGGCCCTCGCGGCCGCGGTGCTGCTCGCCTACGTGCCGCGGCTGCCGGACAGCATCGGCGTGATGATCGGCAGCGGCCGCGTGACCGCGGGCACCAACCGCCGCCTGCGGATCTTCGCGACGGCGCAGATCGCGCTCTCGTTCGTGCTGCTCGCCGGCGCGGCGATGCTCCTGGCGACGCTGGTGTCGATGCAGAACGCGGCCACCGGCTACGACATGCGCCGCGTGCTCGCGTTCGACATCCCGCCGGCCGCGGCGGGCGTCGGCGGCCCGAAGGCGGTCGCGTTCTTCAACGAGACGGTCCGGCGCGTGACGGCGCTGCCCGGCGTCGAGGCCGCCGCGATCGGCAGCGTCGTCCCGTGGCGCGACGCCGGCGCACTGGGCGGCCCGATGCCGTTCACCGTCGACGGCTACCAGCCCGTGAACGGCGAGGAGAGTCCGCGGGCCTACATGCGGCTCGTCTCACCGCAGTTCTTCGCCGTGGTCGGCGTCCCGGTTCTCGGAGGACGCGACTTCACCAGCGACGACCGCGCCGGCAGCGATCCCGTCGCGATCGTCAGCCAGAGCGTCGCGCGGCGGCTCTTCTCCAACGGCGAGATCGTGAACCGGAATCTGCGGTTCCTCGATCCCTACCTCGGCAAGCGGTCGTGGCGAATCGTCGGCGTCGCCGGCGACGTGGACGACGAGCACGTCGTGCCGCAGCCGGTCATGACGATCTACATCCCGGTCCCGCAGATGCAGTACGGGAACCGGCTCTTCGTGCGCACGGCCTCCGATCCGCACGCGCTGATACCGGCGGTGACGCGCGCGATTCGAGCCATTTCACCCGACCAGCCGATCGAGCGCGCGGCGACGCTGGAAGACGTGCGCGCAGAGGTCCTGTCGCCGGATCGGCTGAACGCATTCGTGTTCTCAGGCTTCGCGGGGATCGCGCTGCTCATCGCGGCGGTCGGCGTCGCGGGCGTGCTCGCGTTCTCCGTCAGCGCGCGCACGCGCGAGTTCGGCATCCGGCTCGCGGTCGGATCGTCGCCGGCGCACCTGCTCACGCGCGTGTTGTCCGAAGGAGTCGCGATCGCGACCATCGGCGTCGCCGCCGGCGCGGCCGGTGGCTACGTGCTCGCGCGCATCGCGTCGAAGGTCTTCGACGCCGTGGAACTGCCGGGCGTGCTCCCCCTGGCGTGCGCCGCCGCGGTGCTGGTGGCCGCGGCGGTGGCGGCGGCGATGATGCCGGCCGCGCGCGCGTCGCGGGTCGACGTGCTCCAGGCGCTCCGATCGGAGTAGCGCAATGACGCTCAGGACCAACGCGCGCGTCGCCGGCATCACGTTCCTCGGCTATTTCGGCGCCGGCAGCACGATCTTCTGCTGGCTGCCGCTGCGCGGACGGATGATTCCCGCGGCGCTCGGGCGGCTCGGCGTCGTCGCGTCGGCGTTGTTGGTCGTGCTCCTTCTTCTTCAGCGCGGCGGCCTGTTCAGCGGCCCCCTGAACTGGTCGTCGACGATGACCTGGCTCGTGTGGCTGCCGCTCCTGATCTTCGAACTGACCTTTGCGTCCTGGCTGATCGTGAAAGGCACCGCCGTTCCGCAGCCGGCCCGCGTGAGATGACCATGAATCCATCGACCGATCGGCCGCTTCGGCTCTGGCCCGGCCTCGTCCTCGGCGCGTTGGCCGTGCTCGGCTACCTGCTGGTTGTCTCGCGCCAGTTCGTCCTGTACGGGATGCTCGGCGGCGCGGCGTGCGGGTTGCTGATCCTTCTCTGGTGGCTGTTCTTCAGCCGCGCGCGGTGGTACGAGCGCATCGGCGCTCTCGTGCTGATCGCGGCCGCCGCCTTCGCGCAGCGGTATTTCGTCCATCCGTCGATTGCCGGCGGCGCGATGGAGAACCTCAGTTACATCCTCGCGATCCCGATGCTGGGGGTGTCGCTCGTCGGATGGGCCGCCGTCAGCCGCCGTCTGTCACCGGGAGGGCGTGCGGCGGCGGCGCTGGCCGCCGCGGCGCTCGGCTGCCTGCCGTGGATGGTCCTGCGCACCGGCGGCATCGATGGCGACGGCAAGTCGGACGTCCACTGGCGCTGGTCGATGACGCCCGAGGAACGTCTCCTGGCGCAGGCACGAGACGAACCGGTCGCGCCGGCGGTCGTGCCGGCGCCAGCTCCCGCAGCGCCGGCGCCGGCGCCGGCCCCGGCAGCGGCACCCGAATCGAAACCGGCAGCACCGCCGCCGATCGTCAAGACGA
>Ga0075362_10000614_pt1 | contig 10440 bp, 8 predicted proteins | sample EndMetdeltDD1762_FD_71397 | JGI IMG/M metagenome (GOLD analysis project Ga0075362, IMG submission 71397) | Populus endosphere microbial communities from Tennessee, USA - Endosphere MetaG P. deltoides DD176-2 | ecosystem: Host-associated > Plants > Roots > Endosphere | place: USA: Tennessee...
GCACGCAGTGGAGGACGCCATCGCGCGCGACGTCCTGCGCCTCGGCGAGATGCTGGAAGCGCTGCCCGAGGACGCGCGCGGCGTGGCGGCGTTGAAGCTCGGCGAATCGCTCGACGAAGCGTTTCGCCTTGGCCTCTTCACCGCGGCGGGCACACCGCCGCAGACCGCCGCGCAGGCGCCGGATCCCGTCCGGCTCGTGTGGGACTCGACGGCGGAGGAATGCCTCGAGCGCCTCGGGGCCGACGGGCTCGAGGACGTGAGCTGCGCGGTCTGCGGCGGCCGCGAACAGCGTCTGCTGTTCCGCAAGCAGGGATTCGCCTACCGGCGGTGCCGCGAGTGCAGCCACGTGTTCGTGAGTCCGCGTGTGCGTCCGGACGTGCAGGCGCGCATCGCCGCGGAGCACGACGGCGTCTTCGACGATCCGTTTCTCGACGTGCAGCGGATCCAGGCCGAGCACCTGTGCCGCGTGTTCCGGCGCGCGGCGCGCGGACCGCGCCTGCTCGACGTCGGATTCGGCCGCGGCTACCTGATGCACCTGGCGCAGGGCTACGGATTCACGGTCTACGGCGTCGATCGATCGCCGGCGCTGCTCGAGCGCCTGGCTCCCGTGTTCGGCCGCCGCCTCGCGCGCGCCTCGGCCGGCGACGACGAGCTGCCGTGGGGCGCCTTCGACGTCGTCGCCATGAGCCACGTGCTCGAGCACCTCGCCGATCCGCGCGCGGGACTCGCGCACGTGCACGCCGCGCTGAACGACGACGGGCTGCTCTACGTGGCGGTGCCGGACATGGAGTCGGTGCAGTTCCGGATTCTGGGCAAGACGTGGAACGCCGTCAGCCCGATCGTCCACTTCCAGTACTTCACGGAGGCCTCCCTCAAACGGCTGCTCGAAGAGACGGGCTTCGAGGTGATCACGCGCCTCGAGCATCCGCCCGAGCCGCCGGCGTTTGCGACGCGCGCGAGCCGTCTGTTCCGGGATCTGGGCGGCACCGAGACGGGCGAGCTGGCGCTGCTGTGCCGTCCCGTCCGCAACGCCTCGCCATCGGAGGCCGGATGAGCGGGACGCGCCCGATACGCGTGCTGATGCTCAGCGCCGACTTCGCGCCTGGCTCGTGGTCCGGCATCGGCGTCGCCGTCTCGCGCCACGCGCGCGCGCTCGCGCGGCTCGGCGTCGAGGTGCATGTCGCGGTTGCGGGTCCTTCGCGGAGCGGCGTTCCGCAGACGCCTTCGAATCTCCACGTTCACGATCTCCCGCGTGGACGTTTTCCGATCGATCCGCGCGGCTTCGACTGCATCCACGTCCACTCGCTGCGCCTGGCCGATCTCGCGATCGAAATCGCCCGCAGGTTCCGCCTCCCGCTGGTGGCCACGGTGCACGGATGGCCGCACGTCGAGCGGCCGGCCGATCCCGCCGCCGCGGAGTGGTCGCTGGTGCAGCGGCGTCTCCTGCTCTCCTGTACACGTGTCGTCGTGCTGAGCCGCGCGGAGCGCGAGCTCGCCCTCTCGCTGCTGCCGGAGATCGCCGCGCGCACATCGATCGCCGGACATGGCGTACCCGCGCCCGTGCCGTCGCAGGCAGCACACGATCGGCGATCCGGTCCGATCGTCTTCGCCGGGCGCTTCTCCGCGAGCAAGGGCATTCACCTGCTGACCGGAACGGCGGCGCGCCTGCTGGAGACCGGCCGCGTTCGCGTCGTGCTGGCTGGCGGCCACGGTGACGGCCCCGGATCGGCGGCGGTCGCGCATCTCGCCGCCCGCTTCCCGTCGACCTGCCGCGTCACGGGATGGCTCGAGGCCGGTCGACTCGACGCGCTCTTCGGCACGGCGTCCATGGTGCTCGTCCCGAGCGCGTACGAGCCGTTCGGCCTGGTGGCGCTCGAGGCGATGCGCATGGGCGCGCCGGTGCTGGCGTCCGGTCTCGGAGGATTGCGCGAGATCGTGGCCGCCGATTCCGGCGGCTGCCAGCTCGATTCACGGGATCCGCGCGTCTGGGCAGACGCCGTGTCCGATCTGCTCGATAGTCCCGGCACCGCGGACGCGCTGTCGCGGCGCGGACCGGTCCACGCCGCGGCACGGTACTCCGACGGCGCCGCGGCGCGGCGGCTGCTGGAGGACGTCTACGAACCCGCAGTACAGGAGTCCCGATTCGCGCGCTTCCGCGCATCGACACGGCATCGTGAATCGAGTACGGTTTGCACTGCGCCCCGGCAGGCGACGGCATGACGAACGGCGGATCGACTCGAACGCTCGACGGGCAAATCGCGATGGTGACCGGCGCGTCGCGTGGAATCGGCCGCGCCATCGCGACCGAGCTCGGACGTCACGGCGCGACGGTGATCGTCAACTATCGCGAGCGGCACGACGCAGCCGCGGCGACCGTCGCCGACGTGGAGCGCGCCGGCGGACGCGCGGTCGCGCGGCAGGCCGACGTCTCGTCGTGCGACGCCGTCACCGCGCTCGTCAACGCGACCATGCGCGAGTTCGGCCAGATCGACACGCTCGTCTGCAATGCCGGCGTCGTGCGCAGCCGCTTCGCGGCCCTGCTGAGCGACGACCACTGGGACGCGATGCACGCCACCGGCCTGCGCGGCACGTTCTCGTGCGTGAAGGAGACGCTGCCGCACATGATCGCGCGGCGGCGCGGAACGATCGTCTGCGTCTCGTCGATCGTCGCGCACCGCGGCAGCGAGGGACTGGCCGGCTACGCCGCGGTCAAGGGAGGCGTGGAGGCGATGGTGCGGGCGCTCGCCGTGGAGCTCGGCCCCAAGGGCATCCGCGTGAACGCCGTAGCCCCGGGCGTCATCCGCACCGACATGTCGCGCGAGCTGCTGCACCTGGCCGGCGACGAGCTGATCGAGCACATTCCGCAGCGGCGGCTCGGCGAGCCGGACGAGATCGCCCGAGCCGTGCGCTTCCTCGTGTCCGACGATGCGAGCTACATCACGGGCGCCGTCCTCCACGTCGACGGCGGCCTCTGCGCCTGAGCGCGCCATATCCAAGGGAGAGATCGTGTCCATCCAGCCTGTCACCGATGACGACGTCGAGCGGCGTGTCCTCGCGATTCTCGCCGTGGCGCTCGACTGCCGGCCGTCCGACATCGTTCCTTCCGCCAGCCTGCGCGATCTCGGCGCGGAGTCGCTCGACTTCCTCGACATCGCGTTCCGGATCGAGAAGGAGTTCCGCATCCGCATGCCGAGGCTCAACGTGCTCGACCGCGCGGAGGAGCATTTCGGCGTGGGCGTGCTCGTCAAGGACGGGCTCCTCACGCCGGTCGGCCTCAGCGTCCTGCGCAAGTCGATGCCCGAGGTGGACCCGGAGCGGTTCACGCCGGGCCTGCGCGCCGCGGAAGTCGGCTCGCTCCTCTCCGCCAACACGTTCGTGCGCATCGTGCGGCGCATGATCGCCGCGACGCGCGAGGTCCTCGCCGGCTGTCCCGTGTGCGGCGGAACGCTCGAGCCCACGAGGGCGACCTGCGAAGCGATCTGCGCCGGATGCCAGGCGCTGGTGCCGTTCCCGCCCGGGGACGACGTCCTGCTCAAGGATCTGATCGCCGCGGCGCAATGATCATGGCGCCGCTGCACGCACGCCGCGTCGCCGTCGTCGGGCTCGGCCTGGCGACGTCGCTCGGCTTCGACGTCGACGATGTCTGGCGGGCGGTGCTCGCCGGACGGTCAGGCGTCGGCCGCATCCGCCAGTTTCCGAGCGACGCGTTTCCGGTCAACATCGGCTCCGAGGTGGACGTCGACGCGCTCTGCGCCCGCGCGGAGACCGCGACGGAACCGGCGCGGCTCAACCGCACGCTGACGTTCGCGAAGTGGGCCGCCGATCGCGCGTGGGAAGCCGCGGGACTCGCTGGAGCGCCGATCGATCGCAGCCGTGGCGCGGTCTGCATCGGCGCGGGACTGTTCCCGGCGATCGAAAACCGCCTCGAGGGTCTCACGCCCGAGACGCTCGACGATGCCGCAGCGCTCGTGAGGCGGAGTCTGGACCGGCGGCGGCAGCATCCGCATCTGTCTGGACAGCAGGATCTCGGCAGCGTGTCGCTGACGCTCGCCGGCCGCTTCGGCCTCGGCGGCCCGGCACTGACGGTGCACGCCGCGTGCGCGTCGGCGACGCAGGCAGTCGGCGAGGCGCTCCAGCTCATTCGCGCCGGCCGCGCCGACGTCGTGGTCACCGGCGGCGCCGACAGCATGCTCTCGATGTTCTGCGTCGCCGGGTTCACGCGGCTCGGCGCCCTCTCGCGCCATCCGCATCCCGAGCGGGCGTCGCGTCCGTTCGATCGCGCGCGCGACGGGTTCGTCCTCGGCGAAGGGGCCGGGATCGCGGTGCTCGAGGAGCTCGAGCACGCGCGGCGGCGCGGCGCGCCGATCGTGGCCGAGCTGATCGGCTACGGGTCGTCGCTCGACGCGTACCGCCTCACCGACGTGGACCCTGAGGGCCGCGGCGCCGCGTCCTGCATGCGGCGCGCGCTCGCGGACGCCCGCGTGCAGCCGTCCGACGTCGGATACGCCAACGCGCACGGCACGTCCACCTACCAGAACGATCGCGTCGAGACGATCGCCTTCAAGGAGGTCTTCGGGGATCACGCCCCGCGGATGCCGATCAGCTCCACCAAGTCGCAGCTCGGACACCTGCTGTGCGCGGCGGGCGGCGTCGAGTTCCTCTTCACCGTGCTCGCGCTGCGCGATCAGGCCCTGCCGCCGACGATCAACCTGGAGCACCCCGACCCCGAGTGCGATCTCGACTACGTGCCGAACCGCAGCCGCGAGGCCGCCGTCGACGTGGCCATCTCGAACTCGTTCGGCTTCGGCGGCCAGAACGGCACGATCGTCGTGCGGCGCTGGAGCGGCGCGCCGTCATGACCGGGCGGCGCGTGATGGCTACGGGGCTCGGCGTCGTCTCGTGCCTCGGACGCGATCTCGACGAGCACTGGCGCCGCCTCGTGCGCGGTGACACGGGCGTCGGCGTGCTCGACGGCACGCTCGCGGCGGCGATGCCCGTCAAGCTCCACGCGCCGGTCACGGGCCTGCGCGTCGAGGATCACATACACACCCGCGTGCTGCGCAAGCTGCTGCTGCCGAGCGCGGCGTTCGCGGTGGTCGCCGCCGGGCACGCCCTCGCCGACGCCGGGATCGCCGGCGATGACACGCGGCTCGACGGCTGCGGCGTGTACTTCGGCTCGACGAGCTACGAAGTGTCCGGCCGCACGTTCGAGCCGGCGCTGCGCGCGTCGTTCGGCGCGGATCGCGCGTTCGATTTCTCGCGCTTCGCGAGCGTCGGCATGGAGCAGGTGGACCCGCTGCTCATCGTGAAGGGGCTGCCGAACGCGGCGCCGTGCGGGGTGGCGATCGAGCACCGCCTGCACGGTCCCAACGCGAACTACGCCGACGGACAGACATCCGGTCTGCAGGCGGCGGCCGCCGGCTTCGAGGCGATCCGGCACGGCATCGCGGACGTCGCCGTCGTGGGCGGATCGGACTCGCTGCTGCTCGACGAACACGTCGTCGGACACTACGTCGCCGGACGGCTCCTGCTCGGCGACGACGGCTCGCGCGTGGGCGCGCGCCCCTTCGACGCGCGCCGATGCGGCTACGTGCTCGGCGAGGGAGCCGCGGTGTGCGTCTTCGAAGCGGACGATCACGCGCGCGCGCGCGGCGCCCGCGTGTACGGAGAGATCCTGGGCGCCGGCGAGACGTGCGCGCCGGACGGCGACGCGGATGGCCGCGCGCTGCGCGAGGCCGCTCGCGCCGCGATGGAGACGCACGGGGACCGCGTGGCGCCCGATGTCGTGTTCGCGTCGGGACTCGGCACGATCGACGGCGATTGCCGGGAAGCCAGTGCCTGCCGGAGCCTCTTTCGCGCGCCGGTTCCGATCACCGCCGCCACCGGCGCGCTCGGGATGACCGGGGCCGCCAGCGGCGCATTCGGGCTCGTGCACGCGTTTCTTGGCCTGCGCTGCGGGACGATCGCGCCGACCACCGGCTACGAGCGATCCGATCCGGCATGCGCCGTGACCGTCGTCGGCACGACGCTGGCGCACACGATCTCGCGCGCGCTCGTGTGGTCGAGCGACGGAACCCGGCATCTGGCGATGACGATCGGATCGGTCTCGTGAGCCGCGTCGCGCCATCGCCGCCCGCGATCCATTCCGTCTGGCACCTGGGCGCCGCGCCGGCCGTCTCGACCGACGCGTGGGTCCTCATCGGCCAGGACGGCGGCCAGTCGATCGACCTCGGTGACGACGTGCTCTTCGTGTTCGCCGACACTCTCCTCGCCGATCGATCGGCGTGGCGCGCCGTACCGGGATCGCGACGCTGGCCGATTGGCCGCGATCAAGGGCGTTTCCTGGCGAACTGCTGCGCGCGCGCGGGCCGGGGGCGCCTGACGACGGAGCTTGGACGGCTGCGCTACGTGCTCGGAGCCGACGGCTGGCCGAAAGAGATCGTCCAGGCCGCCGCCGTCGAGCGGCTCACGCGCACGCGGTTCTGGCCGGCGCACGGGACAGCCGTCGATGGACGCGTCTATCTCTATTACCTGGGCATCGAGCACTTCGCGCCCGACTCCACCTGGGGCTTCCGAAACCTGGGCACGGGACTCGCCGTCGTCGATCCCGTGTCCGGCGACGCTGAGCGGCTGCGATGGGACGGCGACTGGCGGCTCTGGCCCGCCGGGGACGGCGATCTGCACGGCGGCGTGCAGGTGCTGCGCGACGGCGAGCACGTGTACGTCTTCGGCACCGTCCGCGACGGATACGAGATCACCGCGCGGCTCGGCCGGGTGGAGGCTGGTGCGATGGCCGACCGCGACGCCTACGAGTACCTGGCCGCGGACACGCCGGCGTGGAGCGGCGATCCGTCGAAGGCCTGCTCGCTCGGGCGCTGCGGCCCCGAGCTCTCCGTCTCGTACAACGCCTGGCTCGGTGGATACCTCATGTGCTTCGTCGAGCCGTACGGACGGGCGCTCTGCGTGCGCTTCGCCGAGTCGCTCTGGGGACCGTACAGCGCGCCCGCGCGGCTCGGCGATCTGCCGACCGACGCGCGGCACGACATGGCGGCGCTCGCGTTCGAGCATCCGATGTTCGCGACCGAGGGAGGACGCGTGATTGCGCTGACGTACTGCCAGCCGAACTTCACCCAGAACGGCGTCGTCGGCGTGAGGCTCGAGTCATGAGGGCCTTCCTCGTCGCCTACTGTTTCGGCGGCGTGACCCGCCAGACGCTGATCGGCGTCTACAAGCGCGCGCTGCGGGTCGGCCACGCGCTTTGCGATCGCGGCCACCAGGTCTCGTTCTTCTGCGCCGGCCGCGAGCATTTCCGCGACGACATGGTCGAGCGCGCCGAACAGCGCATGACGTTCGTCGACTGGGAATGGGAGCATCCGCTGCACGAGGGAGCGGAGGCGAACCGCCGCACCACGCTCGACGCCCTGCGCGGCGCGGCGCCCGACGTCGTGATCATCGGCGAGGCCCCGCTCGCGGGCCCGCTGCTCGAAGTCACGCTGGCGGCCGCGGAGCTGGGCGTGCCCGTGGTCTGTCTCGACAACGCCTACAATCCGTTCTGCGTCGAGCAGTTCTGCAGCCATCATGGGCCGATGTACGACGCGGTCGTCCTCACCGGCCCGAGCTCGTTTCACACCGCGCGTCCGCCGTCGTTCCTGCTGCAGGTGCCCCCCTATATCGACGCCTCGGCCGCCGACGCGCGGTTGGTCCTCGACGATCTCGGGCTGGGCGGACGCCGCATCATGACTGTTCTCGCCTACGACGTGAGCGTCGAAGCGCTCGGCGCCTCGATTGCCTCGCGGCTGGACCGCGACGACGTCGGGGTGGTCTTCGTGAGCCACCGGACCGACGATTGCACGCACCGGCTGGGCGGGATGCCCGCGGCGGTGCGCGATCGCACGCGCGTGATCCAGCCGCTCGACGACCGGCGCCACTTCGGCCTGCTGCAGGAGTCACGGCTCGTCGTCGGCAAATGCGCGTTCATGCAGGTCAGCGAATGCCTGAGCCTGCAGACGCCGATCATCGGCTTCTACTTCCAGGGCGACTTTCACCTGGATCTGATCCCCGACGAATGCCGATCCGTCTCGCACATGACCGCCGATTCCCTGTGTGACGACGAGACGCTGGCACGGGCGCGCCACTTCCTGGACCTGACGCCGCTCGACATGCGCGCCGTCCACGACGGACGGCTCGGCGCGGCGGATGCCACGGTGACGTTCCTCGAGCAGTTGCCGAAGCGGCCGCGCGGCGGCACGATGGCCGAGTGCGCACGCAGGGGTCTCACGCCGGAGATCCTGCACGCTTCGATCGCGCCGTGGCATCCGCGAGCCGACGTGCGGATCGTCGACGTCCGCATGACGCTGCTGCGCGAGCCGAAGGGCCAGCGGCTGTTTGCCGTGCTCTGCCGCTATACCGTCGACGGCCGGCCGGAGGCGCGGCGGCTGTGGCTGCGGCTGTTCGAGGAGGCCGACGCCTTGGAGGCGGAACTGGATCGCGCGCTCGATCCCTCCACCGGACGCACCGTCCTGCGCCGATCGGTCGCCGATCGCGCCATGCTGGAGCAGGACATCGGCGAGGCCGGGCTGCCGCCCTTCAACTGATGGCCACCGTTCCGCAGATCCCGGTGATGAGCTATCACCACGTGCACGACGGGCCCGACGATTTCTTCCGCACGTCGCCGGACCTGTTCCGCCGGCAGATGGAGCTGCTCGTCGCCGAGGGCTACATCCCGATTGGTCCGGCGCAGCTCCTCGATCTCGCCGGCCGGCGCGTCACCGAGCGTTACGCCATGGTGACGTTCGACGATGCGTACGTGGACTTCCGCGATCACGCCTGGCCGATCCTGAAGTCGATGGGGATCCCGGCGACGGTCTTCGCGATCAGCGACTACCTGGACAAGTGGAACGATTGGGACGGCATCCGCTGGGCGCCTCACCGGCATCTCGACGCCGACGCCCTGCGCCGGCTGCACGCCGACGGCGTCGTCATCGGCTCCCATTCGCGCACGCACCCCACGCTGATCCGGCTGTGGGGCACGCGGCTCGCCGACGAGCTGCACGGATCGCGGCGCGCGCTGGAGCAGATCGTCGGCGCCCCGGTGTCGTACTTCGCGTATCCCGGCGGCGCACAGAGCTGGCGGGTGCGGTTCGCCACGCGGCGCGCGTACGCGCTGGGGTTCGCGACTACCACCGACTGCGGCGGGGCCGTGTGCGATCGCTATGCGATCCCGCGCTTCGATCCCTGTTTCTGCGGAGACCGCGACGTCTTCCTCCGCACGTTGGAGCGCCACTGCGGCCTCGGCCGGCCCGAACGCCGGTGAAAGCGCCTCCGGCTCGCCATGTTCCTGCTGACGGATCTCGACGCTTCGCGCACGGCGCTCTGTGAGCCGTCCACGGGGACGCGCCTGTCGTACGCCGAACTGGCGTCGCGCGTCCTGACGGCCGCGGCGGACCTCGCCGCGTCAGGCAAACAGCTGCTGTTCGTCTTCGGCGCGCGGCAGATCGAGTGCGTCGTCGCGTATCTCGCGGGCATCGAGGCGGGGCACGCGGTCGCGTGGATCGACCCGGTCGTTCCCGACGATGCGCTGGCGCGGCTGTTGACGACATACACACCTGACGTCGTCGTGCTCGGAAGCGGCCGCGCGGCGCAGCGGGCCGTCGCCGACGGCTACCGCGACGATCGCCACGCCTCTCTCGGACGTCTCTGGCGGGCGGTGACGCGTGCCGCCGGCCCGCCGATCCATCCCGATCTCGCCTGCCTTCTCTCCACTTCCGGTACCACGGGCAGCGCCAGGCTCGTGCGGCTCGGGCGCCGGAGCCTGATCGAGAACGCGCGCGCGATCGTGGAGGCGCTCGGCATCTCGGCCCTCGACGTCGCCGTCACGTCGCTGCCGATCGCGCATGCTTTCGGTCTCTCGGTGCTCGACTCTCACCTGGCCGCCGGCGGTACGGTGGTGCTCGACGAGTCGAGCCCGCTGCAGGCGGGGTTCTGGCGCGTCGTGCACGACGAGCGGGTCACCTCGCTCGCCGGCGTTCCGTTGACGTTCGAGCTGCTTCGCCGTCTCGATCCCGCGCGCGTCGTGCCCGCGTCCGTGACGATGATGATCCAGGCCGGCGGCCGTCTCGATCCGGATCACGTCGCGTTCTTCCGCGAGCTGATGGCCGCGCGCGGCGGCTCGTTTCGTGTGATGTACGGGCAGACCGAGGCCACGGCGCGCATCAGCGTGTGGCCGCCGGCCGTGCCGGCGGGCAAGATCGCCTCGGTCGGACGCGTGATTCCGGGCGGCAGCGTGCGCATCGACCCGGCGAGCGGAGAAATCCTCTACCGGGGGGCCTGCGTCATGATGGGTTACGCCGACAGCCGCGCGGATCTCGCGCGGGGCGGCGAGCTCGACGAGCTGCCGACGGGCGACCTCGGATATCTCGACGATGGCTACCTGTTCTTGAC